>Ga0210383_10003741_pt1 | contig 13591 bp, 16 predicted proteins | sample IncBWC14OmetaG_FD_160072 | JGI IMG/M metagenome (GOLD analysis project Ga0210383, IMG submission 160072) | Forest soil microbial communities from Barre Woods Harvard Forest LTER site, Petersham, Massachusetts, United States - Inc-BW-C-14-O ...
TCATCGTAAGTGACTCTTGACGGCTGGGGACTCGCCTCTCGCCAAATCACCAAGCCGCTGTTTTTTCTTCTCCGTGAACTCTCGGCACACTGTGTTGAAATCCCGCTTTTAACACAGAGGTCCCAGAGACCCGAGAGCAGATTTCCTGAAGAGTGAGTATAGCTCAGCCGAGGACGCGAAGCGGAGCGCCCGTGGATATACGGGTGAGCTTTTCGGCTGGCGGAACGCGCGGGACAGTGGCCATCTCGGCCATGCCGTATCCGATGCGCCGCGGTAGAATCTCCACAACGCGTCCAATGAGGTCATACGTGCCGGCCTTGCTAATCTCGACGCGCGCAATGTCGCCGGTCTCGGCGGTCTCCCCCGTCGGCAATTCAGTGTCGGTCAAATAAAGCTTACCGTCGATGTCCGGCGCCATACTCTCGAGGCGCGCTTCCCACACCAGCGGATTGTCCTTCGACGGGCCTTCGACAAGCGCTGTGGCCGTGCGGCCTTTCCACGAGCGCAATTTTTCGCGCGAAATCTTCTTCTGAATGGCCATCAGCCGGTTTCGGCGATCCGTGATCGCTTCCGGGTCGACTTTTTTGTCGAGTCCGTAGCTGTTCGCGTTGTCCACATCCGAATATTCGAAAACGCCCATCCAATCCAGATTGGCGGCGCGCACAAAATCGCAAAGCTCCCTGAAATCCGCTTCCGTTTCGCCAGGAAAACCCGCGATAAACGAAGTGCGCAGCGAAACGCCCGGAATCGTCGCACGGATGCGCTCAAGAAGTTTCAAGAACGCGTCGCCATGCGAGCCGCGCTTCATGCGCGCCAAAACGTTGCGGCTGGCGTGTTGTAACGGCATGTCCATGTATTTGGCGAGTCGCGGATGCGCCGCAAGCGTATCCAGCAGTTTTTGCGTTACGCGATTCGGATACGCGTACAGAAAGCGGACCCACAACAGGTCCTCAACCTGCGCCAGGCGCTCGAGCAATTGCGCCAGGCCATCACGAAGGCCCAAATCCTCGCCGTAGGAAGTCGTGTCTTGGCCGATCAACGTAATTTCGCGCGCGCCTCGAGCGGCGAGGTTCTCCGCTTCACGAACGACGGATTCAAAACGGCGGCTGCGAAATGCTCCGCGCAATTGCGGAATGATGCAGAAGGTGCAGGGATGATCGCAGCCTTCGGCGATCTTGATGTACGCGGCGTGGCGCGGGGTCGTAATGACGCGCGGCGTCAAGTCGTGATAGAGAAACGCCGGCGGTGCGGCAGGCAACACGCGTAGACCGCCCTGAACAGCTTCAAGGATGCGCTCGACTTCGCCGGTTCCCACGACGGCATCGACCTCCGGAACCTGCTCGAGGATCTGGTCGCGAAAGCGTTCGACCAGACATCCAGCGACGATGAGTTTGCGCGCCGCGCCAAATTTCTTGTGCTCGGCCATCTCCAGAATGGCGTCCACGGACTCTTTTTGCGCCGACTCAATGAAGCTGCACGTGTTGACGACAAGAATCTCCGCTTCATCCGCGCGGGCCGTAAGCTCGTAGCCTTCGCGCGTAAGAATACCCATCATCACCTCGCTATCCACGAGGTTCTTCGGGCATCCCAGGCTGATGAATCCGACCTTAGTCATAGGCAGTAAATTAGCACCTTTGCGCAATTCTTAATTGTAACACGCCAGCCTCCCATGACAGGCGTTGAGGCGATTTCGGGTGGTGGGTCAGTTTGAATTCACTGGCTTCGTGGCCTACCGCATGTTCAAAGAATGCGTCGGGCTGGCCAGTCAGAAAACAATCCTGCGCCAGTTTAAGTTGAACGACACTACTGAGCCGCGCGGAAAGACCTGATACAATACCCGGCGTGAACAAGGAGCTCATGGCGACCACCACAAGAAAAGTAATTGCTGCGGTTGCCCTCTGCGCCGTTCTTCAGTTGTCGCTTTGGTTCTATTCGCTTTCTCATCCCGCGGTCAGCAACCCTGTCACTGCCTCATTCCTGTTTGTCATCGTCTTCTACCCGGCCGTCTTTGAATACCATGCCCGCAAAATGAAGACTGCCAGGAGGCTACCTTGCGAGCCTCCTCTGGATTCAAACTAAACCATTGCCCGATTTCGGCTGGATGGCTTGCTGGTCGGAGTCTTTCGCCAGTCGACGGGGCTTCAGAATCCCAAAATGACCAAGGCCCCGAAATGACCAAGGCCTAGATAAGCGCATTCGTCGGAATGCTTACTATGACGCAAGCGAACGCGGACGCCGAATGGACACCTCCGAGGAGCTTGGTCGGATAGAAACCAACCGCTTGCGGCCAGTACTGGAGTTGGCTGTCCGTAACATACCGAGGGAGAAAGAGAGCCACCCCAAAGAAGCTGGCCAGCCAGCATGGTCATCAGGGCGCGTTTTCCAGAAGACTCATCTCGATCGGAAGGACGAGCGAATCTGTTCCAGAAGTGCTCGCAGGCGAACGGTATCGCAAGGCGCTCCGCCGTAACGCGTTCGCGTGTAGTGCTGCGTGAATTCATGCACGGCAGGTGCGAGACGCGGCAGCGAAACTGCCTCCGCGAACTCAAACGGCGTCTGGGTAGGCCGACGCGCGAAGCCGCGGCGTGCGAGCAAGAACAAAAGTTCGCCGTAGAGCCGCGAAGCAAGCTGTGGATTGGAGCGCGCCAGCTCCGGAGAACGAAGCTGCCACGACAACCATAACCGTCGCGCCAACGCGACAACCAGATCGAAGCGCAACGCCAACAGGAACAGCCCGATGGCAAGAGGAAGCAGCCAGCCAAGTGTGGTATTCCGATTGGTCATCCACCTTCGCCCTTTTGCTTCTTGCTTTACAAACCAAGAGCGCGCGATCTCTGTCCACGTACGCGTGTTGCGCTGCATGGTTTGCGCCAACAGAATTTGATGAATGAAATCGTAGTTGATGACCCACTCATTCCAGGAAAGCTCAAACCAGTCCATATACTGGCCGAGGCGCGAGAAGAAACCACCGGTGGATTCTGCGCCCGGCGGCGTGGGATCGAAGGTCATCCAGCCAGCGCCGGGAAAATAGACTTCAACCCAACTGTGCGCGTCGCTGGCGCGCACGATGTAGTCCTCGCCGAGGTCGTTGTACTCACCCGGCAAAAAGCCATTTACTTCCCGCGTGGGAATTCCCAGCGTGCGAAGCATGATAGCCATCGCAGAAGCAAAGTACTCGCAGTGGCCGGCGTGGGTCTTGAAAAGAAAATGCGCCAGCGGGTCATCGCCGGGTTTTCCCGCGAGATTCAGTGTGTAGGTGAAGCGCGAACGCAAATAGCCTTCAATAGCTATGGTTTTGTCGAAGGGCGTCTCGGCTCGCGCGGTGATCTCCTTCGCCAATTCCGGAATTCGCGGATCGAGCTTCGGCAGCTGCAGGTAGGTGTCGCGGATTTCTTCGGGATAGTCCGTCGAAGCGGCCCGCAACCGGGGCACATTTCTGGCCGGCAGCAGCGAAAACCCTTCATAGCGCAGCGTGGTGAAATTATGAAAAGGATTCGATATGGAGCCGGTGGCGTCGCGGATGATGTAGCTGCGGCGCGCGCCCACTTCCGGGTTGGAGCCTTCACCGGAAAGATTTCCGCGCACGGCGACGACGTTCGCAGGCGCGAACATGGTGTCGGTAGCGACGGGCTGGAGAAGAACGGTATAGCGCACCACCGTGGCGGTGGCATCCGGCTCCGCCGGCCGTTCCAGCAAGTTGATCCACCCGTTGAGTCCGGCGGGAATGGTGACCGCGTCGCGATCGGGGGAGGACCAGCGTTTTCCATCGAACTCGGAAAGCGCGATGCCCCGCCAGCGCAAGTTAGGGTAGCCCACCGGCTTGCCGGTGCGCACACGCATCACGACTTCAGAATTTTTCTTAATCTCGCCGATTTGGCCGAGCTCCACGTCGTCGCTGAAGCCGGACATGAGTGTCGGCTGCAAGCTGGTGCGGCCCAGATAACCGGCGCTGAAGCGCGGGAAAAAGAAAAACAGCGCGCCGCCGATGATCATGGCGCCGAAAGCCACGCTGAGCGCTGCAAGAACCAGCGCGCGATCGAGGCGGCGTTCTTGCTTTGGCTGCGCGTCGACTTCTGGCGCGATCGCGCCCTTTGAGCCACGCCGCATTTCTAGACCGACGAAAGTGGCCACGCCAAACAAGAGAAACAAAAAGAAAAGACCGAGGAAAGTCGTATCGATGGTGAGAACGGCGGAGGCCAGAATCGCCGCGAAGGAGAGCATGGTAAGAAAAAGCGCATCACGGTCGGTGGTGGCGCTGTAAAGGCGGATGAGCATTACAAATAGGAGGAAATGAACAGCGCCGAGAAGCGCGGAATAGAGAGCAGGATTGGGCGAGGCAGAAACAAACGAGCGCGAAAGAAAAAGGACATCCAGCGGGAAAACGAGCAAGTAGGCGACGACCAGCCGGGTGGCGATACGCTGGGGAATTTCCGCAGGACAGCGCCGCCACCAGCGAACGCCTTTGTAGAGCACGGCCGATGGCGCCACGATCATCGTCAGGAGATCGAGTTTTCCGGTGCTCACGAGCGTAGCGACAGCCGTGGCCATGAGCAGGAAAAGAGAAGTACGGAAGAAACGCTCGGCAGGGAGCGCGGGTACACTCGTTATGGATGCGGAGGCGGCCATAGCAACCATTTCATCCTAGCATTATGGCGTGGTTGGGCGGAGAACGCAGCGCGAAACGATAACATCTATCGATAGCTTCCGAGTCTACTGTTCTCCGAAGGCCTCCGTTTTCCGTAGCGCGGCGCCCGCGATCTTTCGGGTGAGATTCGAGACGGGCACCTTTGCGAAATCTTCCAGCCGAATGCTTTTTGCGCCGCGGATGTGCGGAATTTCTCGAACGGCGATTCGGAAGGGCAGAACCGTGACGTTGCGGTAGGTCACGGCATGACGAACTTTAGCGAGCGGCTGCACGCCAAGCGTGCCATTTTTGGGGGGAAGGAAGTCCGCGAGAAAATTCCGGAGTTCCGCCACTGCATCTTGGCGTATCGCAACCGTTGGGAAATGCCACATCCGCGAGACCAACGTTGCGATGTCGTCGGCGGCGGGTTTGGTCTCCGTTTTTTTTCCGGGCGGAGGCAAAAGAAGCGTTTGGCCGCGCGGGGTGTGAAGCACCGCCGCGGCGAGCACGATTTGCACGACTTCTGGTTTTTTTCTTTTTTCAGGAAAAGATTCCGGGTCGCCCAATTGGCGCGCAAGGCAGAATTTCGCAACCGGACACACCAGGCATTGTGGCGCGCGCGAGGTGCAGACCATGGCGCCGAGTTCCATCATGGCCTGATTCCAAGCTCCCGGTGCTTTCGGATCAAGAAGATCGCCGGCCGTTTTTTGAAGCGATTGCCAGCGGTGCGATTGCCGCAGGTCGCCGCGAATGGCGCCGAGCCGAGCAAGGACGCGCGCGACGTTGCCATCGAGGACAGCGTGTTTTGCGCCAAAGGCGATACTTAGAATCGCAGCACCGGTGTAACTGCCGATGCCGGGCAGCGCGAGGATGGATTCTTCATCCTGGGGAACCTCTCCGTTGCGTAGTGCAACGATCTGCTGGGCTGCCTCTTGCAGATTTCGCGCGCGGCTGTAGTAGCCGAGACCGGACCAGAGCCGCAGCACTTCCGCCTGCGGCGCTTCTGCTAGCGACCGAACATCCGGGAAGCGCGCCAGGAATCGTTCGTAGTAAGGAATCACGGCGGCGACGCGGGTCTGCTGCAGCATAATTTCCGAGACCCAAATGCGGTAGGGGTCTTTCGTGCGCCGCCAGGGCAAGTCGCGCTGAAACTGGCGAAACCAGGCGAGCAACTGCTTGCGAAAAGAGGTGAGCTCGCTGCCGGTGAGCATGGTCACGACGTATTCTCGCACACTCGCTCTGAGAGCCTCGACTGGGCAACGGAGGAAATCCGCTCAGGGCGCCAGATCTTCGAGAAAGATGACCCAGGACTGGTTCCAGATGTTGGACGGGATGGTGCCGCGGGATTCGCTGGTGACGATCACGCGGAATATTTCCGGGGAGCTGGCCAGGCCCGAGAGGAGCGCGCGCTTGGGGTCCGGCGGACATGGTTTTGCAGTGGCGAGATGCCGCAGAGTATCGAAGATAATCTCTTCGGCTTCGACAAGAGGAGTTTCAAAGCCCGCGGTGCGGAACTGCAAGATGGCATTGCGTTCGTAAAAATGCCAGGCGAGCGCCGCGCACATGGTCACGGCGCGCTCGAAGCGAACATCCGCTTCTTTCGCCGCGAGGCCTGGGGAGGTGTGGGGATCCAGGACGAGAATGACACGGCAATCGTCTTCCCGCGTGAACTCGCGGACCATCAGCGAACCTAGCCGCGCGGAAGCTTTCCAATGCACGTGGCGGGAGCTGTCGCGGGGTTGATAGTCGCGCAAGGCGTACAAATCCTGTCCGCGGCCTTTGGCCAGGCTTTCGAGCGCGCCTTGCATACCTGGGAGAACTTCAAAGAAGTCCCGCTGGGGCTCGACCGATGGATAGACAAGTGCCTCCGACTTCAAATCGATGCGGCGCGCTTTCTGCAAAAAACCAAAGGGGAATCTGGTAACAATGCGAAACGCTTCCTGAAAATAGATGCCGCGACGCGGAAAAGTCATGGGCACGTGCTGTTGCACGCGCTCATGCTTCGGAATGTAAGGGAAATAGACCGGCGTCTCGAGCATGGCGGCATGCGCAGAAGTTTTTGGGCGGACGGCCTCGACGCGAAGCGAAAACGATGGCAGGGTCAGCTTTTCGTTGTACACCTCGACAAGCGAGCGGACCGGCTGGCCCGCGAAAATGTGCTCTGGCAGCTGCAAGCGCATCTCGACGCCGGAAAGAGTGATCGAAGAGAGAACGCCGGACATCAAGATAATGGCGATCAGACTCGCGAGGATCAGGAATAGCAGATTGTTGCCGGTGTTCAGCGCGGCGACCGCGACCAAGAAGATTCCGAGAATGTAAATCCAGCCTTCGCGGGTGACGCGGTACTCCATTTTGTAGCCGATCCAGCGAAGCGGAGTGCGTTTGGCGAGAACCGGAACCAGCGTGACAGCCACCCAAGCGGCGACGAGCAGAGCGCCGAGCGCGAAGGTGACGGCCACGGCCAGATGGCCCAGCTCCGCGGCCGAGCCGGAATAAATCGCGAGGAGCAGAGCGATGGCCAGCGCAGCGATGGAAAGAAAAAAGGCGCGTACCGCGGAGCGGTCTGCTTTGCCCCAGAGTTGCGCGGCTGTCGAGGCTAGATTCACAGAGGTACGCGAACGGAGTCCACGATCTCCCGGAGGACGGATTCGGTGGTCTCCGATTTTTTCTGGAGCGATGCGTGGCGCGAGCTGGCGACCACGCGATGCGAAAAAACGGCGACGGCGAGCTGCTTAAAGTCATCTGGCAGGCAGTAATCGCGGCCATCGAGAAAAGCGCGGGCTTGCGCGGCGCGCTGGAGCATGAGAGTGCCCCGAGGACTCACGCCCAAAGCCAGTTGCTCGGTTTTGCGCGTACGATTGACGATCTCCAGTGCGTAATCATGGAGGCTGGCGTCCACCTTCACGCGGGCTACGGCTTCCTGCATTTCCAGGACGTCTCTGACGCCCGCGATGGGTTCGAGAGCCTCAATCGAATCATCATGGATGTGCTTGCGCAGAATTTCGCGTTCCGTTTCATGCGAGGGGTAACCCATCTTAATACGCATCAAGAAGCGGTCCAGCTGCGATTCCGGCAGCGGGTAGGTGCCGTGGTGCTCGACAGGATTTTGCGTGGCGATGACGAGAAAGGGATGGGGCAGCTGCAGTGTTTTGCCGTCCACGGTGACTTGGGCTTCGTTCATGGCTTCGAGAAGAGCCGATTGTGTGCGCGGGGTGGTGCGGTTAATTTCATCGGCGAGCACCACGTTGGCGAAGATCGGTCCGGAGCGAAACTCAAACTCGCGCGACTCGGGGTTGTACACGCTGACGCCGAGTACGTCGCTGGGCAGAAGGTCCGAAGTGAATTGAATGCGCTGAAAGGTGCAATGAAATGATTTTGCGAGAGCCTGGGCAAGAGTGGTCTTGCCTACGCCGGGTACATCTTCAATCAGCAGATGCCCGCGAGCGAGAAGAGTGATCAGAGCGAGCTGAATGGCCTCTTCCTTGCCATAGATGGCGCGAGCGATCGAGCGCTGAAGCTGCGAGACGATCTGTGAAGTGGCCGTGGACATCGGTTGAAAACCTGGGTCCTTCCTGCTACAAATAGATAGACGACGCTTAAGGCGTCGCGGCTGCACCGGCCGGGCGACTAGCTCAGTTGGTTAGAGCGCTCCCCTCACACGGGAGAGGTCAAAGGTTCAAGTCCTTTGTCGCCCACCATCCAAGACAAGGCCATCCATCATCTCCCTAACCATTTGAGAAAGCGACCGGTTAGATGTGTTCAAAAACATTCTTTCGTGACTCCAAGACAAACCGTCCGGCCACGAGGGAAAATTGAAGTTCCACGCGGTCTCGTAGATTCACTTCCTGCCGTGTTTTTGATGAGTTCCTAGATTCCCATGCGTTCGTCTTCCAGCTTCTTCAGTCCCTGTTCCGTAGTCGCTACTTCTGCTGCTATCGCGGCCTTCATTGTGGCGAAGTCTTCATCAGAGATTTTACCCTTCACGCGGGCTTCGATGGTCTGCTTATTCAAGGTGTGTTGCTCAATCAGATGCGTGTTCAATTGGCGTTGCTCTTCTTCGGCGCGAAGTCTCTTGTGTTGCCGGCTAGCCGCTGCCGTCTCAGCCACCTGATTCACTCCTTCCAACGTTGGTTGCCTCATGGACAGCAGGCGCAACTAGCCGTGCGCTATGTCTTCCTTGCGGGCGCTGACAGCCCTACAGCCCTTCTGAGCGCAGAAACAGAACCCCTACGGCTGACCCTTGCTGTTCTTCACCCACCCAGATGTTAGGAGCAATGAATACCGCATAGAAAGTGCTGGAAGCGAGTTCAACGTTATTGACCCGCGGGCAGTGCAGGTAGGCCGGTACGCCACCGAACAGGCAGCCAAGAAAGACATGGAACGCTGCAAGCGTGAAGACGCCATGTACGAAACCGCAAAACAACTGGTAGATACAGCCATGACGGCGCACGTGGAGCTGTTCGGGATTAGCCGCGAGGCGGCAAGCTATTGGATTCGCAGCGCGGCAGAGACGGTGGAGTGAAGGTGACGACGGTCAATTCATTCCCCTTGGATGGCCTCAATTGCGGAAAGCTTCCGGTCTAGGTGTGGTTCTGAGCGCGGAGCGCCTGAATGTAGGATGCAACGCTTCCCGGCAGCGACACCACAGGTAGGACAGGGCATAGAGGACAATTGTTTGGCGGTGAGTTCCTTCTTTTTCATTCCCGGCACGCTACTTTAAGACATGTCGCAAAACTGTCCAATATGGAACAACTACAGATAAGTCTATCTTGATGACCCGCGCCGTGAGACCGTTACCAGCAGGGAACTAAGAACCAGTCGTCAGGGAATACCAAAACAAAGGCCAAAGTGAAAGAACATCTAGCACGCTGTGCCGAACAGCTTCGCTATGCAGTTCGTTATCTGGCCAACAGTTCTTGTGGGCCACAAGAGAAGTTGACGGGCATGTACCGCGACACGCGCTTTGGAAGCATTTGCCAAGATGATCTTCTGGACGGCTCTTTGAAAAACGACTACCAGACCATCCGAGGCTCGCTAGTCAAGGCCGATGAGCCTGACGCTGCCGTCAACATTGCGGCTATGTCCAATGAACAAGCACGGAAGGTCATAGGCCAAATCTGTTCGCTCTCTGAGGGCGTTGCTTACGTGCTGGGCAGACAGGCCAATTCCAACTGAAGCTTATAACCTGTAATGGCAGACCAACTGAAACGCTGCTCTGAGCACTTACGCAAGGCCGTTGCGTACTTGTCCGTCATCCCCGGCACACCGCAAGAGAAGTTGCGCGGAATGGTGTCCAAGACCCGTTTCGGCAGCATGGCAGAAGATGAGTTTCCGAGTGGGCCACTGAGATTCGCTTTTCATGATATCGCCGCCCAGATGGGCGAGCACACTGAGACGCGGCAGTTCGACAACATCGCGGCCATGGCCGATGAACGAGCACAGAGGGTCATAAAGCAAATCTGCGAGCTTTCCGAGGCCGTTGCCTACGCGCTGGATAGACGGAGCGATTCCGCGTAAAAGAGAAGCAAACCACGCATGTTCTTTGAAGGAAATCGTTGTGTTGTTTAGAACTTGGTTACTTCACCCCCAACTATCAAACCGGGCTTGTTAGACTGTTTCGTGGAGGGTCATTACATATGATTAAAATCGTACCGCGTTTGGTGCGCGCTGATGACTTCGTAGCCGAGACTTATGAGAATATGGCTACCAACTTACCGCTGTCTGAAACGGAACTAGCTGGCTATTATCGCAGGACCGCGCAAATGTTTAGGGAATCAACCAGACCGGGCATGATGCGAGTCTGGGAAAGAGAAAAAGCGGAATTTGTTGAGCCAGCCGCGTCATTCGACAACATCTGAAAAAGGTCTTCAACGGCAGCGCGTGATATTTCCGTTTCTGCCATGTACTTCTGCGTGGTTCTGATGTCCGGGTGGCCTAGCAGAAGCAAGTGTTGGAAGTACATGGGACCTAACCTGCTGCTCGGGCCGTGGGACATCATTTCGGTAGTCGTTACACCGATCTACATGGTGACCAACACGGTGACCTACGTGTCTAGTACGCGCAAGTTGAACGGGTGCGCTAGAGTAGAGGCTGCGGAATCCGGCGATTGCGCTGCCGGCCGCCATGGTCACGATGACTTCCATCCTTCGCACGGTTGAGTTCCTGGCTCTAAGCGTATGGCTCGGGAGCGACGTGTTTCTTAGCTTTGTCGTGGCGCCGGGAGCGTTTCGCGTGCTGGCGCCGAACCGCGATCAGGCTGGCGCGGTGGTGGGGTTTTCGTTGACGCGCATGCATCTTGGAGGTATTGCGCTGGGCGTTACCTTCTTGCTTGTTCGGATGATCCGAACCCGAAGCTTTGCTGGCTGGGTGACACCGGCGGCGGTTTGCGTTGTGCTGATGATCGCGCTGACGGCGATCTCGCAATACACGGTTAGCGCGAAGATGGCTGTGTTGCGGGTGCACATGGGCTCGATTCAGGCGACGGCGGCGGAGAGTCCGTTATTGGCTGAGTTCAGCCGGTTGCACAGCATTTCGGTTTCGCTCGAGAGTGGCGTTCTGCTGGCCGGGATTACTGCTATGTATTTTATGGTCAGAGAGTTCACCGCTGGCCGATGAGTTTGCCAGCTGGCCCGGATCTACCCTCCCCTCCGCCTGTTTTTCATAAGTGAGGATTCTGGCAATGCTAGGGCCGCTTCTTGGAGGGCTTTGCTGATTCATGCTTGCGAGGCGACCTGGGATTTGACTTGCGCTTGTGGACTTTGGCGGGGCGGATTTTGCGCATGGCGGCGTTGCCGGCGCGGTGGCAGGCGCGCCACATGTACCAGCTTGCGACGGTGCGATAGGGGCGCCAGCGTTCGCCGAAGGCCAGGAGTTCTTTGGGTTTGGGCATATGCTTTTTGCCGTAGGTGATAGACCAGCCTTTTTTTACACCGAGGTCGTGGATGGGGAGAACGTCGGGGCGGCCTAGGCGGAAAATCAAAAACATTTCGACGGTCCAGGCTCCGATGCCGCGGACGGAGGTTAGGCGCTCGACGAGTTCTTCGTCGGTGAGCTTTTGTGCGTCTTCGAGCGTGGGGACTACGCCTTCGATTGTTTTTTGGGCGAGGTCTTTCATGGCCAGGACTTTTGCACCAGAGAGGCCGGCTTTGCGGAGGGCTTGTTTGCGGAGCTTGAGCATCTCTTGCGGGGTGGGGGCGCGGCCTCCGGAGCCGAGGGCCTTGATGCGGGCGAGGATAGTGGCGGCGGCCTTGCCGGAGATGGATTGGTAAGTGATGGCTTCAAGGAGGGCTTCGTAGGGGCTCTGGAGGTGGTCAGGGTCCATTTGGAAGGATTGTGTTTCGCCGATTAGGAATTTTAGTTTTTCGTCGCGTTCGGCTAGGGACTTCATTGCTTCGGCTAGGTCAAAAGGCGGAGTAGGCAGTGCGGCGGTCACATGGGCTCCAATCTGCTAGCGGGAAGATAGATTAACAAGGCTGCTAGCGAAGACAAAGCGGCTGGCATGTTTCTCTCATGCGGGTGGCTAACCCGCAAGGAACCTGAGCCACTGCTGAGACCTAGGAGGAGTTAGCGGTCTGCTGCAAGGACTGTCTGATGTGAAGCGTTTTTTTTCTGGAGTGCCGTGCGCGGAGGATGATGGTCACAAGAATGATCAGGGCGCAGGCTTCGACAAAGAGTTTGCCGCCGTCTAGCCAATCGATGGGGGCGCCTTTTAGATCGGGGTCGGTGAACAGGGAGTGCCAGAAGAGCGCGACGGCGCCGAGATAGACGGAGAAGTGAAAGGCTTTCCACGTGCGGCGGCCAAGTTGGATACGGAAGTAGGAAGTGATCACCATGAGCGCGACGATGTAGAGCGCGATGGCGCCGATGGTGTTTTCGAGTGGTTGCTGCGGGGAGTGGACGGGATAGAGGAGGTCGAGGACGCGAAACTTTGGAGACTTGTTGAGGAGCAACGCGAGGGGATGGAGGATTGTGGCGATTAGGGCGATGTAGCCGGTCCAGTTGTGAAGGCGAAAATAGTTGAAGCGGCGATGCGGCCAATTGCGAACTGGGCTGTAGCGGAAGGCCATCATGACGCCGAGAAGCATGTTGACCGTGATGGCGGCTACAGCGCTTAGACCGAGATAGGCGGAGAGATCCAGCACGCTTATGTTCATCGTCGGAATGGGAGGCGGTTGCCCTCGCGCAAGTTGTCCATTATCCAGTGAAAGTGATGTTTTCGTTCCTAGAAATTGCCCGTTAGACGCTGGAACATGAGACTGCTGCCAGCGACCAGGCGTTTCATCTGATTTTTCAACAGGCCGAAGCTGAGTTAGCGATCGAGCCGGTGTTTAAACCAAGCGCGGCGAGTGGGTGTGCTAGGATTGGGAGTTTATGCAGACAGGAATTATTGGACTACCACAGGTCGGGAAGACCACGCTGTTTCGAATCTTGACGAAGGCTAACGTCGAGGGGAAGGGCGGAGGGTCGGCTACGCATGTTGGCGTGGCCAAGGTGCCGGAGCCGCGGTTGCTCGAGTTGGCGAAGCTCTATAACCCGAAGAAGGTTACCTATGCGACCGTGCAGTACGTGGACCTTGGCGGAATGCAGAAGGAGCGGAACCGGGACGCGCTGGCTCCTTTGCGCGAGGTGGATACGATTGCGCACGTGATTCGCGTGTTTGACGATCCTTCGGTGCCGCATTCGGAGGGCAGCATCGATCCTGTACGGGATGCGACCAACCTCGAGTTGGAATTAATTCTTTCGGATCACGATCAGGTTTTGCGGAGATTGGAGCGGTTGGAGAAGGATCTGAAGAAGAAGAGTGATCCCGTTTTGTTGGCCGAGAAGAGCGTTTTGGAGAAGTGCAAGGCGCATCTGGAGTCGGAGAAGCCTTTGCGTGAATTGCAGTTGACCTCGGAGGAGCGCAAGCCGATTGGGGGATTTTTGTTTTTGTCGGCGCGGCCGGTGCTGTATGTGCTGAATTTAGGG
>Ga0210383_10003746_pt1 | contig 13575 bp, 8 predicted proteins | sample IncBWC14OmetaG_FD_160072 | JGI IMG/M metagenome (GOLD analysis project Ga0210383, IMG submission 160072) | Forest soil microbial communities from Barre Woods Harvard Forest LTER site, Petersham, Massachusetts, United States - Inc-BW-C-14-O ...
AGCAACTTGACGGTGCCGATGGTAATTCTAGGACGGGATCTGAGGATACGGCGGTTCACTCCGAGCGCCGCGGATATTCTTAAACTTATTCCGGGAGATGTCGGCCGCCCAGTCACCGACTTGAGTGCGGCTCTCGACTTTGACGGCTTTGGTAACATGGTGTTTGATGCGATCCATTCCGAATCGATGAAGTCGCGAGACGTGAAGGACCGGCACGGCAAATGGCACTCGCTTCGCATACGTCCATACAGCACGGCAGCAGGAAAAATCGAAGGAGCGGTGATTACATTCATCGATATCCACGAACTTAAGCTGGAGATGGCGGAAAGCCAAAGGTATGCCGAAGCCATCGTAGCCACCATTCGGGAATCGATCCTGCTTCTCGATGCCGAGCTGCGAGTGAAAGCGGTGAACGAATCATTCCTTGAGAGGTTTCGTGTATCTCGGGAGGAGACTGAGAATCGTCAAATTTATGATTTAGGCGGCGGCGCCTGGAACATCCCGCGACTTTTGTCTCTGCTCAGGGAAATCCTGCCGAAACAGACGGAAATCAAGGATTTTGAAGTTGCGCATGACTTTCCCAAGCTCGGCCGTCGCGTGATGAGTTTGAACGCGCGACAGATCAAACGAGCGGATAACCGGCCCGACTGGATTTTGCTAGCGATCGAAGACGTTACGGAGCGAAAGCGCTCCCAGCGTGCCTGACAGCCTCGTTCTCGAAGTTACCGCCCCAACGATTCCGCAACGCGATTATTCCAGGAGGTTGAAGCACTCTACCTGCTGCCAGTCGAACTCCGGGTATTTTCGAGGACGAGCACGAGAATCCGGCCGTCGGAGTGGAATGTGCCGCCGGTTGCGGTCTTGGCTTCGGTGAGAGGATCGGGTGGCGTCGCGTGCTCGCGAGCAGCAACAAGGCCTGTACCTGAGAGCGTATCGTTCACATACTCTCGCTCCTTATCGATCGCTGGATCGATCTTGTGAGTGATGCCATTGTTGCGCTGGTCACGCTCGAAGCCAATGTCGTGCGTAGCGGCAACGCACCAGACTTGGCGGCCGCCTACCATGTAGGGCGACTTCCAGACGCGAAGGTGATTGCGCGACATCGCAACGCGCACCGGCTCAGCGTGCGCAAAACCATAGTCCTGGGGACGATCGAAGAGATACAGTGTGCTCATTGGCATCGTCAGGTAATCTTTTTTCTCCATCGAGTCCATAAGCCCGGTGATGACGGTTGCCTGCACGTCACGATCGACATGGACCCACCCGGCGGTGGTAAAAACTCGAACCACCTGTTCTTGCGTGCCAATCATCAGGATGTTGACCATATCGCCGGGATTGCCTTTCTTATCGGAAATGCGTCGCGGAATTTCGTTCAACAAATCGGCAGTGACGCCGGCGATTCTGGTTTCGACCGGACCTCCGACGGCCGTCGCGGCCGCGGTATTCAGGCCCGGATCGAGCACCTCTATCGTGACCTTGAAGCTCCCTTTCGCGGCAGAAGCGTCTTTGTAGCTCTGGTTGATCCCAAGGAACAAACGGCCCGCTACAGGCACCGTGAACTCCTTCGTCAAGCCAATCGAAAACGGCTGCGCGGCATCGCCCGAGCCGACGCGGGCGATCACTTCGCCGTGATTGCCATCAGGAACAGCATACTCGTGAATCAAATCAGCCCAGCCGCGACTGAGCCCGTCCGGGCCAAAGCTGCGTTCGTCAGGATTTTTTCCGGCGGGCGGATATGTCACCGTTCCGGTAGCTGTGGCGCGCAGTTTTTCACCGCCGCGCACGTCAATGTTCGTATCGACCCATTGTTTTGTCCCATCGATCGTGAGTTGGTATGACTTGTTGTTGGTGGCGCTGCCCTGGGCTGATTTGGCGTGCGAAACGGCAGATTGTCGAGTCCGTCCCGACGCAATCGCGACGGAAAGCGTGAGATACGCAATCAGAACGGCGAGACGCAATGTCCGAGTCACAGTCATCGTCTAGAAATCCACGGTTAGGATATCGCCGCCAGACTGAAGCTTGCAACGACGGCAATTCTTGGAATCAAGGGGAGGCCCACGAGGTTGCTCAGAACGCGAGCAGGAAATTACGCCGAGGGATGCGGCTGGGGCGCAGGGGCGGAGATTTCCTTTGTGAACCCCGCCTGGAGGCGACGCACGAGCACGTAGAGCACAGGAATGAAGATCAAGTTGAGGAATGTGGAGGCAATCATGCCTCCGAAGACCGTGGTGCCCACAGAGCGACGACTGATGCGTCCGGCGCCTTGGGCCAGGACGAGCGGCAGCACGCCAAGAATAAATGCGAGTGATGTCATCAGGATGGGCCGCAATCGGATAAGCGCCGATTCCACAGCGGCGTCAATGATGCTGAAACCCTTCTCACGTAGCTGCTCCGCGAACTCGACAATCAAGATCGCATTCTTGCTGGAAAGCCCGATCAACATTACAAGCCCGATCTGGCAGTAAACGTCATTTTCCTGTCCGCGAAGCGCCTGTGCGCCCACCGCACCTAGCAACGCCATCGGCACCGCGAGAAGCACTATGAAAGGAAGTGAAAAGCTCTCGTACTGCGCGGCCAAGGTAAGATACACGACGAGCAAACCGAGGCCGAAGAGCGTTGCGGCCTGACTGCCGGACTGCAACTCCTCAAGCGAAAGGCCCGTCCACTCGTAAGCAAATCCGGGCGGCAGGACTTTTTTCGCGATGCCGTCCATCGCCGCAATCGCATCGCCGGAACTTTTGCCAGGGCCTGCGGAACCGTCAATTTCTGCATAGCGGAAAAGATTGTAGTGGCTGATCACTTGAGGCGACGCCTGGGGCTGGAGCGTCACGAGAGTTTCCAGTGGCACCATCACGCCCTTATCGGAACGGACGTAATATTCCTTGATGTTGCCCGGTTCCGCGCGGAATTGCTTGTCGGCCTGAACGTAGACGCGATATGCGCGATTGTTGAAGTCGAAATCGTTTACGTAGACTGACCCCATGTAGACTTGCAGCGCGTCTGTGATTTGATTCAGCGAAATTCCGAGGGCTTTTGCCTTCCCGCGATCAAACGTCAGCACGAATTGTGGGTCGTTCGCGCTGAAACTCGTGAAAAGGCCTGCGAGGCCGGGATTCTGGTTTCCTTCCTGCACCACTTTTTGCGTAGCGTTGGCCAGAGCTTGCATGGAAGTCCCGGTTTGATCTTCGAGCACAAACTGAAATCCGCCGAACTGCCCGAGACCTTGCACGGCTGGCGGCGCGAAGGGAACCACCTGCGCTCCGGTAATTCCAGAGAGGGGACCGCGAAGCCTCTCTAGAATGGCGTCGCCCGAATGTTCCTCTCCCTTGCGCTGATCGAAATCCTTCAAGCCTGCGAAGATCAGCGCGCGATTCGAAGCGCTGCCGGCGAAGCTGAACCCGGCCACGGTAAACGCACTGTCCATCTCCGGAACTTTTGCGAGGATCGCTTCCACCTGCGCGCAAACATTCGTCGTGTATTCGAGTGACGCGCCCTCCGGGCCTTGCACCGCGATGATAAGGTAGCCCCCGTCTTCAGCGGGGATGAAGCCCTTCGGAACGTGTTGATATACCCAGTAAGTAAGGCCGAGTCCGCAGAAGAAGAGAATCACTGCGGCGAACTCAAAGCGCAGAAAGAACCTCAGAAATCTTTGGTAGCCCTGTCCAAACGCCGTCATTCCGCGGTTGAAAGCTGCGAAGAAGCGGTTTTGTACCATGTGGCCGTGGCCGAGAAATATTGCGGAGAGCGCTGGCGTAAGAGTGAGAGCGTTGAACGCAGAGATTGAAACCGAAAATGCAATCGTGAGCGCGAATTGGCGGAAAAGAATTCCAGTGGTGCCGGGGAAAAATGCGACAGGTACGAACACCGCAACAAGCACGAGCGACGTCGCGACAACAGCGCCGGCAACTTCCTTCATGGCGATTGACGCGGCGTTGTGAGGCTCGGAGATTCCTTCGGTGATGTGCCGTTGCACGTTTTCGATTACGACGATCGCGTCGTCCACGACGAGACCCGTGGCAAGAGTGAGCCCGAAGAGAGTGAGCGTATTGATCGAAAATCCGAGAATCTTTACGAAAGCGAAGGTGCCGATCAACGAGACAGGAATTGTAATCGCCGGAATAAAAGTGCTGCGCCAATCTTGCAGGAAAATAAAAATCACGAGAATAACGAGAATGATCGCTTCGAGCAGCGTGTAAAGTACGTCTTTAATGGATTCGCCGACGACCGAGGTAGTGTCAAACGCGACCGCATATTTGATGCCGGGAGGAAAGTGCTTTGATAGTTCCGCAAGCTTGGCTCTGGCTGCCTTGTCGACGGCCAGTGCGTTGGCATTCGGCAATTGCGTGATGCCGAATCCCACCGCGTCATGACCGTCGAAACGAAGATTACTGCTGTAGTCTTCAGCGCCCAGCTCCGCGCGGCCCACGTCGCGTAGTCGAACCAAGTTTCCATCCGCGCCTGTTTTCAGAATGATGTTTTCGAAGTCGGCAGCCTCGACGAGACGTCCCACCGCCCTCACGCTGATTTGATAGCTTTGGCCCGAATTGGATGGAGGCTGGCCTACCTGACCTGCTGCTACCTGCACGTTCTGCTCGGTGAGCGCGCTCAGAATATCCGTTGCCGTGAGGCCGCGAGATGCCATGCGCAGCGGGTCGATCCAGAGCCGCATCGAATATTTGCGTTCGCCGAAATTCTGGACATCGGCAACGCCTGGAACCCGTTTGAGCGCATCGCGAACATAGAGATCAATGTAATTGCTGAGAAACAAGCTGTCATATTCGCCGTGCTCGGAATAAACCCCAGCGCCGAAAACGAAATTGCTCGACGACTTGCTGATGCTGATACCAGTTGTTTTCACTGCGTCCGGCAAACGGCCTAGAGCCTGATTCACGCGATTCTGGACATCCACTGCAGCGAGATCGATATTGCGAGTGATATCGAACGTGACGGTGATTCCGCTCGAACCGTCATTGCCACTCGTGGACGTCATGTACTTCATGCCTTCGACGCCATTGATCTGCTGCTCGATGGGTGTGGTGACGGAGGTTTCGACGGTTTGTGCGTTCGCGCCGTTGTAGAAAGCGCCGACGACCACCTGAGGCGGAGCGAGATCGGGAAACTGTGCGACCGGAAGCGTAGGAATCGTCACGGCACCCGCCAAAATTATCAAGAGCGCGCAAACCGTGGCGAAGATGGGCCGCCGGATGAAAAAATCGACAAACATTTTCTACTTCAGCCTTTTGATGCCGCGAATAGGAGAAGTCCGGATTGAGATCAAGATGGGGTTTTTCCCGTCGAAGCCTGCGCAGTTTCGGTCACAGGCGCGCCATCAACGAGGCTTTGCGAGCCCTCGACGACGACGTGGTCACCCGATTTCAGACCGTCTAAGACGGCGTAGTTATTGCCCGTCATTTCGCCAAGGCGAAGAATTTTCTGATGGGCGACTTGCGATTTTCCGGATCCTTCGACGACGAACGCGAAGTATTGCCCGTTGATTCGCTGCACTGCGAGAACTGGAATTACAGGGCCGTCATGCACACTCCAGATCACGCGGGCGCGCGCGAATTGTGAAGTACGCAATGTGTCGGCGCTATTTTTCACGGTTGCTTTTGCGAGGACGGATTGCGTGCTGTTATCAACTTCAGCGGAAATGAAATCGATCTGAGTCTCGGCGAGCGTTTTGCCTTGCGTATCGAGGAGCTCCACCTTTTGACCCATTCTTAGATCCCGCGAGCGCTCGACGGGGATGTTGATATAAACCTCGAGAGGCCCCGGCTGATCGACGGTGGTGAGCAGGGTCGTCGTCGTTACGCGATCGCCCACGCGAACCGGTATATCGCCGACGATTCCGTCGGTTGGTGAAATCACGCGATAGTAGTGCAGTTCGGCTTGCTGTTCCTGAACCTGAGAATCAAGCGATTTGAGTTGGTGCTGAGCGGTATCGAGATTCGTATGCGCCTGATCGTAATCTTGTTTGCTGATGACGCCCGCATCGAATAGTTTTTGCGCGCGCTCCCATTGAATCTGAGCGAAGTGGACATTGGCTTCCTGCGCGGCTCGCGAGGCTTCTTGGCTACCGAGAGTGGCTTGCTGTTTTATGGGGTCGATCTGCATCAACGCGGTGCCGGCTTTCGCGTGGTCGCCAGATTTTACAAAGATATTTATAATCTGACCTTCAACTTGAGGGTTCAGGACCATCGAATGGCGTGATTTGAGCGTGCCGAGGTACTCCGAAGTGTCCGAGATTGGAACGGGCTCGATGATCGCCGTTTTCACCTGAACTGCAGGTATATCTTCGTTCCCAGCAGCTTGTTTCTGTCCGCAACCTGTTAGGAATGCAGCGACGCACAATATGGCAGCGAAGCCGAGGCGCCGGATGGCGCGAGGGCCAACGCGTCCGCGGGATGACGGGTTCCGACGTGACACAAGTTGGCGATAGATTTGAAAAGACACGTTCATCAGAGTGCTCGGCTCCAAATGTGGAAGCAACTATTGTAAGGGATGCTCGCGATTGCTCCAAGAGGCTCGGTTCTCACACCTGGACACACGATCTCTTGCGTAACGGAGCTTCGAGTCTATTTGACGCCGATTCTGGGCGGAGGAAAGCACGACGAGTATGTGCCCTAAGGGTAGTGTGGAGTCGAGCTTGGCTTCCACTGGTGTTTTACGTCCCTGCGTTATAGCAAGTGCCCGCGGCGTCTGATGATAATTGTCGATACGAGCAGAAGGATCGCTGTTAGTCCCGAAACGGTGGCTCCTGTGGCTCGATCAGAAGTGCGACGAAACCGAGCTTCGACGCGATGCCTTCCGGCTGGGATCCGCACGAGAATTTGTGCCGTCTCTGGTGCCGAAATCGCTCTGGAAGGAGCACCGTCGACAAGAACCTGCCATGCCGGGTAATTCAAGAGGCGCAGCGAAAACGTTGTTTCTTCGGCGGTCTCCGCGTAAAACAGTTTCTCATCGGCGCGCCAGCGCTCTATACGGGCCTTTACGGCGCTCGACGGTACGATTTCGTCTGAATCCGTGTTGAATTGCTTGACGAGTGGCGGAGCCGGATTCTCATCAAAAACACTGGGCGAATCGGGGTTCAGGATCGCGCCCGGCAAGTTGTAGCGGTCGCAGCCCACAGGCGCGTACTCGTCGGTGCCCTCGTATCCGTGGCTAGAACGGATCGCTGCGGCAAGAACGGGGACGTCCGCGCTATCCCACCATGCATCGTTGACAAACGCCGTCGCTGCGGCGGCAATCGCGATGCTCAGTGCCAGGTACCAAATCCACGGGCGGCGCGAACGGCCAATCGCGGACGCCAGAAAAAATGAATACGGAACTCCGAGCGGAATGAGCCATCGCCACGGAAATTGCACGTATTGCAGCTTCGGAAGATAGCGCCAGAGCCAGACGCCCGCCGGGAACATCAGAACGATCGAAGCGGCAGTGAGGGCCAACATAGTCCACCACAGCAGCGAATATTGCCGCCGGTATCGTGCGCTGAAAACCGCGGCGACACTTCCGAGCAACATCATCCCAAGTGCTACGCCCGAGACTTTCCAATTGAAGAGCGCAAATTCCGGATCGATCGAATGAGTAAAGATAAAATTTTGCGCGTAGCTAAGATTTTCACTCATCACTTGAGCGATTTGCACCCAGCGCTGTTCGAAGGCAGCCGGCAAAATATAAAACGCAGAAAGGCCAAAGCCGAATACCATAGCCGTGCCGCCGTCTATGAGCGGACGGATATTCCTCCGAAGCGCGCAACCCACCACGAGTAACAGCGCTAAAGAATATGTCGCGATTACGGCCGCAGGCGCGTTCGATAGCCAGATTCCGGCGAATGCGACCGCAAGAAATGGAATTCCGCGCCAACTCCGGCCCCAGCCGTCGCGAATCACGCGAAGCGCTCCAAGGACCAGCAGCGGAAAGAGTGCGCTGGCAATAAGTTCGGCGAAATCGCTTCGGTAGTACACCACGACGAGCTGGTAAGGATTGACTACGTAAATCACGGCGGCCGCAGTCGCCGGCAAAGACGGCAGCCATTCGCGCGCGAGTCGCCACATACTGACGCCAGATAATATGAGAGCGAGCCAGATAAATGCGCCCGGAACCATCCTCCACGGAAGCACGGACCCGAGCGCTGCCCCGAGCGTCCAAGACGCGGGAGGATAAAAAATAAAGCGAGGCTCACCAAAACCCCAGTTCGCCCATTCGGCCCAGCGTGGGTACAAGATGCCCTCGCGCCACTGCCCGGCTACATCCATCCACGAAGCGAGATGGAATCCGAAATCGTGCCCCGAAGCGTTACCTAAGAAAAACATCGGTGCGACGACAGCGGTCGCAGCGATCACGATGAGCAGGTATGCAAATCCCGGATTCGACGAGCTATTTTTCTCGCTCGACTTCCCGGGCGGAATAACCGCGGAACTAGCCGCGAAATCTCGCGGCGCGGCGCTCATTGAATTCAAACCACTTTTCATGTCGATGTGTGACCGTTTCGTCCCCGAAGAGCGAAGCGTTGAGAATACAGTCTGTGCCCTCATCGAGCAACGAGTCGGAATTGAAGACTGCGCGGAGCTTGCCAATCAGACACGAGGAAAGGTACAGTGCTGCGCGCCGCCTCATCAGGAACCTACATGACAGCCGAAGAAGAGCGATTACTCGCTAGCGCCGAGCGCGCCATTCACTGGAAAAGATGGGGGCCCTACCTATCGGAACGCCATTGGGGCACCGTGCGCGAAGACTACAGCGCGAACGGCGACGCCTGGAACTATCTCTCGCACGATCAGGCAAGATCGCGCGCGTACCGCTGGGGCGAAGACGGCATCGCGGGTTTTTCCGATCGGCATCAGCACATCTGTTTCGCACTCGCACTTTGGAACGAAAAAGACCCGATACTGAAAGAAAGACTCTTCGGACTGACAAATTCCGAGGGCAATCACGGCGAGGACGTAAAGGAGTATTACTACTACCTCGACGCGCTCCCGACGAATTGCTATCTGAAATACCTTTACAAGTATCCGCAAGCAGCCTATCCGTACGACCAGCTCCGCGAAGAAAACAGAAAGCGAACGCGTCTCGAACCCGAGTACGAACTGATCGACACAGGTGTATTCAACGAGAATCGATACTTCGACGTGTTTGTCGAATACGCTAAAGTCTCCTCGGAAGACACTCTAGTCAGTATCACAGCATGGAATCGCGGGCCCGATCCTGCGCGCCTGCATCTTCTGCCCACCTTGTGGTTTCGAAATCGCTGGGACTGGGGCGATCCCTACGAAAAGCCGGTCGTCGAGCGGATTGACGGGCCTGCAGGTATGGCCATTCTTGGATTGAATGAATTTCATTACGGATCTCGCTGGCTGCTGATAGAAAATCCTCCGGAGCTTCTTTTCACAGAAAACGAGACGAATAACGAGCGCCTTTTCGGGGTGCCGAACAAGACGCCGTACGTGAAGGACGCTTTCCATCGCTATCTGATCAACGGCGAGCGCGGCGCCGTGAATCCGAAAATGGCCGGAACGAAAGCCGCTGCACACTTTGCATCCGAAATTGCACCCGGCAAGAGCTGGACGATTCGCTTGCGACTAACGGACCAAAAGCCTGGCAACGGGAAAGCCACCGCAAAAGATTATTTTGGGCCATCGTTTGAAGCATGCTTCGCTGAACGCAAAAAAGAGGCCGATGAATTCTACGCGACGCGTGTCCCCCCGGGCGTCAGTTCGGATGGCGCCATGGTCCAGCGGCAGGCGTTCGCAGGATTGATCTGGGGAAAACAGTGCTACCACTACGATGTGGATCGCTGGTTGAAAGGGGATCCTACTCAGCCGCCACCCGATCCGATCCGGAAACTTGGCCGAAACCACGACTGGATGCATTTGCACAATTCGGATGTCATATCGATGCCAGACAAGTGGGAGTACCCGTGGTATGCGGCTTGGGATCTGGCCTTTCATTGCGTTGCGATGTCAGTGATCGATCCCGATTTCGCGAAAGAGCAGTTGATTCTATTTCTACGCGAATGGTATATGCACCCGAACGGGCAGCTACCTGCCTACGAGTGGAATTTCTCGGATGTGAACCCTCCCGTTCATGCGTGGGCTGCGTGGCGAATTTATAAGATTGGCGGACGCATAAGCGGCAAACCCGACCGGAATTTTCTGGTCCGCGTGTTCCACAAGTTGCTCCTGAATTTCACGTGGTGGGTCAATCGCAAAGACCCGGGAGGAAAGAACGTTTTCGAAGGCGGGTTCCTGGGCCTCGATAATATCGGAGTCTTCGACCGCTCCCGGCCGCTCGGCCCCGGTAATTTTATCGATCAATCGGATGGCACCAGCTGGATGGCAATGTTCTGCCTCGATATGCTCTCGATGTCAATCGAGCTCGCAAAAGACGATCCCGCATACGAAGACGTCGCGAGTAAATTCTTCGAGCACTTCGTTTACATCGCCTCTGCGATGAACGACATGGGTGGACAGGGAATCGGCCTCTGGGACGAAAAGGACGGATTTTATTACGACATGTTGCATCTCGGCGAATCGGCGATTGTGCCGTTGAAAGTTCGGTCGATGGTGGGACTGATTCCTCTGTTCGCCGTCGAAGCTTACGAGCCGGAAGACCTGGAGCGCATGCCAGGGTTCCGCCGCCGCATGCAATGGTTCCTGGATCATCATCCGGACGTGCACGACCACGTCGACATGAGCCAGAAAACTGACCGAGGCCCACGTATTTTGCTCTCGATTGCGAATCGTCCGAAGCTGGAGCGGATTTATCGCTACGTTTTTGATGAGAATGAGTTCCTGTCGCCGAATGGAGTTCGCGCGCTCTCGAAATACCATAAGGAGCATCCATTCGCGGTCCACGACCTTGAAGGACAAACGCACTCGGTGGATTACGAGCCGGCAGAGTCAACGACAGACTTATTCGGAGGAAATTCCAATTGGCGCGGGCCGATCTGGTTTCCAGTGAATTTCCTGCTGATCGAGTCGCTGCAGCGCGTTCACTATTACTACGGCTCGGAATTCAAAGTGGAATATCCCACGGGATCAGGGCAGAAAAAGACGCTGTGGCAAGCCGGCGCGGAGGTGTCGAAGAGACTGTCGCGGATTTTCCTCAGGCGTGATGGCCGCCGGCCGGTTTACGGGGATACCGCGATCTTCCAGAATGATCCTCACTGGCGCGATTTAATTATGTTCTTCGAATACTTTAACGCTGACACGGGCGCGGGACTCGGCGCGAACCATCAGACAGGCTGGACAGCATTGGTTGCGAAGTTAATCGAACAAAGCGGGGAATAAGTTCTGGTTAAGCGGCGCGCCACTAATCCTCAACCAGGCCAAGTCCCAGCGAAACGCGGTTCACGAAATTGAAATACGCGACCGTGAGAACGGTTTCGCGAATCGCCGCTTCGTCCCACTCTGCATTTTTCAGCAGCGCAATATCTTCGTCTTCGATTTCAACGGGCTTCAGCGTCAACTTTTCTGCGAATCGGAATAACGCCTTGAGCTTATCCGGCACGGCAGCGTTTTCGTAGTCGTTCACGAGCTTTCGGGCGAGCGATTTGTCCACGCCCAATCGTTGCAACAATTCCATGTGGGTCACGATGCAATAGGAGGAAGAGTTGATCCCGCTCACCACCACACCGATCTGTTCCTTTTCGATTTTTGAGAGCGCTCCGTCGCTGAGTACGCCTGCGCTCAGCTGGAGTTGCCCTTCAATTGCTTGCGGCATTGGCCCCAACGCCTTGAAATAGTGGGGAAGGAAGCCCATACGTTGTTCGATAGTTCCGTAGAGTCCGCGGAGCTGAGGGTTCGCCTGCGATGCTTCGATCTCGTTCACGTATGACATGGGGTTGCTCCTGAATAAGGATGCGGGGCAAAGAAGCAGCGATTTTACCTGCATCGCGAATTTGTGACAACCATAGGCTCCCGAAACGAACTGCGCAGAATGCGAGGCCCCATGATATTTTGCTAGCGACGCCCCGTATCGCGAATGGAAGGGGTTGTAGGAGGGCGCATGGACTTAGAACTCAAAGGCAAAACGGTACTCGTGACGGGTTCTACCGCCGGAATTGGTTTTGCGGCGGCGCGCACGTTTGCGGCGGAAGGCGCAGCGGTGATCATCAACGGTCGCAAGCAGGAGCGCGTTGACGCTGCGATTGCCGAAATTCAAAGGGTTCAGCGAAGTGCGAACGTGTCAGGAGTTGCGAGCGACGTCTCGAATGCAGCGGGCTGCGCGAAGTTAATCGAGGCTTTGCCCGAGGTGGACGTCCTCGTCAACAACATGGGCATTTTTGAGCCGAAGCCTTTCGAACAGATACCGGACGCAGACTGGCTGAGATTTTTCGAGGCGAACGTGATGAGCGGAGTGAGGCTCTCGCGTCATTACCTCGGCGGCATGCGCAAGAAAAATTGGGGAAGGATCATATTCGTTTCAAGTGAGTCCGCCGTGCAAATTCCCGCGGAGATGATTCACTACGGCATGACGAAGACGGCGCAAGTCGCTATCGGTCGAGGAATTGCCGAAACCGTCGCGGGAACCGGAATTACTGTGAATAGCGTGCTGCCCGGGCCTACGCGTTCCGAAGGATTTGAAACATTCGTCGCGCAAATGGGCGGCGGCGGCGACGCTGCCGCGTTCGAAGCAGAGTTCTTCAAGTCAATTCGCCCCGCCTCTCTCTTGAAGAGGTTTGCGACGATCGACGAAGTGGCTTCCACGATTGTGTATCTGTGCAGCCCGCTGGCGTCGGCCACAAACGGAGCAGCCATCCGGGCGGATGGCGGAGTTGTCCGTGCAATCTTGTAATTATCGACGCAAAGCGGGGACTTCAACCAGCTCAATAAGGACCTTCGTTCCGTCTGGTAGCGCTGCGAGGAAGAAATTCACGCGCGTTCCATCCGCGCCCGGGCGCGTTGCGGGATAGATTGGCAAGACGTTGAAATGTAATCTCAGAATTTTAGTGGCCGCATCAACATCGCGCGTTTCCAATTCAATCTGCTGTATGCCTTCGCCAAATTTCGCCAGGTAGCGCGCAATCGCACCCGTTCCAGCCGGGTCTCGCGTCGTCAGAATGTCGAGGCGTACATCTTGCGGGAAATGTAGCTCGAATTCCTTCGCATCCTGGTCGGGAGGCACATCGGCAAGGCGTGGCGAACCGTTCGCTGCGCGAATTTGTTCGAAACGTTCCGGCTCAACAGCGATGCCCACAGTCGTTCGCGGAGATCGCAGGTCGTCGAGCGTGAAATGTTTCGAGAATTCCGAGTCGGCAAGCCATCGTCCGGCTACGGCCCGAGCCAATATGCGGCCACGGCGGAAAAGTTCCGCGGCGGCGTATCCACGAGTCGCAACGTCGGGCGCGCCAAGCCCGAGAACGAGGCTTGGCACGTCATCAGGTTCGTCCACATGAGCCATTTCTGGAATTTCGTTACTTGACGAAAGTGGAAGTCTGAGAAGGTTGAACCGCGTTCGCGTTCGAAAGTGTCACATAGGTAGGCTGACCCGGGCGCACCGAAATCGGAGTGTCCCAGCGTAGGTGTGTGTCACCCACGGAAGCCGCAAGTTCGAGCGAGCTGATCAAGTATTTCC
>Ga0210383_10003749_pt1 | contig 13573 bp, 8 predicted proteins | sample IncBWC14OmetaG_FD_160072 | JGI IMG/M metagenome (GOLD analysis project Ga0210383, IMG submission 160072) | Forest soil microbial communities from Barre Woods Harvard Forest LTER site, Petersham, Massachusetts, United States - Inc-BW-C-14-O ...
TCGACATCAAGATCGAAGCGAAGGATTTGCGCATCGACACGTTTTGCTCCTCGGGTCCCGGCGGGCAGTCCGTCAATACCACGTACTCCGCCGTGCGTATCACGCACATTCCCAGCGGGTTGGTCGTTTCGCAACAGGACGAGAAATCGCAGATCAAGAACCGCGCGAAGGCCATGCGCGTTCTCCGCACGCGCCTCTACGAACTAGAAATGGAAAAGCAGCAGGCTGCGATTGGCGCCGAACGCCGCGGACAAATCAAGACCGGCGACCGTTCCGAGAAAATCCGCACCTACAATTTCCGCGAGAATCGCGTGAGCGATCACCGCATCGGTCTCACGCTGCACCAATTGAATGAAGTCATCGACGGAAAGCTTGGCCCACTCGTCGACGGGCTCATGTCACACTACGAATCCGAGCGCCTCCAGCAAGAGCTCTCTGAAGCGTGATGATCGGGGTGACGAGACTTTTCACTCCGATGGACGTTCGCACCGCACTGAAGACCGGTATCGCGAAACTCCGTGAAGCGGGCGTGCCGTCATTCACGCTGTCCGCCGAACTTCTTCTGCTCCACGTCGCAACACGCGATCGCACCTGGCTGTACTCCCACCCCGAAGAAAATTTGCCACAAGACATCACAGATCGTTTCTTTGCGTTGATTGCCCGAAGGGCTGAAGGCGAACCCACGCAATACCTGACTGGAAAGCAAGAATTCTGGGGTTTGGAGTTTGAAGTCACACCCGCCGTCCTGATTCCCCGCCCCGAAACCGAACACGTTATCGAAGTCGCCCTCGATCGCCTGGCCCTGCGAGAACTCCGCGCTGGGCGGCCGCAAAAAACAATCGGCGAAGGCCTGCAAATCGCCGACATCGGCACGGGATCCGGCTGCCTTGCGATAGCTTTGGCGAAAGAACTGCCGAAGGCCGAATTTGTGGCGACGGATATTTCACCAGCGGCGCTCGAAGTCGCCGGACGCAACGCGGCGCGACATGGCGTTGGCGAGCGCATACGATTTGTTCAGGCTGATTTGCTTGATAAAAGTGGTGAGGAGCAGATGACGAGTGCTGAGAGCGCCGCTCCACTCCCTTTCGATCTGGTCGTGAGTAATCCACCGTACATTGGCAGGCGCGAAGCTCCCACGCTCGCGCGTGAAGTTCGAGAGCACGAACCGGCACATGCGTTGTTCGGCGGTGAAGAAGGCTACGAGCTATATGGCGATCTGATCTCGCAGTCCGCAACAAGCCTTAATTTGGGCGGCATACTGGTCCTCGAACTGGGCCACGACAGCCTTCCCGCCGTGCAACCGCTCCTCGACGCCGCCAATTGGACTAGAGTGGGCATCACCGACGATCTAGCCGGCATTCCCCGGGTCATCGCTGCTGAGAAAACATAAAAGCGATGGAACTGTAGCCGCGGTCTACCGACCGCGTGGTTAGGAACCCTATCGGCACCTCGTTGCAGTGCGTACGACTCCGCCTTGGGGCTTCCGCGTTCATTGCGAGGCAATGGTTGTGTTCGTGGGTCATCTAAACCCCACCCTCTCGGAGAGGGCGGCTACAGGACGCTGGGCTCGGCATGGTCGCCGATTCAGAGCGATTGGCACCGCAGTGAATTCGGGCTAGGCTACGGGGATGCCGGAGCTGGCGCGGTTTCGGGCGATTCATGGGGCGGTAGACGAGCACTCGCTGCCCGCGGCCGCTTCGATTTTGCATGTGGACATGGATGCGTTCTTTGTTTCGGTGGAATTGCTGGAGCGGCCGGAATTGATTGGCAAGGCCGTTATCGTTGGCGGGCGACCGGATCAACGTGGCGTCGTTACCGCAGCCAGTTATGAGGCGCGCAAGTTTGGCGTGCATTCGGCGATGCCGTTGCGGACCGCGGGCAAGCTTTGCCCTCACGCTGTTTTTCTCGACGGGCACCATCACAAATATGGGGAATGGAGCGACCGTATCGCCACGATCCTGGCGAAATTTTCGCCGGTCGTGGAAATGGTTTCGATCGATGAGGCCTATCTCGACCTTGCGGGTACCGAACGCCTGTACGGGCCGCCGCTTGCGGCCACCGACAAACTCTTACGCATGATCACCGCCAGTACCGGACTGCCCTGCTCCGGCGGACTCGCCGCTACGCGCCTGGTGGCGAAAGTGGCTTCGGAGCAGGCGAAGCCGCGTGGATTGGTTTGGGTCGTGCCGGGTAGCGAGGCGCGATTCCTGGCACCGCTTCCGCTGCGGAAAATTCCAGGAATTGGCGAAGTGACGGAACGGGCACTGCGTGCTTTAGGTCTCGAGACCGTCGGGCAGCTTGCGGATATGCCGCAAGAAAAATTGGAGAAAGTCTTTGGGCAATGGGGAACCGCACTGTACAGGAAAGCGCGTGGAGGCGATTCCTACGAGTTCGTGATTGACGCCGAGCCGAAATCGATCTCGCACAATCACACGTTCGGCGAAGACACCAACGACACAGAAGCGCTGGTGTCCATGCTCAGCCACCTTTCGCAGAAAGCCTGCAAGCGTCTGCGGGAATCGGGGTTGGCCACACGGACGTTGACGCTGACCATTCGCTACGCGGGCTTCGACACCTACACGCGATCGAAAACGCTACCAGAACCGACGCTGCTTGACGGCGACATTTTCGCGGTCTTTCAGAGTCTCTTTCGCGAGCACCGCAACATGAAGCGCAAAATTCGCCTTCTGAGTGTAGCCCTGAGTGGCTTTTCGCATGGGACCCAGCAACTCGATCTTCTGGAAGCAGAACGGCGCAGCAAGCTCGAAAAGCTGACTCGCGCGGCGGACCGTCTGCGCGACCGTTTCGGCTTCGATTCTGTGAAGTTTGGGGGCTCACTGCATTCCGATGGACCGAAGCGCGATCGCGATGAGTCCTGAGCTCGCCCAATACCGTATACTCTTCGACGATGAGCCCAGTCGCACCTCCCGCCGTTCCACACACGCCTGAACCCCGCTGGCCTGGCCGATTTCGGCGGACCCGCGGATTCTGGCAGCGCGTTAGCGAAGGCAAGGATATCGATGTTTTGTGGGCGCAGTTTACTGCCGATGCCCGCGCCAGCTACGGATTTTACGGAAAAGACGTGGACTGGGAGCAAGTGGAGGCGCTGCCCCGCTGGCGACGCCCTTTCTTCATCGCTAAGCAATTCTTCTGGGCATTGATGATGAAACTTTCGCCGGCGCGTCGCGTGCTGCTGCTGGTGGCGTTGACCCTTTTCATTTTGTCCAGCATGCGGTTTCAACTCAGCAACGATTTCGTTTTTGACGCTAAGTTCGAATGGTTCTCGGCGCTGCTGTTGCTCCTGCTACTTTCACTGGAGTTGGCCGACAAAGTAACCATGAAGCGGGACCTGGAAATCGCCCGAGAGATTCAAACCTGGCTGGTTCCATCACAGCCACCGGATGTGCCCGGAGGCGAAATCGCGTTCGCGACGCGGCCGCAGAACTCGGTGGCGGGCGATTACTACGATGCGTTTTACCCGACCGTGGGCGCGGCGGAGGGCGGCAAGCTGATGCTGGTGATCGCGGACGTGGCCGGAAAGAGCGTGCCGGCGGCGTTGCTGATGGCTACGATGCAGGCGAGCCTTCGCACCGTGGCGGGGGAGGATGCGCCGCTGGACGTGCTAGTGCCGCGGCTGAATCGCTACGCGAGCGCCTATAGCCTTGATGGGCGGCGGTTCACGACAGCGGTGCTGGCACAGTACGAGGGCGGTACAGGCAAACTTACCTATGTAAACGCCGGACACAACGCGCCGGTGTTGCGAAGAGCGGATGGAACGCTGGAAGAACTGGATAAAGGCGGATTGCCGCTGGGTATCGAAGCTAACTCGGCCTACGAGATCGGGAACGCCTGTCTTCGTCCAGGTGATGTGTTGATTTTCTTTACAGATGGTTGCATTGAAGCTTTCAATGCGGCCGGTGAGGAGTTTGGAAACAAGCGATGGCTGGCGGCGATACGCGCGCTGCCGAATGGCACTGCGCAGGAGTCATTGCACTACTTGATGCGAAATGTGGATCAATTTGTTGGGGCTACGCGGCAAGCCGACGACATTACCTGCATGATTTTCCGCCGCGGCTGAACTCGCAGTTTTTCGGTTCCTTGCCAGCCTTCACATCATCAAATCGAGCGATGCAAGTTGTTCCCGGTGCGAGGGAGTTGGTGTCTAAACCCCGCCCTCTCAGAGAGGGCGGCTACGTGGAAGTGCCCCCAGATTTTTTGGCGCGGGCAATTCAGTTAACAGTGGAACGGGCACCTTGCGTGAGACTCGGTTGTTCCTTGCGCTATTAAGGGGCGCATAATTGAATTGTGACGGCACGGAAATTGGCAGATTCGGTTTGTATGACGTTGTGCGCAGCGGGTTACCAGGCACTGCTGGCGGGCGGATGTGTGCGCGATTTGCTGCTCCGGCGCTCGCCCGTGGACTATGACGTTGCCACCGACGCTACTCCTGAACAAGTGATGGAGCTGTTTCCAGACGCGCTGGCCGTGGGAGCGCAGTTTGGGGTCGTGGTCATTCTCCGCGAGGGCTTCAAGGTGGAAGTGGCTACGTTTCGCGCGGACGTCGGGTATTCGGATGGGCGCCGGCCCGATCAGGTTATTTACACCAAGTCGGCGGAAGAAGATGTAAAACGCCGGGACTTCACCATCAACGGATTGCTGATGCGGCCTGAGAACGGCGAAGTGCTGGATTTTGTTGGCGGGCAAGCCGATCTTGAGGCTGGAGTGATTCGGGCTATCGGTGAGCCTGACCGGCGATTCGCGGAAGACAAGCTAAGGTTAATGCGCGCGGTGCGGTTTGCGGCGCGGTTTGGGTTTGCGATTGAGCCGGAAACGCTTGCGGCGATCCGCCGTCATGCTCATGAGATCCCCATGGCGGTGTCCGCGGAGCGTTTGCGCGACGAATTGACGAAGCTATTGACCGAGGGGGCGGCTCGGCAGGGATTCGAGATCCTGGACGAAACCGGACTGCTCACCGTGGTGTTACCAGAGGTGGCGGCGATGAAGGGCGTGGAGCAGCCGCCGCAATACCATCCAGAAGGAGATGTCTGGACTCACACGCTGCTGATGCTCGATGGGCTAGAGGCGGGCGCACCCGAGACGTTGGCGTGGGGAGTGCTCCTGCACGATGTGGGCAAGCCGCCTACGTTCCGGTCGGTGGCGGAGACCGGAGATCGCATCCGGTTTGACGGGCATGTAAGTGTAGGGGAGCGCATGGGCGAAGAGATTTGCCGCCGGTTCCGGTTCTCGAATGAAGAAACGGAGCAAATTCTCGCGTTGATTGCGAACCATATGAGGTTTAAAGACGTCGAACAAATGCGCCCCGCCACGCTGAAGCGGTTTGTTCGGTTGCCACGATTCGAGGAGCACATGGAGTTGCACCGGCTGGATTGCACGTCGAGCCATCGGCGTTTGGACGCGTATAACTTTGTGAGGCGGCTCCTGGTGGAGACACCCCCCGAACAAATTCGGCCATCTAAATTACTGACGGGCGATGATTTGCGCGAGATGGGCTACAAGCCGGGGCCAGTTTTCAGCCAGATCCTGGGTTCCTTGGAGGATGCGCAGTTGGAGGGCAAGGTGTCGACCCGGGATGAGGCTAGGCGGTACGTAAGAAGTAAATTTAGGCCGAAGGACCGGGAAAAACCTGAAGAGGCGGAGCCCTTTGCCGATAAGGACGGCAGGGTTCTCCGACGAAGCGGGTCTCATTAGTGCCCATAAATTACTAAATAGATTGATTTTAAATGGGATCTTGAGAAGCAGGACAAAGTCGGAGTTATCTTTAGCACAAGGCACTAAGATTTTCTGCTCTTTGATTATGCATCTGAGTAGATCGTTTGGGAACCTCGTGCATCTAAGTTGGAATAGCGTGGTTGTCTTATCACTCCCCTGACCTTAGGGGGGAGCCGCGCTAAAGATTGGGGACATCATGGCTGAGAAGAAATTTGTGGTGCCACAGGTTCTACCGATCCTGCCCGTTAGGGACACGGTCTTGTTTCCCGGGGCGGTGCTGCCGCTGACGGTTGGACGGGAAAGCTCGCTGGCACTGGTAAATGCCTTGGAGGGCGAAGAGAAGCAATTGGGCGTGGTCGCCCAGCTTGATCCGCGGGTGGAAGACCCTTCGGCTGCGGACCTCCACAAGGTAGGCACGTTGGCAAAGGTCCACAAGACCGTAAAAATGCCGAACGGTAACGTGGTGATTTTCCTGGAAGGATTGCAGCGCATTCAGATCACGGAATTGATCACCTTGCGGCCGTATTTACGGGCGCGGGTGGAAGCGCAGCCGGATATTTCCGGCGAACCGGATTCAGAACTGGAAGCGCTGCAACGCAACGCGCAGGATTTGTTCCGCGACGTGGTAAGCCATTCACCGCAGCTATCCGACGATTTGCAGTCGGTGGCGACGGCGATTGACGATCCAGGCCGCCTGGCCGACTTCATTGCGGGCACGCTGCCTTCGCTCTCGACACTTGTTCGGCAGGAATTGATCGAGACGCCGAACGTGCGAAAGCGGTTGGAAGCGTTGATTCGTGAGCTTTCCAAGGAATTGGAAGTGCTCGAATTGCGCTCCAAGATTCACGAGCAGGTTCAGGAGCAGGTGAGCCAGAACCAGCGTGAGTATTTGCTGCGCGAGCAGATGAAGGCGATTCAGAAGGAACTCGGCGAATCCGACGATTCGATGCAAGAGATCGACGAGCTCCGCAAGAAGGTGGACGAAGCCGGAATGACGGCGGAGGCCAAAAAAGAGTGTGATCGCGAATTGAAGCGGCTGTCGAAGATGACGCCTGCTTCGGCCGAATACATGGTTTCGCGCACGTACCTGGAATGGATGACGTCGTTGCCCTGGAGCAAATCTTCCGGTGCGGAAGAGATCAACATTGCCAAGGCGCGAACGATTCTCGACGAAGATCACTACGACCTGGAGAAGGTCAAGGAACGCATCCTGGATTACCTGGCGGTGAAGAAACTCCAGCCAGGGATGAAAGGGCCGATTCTGTGCTTCGTTGGACCTCCGGGCGTGGGCAAGACCTCGCTCGGCAAATCGATTGCGCGAGCGCTTGGCCGCAAATTCGTGCGCATCGCTCTTGGCGGAATGCACGACGAAGCGGAAATTCGCGGGCATCGCCGGACGTACATCGGCGCGCTGCCCGGCCAGATTATTCAGGGCTTGAAGCGTGGTGAGACGAACGATCCGGTGATGATGCTTGACGAAGTCGATAAGCTCGGGCGCGATTTCCGCGGCGATCCCTCATCGGCGCTGATGGAAGTGCTCGATCCGGAACAGAACAATGCGTTCCGCGATCACTATCTGGACGTGCCGTTCGATCTGTCGAAGGTGCTGTTCATCGCCACGGCAAACTGGATGGATCCAATTCCCGAGCCCTTGCGGGACCGCATGGAGATCATCGAGTTACCTGGGTATACGGGTGAAGAGAAGCTGCACATCGCGCACAAATACCTGATTCCGAAGCAGGCTACGGAACACGGGGTGAAAGTGCCGGACCAGCTGGAATTCACCGACGAGGGGCTGCGCGAGATCATCCACAGCTTCACGCGTGAAGCCGGTGTGCGTAGCCTGGAGCGCGAGATCGCTACGATCACCCGAAAACAGGCACGACGCATCGCGGAAGACAAACCGGAAAAGATGGTGGTCACGCCCGAAGTCGTAAAGGAATTTCTGGGCGTGCCGAAATTCCGCACCGAAAAGGAAGTCGAGGAACGCGTCAAGCGGCCGGGAGTTGCGGTCGGGTTGGTGTGGACCCCGGTGGGCGGAGACATCATCTTTATCGAAGCCACCAGAATGCGTGGCGGGAAGCAATTCACGATGACCGGGCACCTGGGAGAAGTCATGCAGGAGTCGATGACGGCGGCGCTGACGTGGACACGCGCGAACGGCGAACGCTACGGCATCGATCCGGACTTCTTCCGGAAGCAGGACATCCACATCCACGTGCCGTCGGGCGCAGTGCCGAAGGATGGACCTTCGGCGGGCGCGGCGATGGTGACGGCGCTGGTCAGCCTGCTGAGCGGGCGGCCGGTGCGCGATCGACTGGCGATGACGGGCGAGATGACCTTGTCCGGGATCGTGCTGCCAATCGGTGGCGTGAAAGAGAAAGTGCTGGGCGCGAAACGCGCGGGCATCAAGGAAGTGCTGCTGCCTGCGGACAACGAGCCCAACGCTGTAGCGGATCTTACACCGGATATTCTGGGCGATATGAAGATTACTTATGTTCGAACGCTGGACGAAGTGCTGGAGCATGCGCTGCAGAAGGATCCGGTGGCGCCACCGATCGTGCCGCCGGAGCCTAAGGCGAAGCGCTTGCCTCCGGATGCACCGCGGGCGATTCACTAAACATCGTTGACTCTGGCGCGGTCGTCCTGCGCGTCGGAACATTTTATTCGGACCAGAGGGCCCGGCGTATTTCGCCGGGCCTTTTTTTGTTGCGCATTGAGATTTTGCAGCTTGGGAGACTTTGACTCGCGAAGATCGGTGACTGCCTGACGTTACTGCGTGGTTGGTGTTAAAGGGAGCACAGACAGGAGTGTCTGTGCTACTACTATGGCACCCATGGATCGGGCCAGGCACAACTTGAATGATCCGCCGGTGGAATTGCCGGGGCGGCTGGCGGAGGCCCTATTGCGCGAACGGATCGTGCCGCGATTCGTGGATACCTACGTGGAGGAGCATGGGCGATACGGTTTGCAGGTGCACGCGGCGTTGTACCGCGATTTGCTGGGATTGCTGCAACGTGAGGCGCTGATCGCAATGACCGTGCACGCACTGGAAGTGGCGACGACAGAGCCACCTCCGGCGCGGGGCCGAGCTAAGCCCAAACCGATGCCGCGAAAGGACGCTACCTTGTTCCGGCGGAAATTCTTGAATGCGCTGACGCGGCAACAGAAGTGGAGCCTGGGCGATGCGCTGGACTTTCAGCGAGACTTGCAGATGTACGAGGTATTGATCGCGCGCACCGGGACATCGCGCCGGCGCAAGCCGTTCGAGGCGGCAAACCATCCGTTCGTGGACCGCTGCGCGTTTTTGCTGGATTCGTCATTCATGGAGAAGGCGCGGATGGCGGCAAGCCGCGCGCTCACCGAGGTCGAAACGCTGAGTGCGAAAGTCACAGCCGACGTCTTACAGAACGATGGCAATTCGTAGTCTTCGTCTGGAGCAGCGGAAACTTATGATCCAGCTACTCGAAGAGTTCGTCCTTCCACAGCGGCTTACCAGCAAGCGAGAGATAAAATCCCCACGCGCCAAGCGCTACGTAGAACAGCACGATGATTAGACTAGTCGCGGCATACCAGTTGGAGAAATCGAGTGTGAAGGGAACGTTCGCCAACACATTCGTGGTAAAGCAGCAGACTCCCAACACGATTAAGCCAAAACGCACGAGCGCGATGGCGGCGATAATGTAAATCGTCAGCCACACGATAGTGTCCGAGACAACGTAATCGCTCACGAAAATTCTCGGCACCACGTGGAGCAGGACGAATGCCCCCGCCGCCAGCCAGCTATTGCGCAGCAGAACGCGTAGAAATACCAGCGTGAAAAAGAAGAGCGCGCTGCCGACCGAGGAGTTGACCACGATGCTCAGCCACATGGCGGCCACTTCGCGCGTCCCGCGGAGAAAAGAGCTGGACGGCAGCGCGAAGGGCGCGCCATGGCGGATATTGGACAGCACGCCTAATTCATAAACCAAAACCCATGCCATGCCCAGGAGTACGCCAAAGAGCACATCTCGACCAACCAGCGGGTCGCGAAGTCGCCCCTCCATCAAACGTGTCCACGAAATGATCGTTTGCGGCCACGTGCGCCGGACGTAAGGCTCAAGTGCGATATAGAGAACCCACATCGCGCCGGAGGCAAACAAGGCGGTGCTGATGGCCAGCACGACGGGAAGAAGCATATCGATTACGGGTACGAAATGTGCGTGGAGCAGGAAGGCGGCAATTTCCACTGTGAACACGACACATGCCAACCTCCATGCGCCTTTGCGATCACCTCTGCCGCGTGAAATGTTCCGGACCGCGAACCACACTCCTCCGAGAGCCACTACGATTACCAACGTTAATGCGAAAATATTTGCGCCCCGTGCCTTACTGTCTTCGTCTTGTGCCGGCATACGGTCGGGCTTGGTCCAAGGGCCGATGAGCGAAAAGAAAACTGGTTTGCCGTGCCAGGCGGCTGCTTCAACGTGCAGAGGACGACCACTTGCGGGCCACGTACCGTCCCATGCCTCGCGAACGTCAGCAGCAGCGAGAGAGTTCCAGGCAGGAGCAACCGGATGAAGTGTTGCCGGATCGATTTCGGCGGCAGCGAATATCGCGCTCCAATCGACGGTAGTTGCAGCGCCTTTCGCCGGCGATGTGGGAGACTCCACTTGGGGAGGAATCGCCTGAAGCCATTGCAGGCGACCCTCGGCGTCAGACCAGGTGGTGATCATTCCCGACAGGGTCGGCGGCGGCTCGTCAAAGGTCACGCCCCCGGGTGTCAGCCCGAATCCCCACAAATCTTGCGAAACCATTTCGCGCGGGCTTTGCCGATACCAAAATTCGAGCAGCTCCGGCCGTTGCGCGACAATTTGACTCCAATTGGCGCGAGTCTTGTCATTCTTTGAAACGTAATTCACGAAATCGTAGTTGTAATTCAAGCCCCATGCCCTATCGACGGGACGTTCGGGGTAGCCGATCTTCGCCAGTGTTTCGCTAGCCTTGTTGGCCAAGACCTCGGGAGACTTTGTCAGGTGAAGGCGCTCCAACGCGCTTTCTTTCAAGCCGAGGTAAGTAAACAGGACTGCCGCCAGGACAACCGCTGCGAGGCATGCCAGCGCGATGCGCGGAGCCAAACTGGCGTTCTCTCCAGCGGCAGCGACCATTTGTGGTGAAGGGGTTTCACCAGCAGCGAGGGCGGCGGCGAGCGGGTCTCCGCCGGGCAGGGCCGCGGCCACCTGCAAAGCGGAAGACGGACGCAGGGCCGGGTCTCGTTCCAGGCAGCGCATGATCACGCACTCCAGCAATGGATCGAGATCTCGAACGATCGAGGTTGGGCTGGTAGGCGCGGACTCTTCGCGCAGCCTCATCAATTCGGGCAGTGTGGCCGCTTCGAAGGCGCGTTTGCCGGTCAGGATTTCGTAGAGGACGAGGCCCAACGAGTACAAATCGCTTTTTACCGTCACTTCTTTGCCGGCGAGTTGTTCCGGCGCCATGTAGGCGGGGGTACCGGCGCGGACCTCCGCGCCCTCAATATTGGCGGCGATGGCGGCCAAGCCGAAATCAGTGATGCGGATTTTTCCGGCGCTGTCGAGCATTAAGTTGGCGGGCTTCAGGTCGCGGTGGATCACCCCGCGTTCGTGCGCGGCCGCGAGACCTGCACAGGCTTGACGCGCGATTTCGGTGGCTTTATCGGCGGGGAGTCGGCCAATGCGGCGCACCAATGACGCGAGGTCTTCGCCGTCGACATATTCCATCGTGAGAAAAGTGACGCCGTCCGCATCCCCGATGTCGAACACGCGGCAGACGTTGGGATGGGAAACCTGACGCGCGATGCGCACCTCGGAGTGGAAACGCGAGAGTGCCGCAGCGTCTTTGGAAAGCGTTTCGGGTAGAAATTTGATGGCTACGATCTGACTGAGCTTGAGATCTTCGGCGCGATAGACCTCGCCCATTCCGCCGCGCCCCGCCAGCGCGACGATGCGGTAGCGCTCGGCGACGATTTGGCCAGGGACGAATCGTCCGCCGCCGATAGGGTCCGAACTCAACAAAGATCCAGAGGAGCCTGACGGGGCGCGAGGCGCGCTGCGAGGCCGAGGCGTTCGAGCCGCAGGCGTCCTTGGGGGGAGAGGTATCTTCGGCGTGGTGGGATCGAGCGTCACGCCTTCCACAGCGGGATCGCTGCCAAGAATGGTGGCTTCCGCGTCGTGGTTGAGGGCTACGCCACAGGCTGAGCAAAACCGTCCCTCGGGAGAATTCTTGGCGCCGCAGGAGGAGCAGAACATGGGAAGGCGGGATTCTACCATCGCCCGTGTTTGCAGCGCGAACTCTAGTAAAACTCAGTAGTGGCGACTTCCCGGCAACCACGTTGATCAGGTGGCCTTTGACCAGTGATAGCACCCACTATTGGGGTTTATCTGAGGCTGCTGTCTGTTCTCGCGCGGCAGGAACTTGGTCTGATTTCCGCGTCTCAACCGAGATCACATTGAAGGTGCCGTTAGCGTCCCGCGCTTGAACGGTCTTCGTCTGCTGCGTGCCAGAGACACCATACAGCACTGTATACTTAGTTTTTGCGCTTACTTGCAGACCGGCGTGCGGGTCACCCGGATTGGGCTGCTCGACCCGCTGCTCGGTTATTTTTCCACCTGAATCTTTTTTCTCGACGGTCGTGACTCGCTGGTTCAGGTGCACACTGCCGTCGCCAGCTACTCCAGGAACAACCGTAGAATATGTATAGACGGTGTTGCTTTTTTCTCCGGTGCTGGTCTCAGTCTCTTCGCCGACGGTGCGTGAAAACTGTGAAAGTCGGCCTTCCGAATCGGGGCGCGAAACCTGCTCTTCGGTGATTCGCTTTTTGCCGTCTTCCTTGATTGATTTTTTTGTTACTTCGCCTACTTCCCAGTTGCCGTTGCCATCCGGGAGTAGTGTGGTCTTCTTTAGTTCGACTTTCTGGTCAGCGCTTCGCTTTTGCAATTCCTGTGTTTGCCGGGATGTCGTGAACCCGCCGTTACCGTCCGCGAGGTAAACCGTGGTTTTCGTCTCCTGCGCGTCTGGGCTTGTCTTTTTTGTATCCGCGACCTCGCGCTGCGCAACCTGAAGATTTCCGTTCAAATCAGAACTCGAGGTCGTGCTTACCACCTGGACATCGCCGCTTGCTGAGGTTCGTGCTTCCTCTTCCGTTACCTTCGCCAGTCTCCTTTGTCCATTTGCGTCCCACGTGTAGGTGCGCACCACTGTACGCATCGTTGTCTCATTTACTCGAACCGTCTCCTTTTCGGTGTCGGAATCGGGCTGGAAGTGGCCATCGGGTCCAAGCACTTCCACTCTGCGTTTATCGACAGTGCGGTTGCCGGACTCCACATGGCTCTCCGACGTGCGCACAGGGCTGGTGTGATCTACGGAGGTCTGCGTAGTACTCGTCCAGGATTGGTCAGTACTGTTTGGCTGAGCATTTTGAGCTTCTGCGCAGACAGCAGTGCTGATGCAGAGAACCAAAGAAAACGCTGACTTTACCAAAAGCTTGGTTCCGTGAACTGTGACCTGATTTTCAGGCGTTGAGAATGTCATGCTGTAACTCCTGCCAGATGTCCTGAGTCGCCGAGGACCAATCACCTCGAATTGCCGATAAGATCGTTCAACTCTCGTTGAATACTTATTATGAGCAGTCTGCTCCTCCACGAAGGAACCCGCAAGCCGAACGGCAACTTCGCGGCTGCACAATGATGGCGGTGACTGCGTACCACCTGGTGCTTCGTCGCCTCACCGCCAAGCACCTCCCTCAACTCCTGGTAGTCGCCTACCGGAAACTGACTCACCAGTTAAAACTCATCCGAGCAGTGACCGTCCGGAATGGGTCTCTGAA
>Ga0210383_10003750_pt1 | contig 13567 bp, 12 predicted proteins | sample IncBWC14OmetaG_FD_160072 | JGI IMG/M metagenome (GOLD analysis project Ga0210383, IMG submission 160072) | Forest soil microbial communities from Barre Woods Harvard Forest LTER site, Petersham, Massachusetts, United States - Inc-BW-C-14-O ...
GCGTGAATTAACCGTAAATCAGCTGTCCGGAAAGCTCGGGGCAGATCACCCTGCGAACGAGGCACTCGCCCAGCGCGGTCAATGCCCGTCAAGCTCTGCCCGGCCAAAGAGGATCCGGCCAAAGAGGATACTGTCAGCCTCGCTCACGCGGCCTCCAGGTCTCTGGCGGACAAGTAGACGCCATGCTTGCGGAATGCCGCTGGTGCCCACACCAGTGCATCGGCCCGCTGAATTTCCAGTTCCGCCGGGAACCACGGCTGCTGCAGAACTCTCATCTCGGCCCACTCCGGTGGGGCAAGATCGTGCTGCGCCGCCAGGTGCTCCGCTAGTGCCGCCAGCAGCGCGTCCCACCGCTCGTCGCCGGTTGGCGACGGCTCACCCCGCAGCAAGGAACGCTGAACGTCTTCCGGTTCCCAGCGGTACTCCTCGAAGAACTCCCACACAAGTTTCCATCGCGTCTTACTGTCGGACGTCCGTACCAGGTAGCTGGCCAGATCGGCCAGGGTCATAGGGCGGTAGCCGGTCACCGGGTTCCTCCCTTGCCTGCGAGTCCTTGGTCCGAGCATACGGTGCGAGACGGACCCGGCCCATGATCCCGAAACGTTCACGCCGGCGCGTCACCCCGGTACTCAGGTTCGTAGAAGGCGGGCAGTAAAGCCTGGAGCGGCACCACTACTCCCTCGGTGTCGACAACCAGGAGGGCCCACTGAGCGCGAAAACAGGCCGGTTGCCAGTGACAAACCAAGTGACAACGCTCCCCAGACCACGGCGGATGTAGCCAGACCCCACCGGACAAGACCATTGCCCTGACGTGCCGTAACACGACCTAGCGGGACGCCGCCGGACGGAACTGTCAGGCATGGCATGCAAGAGGTCAGGGGTTCGTATCCCCTAAGCTCCACGTTTCCGCAATTCAGAGACATATTTCGATCATAGAGATGATCTTTGACCTCGTGCATGCGGGCAAGCGCATGTTCCCCCGACGCCCCGGTTTCTGGCATGGAAGTCCTCACGGCTCAGACCCGTGCCGCAGGTCGTGACCGCAAGAAGTCATCCTGAAATGCCCTTTCCCGGGAGCAAGACGGGGAGCAAGCCGGAAGCAACCAAGCGACCTGCCCGTCCTTCGCGACCGCCTTGCGTGAGCCCGAGTTGCCCGGCGTACTGCGACCCTTGAGGACCCGATGTCGCCATCGCGGCCTATACCCGAGTCGTAACGCAATTACAGATCGCCGAGTCGGCGCGCAAGATGAACAGTGATCCGTGGAGACAGTTACGCGCATAGATTGTCCGTTCGGACGTACCTGCAGCTAACAGGAGCTTTGCGCGGTCGCCATCGCATCAAACGGCGCCCCGACCAGATCGGCGGCCTCGTGCCCGAGTTCATCGGAACAGTTCGTTACCGTGCCGGCAGGTTCGACGGGCGGCCGGCTCCGCGGTATCCCGCCGAAAGATCGCGATGCGCCAGATCAGCCCGATCTGCACCGCTGCCACGTCCTGGCCGCACCAAATCCCCGGCAAGAAATCGTTACCAGCGCACAAGCCTGTCTCGCCCTTAATGGAACACACTCTTGAAGAGTCCCACGATGAGGAGGCTGGCAGTGAGTATCGCCTCGGCCGGGTTGCGGGATGGAACCGGGTTCGGGCAGTTTGCCATGCGCATGCGGCGCACCGCGGCTATTGCGGTGGTAAATGATCTTGGCCAGGTGCCGCTGCGGTGGCGCCACCGGTTCATCATCAACCGCTGGGGCGGGAGATGCCCGGCGGGTACGCCGGCCAGGCTGAGGATCCAGCCGCCGCCGCGCGGGAAGCCGGGGAAGATACGGGGCTGGCGGCTGTCTGACCCGGCAAGAGCCGGCAGTGACGCTCCAGCCCCTGATCGGAAATGCCGGCTCACCCCAGGATCTTTATGCTGCACGCCTGACAAAAGGAGAGGCCTGTAGTGGATCTGCAGCTGAACGGCAAGGTCGCCCTGGTCTTCGGAGCCAGCGCCGGCCTCGGTGGCGCCATCGCCGAGACGCTGGCCGCCGAGGGCGCAAGGATTGCCCTAGCCAGCCTGCCCAGCGACAGCCTGACCGCCGCCGCCGAGCGCGTCGGCGCGATTACCGACGCCGTCGCAGTGCCGTGGGACCTCGCGGACCTCAGCGCGATCGGGCCTAACATCGCCACCGTGGAACGGCAACTCGGGCTGGTCGAAATCATCGTGAATATGACGGGCGGGCCACCGCCCACCCCGGCGTCCGGACAGCGGCCAGAGGACTGGACCCGGTTCTTCACGAGCATGGTGGTCTCCGTCATCGCAATCACCGACGCCGTGCTGCCGGGGATGCGGGAACGCAGTTGGGGCCGCATCATCACAAGTACCTCCAGCGGTGTCGTCGCGCCCATTCCGAATCTGGGCCTGTCCAACGCACTGAGGTCCAGTCTCGTAGCGTGGAGCAAGACCCTTGCCCGGGAAGTAGGCGAGCGCAACATCACCAGCAACATCGTCGTCCCGGGCCGAATCGCGACCAGCCGCATGGTGCAGCTCGACGAGGCCAAGGCAGCGCGTGAGGGGCGGCCAGTAGCTGAGATCACAGCCGGAAGCGTTGCCTCGATCCCGCTCGGCCGCTACGGCGACCCGCAGGAGTATGCCGACGTCGTCACCTTTCTCGCCAGCCCACGGGCCAGCTACATCACCGGCAGCATCATTCGCGTGGACGGTGGCCTCATCCCCTCCATCTGACCGATGACCCCGACTAGCGCGACAACGCGGCTGTGACAAAGTTCCGGGAATGGCCGCAGGCGGCACCTCCCAGACTGTCGCACCCGCTGCCGGAGGCGGCTGCCTGCGGCGCCGATCTCCAGGAGCCTGTAAGTGCCGACTGCGGAAGCCGAGACGGAACCTCGCCCAAGGCAAGCGCTCGCCTGCACACACGTTTCCTGCTACCGAGAGTGCATACCCGCCGAGCAGACAGCCCGGACATTCGGCTCATATCGATTCGGCGCTTTAACGGAAACGCTGGCAGAGGTACCGGCGAACGCGCAGATTATCTGTTCTGGCGCACTGGGCCGTTCTTGCCTGACTCTGACGGCCCCGCGTTCGCGGAGCGTAGCCTACGTGGCAGGCAGGGGCGTTCCGGTTTCAAGGAGGGTCTTCAGGCTCGACAGCACGGCGGGCCAGCCCTCCGAGATGGCCTGCAGGACGCGGCTGCCGGGTGTAAAGCCGTCGTGGGTGACGGTCAGCTTGACCACGCCCCGCCCGACGTCCTGCATGTCGAAAGTGACCTTCGAGCGTGGCTCGGCCCGCCAGGCCTCAGCGGTTGCTTCGTCCATGCCGACCTCGGCGGCCCACCCGGGTGTGAACGAGTGCCAGGTGTAGGACAGCCGGCGGTAGGGGTCGGACTCGAGGACCACCTGTTCGCGGTCGGCCACGACGAGCCCGACATCTTTGTGTTCCAAGTCCCAGGTCGAGCCCTTCGTCCAGTCCGAATGGAAGGTCTTCGGGCCGGCCTTCTGGTGCCGCCAGTAGCGCTTGGTCATGGCCGGGTCGGTGAGGCCCCGCCAGATCTGTTCGGGCGCGGCGTGGATGTAGGTCGTGTAGGTAAAGGTCGTCATCTGGTCAGTGCGTACGGCCATTGCGGTGTCTCCTGTCGTGGAGTTGCGAGGATGAGAGTGATGCCAATCCTTGATCGGAGGCTTCATCTCCCGGCCGGCTGGTAGGTGAGGTAGGCCAGGTCGCCCGCGACGGTCGTGTTGCCGGGCGTGCACGAGCTGGAAGCTGCCGGCGACGACGATGTCCCCAGCTAGCTGCTGCTTCAGCGCCGACACCTCGTCCACTGCCTCGCCCCTCAGCACAGTCGTGTTGGTCCAGGCGGGATCGTGCAGGGTCGAGGACACGACGTACTTGGCCTTGCTGTTCATCCGGTCCGCGAACTCGCCCGTCCGCGATGGCCACCGCGCGGCGAGGAACTCATAGCTGCGCCGGCCCAGCATGGCCTCGGTGCCCAGCGCCTCCTCCAGCGCGACGCTGGCCGCCTCGTCGCGGCCCCAGTCACCAATACGTCCGACCCAGCCGCCGTGCCGGAAGCCCTCGGCACCGGCCGGGTCCTGGACGACGCCGTCGAGGGAGACGTTCTCGCTGATGATGATCTTTCCCACGTCGGTTCCTCCTTAATGGCGTTGCCAGCTGCCGCTGATGCAGGCACCGCGGCGCCGTGAAGCGGGCGGCTGTTGCCGCGGCTCAGTCCTGCGGGTCAGCAGGAACACCGGAAACTGCCGCGCGGTCCTGGCCTGGTGTTCGCCAACGGTGGGGTACTCCGCGACCAGCTTCGGCCACAGCTCGGTGCGGGCGGCGCCGGCCAGCTCGTCTGCCAGGACCGTGAACGTCTGGGCACCCACCTCGACGGTGATCTTCGGGTGGGCCTTGAGATTGTAGTACCAGTTCGGCTGGGTGGGTGATCCGCCGCTGGAGGCGACGATCACGAAACGGCCGCCTGGCTGGGAGAAGCGGCCCAGCGGCGTGACGCGCTCGACCCCGGACCTGGCGCCGATGTGGTGGATGAGGATCAGCGTGGTGCCCGCCAGGGCCCGCCGACGCGTCCGCCGTTTGCCCGGAACTCGTTAATGATCTGGGTGTTGTAGTCCCTGCCCTCGCCGGCAGCCGGGTTGGTCATGATCTGCTCCGCCAGGTGTCACTGGTTGTGGTATTCGTCGTGGCGGCGGATCCACAGTTGGAACCCGTCGCCCTCGTCGCGGCCGTTGGGCGCCCGGTCGAGGATCGGGTAGTAGCCCATCAGGAACTCGACCCCGCGAGACCCGGCCGAGTAGGTCTGGTAGACGGCCCCGTCGTCCAGGACGAAGACGCTGAAGCCGAAGTTCTCGGTCAGGTACCCGACGATGTCCGTGCCGGTTTCCCTGGCGTTGCGGGCGGCGATCGGCGGCAGCTGGTCAAGCATCGGCGCGGCCCACTCGCGCGTCTGCTCTTGGCTGCTGGAGAAACCGAGGTCGGTGTTGAACTGACTGTTGGCCGACGACACCCAGGGGAAGCTCCAGCCCATCCGCCGCTTGAAGGCCTGCAGCGTCTCCAGCGGGGCTTGTGAGACGAACAGCATGGTCACGTCGCGGGCGTTCAGGTGCGGGAGGACGCCGTTGACGCTGTCGGCGATCGAGGAGCAGGTCGGGCAGCCAGCCGCGTAGCTCGGGCCGAACATGAAGTGGTAGGCGAGCAGCTGATTGCGGCCATCGAACAGTTCCGCCAGCGTGCGCGTGCCGTCGTCGGTGTCGAAGCGGTAGTCCTTCTCCACCCGCAGCCACGGCAGCTCGCGCCGCTGCCGCGCTAGCTCGTCGCCCAGCCGGGTGTGCTCCTTCTCGCGGGCGAGCAGCTCCTCGCGGGCAGCTGCCCACTGTTCCCGTGTCACAATCTTGTGACTGGTCATTGCCTGGTTCTCCTTGTCCCGTGGTCACAGGTGCCGGGCGGGTGTGCCGGGCCATATTTTGGAGGCGGAGTGAGCCGGCCCTACGGCCGGTCGCCGGCGGATCAACCGTGCTGGTGGGCCTGGATGAGGGGACTCCTGTCCCAAAGTCAAGATTCTGGTGTGCTGTTGGTGCTCTGGTCGGCCCGGGTACCGGCGCGGGAGTGGATGTGGGCAGGGACGGCGATGCCGGGCGGCAGGGCCGGATCGGGGAAGGGTTGTTGCCAGGTGGTGGCCAGCGGCAGTTCCCCGGCCCACAGTCCCAGCGCGGCATCCGGGCTGTCGCCGTCGCTGGGCGGCCCGGTGCGGATCTTCACCGAGGCCTCCTCCAGCGGCAGCGCCAGCAGCCGCACGGCGGCGAGTTCCTTGCGGCTGGGCCGGCGGGCGTAGTCCCACTGGCCGGGCGCGACGTGCTCGGCGATGCAGCGCAGCCCAGCGAGCCGTTCAGCGGGATCGGTGACCTGCCGGGGCTGCCCGTAGATCATGGCGCTGCGGTAGTTGATGGTGTGCTCGAACATCGACCGGGCCAGCACCAGCCCGTCGGTGAGGGTGACGGTGACGCACACCGGGGTGCCGGCGGTGTTCAAGCTCTGGCTGGCGACCGAACCGTGCAGGTACAAGGTGTCCGCGGTGAACCCGTACATGGTGGGGACCACCATCGGCCACCCGCCGGTGATCACTCCGAGGTGGGCGACCAGCCCGGCGTCGAGCACCGCATACAGGGACTCCTGGTCGGCCCGCCCCAGGTGCCGGTACCTGCGATGCCGGGTCCGCTCGGTCGCAGACAGCGGCAGCTTCCCGCCGGTGGGACTATTGGTCGCGGGCCCGGCCGAGGGCGGACTGGCGGTCAGGGCATCGCGCCTGCCTGGCACCGTGCCAGGCTTGTTGGACAGGTCCGGGGATCGTGCGCTCATCGCTGCCTCCTGGTTGGGCTGAGCGTTCCGGCCCGTTGCCTGGGCGGGCCCGGTGCAAGCCGGGTTCTGGCCGCGGGTCAGTCCTGGCGGGTCAGCAGGAACACCGGAAACTGCCGGGTGGTCAGGGCCTGGGCTGCGCCGAGGTCAGGGGACCCGGCGGCCGGCTTGGGCCACTCCGCGACCAGCTTGGGCCACAGCTCGGCGCGGGCGGTGTCATCGAGCTCCTGCGCCAGGACCGTGAATGTCTGGGTGCCTACCTCGACGGTGATCCGAGGGTGGGCTTTGAGGTTGTGGTACCAGTTCGGGTGGGTGGGCGACCCGCCGTTGGCGGCCCAGATCGCGAACCGGCCGCCTCCCCGGGGGGAGCAGGCCACCGGGGTGATGTGCTCGGTCCCGGACCGGGCGCCGATGTGGTGCAGGAGGATGAGCGTGGTGCCCTCCCACATCCCGCCGACGCGTCCGTCGTTCGCCCGGAACTCCCTGATGATGTCGGTGTTGTAGTCGCTGCCCGCGCCGGCAGCCGAGTTCGCCATTGATCTCCTCCGGGCATGTGTCACTGGTGGGGGATCGTCGTGGCGGCGCAGCCAGCTCATGGGCGAGTCGCCTTCGTCGCGGCCGTCGGGTGCGCGGTCAACGATCGCGTAGTAGCCCATCAAGAACTCGGTGCCGCGGGCGCAGCTGGAGTAGCAGCGGTAGACGCCGCCACCGCGCGCGAACGTGCTGATCACGCCATCCCGGGAGACGTCGACCGGAAGCGATGAGGCTGGGTCGCGGTCCACATTGCCCATCCCCTTCCCGGAAACCCCTAGCTGGCCCAAGAGAAAAACCGGTCAAGGGGCAGGGCCAGCCGCCGCAAGATCCGTACGGCTGCTCGTCAACCGTGGAATCACGGTATGCCTGCCACATCAGCCTGTCCACGGGCGAAGACGGCCCGGCGTCGTGGGAGCGGGACAAGACGCCGGGCCGCCACGATGCCCGTCGTGCGCTGAGGCTCTTCCTGCTCCCCACGCACCGGCAGGCTCCCGGCGTGGGTGATCCGGCAGACTGGACGCCTACCTAGAGCTTGCGCCCATTCGATGAGAACAGCCACAGCGGGCAGGCGATTCGGAAGCACGGACCTCATCACGATGCGTCACTGCAGACTTGGAACCGGGTGCGCAAATGACCCGGTGGCAAGCGGCCCAGCCATCCACATAGCCTGCCGCCCCGCCGGCGAGCGCCGGGCAAACCGAAATGCCCGGCAGGCGGCAGACATCGCCCGCCCGCGACAGATCGATCATTCAGGCGCGGGTTGAAAGGCACCTGCATTGCAAGATCGCCGATTATAGCGGCGGATCTTGCGCGGTTTGGACGTTGCGATCAGTGATATCCGCGTGCAGGGTGATGCCCCGGGGGCTGTGGCGATGTTGCCGGGCGGCGCGCTCAGCGCCGGCCGGGCAGCGGGTGGCCGGCACCGGGGCTACCGGTGGGAGCGGCGCGGCCGGAACTTGATCCAGGCCTCGACACGATCGGCAACCTCACGCTGCTTACCCGCAGGTTGAATAGCAAAGTGTCCAATGGGCCGTGGTCAGGCGTCCAACGCGCAAGGTCGAGCTCGCGGACCTGATGGCCGCAGGGCTACTCGAGGAAGGCGCAACGCTCTACGCGTGACGACGTCGCGTTTCCGAGCGAACCGCCACCGTTCTGTCCGACGGGGCACTCGACGTCGACGGCATCCGCTACTCAACCCCGTCCGGGGCCTCGCGCGCCGTCTCCGGGACCAGCGAGAACGGCTGGCCGTTTTGGCTCGTCGACCCCAAGAGCAAGCGATCCCTCAACGACATTTGGCGAGAGTACATCGACCAGCGCGACGTTGACGTGGAAGATGACGATTCGCCGGACGACGAGGACTGAACCGACCGCTAACCGCTTGAGCGCTAACCAGACGCAAACTGCCCTGCGCTGCGGCTCTGTCCGATATGCGGGACTGTGCGCGTCGCCTCAGACGAGAACCCATCCCATCACCCGACGTAGTGAGAGGCGTCCGCGGCTCCGAAGACCCGCCGACTCGGCGCTGCCGTACGGGGTGGGTTCGTTGAGTGGTGAGGGGCTCAGAACGGCCAGTTCTGGCGCGGTCCTTCCCCTGCGTTGCAGAAGGGACGGTTGGTGCGCAGGATGAGCGTGACGGCGAGGCCGATTCGATGAACTAACCGCTACGAACAGAGTGGCGCTCGCGTGGAATCCCAGGCGGAGGGTAATGAAGGTGAGGATGTCGAACACCGAGCTGAGCAAGCCGAAGACGATCATGGGGGTGCGGATGGATCGTAGGTTCCAGGTGCGTGGCCGTCTGGGTTGCCCGGGGTCGACGCTGCCAGGTCAACAACCCGACTCGGCTGGCGCAGGAGATATGCGACTGGCTGGACGCCTTCTTCACCAGCAGGGACGGGACCCATGGAGGGTGCCGTGAGCGCATCCACCGCCGGGAGCCGCGGGCAGATCGTGGTCGCCGGCGCGGGCTACGCCGGGCTGCACGTCGCCTTGCGCCTGACGGCCAAGCTGCGCAGCAACCCCGCGGTGGAGCTGACCCTGGTCGACCGGCACGACTACCACCAGGCAATCACCGAGCTGCCCCGGGTCGCCGGCGGCACCCGCGCCGCCGACGCGGTGCGGATCCCGCTCCAGGACATGCTGGCCACGCGGGTCCGTTTTGTCCAGACCGAGATCAGCGGTTTCGACCTGGCTGACCGGCGGCTGCTCACCGGGGCCGGGCCGATCGGCTGGAGGCGGCTGGTGCTGGCGCTGGGCAGTCGGCCTAACGACTTCGCCATCCCTGGCCTGGCCCAGCGCGCGCTGTCGCTGTACTCGGCTAGCGACGCCGAGCGAGTGTGGGCGGCGGTCGGCAAAGCGCTCGACGACGCCGCGGCGGCCACCGACCCCGAGCAGCAGCGCCGCCTGGCGACCGTGGTGGTCGGCGGCGGCGGCGCCACAGGAGTCGAGCTAGCCGGCGAGCTGGCCGAGATCCTGCCCGAAGTGGCCAGTGAGCACGGCCTGGCGCCGGACAGGCCCGCAGTGTGGCTTGTCGAGGCGGGCCCCGCCATCCTGGCCGACTCCTCACCGCAGCTGATCGACAAGGCCACCAGAATCCTTTCTGACCTCGGGGTCCAGGTCCGCACCAACGCCACGATCGCCGCCGCGATCGAGGACGGCTTCCGGCTCAAGGACGGCCAGCTGGTCGAGGGCGGCGTGTTCGTCTGGGCGGGCGGGGTGAAAGCACCCGGGCTGGTGGCCGATTCGGGGTTGCCGACCGGCCACAACGGCCGCGTCAAGGTCGACCGGTACCTGCGCGTGCTGGACCACCCGGAGATCTACGCCGCCGGCGACCTCGCCTCGGTGACCGATCCACGCACCGGGCATGTGCTGCCCCCGCTGGCGCAGGTGGCGCTGGAAGAGGGCGAGACGGTGGCCCGCAACCTGGACGCGGAGCTGGAGGGCAGGCAACTGCAGGCGTTCACCTTCCATGACAAGGGGTTCGTCGTCTCGGTCGGGACCCGCCGCGGGGTCGCCGACATCGCCGGCATCACCGCCGGCGGGCGGCCGGCCCACCTGCTCAAAGACGCCATCGAGTGGGAGTACCGCCAGTCCGTCAGGCACCTGCGCGGCTGGGACCCAGTAGCCCTGTGACCGCTGCCCATCCTCCCGCTTCGGAGCAGAACTGGACCCTGGCTGTTTCCTAGCCGCACGAAGGACAGACACCCACCCGCAAGCCTACGGCGGCCGTGTCCTTCTAGCGTCACGTGAGACGTCCCGCCGACTCAACAGCCATGACCGCGCGCTTTCCAGGGCTACGGGTTCGTATGCAGAATGCCCTGATTTGTATGGTCGCCGCTCAACCTGAAGTCGATTCTGTGGCCGCGCCGATCAGGGGATCGTGCGTCAAGGACAGTGTGACGCTCCTCGCGAAGCGTGAGCTTCCTCGGCCAGGCGGCCGGGACAACTGGATTCCGGCGATCTTTCGCCGGGTACGGGTCTGGCCCTGGCGCTCTTGCGGGCAAGTAGCCGATGCCGGCTGCCAGTCTCCGGCGGTAGAGTCGCCGCCGGTGGGCAATTCAGGGTCACGGGCGGCCGCGAGCCCCGAGGATCTGGCGGTGACCGCGGAGCGGTGCACGGCGCAACTGCTGTGTGGCGACCCGGCGGGCACGTCGTGGTGATGGGCGCGGCCGGCGGGGTCGGCGGCTACGCGGTGCAGAGGGCGCGCTGCCGCGGCGCGCACGTGATCGCCGCCGCCCGCGGCGACGCCGGCGAGGCTCGGCGCGGGGGAGGGGTACGACAGCCAGGCCACGGACGTGATCGATGCGCTGCGCGCCGCTCACCCCGGCGGCGCCGGTGCCGTCCTGGACCTGGTCAGCGGCCCGGACGCGATCCGCCGCGACGCCGGGGTCATCCGGCCCGGCGGACGCCTGGTCCCGGCCATCTTCACGGCCGGCGAAGGCGGGTTCGCGCAGCGGCAGATCACCGCGCGTAACCATGCCTCCCCGACCAATTCCCCTGATCTCGCCCGAAGGGCTGACCACAGTCGCGCAGATGCTCGCGGACCGCACGATCACCGCGCGTATCGGTTCCACCGCCGACCCGGACGCCGCCGGGCAGGGGCTGGACCAGCTCCGCCGCGGTGCCCTGCGCGGCAAGGCCGTCATCCGCCTGCAGAGTCCGGGCGCACCGGCCCCACACGATCCCAGCGGACCCGCACACCGGATGGATCGCCGAACACGCCCCGCGGCACGCTGGGACAGCACGGGTCCAGGCCCAGCCCGGACCGGTCCCCGAGCCGGAAGCGCAGCCATCCCCCGTCATCCGATCGCAGGCCACGAGCGTGTCCGAACACAGAGCATGACACAGCAACCGGCATGGACCCAGATGCCCCTGCCGAATATTCACGCCTGCCGCGACGGTCGGCCGACTATGATGACGGCATTCATATCGTCTAGTTCTGGACTGCATGCCGCCAGCTGGACCTGCCGGACTTTGCGCCGCCAGCGGCATGCGGCGTTAGCCAGAGGCGCGGGCGCGTTTACAGGCGGCCGGAGATCATCTGTGGGCCGGGTAGGACTCTTCTCCGCCCCGTCAGCCTCGCTGCCGCCAGCAGCAGCGGCTGCCGCTTTTTTCGATCGGGGAAATGCGGGAAGCTCGTCGGCCATGGCCAGGGGGTGCGCTTGGTCCTGTTCTATCTGCTGAGCATCTGGTCCTGGCTGTGGGACGGTGTTCCGCTGTGCCAGGGCAGGACCTGGCCGAATTGGATGAGTTCGCCGTAGGTCGCCGGGTCTACCCGGTCGGCCAGGATGAGGTCGAGCACGGCCCGTGCGGCCTGCTCGGGGGTTTGCGCGTGGCTGTAGTCGTCGAACCATGGCCGGGACGCCCGGGTGTCCACCATCCCGGGACAGACGGCGGCGATGAGGGTTCCGTCGGGCAGGTCTGCCGCCCGGCGCTGCGCGGCAACGGCCCGTACCGCGGCGACCTGAGCCACCTTGGAGGGCACGTTGATCCAGCGGGGCCAGCCCTGTTCCTCGGCCGTGCCGTCGTGGATGGCGGTCCGCCAGGACTCCACGGCCGCCTCGACCTCCGCCAGCGTGGCCCCGTCGAACAGCGGGTGCAGGCGAGGCTCCAGGTGGCCGAGTGTGCCCAGCGCGCTGGCCACGACGATGAGCCGGCCGCCGGGCCGGAGCACGGGGCCGAAGGAACGCAGCACCGCGTGGGTGCCCCCGTTGGCGACGTCGATGAATGCGTCGGCCTGCTCGGACTGCGGGCGGCCCGGCGTGAGCGCGGCGATCGCGTTGGAAATCACGATGTCCGCCCCGCCGTGGCGGTCAGCGAGTTCTGCGGCCAGTCCGGCCACGGCGCTAGTATCGGCGACGTCGAGAACTCGGCCCAGCACCCGGCTCCGCGTCCCGGCGCGCGTGCTGACCGCAGCGGCGGCGTCGGCAACCCGCCGGGCGTGGCGCCCGGTGAGCAGGACCAAGTCCTCGTGGTTCATGCGGGCGGCCAGGCCCGCGGCGAGGGCGAACCCCAGCCCCTGGTTGGCCCCGGTGATCAGGGCGATACGCGCGTCTGACATGACCACCAGGCTAGGCATGCGCGGGTCATGCGTCTAACGAAAGTTACGCATACGTGGTATGCGTAACAGTCATGGACTTCGCTGATGTGTCGCTGGTGGCGCTGCGGGTCTTCCGCGAGGTGGCCGAGCGGGGCACCCTCACCTCCGCCGCGGCCGCGCTGGGCTACACCCAGTCCGCGGTCTCCCGGCAGGTCGCCTCGCTGGAACGCGCGGCAGGGGCACCGTTGCTGGAACGGCGCCACGACGGAGTGCGGCCGACCACCGCCGGGCACGTCGTGCTGCGCCACGCCGCGACCGTGCTCGATCAGATCGACACCGCCGCGCGGGAACTCGCCGGCCTGCCCGCCGAGGCGGGCACGGTCCGCCTGGGCTGGTTCACCAGCGCGGGCGCCAGCCTGCTGCCCCGCGCCCTCGCGGCCCTGCGCCGCGCTCATCCCGCCATCACTGTCATCAGCCGGGAAGGCAGCACCCCCGCGCTGGTCCGCGCGCTGCGGGCCGGCCGCGTGGATCTGGCCCTGCTGGCCTCAGCGCCGCCGTTCCGCCCACCCGACGCGGAGTCACCGCCGCTGGACCTTCAGGTACTCGCCGAACGCAGCCTGTGCCTGGCGGTCCCCGCTACCCACCCGCTCGCCCGCCAGAACGCAGCCGACGTCGCAGACCTGCGCGGTCAGCGCTGGATCGCCAGCCCCTCCTCCGCAGACGAGACGCTAATGGGGGTCTGGCCCGGGCTGGACGAGCGACCCGAGATCACCCACACCGCCCGGGACTGGCTGACCAAACTGCACCTCGTGGCAGCAGGATGCGGCCTGACCACCGTGCCCGCCTCATTCGCGGGCATCGCCCCCCCGGGCGTGCGGATCCTGGCCGTGCGCGGCGGGCCGCAAGAACAACGGCGCATCATCCTGGCCCGCCTCCCGCACCCGCTCACCGAGCCAGCCACTCGCCTCGCCGACGCCCTGCGCGCCGCAGCCACCGACGCGCCGACACCGAGGTAACCACGCCAACTCTCGGGCATTGCATCAGGCGGGCGAGAAACCGCAGGTCAGCTGGTCAGCGCAGGCGCCTTCGTGTCCTCAGATCCCAAGGAAAGCCGGAACTGGTCGTCCTGCGCTGAC
>Ga0210383_10003751_pt1 | contig 13567 bp, 12 predicted proteins | sample IncBWC14OmetaG_FD_160072 | JGI IMG/M metagenome (GOLD analysis project Ga0210383, IMG submission 160072) | Forest soil microbial communities from Barre Woods Harvard Forest LTER site, Petersham, Massachusetts, United States - Inc-BW-C-14-O ...
CGCGCGCTCGGCTTGTCGTTGACTCGCTGCCGGCAGTGCGGCCTGAAGTTTGAGCCACGCAGCCTCGGCCGCGGGTCCCAGGCCGAGCGACTGCAGAAGCTGAGGTGGATGCGCGAAAAACAGCGTCTGGATCTCCACCGCAGTCAGTCCGGTGAGCTTGGTCTGGTAGCCGTCGATGAGCCTCCAGCCCCCGGCGGGACCTCGATCCGCAACGACCGGTACGCCCGCCGCCGTGAGCGCATCCATATCGCGCAGCACCGTCCGTTCAGAGATCTCGAGGCGCTCGGCAAGGTCACGCGAGGTGAGGCGGCCGTGAACCTGTAGCAGCAGCAAAGTCGAGATGAGCCGATCGGCGCGCACTGGTGCAGGTTAGCAAAAATATATGACAGCGGATGTCGTATATATGTCTCTATGCTTCGTGTCGGGAGGACAGCGTGGCGAAAGCACGAATTCAGCATCCAGCGGCCGTCGGCGTCGCCGAACATTGCAACTCCGCGGTGCTCGTCACGGTGACCCCGGACGGTGAGTTCCTCGATCGCCGGCGAGTCGACCTCACCCGCGGTCTGCCGACGCATCCCTATCACCACGAAGGGTCGTGGGCGGTGGGCCGCTACCTAAACAGCTCGTGGGCGCGGGAGATTACGCTCGCCGACGCGGTGGCGCTCGTCGAGCGGGTGCGCGATTCCGCGGCGCGCGGCGCGCGCGAGAGCCTGGACGCACTGGCTGCGGCAGTGCCGGTACCGATAGCGAGCATCGCAATCCGCGTGTGCCCCGAGCTTCCACCGACGATCGAAGAGTGCATCACCGACAATCGCGCGGCGAACATCGCCGACTCCGTCATGTATCGCACGGCCCTGGCCACCGCGGCTGAGGCGCTAGGCTGGTCCGTGCATTGGTACGACCGCGATCGCGTGTTTCAAGAAGCAGCGGCCGCGCTCAGCGGCCAGGATGTCGACGCTTTCCTCCAACGGATGGGCCGATCGATCGGACCCCCTTGGCAGGCTAAGCACAAGCTTGCCGCGGCAGCGGCGCTTTCGGCCGGAGCGGCCAAATGAGCAGTGCCGCGAACCCTCTTCGGCTCGCCGGCGCGGTTGCGGTGGTGGCAGGCGCGACGCGCGGAGCGGGCCGAGGCATCGCACGAGCGCTCGGCGAGGCCGGAGCGATGGTCTATTGCACCGGCCGTAGCATGCGCGGCCGGCCGTCCCCCTACAACCGGCCCGAAACCATAGAGGAAACGGCGGAGAGTATTAACGCAGCGGGCGGCCACGCGGTCGCGCTGCGCGTCGATCATACGGCTGAAGCCGAGGTAGCAGCGCTGTTCGAGCGCGTGGAGCACGAGCAAGGGAGACTCGACATTCTCGTCAATAGCATCGCCGGCGAAGACCCGATGATGAATTGGTGGGTACCTTTCTGGGAGGTGAACCTGACGAACGCAGAGGCACTCCTGCGACAAGCACTGGTCTCGCGCGTGACCACGGCAAAACATGCCGCGCGGCTCATGACCCGCAGGCAACGTGGGTTCATCGCCGAGGTGACCGAGAATGATCTGCTTCTCTCGAGCGGTGATGCGCTCTCGCAGTTCCTGCGGTTCTCGCACAAGTCACTCGCTGCCATCTACGGGGCGGAAATGCGCAAGCAAGGCATTGTGGCCGTCGCGATCACGCCAGGCTTCATGCGATCGGAACGCGTGCTGGAACATTTCGGCGTCACTGAAGAAAACTGGCGTGAAGCCGGAAAGAAGGATCGCAATTTTCTCGAATCCGAGTCTCCTCTGTTCGTCGGGCGCGCGATCGTGGCGCTGGCCACCGATCCTGCGATTGCCGAGCGCTCGGGACAGCTCTTCAGCTCGTGGGAAGTGGCGCGCGACTACGGCCTTACCGATGTCGACGGCCGGCGGCCCGACTGGGGCAGGCTCGAGATCGACTACTCGCAGATTCCGCTGGCGATGCTCGAGTCGATGAAGGATGCCATTGAGGTGCAAGCCGCGTGGCTCGAGCTGTTGTCGAAGCGGACCCGCAGTTTTCAGGCGGCATTTCTCGAGCAAACGGCCGCGCTGATGTAAGCAATCTGAGCGTCGCGACTGCCCGCTCTCGGAGAGGCTGCCGATCAATTCGAGGGGCCGTTGTGGAGCACCTTGGCAATCGCCGTGATGGTATTCCAGTTGCGAGTGGTCACTGAGACGCCGTAGAGCCGGTCCAGTGCACCGAGGAGTCCGATGACCTTCATGTGACGCCTGTACATTCCGATGACGAATCGATTTCGCCTCGCGAGGATCTTCATTAGCCATGGGCCGCTGGGCGGGAATCGCATGGGCGTTGATGGCGTCAAGCGAGCCCGCTGGGACAGCACGCTGACGAAGCGCACAACACCAGGCCGCACCGCCTGCCCCTCAAAAGGATTCTGCGAAATTAGACTCGCAATGTCGCGACCCTGGCAAACAGCGATCTCGGCGACAAACGGCAGTTTGCGGGCTACTGCGGCGCGAGCCTGGGCCTGGGTCATTTGCTTCCGGATGACCAGCGTACCCGCCGCGCCGATATTGACGGCACCCAGGTGCTTCAGTGCTTCGGCCAGTTCGGTCGGTCGAAAAGTTCTGTGCCCTCCGACGTTAATTCCTCTCAGAAAAACCACGAGTGCCACTCGATTTCCCTCCACGAGTCCGCTCGAGAACTTACATTCCAGCAACCGACATTTCGAGCGCCGTCACGAGTCGCTCGCAGCCCTGATTTCCCTTGGCGTGACAGGCCTTGATGATACCGTCTTGATCCGTGACAACTTGCAGACTGCATTGGTAGTGCAGGTGCAGGTTCTCTGTCGCACGCGTTGCAGGAAGAACCGGCATTCGACTGAGGTCGTCGATATTCACGGCGACCTTTGGCTGGGTGATGACGAAGCGGTTGTCGACCGTCCAGGTGTACTGCGTTTCATTCACCGTATCGAGGACGCTCTCCGGATCTCCGAAAGCCGCCGACAGCACTGTTATGTTCTGTCCGACATAAAACCGCAGTTGCTGATCGAGTTTGCCGGACGAACTCGCGCAACCGGCAAGCAGCCCAACAAAACCAAATATGATCCATTGCTGTACGCGCACCCCTCAGATGGTACTTCCGTGCCTCAGAACTGAACAGGTCCCACTGCTTCCAGTAGGAGCTAAGCGTTAGCCCGGCTGCGCAGCTTCCAGGATCAGCGCGGCAATCTCGTCCGGATGCGAGATCATCGACACGTGGCTTGCCTTCACTTCGATGGTCTTCGCGCCCATGCGCTTCGCCATGAAGCGTTCAAGATCGGGATTGATGGTGCGATCTTCGATCGAGACGGCGTAGAAACTCGGCTTCGACCGCCAGGCCGCTTGGGTGGTCTTGCCGGCCAGCAGGGCCTTCTGGAACGGTTCCTGAACCGCATAAAGTACCTTAGCCTTCGCTTGCGGCAGATCGCCGGCGAAATCGCGCAAGAACGCCTCTTCGCTGAGGCGCCCTTCATCGCCGTCGAAAATGATGCCGGCGGACGCCGGTGGCGTGGGATATTTTTTGGCCAACGCCGTGTAATCTTCGCCCGCATCCGGCGCTCGAGCCGCCACATAGACAAGCGCCGAAACGCTCGGATGCACTCCCGCTTCCGTGACGATCATCCCGGAAAAAGAATGGCCGACCAGAACTGTCGGGCCATCTTGCCGCGCCAGCACCCGCTGAGCCGAGGCGACTGCTTCAGGCAGCGTCATCAGCGGGTTTTGCACGGCGGTTGCATTCAGCCCCGCCGCCTGCAATCGCGCAATCACCTCGGTCCAACACGATCCGTCGGCGAACAGACCGTGCACGAGGACGATGTTGCGCGCCTTGGTCGGAGCAGTGGTGGCTGCCATGCCGCGGATGGATGTCAATGAAGCAGCGGCTCCGGCAACGAGGGCGGCCGAAAAAGTTCGTCTGTTGATATTCATGAGGTTATCTCCTGACCCACTGTTCATCGTGTCCGGCACATCGGTAAAGCGCATTCAATTCGCGAGTCCTCGAAGCAGCGAGGGACGACCGCCAAGCGCATTCTCAACACAAATTTCGTATAAGTCTTGAATGGACATGCTTCGGTTAGGCTGCTCACGCAGCGAATACATCGAATGGCGGCACGCAAAGGGCGATTCTAGACACGCGCAAACGCGTGCGTACAATGGTTCGCGGAGGACAAAAGACCCTCCGTGCGCTGGGAATACGACAGCATCAGCATCCGATAATCTATGGGGACATCGTGGCGCTATCTTGGAATGCATTGAAGGCGGCCTTTCGATACGAATTTGTCTGGCGCACAATGACGCTGCTCGTCGCGGTCGCGGTGTTGATCGTCATCGCCGCCCGTTGGAATCGTTGGGAAGGCGACGCCGAGTGGCAATCCACCGACGATGCCTATCTTCAGGCGGATCTGACGCCCATTGCTTCGAAAGTCGCCGGCTACATCCGAGCCCTGCCGGTGCAGGATTTCGAGCGTGTTCGCGCCGGCCAGCTATTGGCCGAAATCGTCGACGACGACTATCGCGCCGCGGTGGCGCAGATCAACGCGGGCATTGCAGCCGCTGCCTCCCAGGTCGAGGCGCTCAAGGCGCAGCGGCCATTGCAGGAGGCCAATGTGCGCGCGGCGAAGGCGACGGTCGAATCGATCGAGGCCAATGTCGAGCAGAACAAGCGCGATTTGTCACGGCAGGAGCGTCTGCTCAAAACCGGATCCTCATCGACCGAGGCCGGCGAGAGGCTGCAAACCGTGCAGGCGCAACTGGCGGCGCAGGCAGATCAGGCCCGCGCGCAACACTCTGCGGCGGCACGCCAGCTCGACGTCCTGACGGCCCAACAGGCCCAGGCCGAAGCGGCTGTCGCTGCGCAAAAGGCCAGCCTGCAAATTGCGCTGCTGAATCTCTCGTACACGCGCATTGTCGCTCCCCAGGATGGGGTCATTGCGCAACGGCAAGTGAAGCCGGGACAGTACGTCGGAGTCGGAACCCAGGTCACAAGCCTGACTCCGCTGCCAAACGTCTGGGTCATTGCGAATTACAAGGAAACGCAGCTGACGCACATGCGCGTCGGCGAACGCGCGGATATCACGGTGGATACCTTTCCGGGCCACCGGCTGCACGGCCACGTGCTTGCATTCGCACCGGGTGCAGGTTCGCAGTTCGCGCTATTGCCGCCGGACAATGCCACGGGAAATTTCACCAAAGTAGTTCAGCGTATCGCCGTGAAAATCACCATCGACGACAGCGACGGCCTCATTGATCTGCTCCGCCCCGGCATGTCGGTCGTTGCCCGCATCGACACGCGCTCGAGCAAGCGATGAACGAGCCGTCGGCGCCGACGCCGCCCACGACAATTCCTTGGATGGGATTATTGGCCGTATTGCTCGGCACCTTTATCTCGACATTGAATACGCGACTCTCCAACTTCGGCCTCGCGGACATCCGCGGCGCGGTGCACGCCGGCTTTGACGAGGGGGCCTGGATCTCCACAGCGCTTACCGTCGGACAAATGCTCATCGCACCCGTCGCCATCTGGGCGGGCGGCGCCTTTGGCGCTCGACGTGTCCTGATCGGCGCCGCGGGATCGCTGGCGATCATCGCCTCGATTGAACCGCTCGCGACGAACCTGCATACGCTCCTCACCCTGCAGTTTGCAAGCGGCCTGGCCACCGGCTTCTTCGTGCCGCTGACCTTGAGCTTCGTGCTGCGGAATACACCCCCCAAGGTGTGGGCTTACGGCATCGCCCTCTATGCGTTGAACCTCGAGGTCTCTCTGAATATCTCCGCCTCGCTGGAGGGCTGGTATCTGGAACATCTTTCCTGGGCCTTCATCTTCTGGCAAAACGTACCGCTCGCCGTCGGCATGGTGCTGTGTTTGCGCTTCGGTGTCCGTCCCGACCCGGTTAACCCCAGCCGACCGCCCGCCGATATTTTCGGACTGGCCTCTGGAGGCGGCGGCCTGGCATTGATCTATGCCGCGTTGGATCAGGGCAATCGTCTCGACTGGGGTAATTCAGGATTGGTGTGGGGCCTGATGCTCTCCGGCGCGATCTTGATCGTCGCCTTTTTGATTCACGAATCACGCACACGCCATCCAGGTGTCGATTTAAAAGTCGTATTCGCCTCTCCCCTGCCGCGCCTGTTGCTGCTAATCGCCTTCCTGAGGCTGACAATCTTGTCAACTGCCTACGCCATACCGCAGTTCCTCCAGGTTGTGCGCGGCTTTCGAGCGCTCGAGGTAGGTCAAACATTGGTGTGGATCGCCGTGCCGCAGTTGTTGGTCTGCGTCGCGGCCGGCTATCTGCTGCGTCGAAGCGATCCTCGGGTCATCGCGTCGGTCGGTTTCCTGTTCATCTGCATCGCCTGTCTCCAGGTCGCTTACGGGCTCACGCCGCTATGGGGTACGGACCAGTTTCTGCCTTCGCAACTTCTACAAGCGGTTGGACAAAGCTTCGCGCTCTCGGGCACGATTTTTTTCGCCATACTGCATCTCAAGCCGCAGGACGCACTCACATTCGGCGCGGCAACACAAGTGGCGCGGCTGATGGGCGGAGAAGTCGGCCAGGCATTTATCACCACGCTCATTCGGGTACGCGAGCAGGTAGCATCGAATCTGCTCGGTCTACATGTACAAATCGGCGATGCGCAAACGCTTCAAAGGCTGCAAACCTATGCAGCCGTCACGGCACGGGCGGGTGATCCGAGCTCCGCTCCCGCGCGGGGCGCGGCCGTACTGGGCAGCGTCGTCCGCAGCGTCGCAACAACTCAGGGTATCATCGATGGCTTCGTCGTCATTGCCGCGCTAACGGCCCTCACGCTCATTCTGATCGCTACCCGAAGAGCGGCCCCGGTTGGGCCTGCCTCTCACGTGTCGCCATTTGCTCCGCGCGATGTATCCCCGACGTAATCTGCTTTTGTCGATGCCACGAATGCGCTGGATCGGGCCGGCCTTCGCATTCGTGGCATTCCTTGGCTGCGCCGTGGGGCCAAGCTACAAGGCCCCTGCACCGTTGGACGGGGCGCAGGACCCGCTGGTGTCTTTGTCACCGACGGCTGAAACGCGTGCGCAGCCGCCGGATGAATGGTGGCAGCTGTACCATGATGCCTTGCTTGATCAACTGCTGCACGAAGCGTTCACTGCCAACAATGATTTGAAGGCCGCTGAAGCCAATCTTTCGGCGTCGCGTGCCGTGCTGGAAGCAACACGCGCGGCACGCTACCCAAACACGACACTCGAAGCGGGCGGCACTTACGGGCGCGATCCTATTACAGATGAGATTCTCGAACTCGGCGGCCAACGTCCGGCCAACACCTGGATCTTCGATACGCTCTTGGACGTGTCTTACGAGGTTGACCTGTTCGGCCACGTGCGCCGGTCCATTGAAGCTTCTCGCGCCGATGCCGCCGCCGATGCCGCCGCGCGGGATGCCATCAAGATCACGGTCGCCGCCGAGACGGCACGCGCCTACGCGCAGGTCTGCGCGCTCGGTGAGCAGCTCGCGGTGGCCCATCATTCCCTCGACGTCGTCAGCCGCGAGAATGAGATCACCATCCAACGCCATGAAGCGGGTGCCAGTTCTCTCTTCGACGTCGTCAGGGCCCAGGGTCTGGTCGCACAGGTTCGCGCGGGCATTCCGCCATTGGAGGGTCAGCGGAAAGCAGCGTTGTTTGAACTGGCGACACTGCTGGGTCGGGCACCTTCTCGGGCGCCGATGGAAGCGCTGACCTGTGTGCGGCCGCCGCAACTGGATGCCCTCATCCCGGTCGGCGACGGGGTCGAACTTCTCAAGCGCCGACCGGATGTGCGTCAAGCCGAACGCCGAGTGGCCGCGGCAACCGCGCGCATTGGCGTGGCAACGGCCGATCTCTATCCGCGCATCAGCCTTGCCGGGTTCTTTGGTGGAGTCAGCACGACGTTTCCCGATCTAACCACGAATGATGCCAGGGCCTGGGGCGTCGGCCCCAGCATCAAATGGACCTTCCCCAATCAGGCAGGTCCACGGGCACGCGTGCAGCAGGCCAAAGCCAATGCGAACGCCGCGCTCGCAGGATTCGACACGGCGGTATTGCGCGCTCTCAAGGAGACAGAACAGTCCCTGACGATCTACGGAACCGAACTCGATCGTCGACAAGCCTTGGCCGATGCGCAGATTCAGGCGCAGAAGGCATTCGAACTCGCCCACGATCAGTTTCTCGCCGGTGCCTTGACCCAACTCGAATTGCTCACTACCGAAGAGTCGCTCATCAACATTGACGCGTCGGTCGCGGCCTCCGATGCCGCGCTGATTCAGGATCAGGTCGCGTTATTCAAGGCACTCGGTGGAGGTTGGCGCGGAACACGCTGAGGGGCAGCATCGGTCGCGGCGCCGGCGCTTCAATTGACTCTCTGCCGCTCGCCTCGGTCTGCTGCGCGCCTCACAGCCTCAATGAGCCGGGCGTTGTGGACTGCGTGTTCAAAGCCGGGTGTGCTGTGAGTCCCTGACTGCACATCGCGGGCAAGATGCGCGTAGACCTCTCCGATGTTGATCGCCGCGCCCATGAGCCCACCGTTGGCCGCGGTCGCTTCGGGTGTCTCAAAAGAGACGCTTGAGGTCAGCTTGAGATCCCCAGCCTGGAAGCCGTAGGGGTGATCGCTGATGATTCTAAGCCACCCCGCAGTCCCTCGGATTTCGAAGCTGGAGCGAACATCCTGGGGCGCGACACCGGCGCTGATGTCGGCCGTGACCACGGCACCGGAGAGCGTTTTTCCCAGGACGTTGATGTGATCGGCGGTGTCACGCGAGCTCTCCGTACCTATGTCCATCAATTTCACAGTGGGCCACAGAATCTCCGTGCGGGCATCCACCTCGACGATCGTCCCGAGAACGGTTTCCACCAAATCGAGTGTGTGTCCCGCGCAGACGGTAAGCAGGTTGGCGCCAAAAGAAGTCTTATTGAAATAGTCGTAACTGGAAGGCATCTCCGGACCGAAGCCGACGGTGGTGGATACAATTCTCGCGTTGAGCGGCCGCCCAATCTTTCCGGAGGAAACCAACTGGGCCGCACGCCGCACGGCCGGATTCAAACGGCCCTGCAGGCCGATCGCGGTATGCAGTGACCCGGCCGCGTTCGCCATTTCCTCGGTCTCCGCGAGACTGCATCCGAGAGGTGCCTCGCAGTAGACCGCCTTGCCGGCGTGCAGCGCCGCCAGAACGAGCCCGCGGTGCGCGGGCACCTTGACGGCAATCGTTACAAGTTCAACGCTGTCATCCCAGATCATCGCGAAAGGATCGGAAAACCCGCGATCGGCACCAAATACTTCCGCCGCTTCCCGTGCGCTCTGCTCGTTGCGGGTCGCCACGGCCGCGAGCTTCAGGCCTGGCAGAGCCTTGATCGCCGGAATGTGTGACACCCTCGCCCAGCCCGCCTCGGCGTTTGCACCCACGAGTCCGACGCGAATTGTTTTTTGGGTCATGGCAGGTTACCCGGCAGCACTGGCGCAAGTGCGCTTGCAGACGGCCCCGAAGGCGCCGGCAGTTTCTCGAGAAATTCCGTCACGTGCATGAGCTCTCCCGGTTCAACCATCGCCAACATTTGCCGCCGAACGGCCGCCACTTCGTCCTTGAGACGAGAATAGAGAGACGCGCCGGCATCGGTAACCACGATGCGCTTGAGTCTTCTGTCGAAAGTCGAGGATTCCCGCTTCACGAGTCCGTTCCTCACCAAGCGATCGATCGTATGCACCATCGATGCACGCGAAACCGCGAGCGCATCGGCCAGGGCCGACTGAGACAATGGTGCGCGAGCCTGTGTCGCGGCGGCGATCGTCATCCAACTGATCCGGTCCACGCCCAGGCGCCGCAGGCGGCGGTCCACGGCCTGTCGCCAGGCCGTCGCGGTGTTGCGCAAGGCCTTTTCGAACCGCTCGTCCAGGTCAAACGCATGGGTGGACTGATCGATCATGCGAACAGAATTATCGCGATTAAATTCAAACAACATCCGGTGGCTCGCTTAGCTGCGCAGTTTCGCGACTGGGTGGCGACGGCTGAGAGAGTGCGGCTCCCGGCGACGCACTCGGGCTTGTGCCGCCCAGCGCCAAGAATAGTTGCACGGTATCGAGATAGCGCTGCGCCACCGCCCTGACATATCCAAGTCGGGCCTGTTGATACGAGCGCTCCGCGTCCAACACCTGCAGGACCCCCGCATTGCCTTCCTTATAGCTGATGCGCGCCAGTTCAAGGCTGCTCTGCGCGGCTTGTTGCGCGTGATCTTGGGCGTCCAGCTGTTCGGCGTCGTGGTCCAATCCCTCGAGCAGATCGGCTACTTGCGCGAACGCCTCCAGAACCGTCTGCTCATAGGTGGCGGCGCTTGCGTGCATCGCATCCACCGCCGCACGCTTCTCGGCGCGCAGCGTTCCGCCGTCGAAAATCGGCGCTGTGAAATTTCCGATGATGCTCCACGCATTGTTGGTTGAATCGAATAGCCGGTCCGCTTTGAGCGATTGCTGTCCCACGGACGCGGTAAGCTCGATCTTCGGATACAAATTGGATTGCGCGATCCCCACGGCGCTCGTCGCCGCGTGCAGGCGCGCCTCCGCCGCGAGAATGTCGGGCCGGCGATGCGCAAGTTCCGAGGGCAAACTCACCGGCACCCGCAAAGGCAGCGTGATTTGTGCAAGATCCACGACCGGCAACTCATTGGCCGGAGCGCGGCCGAGCACCACCGACAGCGCGTGCCGCGCCATCGCGAGTTCCTGGCGCAATGGCGGCAGCAGGGTCATGTCATTGGCAATCTGGCTTTGCGCGCTCACGACATCCTCGCGTGCCACCGACCCATTGTCGAACGCGGTCTGCACGAGCCGCAGGTTGTCGCGATCCTGTGCGAGGATGGTTTCAACAGTCGCTATCTGCGCACGCACGGATGCCATGGTCAGCGTTTGCATGACTGCCTGGCCGGTGACCGTCAGATACGCGGCATCGAGTTGGTGTCGCTCCATCTCGGCGAGCGCATACTGTTGCTCCACGCTTCTCGCAACGCCCCCGGTGTAGTCGAGCGCGTAGCTGACGGTGGGCCCGACAGAAAAATACGTAAACGGTGGTATTCCGATTGGGCCGAGAAACTCTTTGCCATACTGCTGGCGGCCGGCTCCGCCGCTGAGAGCCACTTGCGGGTACTGCGAGCCCGCACGCGCCAGCGCGAATTCCTGGGCCTGTGCGAGCGTGGCCATGGACGCGGCCAAAGACCGGTTGTGATCCACCGCCTGCGTCACGAGCGCATCGATGGCATCGGAGCGGAACAAGGTCCACCACGCGCCCTGGATGTTTTCGCCGAGAGCGATGTGTTGAACCTCGCCATCGGCTGAAGCGCCCTCACCGCGCAAGGTTTCGGCGGTATAACGCGTGGCCGGCGGCGGCACGGGACGCGTGAAGTCAGGTCCCGCTGCGCAGCCGCCGACGCCCAACAGGCACGACACCATCAACGCCCACAGGATCCCGGCGCGCGACCGGCGCATGGATTTCAACCCCACGGCCATTTTCGCGTCACTCGACATGTACCGGCTCGGCGGGAGCACCGCCCTTGCGCAACAGAAAGACCAACGGCACCGCCGCCAGACTCAGCAACATCATCAATTTGAAATCGTTGTTGTAGGCGATCATCGCCGCTTGCTCCGTCACGGTTGCGTTCAATCCCGCCAAAGTGTGCAAGCTCGGCGATCCGCCACTCGGCATTTGTGCGCGCAGTACCGGGCTGTAGCGGCTCACGTGCTCGCCGAGAGTTGCATGCATGATTTGCGTATTGCGCGTCAGCAGCGTATTCACGACGGAAATGCCGATGCTGCTGCCGAGATTGCGGGTGAGGCTGAAAATCGCCGTGCCTTCGTTCCGGAGTCCCGGCGTCAGGGTCGCGAAAGCTGCGGCTGCGAGCGGTACATAGACAAAGCCGGTACCCAGTCCCTGCAGGATGCCGGACCATACAACCATTGAAGAGTCCATCTGCACATCGAAGCCGGACATTTGCCACGAGGACGCGGCCGCCATCACAAAGCCGGTGCCGATGATCAGGCGGATATCGACCTTGCCCATGAGGCGCCCGACGATGAACATCGCCGCCAGGGTCCCCGCTCCACGCGGAGCCGTCACCAGACCCGTCGTTACGACGGGGTAGTTGAGCAGATCCTGCAGCAACGGCGGCAGCAGCGCGAGTGTGGCATAGAGAACCGCCCCAACCAGAAAAATGAACACGTTGCCGGTGAGGAAATTGCGGTCCTTGAAGAGCGCCGGACTCACGAAGCGCTGCTCGGTCGTCGTCAGCATGTGAATGACGAACCAATAGAAGGCGACTGCCGCAACGATGGCCTCGATCCAGATTTCCGGCGCGCTGAACCAGTCCTTCAATTGGCCGCGATCAAGCATAATTTGCAAAGAAGCTATGGCCACACTTAACGCGGCAAATCCAAAGAAATCGAAACGCGATTTGCGGATCGCAGCCTCCGGAAGGAAACTCAGGATGCCGAGGAATGCGAGAATCCCGAACGGGACATTGATGTAGAACACCCAGCGCCAGTTGTAGTTCTCGGTCAGCCACCCACCGAGGGCTGGACCGATGATCGGACCCAACGTTGCACCCATCACCCAAACGGCCATCGCGCGCGCGTGGCGCGCGGGCGGATTGATATCGAGCAGCACCGCCTGCGATAGCGGTATCAAGGCCGCTCCGAACAACCCTTGTATCAACCGCGCCAACACGATCTGCGGCAAGGATTGCGCGACGCCGCAGAGCATGGACGCCACCGTGAAGCCCGCGACCGAATACAGAAACACTTTCTTGCGGCCCACTTGGCCGGCGAGCCAGCCGCTCAACGGCGTCATGATCGCCGCCGCGACAATGTACGAAGTCAGCACCCACGCCATCTGATCCTGCGTAGCGGAGACCGATCCTTGAATGCGCGGCAGCGCGACGTTCGCGATCGTGGTGTCGAGCGCCGACATGATGGACGCCAGCATCACCGAGACCGTGATGAGCGTGCGGCGCGGTGCGTCGATATCGGCAGCTTGCGCGACGGCGCCGCTCACTGCGGCTCCGTGCCGGCGACGCTGGGTCCGATCGCGTCGGCAAGCGCGGTGTCACGCGAGTGCGTGTCGACCGTCACATCGGCACTCAAGCCGGACTGCAACAGAAACCCGGCATCGACCTGCGTCAATTGGAGACGAACCGGCACACGCTGGACGACCTTCACCCAGTTGCCGGTCGCGTTCTCGGGCGGCAACAGCGAAAACTGCGAGCCGGTGCCTGGGCTCACGCTCGTGACCTTGGCTGAAAATGCTCGACCTGGATACCGATCGATCTTGACGGTCGCCACCTGACCTGGACGCATGCGCGCGAGTTGAACTTCCTTGAAGTTCGCCTCGATCCAGACATCACGCGTCGAAACCAAGGCGAATACCGGTGTGGATGCTGCGATGGTGTCGCCCACCTGCAATTGCTCCACCTTGGCCACCACGCCATCCGTGGGGGCGCTGATCACCGTATAGGATAGATTGAGCTGCGCACGATCGAGTGCCGCCTGCGCCTGGGCAACGAGCGGATGCCGCGCCG
>Ga0210383_10003752_pt1 | contig 13567 bp, 11 predicted proteins | sample IncBWC14OmetaG_FD_160072 | JGI IMG/M metagenome (GOLD analysis project Ga0210383, IMG submission 160072) | Forest soil microbial communities from Barre Woods Harvard Forest LTER site, Petersham, Massachusetts, United States - Inc-BW-C-14-O ...
TACCACGTCGGCCTGGGCGAAGCCGGCGGCGACGTCCCCGTAGCGCAGCTTCTGATGATCGTATTTGTTGTAGTATTCGAAGGTGTTCTTCGGATAGGTCGGATTGACCGAAACCGCACCGGCCTTCAGCGCCTCTTCAACGTCGAACACCGCCGGCAGCTGATCGTAGGAGATGCGCCCCAACGCCATCGCTTCCAGCGCCGCTCGTTCGGAGGTTGCGACAATGCCCAAGATCGGCTCGCCCTTGTAGCGCACGACGTCGGTTGCGAACGACGGCTCGTCGTCCTTGCCGAACTGGATGAGGCTCAGGAGCGTGTTGAGATTGACCGGCACGTCGGCGCTGCGAATGATGCGCTTGACGCCCGGCGCGCGCGCCGCCGCCGAATCGTCGATCGAGCGGATGCGCGCATGCGCATGCGGGCTGCGCAGGATTTTCAGATGCAGCAGGTTGGCGAAGCGATGATCGTCGTAGTAGGGCGATGTGCCGGTGACATGCCCGAGCATGTCCTGCCGCTGGGTCGGCTGGCCGATTTCATGCAGATTGTCGTCGCGTTCGTCGGCGAAGATGTCTTTGCGAAATTCCAGCATGGCATCGTCCTCTAGGCGCGGCGGCGGCCGTCGCCGCGTGCGGCATCGAGCACCGCATTGATGATCGGCTCGTAGCCGGTGCAGCGGCAGATGTTGCCGCTGATGGCATCGACCACGTTCTCGCGTGTCGGGTTCGGATTCCTGTCGAGCAGCGCCTTGGCGGCCATCAGCATGCCTGGCGTGCAATAGCCGCATTGTGCGGCGAAGCGCTCCATGAACGCGGCCTGCAGCGGATGCAGGTCGGGACCGCGGCGCAGACCCGCCGTGGTCTCGATCGAGTGGCCGGCACAGCTTTCGGCAAGCGTGATGCAGGACAGCCGCGGCGAGCCGTCGACCAGGACAGTACACGTGCCGCAGGTGCCTTGCCAACAGCCGCCCTTGACCGAGAGATCGCCGACGCCTTCGCGCAGCGCGTCGAGGAGATTGGCGCCGCCCTCCACGAAGGTGGCGACGTCTTCGCCGTTGAGACGGAATTGAATCGGCGTTTTCACGAATGCCTCACAGTCTGTTCGCCGAGCAACAGCCGGCGCAAATGTACGGGAAGGATTTCGCGGCGCCACCAGGCGCTGCCGATCGCATTGTCGGCGGGCGCCGCGCCGTCATGCGCGACGGCCAATGCCGGTGCGATCCCGGCGGCGTCGAGCGTGCGGCCTTCGAGCGCGCGTTCGGCCGATTTGGCGCGCATCGGCGCCGGACCCATGGCGCCATAGGCGATCCGCGCGCCGCTCACGCGCCCGTTCGACAGCGGCAGTAGCGCGGAAATCGACATGATGGATACGCCCTTGGGGTGTACGCGAGTGACTTTCGCGAACCGGAACGTGTCGTTCGCGGGCCGGCGGAAAGCAACGCTTGCAACAAGTGCCGCTCCGCGCTCGCGGCGGCTCAAGAGCTCATCGAGCGGCAATTCGCGCTGGCCGAATCCGCCGGCAAGCGTCACGGTCGCGTCGAGCGCGAGCAAGGCTGCGGCGAGATCGCCATAAGGCGGCGGAGCAAACAGATTGCCGCCGACGGTCGCCGCCTCGCGCACTGCCGGGCCGCCGATGACGCGCGCTACCGGATGCAGATAGGACAATTCGCGTTCGGCCAGAATAGCCGCCATCGTCACGCTAGCGCCGAGTTCGACGCGGGCCGAGGAAAGCCCGATATGGGTGAGCGCCGGATCGGTCGAGCGCACGATGGTCTCGATCGAAGGATCGGCTTCGTTCACCGCGCGCATGACCAGCGTGCCGCCGGCAATAAAGCGCGCGCCGCGCTCTTGCGACATCGCGCCGGCTGCATCCGCGAGCCGCGGGAAAGTCTTGACACTGACGCTCATGCGCGACCCTCCTGCGCGCCTGTTCCGGCGCTCGTCGCGGCACCGGTTACGGCCCCCGTTAGATGGGCGCGAACGGCGGCAAATCCAGCGTCATAGATTTGCTCGCTGACCATACGCCGCATCTCCTCTTCCAGGCCTGGGCGGGTGGTGAAGGAACACCGCCAGTCCCAGAACGTTCGGTCGCCGTCCGTGACCGGCGCGAGCCGTACATGGGCGACGTAGTTGAACAGAGGCACTGGCGTGTCGAGCAGGCAATAGCTGAAAGTCTGCTCGAGGTCCGACAAGGTCAGAAGCTTCTCGCGCAGCTCCGAGCCGTCGCGCAGAAAGAAATGCCGCACACAGCCGACTTTGTCGGAGGACTGGTTGCGTTCGATCGCGCTCTTGCCAACGGCCGGATGCCAGCGGTCGTGGCCGTTGAAGTCGCGCAGGAACGCCCATACGCGATCGGTTGGCGCGTCAATGATGGTCGAGCGCACGATGCGGATCACCACCTAGCCTCCGAATTGCCGCTTCAGGGCATCGAAGCCGCCCTGAAACACGCCATTGCCGATGTTGGAAACAAGCTCGGTCTCGCGTTCCGGCGCGCAATCGAATTCCGCCGTCCATTCCACGAAAGTTCGCTCGCCGTCGGTGATCGGCGTCAGCCGCAGCGTGGCGACGTAATTCTCCACGCCCATCGGCGATTCGAGAATCGAATAGGTGCAGAACAGATCGAAGTCCGACAAACCGAGCAGCTTCTCGCGAATGCGGTCGCCGTTGCGCAAGCGGAAATCGCGGATGCAGCCCACCTTGTCCGACGGCTCGCCGTTCTCGATGCGGCTTTCCGCGATACCCGGATGCCAGGAGGGCAGGCCGTTGAAGTCGCGCACGCGTGCCCAAACGCGATCAGAGCGGCCGTTGATGACGCTTGAAACGTAGACGCGGGCCATGGTGTCGTTGCTTCCTTTCGGTATTGATGACCGTCAGCTTTGGCCCGACGGTCCGCCGCCTCCGCCTTCGGGCGGCTTTTTGGCGGTCGATTCCTTGCGGATGCCGGCCATGTCGCGTGCCTCGCGGATCAGGCCGCCCATACGCGTAAGGCTGCCGCCTTCGATGCCGATCTCGGAAAGCACTTGATCGATCAGCGGCGCCTGCACGCGATAGCGCAGCGCCGATTCGATCACCTCGTCGCTCGGGCTGCGACTGCCATTGCCACCGCCGCCAGCGAGGCCGTCGACCTGCAGGATGCGGATGCCTTCGATCTTCTCCATCGGCTTGACGCTCTCGCGCACGATGCCTTCGATGCGCTCCAAAAGCCGGCGGCGATAGAGCGAGGCGCGGGCCGCGTCGGAGAGCACATTCTCCGCTTCGTTGAGCAGCCGCTGCGCTTCGGCTTCGACCGCTGCGCGTACTTGCTCGGCGGCGGCCCCGATGCGCACTTCTTCGGCTTCCTTCTCGGCGATCAGCACCTCGACCTGGCGCCGGCGGCGCGCGGCCTCGGCTTCGCGCACGGTCTTGACGCGTTCCTCGGCTTCCACCGCCTGCGCGCGCGCGGCCTCGGCCTCGGCGTGCGCTGCCGATTGCTCGCGCGACTTGCGGTGAATTTCGATCGCGCTTTCCATGCGCGCATTCTCGACCGCGGTTTCGCGCGCAATCTCGAGCTGCCGGAGTTCGCGATCGCGTAAGATGCGGGCTTCGTCGATGCCGCGCTCGGAAGCGATACGCGCGCGCTCCACTTCCTCGCGGGCGGCGATCTCGGCCTCCTGCAGCGCCTGTGTGCGCGCCACTTCGAACTGCTCGACCGCGCGCCGGCGCTCGAGGCGGGCGACGTCGAGCGTCTGTTCGCGCACCACGTCGGTGCGGCCCACCTGCTGGGCGGCGACGATATCTGCCTCCTTCACGCGCCGATCGGCGTCCGAACGCTCCACCAGCTTGGCGGCGATCTCGATCGAGCGGTCCTGCTCGGCCATCTCCACGATCTTGCGCCGCTCCACATCCAGCACGTCGCGGGTCCTCGACGACTCGATGCGCTCGCGTTCAAGCGCAAGCTCGGTTGCGATCCGTGCGGTCTCGATCGCTTCGCGCCGCTTGATCTCGGCGTCCTCGATCGCCTTTTCGCGGGCAATATCGCGCGCCCGGGTTTCCTCGTCGGCGACAATGCGCCCGGCGGCCAGGCGCTTTTCCTGGGCAATGCGGTTTGCCTCTACGGCCTCACGGGCGGAAATTTCGGCGGTGTCGACCGCACGATTGCGGGCGATTTCGAGCGAGCGCACCTCCTCGTCGCGAGCGATGCGCTCGCCGGCGAGCTTACGATCCTCGGTGATACGGATCGTCTCCACCGCCTGGCGCGCGGTGATCTCGGCCGCTTCGAGCGCCTCGTTGCGCTCGATCTCGAGGCTGCGGGTCGCCCGTTCGGCGGTGATGCGCTCGGCCGCAAGGTTCTTGTCGAGCGTGATGCGTGCCGCTTCGGTCGCCTCGCGGGCGGCGATCTCCGCCGCTTCGATCGCCTTGATGCGGGCGATTTCACGATTGCGCGTCTCCTCTTCGGCCGAGATGCGGTCGACCGCGATTTTTTTCTCGCGGGCGATGCGGGAGGCCTCCACAGCTTCGCGGGCGGCGATCTCGGCTTCCTCGACCGCACGGGTGCGGGCGATATCGAGCCCGCGCACGCGCTCTTCCTGCTGGATGCGCGCCGCGGCCGTCACCTCGCGCGCGGCGATGTCGCTTTCCTCCAACGCTTGCGTCCGTTCGATCTCCAGCGTGCGGGTGGCGAGCTCGGAGGCGATGCGCTCGGCGGCGAGCGCCTTCTCGCGCGCAATGCGGGCGGCCTCGGTCGACTGCGCGGCCGCGATTTCTTCGGCGTCGATCGCGCGGTTGCGGGTGATTTCGCGGCGGCGGATCTCCTCCTCGAGCGCGATGCGCTCATCGGTGACGACACGCTCCTGCGCGATGCGGGCGCGTTCGGTCGCTTCGCGTGCCGCGATCTCGGCGTGTTCCAGATTGCGCGCGCGCTCGATTTCAAGCCGCCGGTTCTCCTCCTCCTGGGCAATGCGCGCCGTGGTCACCGCGAGTTCCTGGGCAATGCGCGCCTTCTCGGTTTCCTCGCGCGCGGTGATCTCGGCATTCTCGACACTGCGCTGCCGCTCGATCTCGCGTCGCTGATCGTCCTCCTCGCGCGCGATGCGCGCTTCGGTCAGCACCCGTTCCTGGGCGATACGGGCGCGCTCGACCCGCTCGCGCGCGGCGATTTCCGTCTCGTCGATCTGGCGGCTGCGCTCGATCTCGCGCTCGCGGATGTCGCGCTCCGAAGCGATGCGTGCCTCCGCCAAAGAACGCTCATGCGAGATACGGGCTTTTTCCACTTCCTCGCGGCCGGCGATTTGCGCCTGTTCAGCCTCGGTCTCGCGCAGTGCCCGTTCGCGGACGAGTTCGGCGCGCTGCACCGCGCGGCGCACTTCGATGTCGCGTTCCTGATTGAGGCGCGCGCTTTCGCTCTCGCGATCGATTTCCAACGCCTGCTTCTCAGCCTCGAGATTGCGGCTGCGGATGAGGATCATCGAGTCCTGTTCGATATCGTTGCGCAGCTTGCGGCGCGCCTCGATGTCCTCGATAAGTTTGGTCAAGCCTTCCGCGTCGAAACGGTTCGATGGATTGAAGAATTCCAGGTCGGTCTGGTCGAGATCAGTGATCGCCACCGACTCCAGCTCAAGCCCGTTCTGCTTCATTCCCTCGAGTGCCGCCTCCTTCACCCGGCCGACGTATTCGCCGCGCCGTTCGTGCATTTGTTCCATCGTCATCTCGGAAGCGACCGAGCGCAGTGCGGAAACGAACTTGCCTGAGAGCAAGGCGTCGAGCTCGGCGACATTCATGGTGCGGCGGCCGAGCGTTGCGGCCGCGATGGTCACCGCTTCGCGGGTCGGCGGCACGCGCACATAGAATTCCGATTCGATGTCAACCCGCATGCGGTCTTTGGTGATCAGCGCGTCGTCGCGATTGCGCACCACCTGCATGCGCAGCACATTCATGTTGACCGGCGTCACTTCGTGAATGAACGGAAGCACGAAGGCGCCGCTGTTGATCACTACTTTTTCGCCGAACAGGCCGGTGCGCACGAAGGAGACTTCCTTCGATGAGCGGCGGTAGAGCCAGTTCACGAAATAAACGACGATCGCGATGACGATAACCGCGACAATCAGCCAGATGATGAGGCTGCCGAGAATGGCGACGGACATGTTACTCTCCTCCCGCCCGCACTCTCCGGCGCGGGCCGCTTTTCAGTTCCTTTGAGCTTTCTTGATGGCTTTGAACTTGGCGACTTGCGCCAACAACGCGCGTTCGACCGGCAGGCGTTCCATCGACGATGCGCCGTAAAATCCGTCGCAGCGCTTGGCGCGCGCCAGCACATATTCGGCATGCTCCGGCTCGGCGATCGGGCCGCCGTGAACAAGAATGAGGGCATCGGGATTTATCGCCAGCGCGGCCTCGGCCATCGCGTCGGTGAGCGCCGGGCAATCCTCCAGCTTGGTTGCGGTCGCCGCTCCGATCGATCCGCCGACCGTCAGCCCGAAATGGCAGACCAAGATGTCGGCGCCCGCGCGCGCCATGGCTTCGGCTTCCGCCGGCGTGAAGACATACGGCGTTGTCAGCAAATCGCGCGAATGCGCCTTGGCGATCATTTCGACTTCGCAGCCGTAGCCCATGCCGGTTTCTTCGAGCCCGGCGCGGAAGCGGCCGTCGATCAGGCCGACGGTGGGGAAATTTTGCACGCCGGAAAAGCCTAGCCGCACGATCTCGTCCAAAAACACATCCATCTGGCGGAACGGGTCGGTGCCGCAGACGCCGGCAAGCACCGGCGTACGGGCAACGATCGGCAGCACTTCGCGCGCCATTTCGACAACCACGCCGTTGGCGTCGCCAAACGGCATCATGCCGGCGAGCGAGCCGCGGCCGGCCATGCGGTAGCGGCCGGAATTGTAGATGACGATGAGATCGGCGCCGCCGGCCTCTTCGTTCTTGGCGGAAATGCCCGTGCCGGCGCCGGCGCCGATGATCGGCACGCCTTGCGCTTTCATGGCGCGGAAACGGGCGAGGATATCGGAGCGTCTGATGCGCGGCATGCCTCACCCTCTTGCCCGGCGCCGGGAGAAGCGCGTGCCGAACAGGCGGCGGAACTCGGCGGCGATTTCCGCAGCGAAGCGCGGGTCGTTAACGTGTTCCGGCATGCGGACGAGGCGGCGCGAACTGGTCTGGCGGACGGTCGACTCCAGCGCGCGGAACAATTCCACATCCGCCATCGGATCTGAAAACGGCCGGCCGGGCGAATCGAGCGCCGAAACGCCGCCCTCCGGTAGATAGAAGCGCACCGGTCCGTCCATGCGGTTGAGCCGTTCGCCGATCCAGCGCCCGACGCGCGCGTTTTCTTCCGGCGTGGTGCGCATTAGCGTCACGCTTGGATTGTGAACATGCAGCGTGCGACCCCGATAGCGTTCGGGCACAGTGTCCATCGGCCCGAAATTGACCATGTCGAGCGCGCCGCAAGAGCCGATATAGGGCACGCGCGTGCGCGCGATGGCGCCAAAACGGTCTTCGGTCGCCGGCAACACCCCGCCGAGCAAAAGGTCGCAGACTTCGGTAGTGGTGATGTCGATGACGCCGACCAGCGTGCCGGAATCCACGAGCTTCTCCATCGACTGCCCGCCGACTCCGGTGGCGTGAAACACCAGGCATTCGAAATCGTCTTCCAGCGCGTCGACGATGGCGTCGACGCAGGGCGTGGTAACTCCGAACATGGTCAGGCCGACGGCGGGCTTGCCGCCGCCGCGGCTCGTCGGTCTGCGCTCGCGTTCGACATTGGCGGCGCGGGCCCGCACCATGCCGACGATCGCAGCGGCGCCATTGGCGAGAACCTGACGCGATACGGAATTGAGGCCGGCAACGTCCGTCACCGAATAGAGCATCATGATATCGGAAGGACCCACATATGGTGCCACATTGCCGGACGCGACCGACGAAATCAGAACCTTGGGCACTCCGATCGGCAGCGTGCGCATCGCCGGCGCGACCAGCGACGACCCGCCCGAGCCGCCGGCCGAGATCAATCCGCCGACCGGCTCGTGGCGCTTGATCCAGGTTTCGAACGCTTCCGCCATGGCGGTGATTGCCGCGCCGCGATCGCCGGTGAAAACCGCGTTCGGGCCGCCGCGATAGTACGCGGCGACGTGATGCGGCGGTACATCCGCAGGTGAGGGACCGCCCGAGGTCGAGAGGTCGACGAGCAGCACGCGCACGCCGGCGCCGGCGATCTGGTCGCGGATGAAACGAAGCTCGTCGCCCTTGGTGTCTAGCGTGCCGGCGACAATAACCGGCGCGACGCCGCCGCGATGGATCGGGCGAATTTCCACGGCCGGCCCAACCTCCGCGGCGCTCGGCTCCGGCGTCGCCGTGCGCGTGCGCGACGCCGCCTCGATCTGCGCTGCCGACACCGGTTGCGACCAGCGCGTCGGCAAAATCGGATTGGCGTTGTAGACGCGGGTCGGACCCCGGGGCTTCGCCTGCCGTCCTTGGTCCTGCGGGCCGGACGCTTCCGCGGCTGCTTCTTCGGCAGGCTCCGCCTGGCCGTGCTGACCGACGCCGAGCAGTCTTTGCTGCAACTCGCGATCCGCTTCGAGCCGTGCCGCTTCCATCAGCCGGTTGATCCGGCCGTTGATCATGATCGCGACTTTTTCGGCGACGGCGGTGGCGACGCCGATATTCTGCTCGACCACCAGCACGCCGATATCGCTTTCCTCGCCTAGGTTGAGGAGAATTTGTTCGACCTGCTCGACGATCACCGGCGCCAACCCTTCGGTCGGCTCGTCCATGATGAGAAGATGCGGATTGAGCAGCAGCGCCCGCGAAATCGCCAGCATCTGCTGCTCGCCGCCGGACAACTGATTGCCGCGATTGTTGCGGCGCTCGGCAAGGCGCGGGAAGGTTTCGTAGATGCGGGCGATGGTCCATTGCCCGCGGCCGTTGCCGCCGGCGAGCCGCAAATGCTCTTCGACCGTCACTGACGGCCACAAGCGCCGGCCCTGCGGCACATAGCCGAGCCCGAGCCGCGCGATCTCGGCCGGTGTGCGGCCGATGAGCTCCTCGCCCATGAAACGCACGGAGCCGCTCGCCGCCTGGGTCAGTCCGACGATCGCCTTGCACAGCGTGGTCTTGCCCATGCCGTTGCGACCGACCAGCGACAGCACGCCGCGCGCCAGTGTCAGATCGACCCCTTGCAGCGCGTGGCTGCGGCCGTAGTAGACGTTGAGCCCTCTGATTTCCAAAAGGTTGGCGGGACGGCGCTCAGCCATGGCCGCCCCCGAGATAGAGTTCCTGCACCTCCGGATCGGCTTCGATTTCGTGCGGCGCGCCTTCCTTGAAGATGCGGCCGTTGTGCATCATTGTCACGCTCTCGACGACGCGCAGCGCGACGTCCATGTCGTGCTCGATGATGATGTAGCCGATATGGGCGGGCAGTGCGGTGAGGATAGCGACCAGATCGCCGCGCTCGCTCGGCGAAAGACCTGCAGCCGGCTCATCGAAGAGGATGAAACGCGGCGCACCGGTGAGCGCCAGCGCGATTTCGAGCTGACGCTGCTGGCCGTGCGCCAGCTCGCCGACTAGGCGATCGGCGACCGATTCCAGGTGCACCAGCGAAATCAGGTCGGCGACTGATTGCATGATCGAATCGTGCGCGCGGGTGCGGATGAACGAGAAGCGTCCGCGGGAGACGCCGCGGCAGGCCAGATAGACGTTCTCGCGCACGGTGAGGCGGGCGAACAAGAGCGAGATCTGATAAGTGCGGCGTAAGCCCCGGCGAATGCGCTCGTGCGGCGGCAGCGTGGTCACGTCTTCGCCGAAGAAGCGCACGGTACCCGATGTGGGTGGAAAATCGCCGGTCACACAATTGAGCAGGGTCGTCTTGCCGGCGCCATTCGAGCCGAGCACGGCGCGCCGCTCGCCCGGTCGCACCGACAGCGTGATATCGATCAGCGCCGCGAGCGCCCCGAACATCCGGCTCACGCCGCGCAACTCAATCGCGTTGCCGGTGCCGGCTGCGGCCATCCGTTCGGCGATCGAGCTCAATGGCCGCTCCTGTTGCCGCCGCTGTTGGAATTGGCGGAACGCGTGGCGTGCTCGACGAAGCGGCGCCAAAGGCCGATTACGCCGTCAGGCGAAAACAGCACGATGAGCAGGAAGCCCAGGCCGATCAGAGTCTGGAAGCGCCTGCCGTCGAGGCCGACGGCGACCAGCGCGTCGAGCGCGAAGGTACGCAAGATCACGTAGATGATTGCGCCGACGAAGGCGCCGATCGGATGTCCGAGCCCGCCGACCACGGCGATGACCAGAAGGTCGATGGCGGCTTCGATGCCAGCCGAGCCGGGCGAAATCTGATTATTGAGCCACACCATGAGAATGCCGCCGATCGACGCGATCAGCGCGGCAAACGCGTACGCGGCGACACGGTGCGCGGTTACGTTGTAGCCGATGGCTTCCATGCGGCGCGGATTGTCGCGAACGCCTTGCAGCGCCAGACCGAACGGCGCCCGCGAGACATAGACGACGGCCGCGTAGCTCAGCGCCGCAAAGAACAAGATTAGATAATAGAGCGGTAGCGGGTCCTTCCAGTTGACCCCGAAAGCTTTCGGCGCCGGGATCGTGGTGAAGCCGGCAAAACCGTTGAAAATCGGCCAATTCTGCAAAGTGAGATAGAAAAACGCCGCGGCGATCGCGAGCGTGATCATGATCGTGTAGATGCCTTCGGTGCGCGACGACAACACGCCGGTGAGCGTACCGAAAAGAACGGCGATGATGATCGCGATGGGAGCGGCGATCCACCACGGCCAGAAAAGGCTGATAGCCGGCAGCGAGCTCGCGCCGAATACGGTGATCATGTAGCCGGAGACGCCGGCGACCGTCATCTGCGCCAGGCTCACCATGCCGCCATAGCCGGCGAGGAACATCAGCGACAAAGCGATGATGCCGAGGATCATCGACCAACCCGCGACCTGCACGAGCACGAAGTTCGAAGCGACGGCCGGCAAAATGATGAGCACGATGCCGAGCAGGAGGACGGCGGCGTTGCGCGATACCCACTGCGAGAATGCGCCGCCGCGCTGGGCGCCGGCGATCTCGATCGGGCCGGTTTCGGTGCTCTGCAAGAGCGCCATCGTCAGCGTCTCCCCAGCAGCCCCTGCGGACGCACGGCGAGCACGATCACCATGATCACGAAGGTCGATACGGTGGCGTAGTTCTGGAAATAGACCTGGCCGAATTGCTCTGCGAGCCCGATGATCACTGCGCCGAGCGCCGCGCCCGGAATAGATCCCATGCCGCCGACGATCACGACTTGCAGCGAGGCCAGCAGAAAATGCGAATCCTCGCCGAGCGAGATCGATTGAAAGGTGCCGCCGACGATGCCGGCCATTCCGGCGAGCCCTGCGCCGAACGCGAACACAGCGACGAACAGGAGCTGCACGCGGTAGCCGAGCACCGACAGCATATCGCGGTCGTCGACGCCGGCGCGGATCATGACGCCGATCCGCGTGCGATTGAGCGCGAGCCACATGCCGACGCCGATGATCACCGCGGCGGCGAAAATCACCAGCCGGACGAGCGGATATTGCAGAAAGACGGCCTCGCCGCTCGACTTGATCGCCACCACGATCGGCGTGGGGATCGGACCCTGGAGATAATCCGGCGTGTCGATCTGGATGGCGTTGCCGCCCCAGACCCAGACCATCAGGTCGGCAAAGATGATCGAAAGCCCGAGCGTCACCAATGTCTGGCGCAGATCCTGGCCTTCCATGCGTCGGAAGATGAAGAACTGCATGGCGATGCCGACGATCGCGCAGCTGATGAAGGCGACAACGAAGCTGAACAGCCACGAGTCGGTCCATTGCGTCGCCTCGTAGCCCATATAGCCGCCGAACAGGTAGAGCGAGCCATGAGCGAGGTTGACGTTGCGCATCAGTCCGAAAATCAGGGTGAAGCCGGTGGCGACCAGAAAATACAAGCCGCCGAGCGTGACGCCGTTGAACAGCGCGTTGACGAACAGGCGCTTCTTGCCGAACACGTCCTCAAAGCCGGCCGGCCACGGCGCGAGGACGAGCCAGAGAAAGAAAATCACCGCGACGGCAATGACCAGCGCCCAGATCGGGTGGCGCCCGATCCAGCGCCCAACCGCGTCGCCACGGGCTACGTCCGGGCTGCCCTGGCTGAAGGTCGTGGACACCGCGTTTCCTCCGATTTTTGCCGGAAACCTACCCAACCGGGAGGCTTCCGGCATGCTCGGCAGTCTGATTTTCTCGCGTCGTCTGCGCGGATGAGTGCCGCTATCGGCCCGGGCTTGGTCGCACTCCGCCGCGAGCCCGAAGGTCTTCCGAATATCCTTTGTGCATAAGAGCTTAGGCGAACGCTATTCGGTCACGACCCGGGCGATGGTGCGGTATTGCGTCGGTGCGATGCCGACATGGGCCGAAAAGAAATGCGTGAAATGGCTTTGCGAGGAGAAGCCCAATTCGAACCCGATATCTGTGACGGCGATCTGCGAGCTTGTGAGCCGGTCGAGCGCCCGTTCGATGCGCATGGTGTTGGCATAGAGCGCCGGCGTTACTCCGGTATTCTCGCGAAAGAGCTTGAAGAAATGCGGGCGTGATAGTCCGGCGTCGCGTGCAACGTGATCGAGTTCGACGCCGTCAGCGATGCAATCATCCAAAATGCGGAGCGATTTGCGCACGCGAAAGTCGATCGGGCTCTGTGGTCGGGCCGGGGCGCCGGCGCGGCCGCCCGTTTTCCACGATTCGTCGAAACTGGCATCAAAAAGTTGGTTCAAGTAGCGATTGACGATGCGATAGCTGGCGTTGGTTACCAGCGTGTGGGCAAGACTGGCGCAGATCGAGCGGATCGTGGTCCCGACCCGCAGGCCGTTGGCGCCGAATCGCAGACTGCCATGACTATCCTTGTCGCGGTCGAGCCAGCTTTCGCAGATATAGGCCACGAGGAAGACCGCCGCCTGATCGGTCGAGCATGGCTGAAAGGAGTGTGGCTGCCAGGGGTTAATGGCCACGCCAGCGCTTTCGTCGACGATGTGGGGGACGTTGTCGATCGTGACCACGGCGGGCGGCCCGCTGAGCAGGAAGGTCAGGTGACCCTCGCGGTGCGCGTGGGTCCGCATCGGCTTGTCGAGCCGATACACCGTTACGCGGCCGAACGATCCATGACAAACCGCCAACGCGGTGCTCACGGGCGCCTCCCAACGGGCAGCTTGTTGTTTTGTCGGATTAAACGACGGCTTTGGTCGGTTGGCAAGTAACGTTGCGTGCTTTGCCGCCGGGCGGCTTTGCCACCTTTCGTCGCGCGGTTAACGGAAGAATCAGACTAGCAGACATGGCGCCGGGCGCGCCGGACGGACCGGTCAGGCTTGTCGCCGCGGTCCGCTGGCTGCTACGATTTACGGCCGGTCGGAGCGGGCGGATGCTCGTTGTTTCATCCCCCGAGACGCATAAGCGCATCCAATTGGCAAAACGACACCGTCCAACGGCGTTCGGCATCAGGAGGGAACCCCAAATGTACAAGGGTATTGGACTTTCGGTCGCGGTGGCGATGACGGCGGTCTTCGGCACCGGGGCGGCGAACGCCGCCGACAAGCTCAAA
>Ga0210383_10003755_pt1 | contig 13561 bp, 12 predicted proteins | sample IncBWC14OmetaG_FD_160072 | JGI IMG/M metagenome (GOLD analysis project Ga0210383, IMG submission 160072) | Forest soil microbial communities from Barre Woods Harvard Forest LTER site, Petersham, Massachusetts, United States - Inc-BW-C-14-O ...
AGTTGACTCAGCTGGCAGAAACCGCGGTCGATTCGCTGGGATTGGGAAGAAATGCCGCCACGGATTATCTGGCGATCGGCTATTCCTCCACAGACTACGTGGGCCACGCATTCGGGCCGCGCAGCTGGGAAATCCAGGACATGCTCGTGCGGCTGGATAAGGACCTGGCGGAGTTATTCGCCCACCTGGACCAAAAAGTTGGCCGCGGTAATTATGTTGTGGCGCTCACCGCCGATCACGGCGTGGCGCCGATCCCCGCCGATATGCAGCAGACGGGAGCCGATGCCGGCGTGCTAAGTTTGCCGGACCTTCAGGTCCGCCTCGAAAAAGCATTGGAGCCATTTAATCTGGCCAAGCAGCCGATCGCCAAGATCGCCGGGAATGAGATTTACTTCGCGCAGGGACTCTACGGCCAATTGCGCCACGATCCAGCGGCTATGAAAGCGTTGTTAGACGCCGCGCTGTCGACACCGGGAGTGGCGGAAGTATTTCAAGCAGGGGAATTGGGTGGCGGGTTCAAAACTGTTTCGCAAACCCGAACCGCGGCCGAACTGAGCTATTTCGCAGCTCGCAGCGGAGATATTTACATTCTGCAGCAGCCATACTGGCTTATGGACAGCTCGTCGAGCGGAACGAAGCAAACCGGCACCAATCACGGCACGCCCTATTACTACGACCAGCGGGTGCCCATGCTGCTGATGGGCTTCGGCATTCAACCTGGCGAATATTTCAACGCTGCTACTCCCGCCGATATCGCTCCAACCCTCGGTGCATTAGCCGGAGTAACATTGGCCACGCACGATGGCCGAGTGCTGAACGAAGCTTTACGGGCGCCTGCTCGCAAATAGACCGGCGTATTGCGGGCCGCGTGGTATCCTCGGGAGCTAGTGTGAATCCTTCCAACCGCATGGATTCCAATCCCAATCAAGTCGACCTTAGCGTCCAGGTCGGCTCTCTTCGTTTCGCCAATCCGATCATCACCGCCAGCGGAACCTTCGGTTATGGCGTCGAGTTCGCTCCTATCGTGGACTTGAACCGCTTGGGCGGCATCGTCACCAAGGGCATCTCTAAAGAGCCAATGGAAGGTGCCCCGGCTCCGCGACTTCACGAAACCGCTTCAGGAATGCTCAACGCCATTGGCCTGCAGAACATCGGCGTCGAAGCGTTCGTCAAAGATAAGCTACCTTTGTTGTTAAAATACAACACCCACCGGATAGTGAACATCTTCGGATACTGTTTGGATGAGTATGTTGAGGTCATTGGGCGTTTGGAAGATGCCGAAGGGATTTCCGCCTATGAGCTCAATATTTCCTGTCCCAACGTAAAAAAGGGAGGGATGCAATTCGGAGGGGATACCAATTTGGTACATGAGGTCGTTAGCGCAGCTCGGAAGGCGGCAGCACGGCGGCCGTTATGGGTAAAGCTAAGTCCTTTGGTTACGGACATAGGCTTGATTGCCAAGACGGCTGAGGATTCTGGAGCGGACGCACTTACGGTGGCGAACACGTATCCCGCTATGGCCGTTGATGTTAGCACCGGTCAGTCCATATTGGGCAACGCCACGGGCGGCTTGTCCGGACCAGCCATAATGCCCATCACCTTGCGACTGGTTTGGGAGGTCGGTAAGGCCGTAGATATCCCTGTAGTGGCCTTGGGAGGGGTGGAAACGGCGGAAGACGTGCTTCAATATATGGCTGTTGGAGCGTCGGCGGTACAGGTCGGAACGGCGAGCTTTGCTGACCCCAAGGCCAGTGAAAACATCGCCGGACAGCTGGCCAAAGCGCTCAGCAAAGTTAAGGCATTATCTTTCAGAGAGGTACAAGAACGGTTCAGGGTTGAAAACGGTTGACGATATGCGGTACTAGTGCTACACTTTGTTAGTATTTCGTAGCGAAAAGAACACACTATGCGACGACCACTCTTCATGATTTGGGCCGCCATTCGTTGGGTTCCCCTGATGTTCCTGATCGCTCCGGGAATAGAAGCCCCCTTAGTAGCTCACCTGAGCGCTCCTGTAAAGCCGATCAAGGTTTGGGTTGGCAACGCCAGCTGGTATGGACCCGAGTTCGATGGCAAAGTGACCGCCAATGGCGAACGATTCAACGCCGAAAGCCTCACCGCAGCCCACCCTAACCTGCCATTTGGTTCCTGGGTACGAATTGTCAACCCCCGAAACGGCAAATTTGAGGTTGTGCGCATCAATGATCGCGGTCCTTATCAAGAAGGGCGCGAAATTGATGTATCCTATCGCGTAGCCCGGAAGATTGGACTCATCAGATCGGGAGTGACGCAGGTGCGGCTGGAACTGCTGCAAGTGCCGCCGAAGCATGCCCCCGCGGACGCTGAGCCAAACTAAGACTTTAGGGCACGCCCGAACCTTGACCTTCGACGCCCATCCACGCAGCAGCCTGATCGTAGCCCTCGACTTTGATTCATTAACAACCGCGGTGAAGTTCGCCAGGCAAGTGGCGGATATGGTCGGCATGTTCAAGATCGGCAGCCAGCTCTTTGCCAGCGCCGGGCCGGAAGCGGTGCGGCAGGTGGCGCAACTGGGCACTGGTATCTTCCTGGATCTGAAATTTCACGACATACCAAACACGGTGGCCGGAGCGGTGCTCGCCTCTGCAGCCATGCCGGGCGTGCAACTCCTCAACGTCCATGCGCTCGGTGGTACCGCCATGATGCGCGCCGCAACGCAGGCCGTCAGCGCGGGAGTACCGATGGGCGCGGACCGCACGCGGCTGCTGGCCGTGACGATCCTGACGAGCACGGATCAAAAAACCATGCGCGAAGTCGGCATTGGCGGCGCGGCGAAAGCGCGCGTAGTGAAGCTCGCGAAGCTTGCGCAGAAGGCTGGAGTGGACGGCGTAGTCGCTTCGGTGCAAGAAGCGAAAGCTATTCGCAAGGCCTGCGGGCGGGATTTTCTGATTGTAACGCCCGGTGTTCGTCCCAAGGACTTGAGCGTGGGGAAGAAAGATGACCAGTCGCGGACGGCGACGCCGCGCGAAGCGATCAAAGCAGGCGCCGATTTCATCGTCGTTGGACGCCCCATCCTGTCCGCGGCCGATCCTCGCGTCGCAGCCCAAGAAATTGTCGACGAAATCGCCTCAGCCAAGGGCTGAACGTTTCGCAAACACGGCTTCCTGTGCGAGACTCCTTGCGCGAAGCGACGCATATTGATTCCACGCATCTTTCCATATCAGGACATTGACCTTGACCGTTCTCCAATGAACAAAAGCATCATTGTCGGAACTGCCGGACACATCGATCATGGAAAATCCACGTTGATCGAAGCACTGACCGGTACACATCCCGATCGACTGGCAGAAGAAAAACGGCGCGGTATTACGATTGATCTTGGCTTCGCGTTTCTCGAAGCAGGCGGCGTGCGCTTTGGCTTCGTCGATGTGCCGGGTCACGAGCGCTTCGTTAAGAATATGCTTGCCGGCACTTCAGGAATCGATTTAGTGCTGCTGGTCGTAGCTGCAGACGAAGCTATCAAACCGCAGACGCAGGAACATTTCGATATTTGCCGCTTGCTGGGGGTGGACCGCGGCGTAGTCGTGCTCACCAAAACCGATCTCGTCGACAACGACAGCCAGGAATTGGTCCGCATGGAATTGGAAGAGTTTGTGAAAGGGTCGTTCCTGGAGGGAGCGCCGATCGTCGCGGTAAGCGCGAAAAGCGGCGCGGGTCTGGCAGAGTTGAACAAGGCGCTGCAAGACCAGGCCCGCAGCATTGCGGAGAAACAAACGAATCGCTATTTCCGGCTGCCCATCGATCGCTCTTTTGCGGTGAAAGGTTTTGGCACGGTGGTGACCGGGACGCTAATCTCGGGCCACATTGCTACCGGCGAGGAAGTGGAGCTGTTGCCAGAGAAAAAGCTTTTGCGTGTTCGCGGCGTACAAACTGGAGGAAAAAACGTCGAATGCGCCCAGGCCGGACAGCGCACGGCAGTGAATCTCTCGGGCATCGAACACACAGCCGTGCAGCGCGGAATGGTAATCGCGGCGCCGGGACGCTTTACCAAAACACGCCGCATCGATGTACGCCTCGAATTGCTGGCTGGCGCGCCCACGCTGAAACATCGTGCCAAGGTCCACTTTCACATTGGCACCGCGGAAACCAGCGCGGAAGTTTTGCTGTTCGAAAAATCCGAATTGCACCCCGGCGATGCAGCCTGGGCACAACTCCGGCTCGCCGACGAAGTTGTGGTTGTACGCGGCGACCGCTTTATCGTCCGCCAATTTTCTCCGGCAATCACAGTTGGCGGGGGCCAAGTTCTGGATCCGCTGGCAAAGCGCCCTACGCGAAAAGATTTAGGCCGCATACAGTTCCTGGAAACACTGGATTGCGGCTCGCGAGAGGACATCGTTCGCGTGATGGTCGAGCGCAACAACCTCGGCCTCGGCCTGAAAGTGATTATCGCGCAAACCGGATGGATCGAGCCTGAACTACAAGCGACCGCGGAAAGTCTCGCAAAGTCAGGAATGATCCGCGCCGTAAGCGCTGAGCCGCTGCTGCTCGTCGCGGAAACAACGTTTCAGGAAGCCGCAAAAAAACTTCTCACGCGCGTCGAAGCATTCCACAGAGAAAATCCCCTGCTACCCGGGATTCCCCGCGAAGAACTGCGAGCATCCGCCGCCCGCCGCGTGCGGACGGAAACCTTTCGTGCCGCGCTCGAGCAATTGGCCAAACAAAATAAAGTAAGCTTGCAGGGCGAACTGGTAAAAAAAGCCGGAACAGAAATCACGCTAGCCCCGGAAGAAGCCCGCGCGAAACAGCAGATCGAGCAGGCCTTTGCCAAGGCAGGATTAGCAGTGCCGTCGGTAAAAGAAGCCCTGGCACAACTGGCAATCGAAAATCGCCGCGCGGAAAAGATCCTGCAAATTCTGCTACGGGAAAAAGTGTTGGTCCGCGTCTCCCCTGAACTCATTTTTCACCGCAACGCGCTCGACTTGCTTCCTGCCCTGCTGCAAAATTACAAGAAATCCAAGGGCGAACGCATCGGCGTACCTACATTCAAGGACTTGGCGGGCATCAGCCGCAAATACGCCATCCCCTTGCTAGAGTATCTGGACCGCCAGCGGTTAACGCGGCGCGTCGGCGATGAGCGTGTTATCCTAGTGGACTGAAGAACATCGATTCCGGTGTAAAACCGCGCGAAATTGCCCTGACTTGCCGGGCAACCGGATAATCGAAAATGGAGCGGAGATTTGTATGGGTGAATTCAGCGTATTTCATTGGCTCGTAGTACTGGCGATCATCCTGATTTTCTTTGGCGGCCGGCGCATCCCGGAAGTCATGAAGGGTTTGGGCGAAGGCATTCGCAGTTTCAAAGACGGCATAGCGGGCGGCACTGCAACCGCAACGGCACCCGCGCCCGCTCAACCAACGGTGCTCGTGGCACCCGGCGGAGTTACGGCCAAGGCCGGGCACGGGCAGGTTTCCATCAACTGGAATCCCAGTACCGGCGCCAGCAACTACAACGTGAAGCGCTCCGGAACCAGCGGCGGACCGTACGCACTGATTGCTTCCACTGCCGCCGTCAGCTACTCCGACGAAGGATTGGCTAACGGCACGTATTATTACGTCGTCGCGGCCGTCGGTTCTTACGGCGAGAGCGCGCATTCCATCGAAGTCAGCGCCACGACGGCTTAAGCCACAGCTTCTCGCACGCAAATTCCAGTCAAACGAATACGCAACCGCATGCGAGTTTTGGTGTGCTCGCTCCACTTGCAGATTTTCTCCGCTTCTGAATTGTGCCCAAAAGGTTAACTTGCCCGGGCAACGCTTCGGCACAACTGGTCCCGCGTCCAGTTGAGGGCGCGCAACTATTTGCCCACACTTGGGTATTACAGGTAACTCCGGGAACAGGTTCAGCAAGAAAAAAGGAGACAGGTCATGAGCTTTAAAATTTCGAAGTGGACCATGCTGCCCGCAGCGGTGCTGTTGCTGGGTACCGTGGCCTTAGCGCAAGACTCGTCAAGCGGTTCTTCTTCCACGCCCAGCTCCGGCACACCGGCAAGCACAACTGCGAAGCCAGGCGAAGTCGCGCAGCGCAAGGAAAATCAGCAGGGCCGCATCGCCAACGGCGTGAAGAGCGGCCAACTAACCGCCGGCGAAACCGCAAACCTGGAAACGAAGGAAGCGGCGATCAACGGCGAAACGCGCGCGGACCGTGCAGCCAACGGCGGCAAGCTCACCGCAGCGGAAAAGCAGCAAGTGAACCGGCAGCAGAATCATCTTTCGAATCAAATTTACGATGACAAGCACAACGCCAATACCGCGCACTACGGAAATAATCAGGTTGGACAGCGCCGCGAGAACCAGCAGGATCGTATCGCGCAAGGCATCAAGAGCGGCCAACTGACGGCGGGGGAAACCTCCAAGTTGGAAAATCAGCAGAAGAATATCAACCAGCAAGTGAAGGCAGATCGCTCGGCGAATGGCGGAAAGCTGACGCCAGGCGAAAAGCAGCAGGTCAACAAGGAACAGAACGGCGCGTCAAAGAACATCTACAACAAGAAGCACAACGCAAAGACGCAAGGCAGCAAGTAAAGCAAAAAATCAGAGAAGCACAAACACGAAGCGCCCAATCCGCAAGGGCGCTTTTTGTTTTAGTGGCGCCGAGCAGGCGCACAGCGCGCGTGATCAGGATTCGAGTTCCGCAGACCAGCCAAGTTCCGGCAGTGTGCTAACCAGGCGCGCCAGCGGAAGGCCGACCACGTTGAAATAACAGCCCTCAATGCGCGGAATATAGCGCCCCGCATAGCCCTGAATCGCATAGGCCCCGGCCTTGTCAAAGGGCTCCTCCGTCTCCAGATAGCGAGAAATTTCGTCGCGACTCAGCGGAGCGAATGTAACCAGCGTAGTTTCCACGAACTGCCGCCGGTCCATTTCCGGCAAACGGATCAGAGAGACGCCAGTGACGACCGAGTGCGTGCGCCCGGAAAAAAGTTGAAGCATGCGACGCGCATCGTCGGTGGAGCGCGGCTTGCCGAGCACCTGTCCGTCGACAACCACAACCGTGTCCGCCGCAAGCAGAATCGCTGGTCCAACGGCGCGCGCGGAGACCAGCTCAGCTTTGGCATTCGCCAAACGCTGCACCATCTGGTGCGGCGTTTCGCCGGCGTACGGAGTTTCGTCCACCGCGGACGACAGTACGGAAAAAGAAATGCCGGCATCGCGCAGAATTTGCGCGCGTCTCGGCGACGCAGAGGCAAGAATCAGCTTCATAAAGTTGTGCTCGCGGCCAGAATACTACACACCCGCCAAAGTGTAAGCTGTGCTTTAGAGCAGAACATGGAGCATGTCGGTCGAGCAGGCCCCGGAGAAATGAAAAACATCCAGCGATCCCTAGTTCCCGAGCGAGGAGTAACGCCGATACACTTCGCAAGCTCATTGCGGTAGAAATTAGTCTAAAGCGAACGCGCGCGGCGAAAGGAACTGATCGCGAAGAAAATAAATAGCAAAGAGACCGCGACGGAAATTGCGATCAGCCAGTGGGCCACGTCCCGGGTCCACGCACGAAAGGCGGAATTCAGCCACGCAAACGCCAGAATCGCGAAAATCGCGCCGACAGCTTCGTAGAAAAGCTGTTTCAGCACGCGCCAAAGCCGCTTGAATCCGCGCGATTCCGGCACGCTGGGTGGAGTGACCGCCATGGACATAAAGGAATATTAACGCAGCGGAACCGTTGCCGGGAACAGCCTCCCGTCCCATCGGACAGGGGGTTACGGGCTGTGAATAGATTGAAGACAACGGCAAAAGGTCAGCTTGTATCAAATAAAGCGTAGGCCTAAAATCAGGCTTAGTGGTACTGGGGGAACCGGCCTTGCAACTTGACGATCACCTCAAGAACCTTCTGCGCGAGCTTGGGCACGCCATCAATGATACCGTGTCGGAGTCCGAACGCATCACCGGTGCAATCGCCGGCGTGCGCGCGCATGGCTACGACATCGTGCTTAAGCTGGACGCTACGATCGGGCTGGCTAGAAGGGATGGAAGTGAGATGCCAAAAATGACCACGCAGGACCGCCGCTTTCTGGAATCTCTGCGGATCCAGGTGGACCAGGAATCGCTGGACCAGGAATCGGACAAGAGGCAGCCATCGCGGCTTGCGATGACTCCGCAGGACGTGCGTTTCCTGAAGTCATTGCGAATCGCCACGGACGACATCGAATGAAAAAGCTTTTCACAATCGCAGCGGTTTGCACGCTGGGAATGACCCTGCTGGGAACACTCGCTGCTCCTCGTGCTGCGGCGCAGGATCCCATGCTAGTGCCCATCATCGTTAACGAAATAGAGCCGATCGTCGTTAACGAAGTAGCGCCGATTGTCGTCAAAGTCTTGACGCCAAAGCCGAAAATCGCCCCAGGGCTGGAGAAGTTCGAAGGCTACATCATTCACGCGAATATCGCGCAGGTCACGGTCCGCGCCAAGGGCAACGACCTGGGCATTCAAACCTTCGCGCTGAATCAAACGGTTTCGGCGCAAATGCAGAGGATCGTGGACCAGGGCGGCTACCAGTATGGCGACAAGATCACCGTGTACTACGATCCCTCGTCGCACACCGCGGTAAAAATTAAAGGTAAACCTTCGCGACCCCTCTAAATTCGGAGGGAGTTATGTTGCGCCTTCCCGCCGTAGCCGGTCAGTTTTATCCCGGCAATCCGCAAGAACTTTCCTCGCTGCTCGAAGAATACACAAAAGAAAGAAAAACCCAGGAAAAGGTAAAGGTACGAGCAAGCCTGGTGCCCCATGCGGGCTACATGTATTCGGGCGCAGTGGCGGGAGCGGTGTTCGCGAGAATCTTTTTGCCTCCGAAAATTCTGCTTCTGGGTGTGCGCCATCATCCCCGCGGAGAAGCACTGGCGATTCTTTCCGAGGGCGCATGGCGAACGCCGCTGGGCGACGTGCCCGTCGAAGCATCCCTGGCGGCACGTTTGCGGGCTGCTTGCCCCGCTCTGCGCGAAGATGCCGCAGCGCACAGCCGCGAACATTCGCTGGAAGTAGAGCTGCCCTTCTTACAACTGCTCGATCCAGGCTTTTCGTTTGTGCCCATAGTGATCGGCACATTGCCCTATGACGATCTGCGCGAAACAGGCGAAGGCATTGCGCGAACATTGCAAGAATCCTCCGAGGACATTCTGATCGTCACCTCCTCCGATATGAATCATTACGAAGACGACGAAACCACCCGGCGCAAAGACCGGAAAGCCATCGATTGCATGTTGAATCTTGATCCCAAGGCGCTATTCAAGGCTTGCCGGGACGAAGAGATTTCCATGTGCGGCCTCGGCCCGGCTATTGTGATGCTCACGGCGATGAACCATCTCGATGTGGCGAAGGCGGGACTGATACGCTATGCAACCTCAGCCGACGTCAGCGGAAACCGCCAGGAAGTGGTCGGCTACGCAGGAATGATTTTCGGCTAAGTCGTATAAAGCATTCCTGCTGGTTTGCGTCCCACAAAAAGAAACGGCTCGCTGTTGCGCGAGCCGTTCTGATCCCAGAGATGTCGAACGGTTAGTGATGTCCTCCGCCGGAATGCCCGCTGGGGACGGCTGTAGTTGTGTGAGAGGAATTGGTGGAAGTTCCCGGATTGGCGCTCCCATCCCAAACCGCGCTGTTCGAAGAACCGTGAGACGAATTGCCAGAACTGGGCGGCGACGGCGGCGAAATGTGTGGGCGCGACGGGATGGTCGCGCCGTGCGCAACTGCGGGCGCGCTTGCGTTACGCTCCGGCATACCAGCGATCGATGCCTTCGCGCCAACCGCTGAGCCTGCCGCAGATTCCTTCGCTTCCTCCGTCATTGCTTTCGGCGCGTTGTTGCCATTCACAAAGCGATGTTGCGCGCCGTCGTACACGATTGACGAATCGCGGCTCAATGTAACTGGCCGGCTGCCGGAACTCCCAGACAGAATCGTGCGAGACACGCGCACCGGCTGTGTGGCCGACTCCAGAGAAGCGGCCGAAAGAGTGCCGCGCGGCGGATTCTTTACCACCGACCATTTCTCTCCCACAGCTGCTGTTGTCGGCGTCGCCTCAAGCGTATTTCCATGCACGGTGTAAATTCCATGCGCAACGTTGATCGGAGTCTTCCCGTGCGCGTCGGCGGGATTCAGCGGCACCAAGCCTGTGGTTGTACCGTTGCGCACCCAAACCGCGGTTATCGGGTGATACATCAGCGGCGCACCGCTGCCAAAGCCCGTAGGTGTCCACAACCATCCGTAGGCAGGACTGAAAATCCAACCTCCGTAGTGATACGGCAACCAGCCCCATGGCGCAGAACCGATAAAATTCCAGCCGTAGAAGGTATCGAAATACCAATTGCCGAACCCGAACGGATTCCAACCAAAGCCAGCGCCGTAAGGCTGCCAGCCGTACCCATAACCGGCGACGTTGTAGAAGGATCCGTAATTGTACAAATCCGCGAAGCCCGAAGTGTAATCCGGTGAATTCACGTACTGACTCGTGTACGTGGTCGCCGTCGCAACGCTGTCAATACGCCCGGAAACCCACTTATCGAAATCGTCGTATTCGCCGGAACGCGCCACCAGCGGCGCGCCGCCGTTATTGATGTTCACGGAATAGGATTGGCCTTTTTCGAGGGCTTTGGACGTTTTGTTGCGCAGCACGTTGATCTTGCCCAACTCCACGCTTACGTTGCTGCCATCATCGTAATTGTCCAGGCGGAACCGCGTGCGCCCGTTTGCTTCCACGCTGAAATCACCTCCGGTCACGCTGAAGTAGTCGTCCTGCGCCGGATGCACATAGAAAATCGCGCTGCCCTGCCGCAGGATCAGCCGGGTGATGCGCGCGCCGTCCTCCAGCGATAAATCGTAAAACTCAATCACGGTGTTGGCGCTCAGGAACGCCATGGCGCCATTCTCAAATTCCACTTCCGCCCGGCCGTTCGCATCCGTCCCGATCGCATAGCCCTCGCGGATCGGCAGATTCATGGGCGCAATTTCCCACACCGCCTTGGAATCGTCTATCGAGTCTTTATGAAATTCGTGGGTGAAACGCACATCGCCCTGCACCAGGCTCAACCTCACAATGCGGGCATGGCTCGAATCGGCCAGCGCAGGCGGAGTCGCCAGCCCGGACAGCGAAGCTATAAAAAGCAAAATGGAGACCAAGGACACCAATTTCATGGGGCACCTCAAGGTGCGCGGGACCTGCAACTTAGACGATAACGCATGTCCTCGGGTTGCGTTAAAGAAAAATGGCGTGGCGCGGGCTCGAAGGCAGTACCCGCAGGCCCAGCGGCACTTCGCGCCGAGCACGCAAGTTCATGCAAGATTAGCCAGACGGATGCAGTTTATAAGAATTATTCATCGGCAAATTCTTGACAACAGGTGGGTTACTCGCTAACTTCCTTATCCATGGAATTCTCGATGTGTAGTTCCTTCTCCAATTCATAGCTCTCCGGGTCCGCTTCGAACGATTCGCAAGACAAATTGTGAGCAGGGAAACCCGGAAGCACGGGGTGCACCGGGGCATTTTATAGCAATTCATTTTCTAGGGGGTTAGAAATGAGCGGCATTATTCGATCGGTTGTTCTCGTTTTTCTATTGGCAGCATTATTGATCTTGCCCGGGGCTTATGGCCAGGGCGGAGCCACCGGCGCCATCAGCGGTAGCGTGACGGACACAAGCGGCGGAAGCGTCCCGAACGCGGACGTGCAGATCATCAGCACCGCCACGGACCAGCTCGTGCGCCACTTGACCACTGGCCCGGAAGGAACGTTCCTGGTGACGCTGCTTCCGCCCGGTGTCTATTTCGTCGTCGTCAATAAGTCCGGGTTCGCGCAAGCCAAGGCCAATGACATCGACGTTCGCGTCACCGAAACCACGCGCGTGATTATTCCGATGAAGCCGGGAACCATCAGCGAAAAAATTGAAGTCACCGCGGAAGTGACGTCCGTGGACACTTCGAATGCCACGACCGGCCAATCCATCGAGTCAAACACCATCCGCAGCCTGCCGCTGGCCACGCAGAACTTCCAACAGTTGCTGACACTTTCCGCAGGCGTGCAGAGCGATCTGAATGACTCCACGCAGCTGGGACGCGGCGACGTCCGCATCATGGTCAACGGCCAGCGCGAAGACAACAACAACTACCTCATCGAGGGAATCAGCGCCACGGACTACAACGTGGCCGAGCTGACCAACACGCCGCTGCCCAACCCGGACGTCATCCAGGAATTCAAAGTGCAGACTTCCCTTTACGACGCTACCCAGGGACGCAATGGCGGCGGCAATATCAACGCCATTCTGAAAAGCGGAACGCGACAATTTCATGGAGACGCTTACGAATTTTTCCGCAACACCGCGTTGAATGCCAACGATTATTTCCTTAACGCCGAAGGCGAAAGCCGTCCTGTGCTGAAACAGAATATCTTCGGCGGCAGCCTCGGCGGACCACTCGGGCCGGAAAAACTCGGCTTCTTCTTCGTGAACTACCAGGGGACGCGCCAGAGCAGCGGCCTTTCGCCGGGAACTTTTATCAGTACCGAAATTCCGTCGTTGCCCACGACAAGAGATGCAGCCACGCTGGCGTCCACGTTCAGCAGCCCCGCGCAAGGACTTTGCCCGGCGTTGACGATCAGCCCCAGCCAGATCGATCCCGTTGTGCTGAATTTACTGAACGCCAAGGGCACGCAATTTGGCAGCGGCTCCGGCGGTTACCTCATCCCCAGTGTCGGCTCCAATCCTGGCATTTCCTACGTGCAAACCACGCAGCCGAATTCGCCCGGCTTCTGCCAGCCCACGGTGAATTTCGCGTCGCTGGCGGTCAGCCGCCCCGGCACGTTCGAGGACGACCAGTTCACCACCAACTGGGATAAGGAATTCAACGGCGGCACAGACAAGATTTCCGCGCGGTTTTTCTACTCCAATTCGCAAACCTTCGAGCCATTCGGCGCCGGCGGCTTGCAAGCCTCTCTCGGCGGCAGCATCGCCGCTTCGGACCTGAACTTTCCGTACACCTTGCCGGTGAGGGATCGATTCTTTGGGCTGACGGAAACGCACCTGTTCTCTTCCGCGATCGTCAACGAAGCGCGCTTCGGCATCGTGCATATCAACAACGCGGCCATCAACTCTCAACCCGCGGACTCCACCATAAATGGCCAGCCGTTCAACGTGAATACCCTCGGCATCAACCGCCCGATGAGCAATATTACGGATAGCAGCTACAAATTCACTTTGGAAAGTTCCGGCTTTCAGATCGGCCCCACGCCACAAGCCAACACTTCGAATATCCAGAACAATTACGACGTGGTGGACACCGTCTCCTGGGTGCACGGCGCGCACGTTTTCCGTTTCGGCGGAGAAATCACGTTCGTCAACCTGAACAAGCTCTTCCCGCAAACGTTCAACGGCCAGGTGTTCTTTACCAACACCGCCAACAACGGGCCACTCAGCGCCTCTATCCCCTCCACCGATTGGCAAAACTTCCTGGTCGGCGCTCCAGAGTTCAGTTTCGGAGGAGGCGGCGTTTACAACCATAACTACAAGCAGAACGACTATGCCGTGTTTTTCCAGGACGACT
>Ga0210383_10003758_pt1 | contig 13550 bp, 9 predicted proteins | sample IncBWC14OmetaG_FD_160072 | JGI IMG/M metagenome (GOLD analysis project Ga0210383, IMG submission 160072) | Forest soil microbial communities from Barre Woods Harvard Forest LTER site, Petersham, Massachusetts, United States - Inc-BW-C-14-O ...
CGACGACCTCGAAGTCCAGCCGGGTCGTGTCGGCCAGCGGCCCGGTCAGCTGCGTGAACGGATCATCCAGCGCCGCGAGAGCCGATTCTGGCAGTGCGTCAGGCATGAGACGGCCAGCCCTTTCCTTATTTGATGCTGGGGTACCGGGGAGACGGCGTGGATGCCGCGCCGTCGGCTCACCTTCGCCGTGCGCGCCGTCGAGCCCCGTGCCACAATGAACACTGCCTGGCGTCGCCTGCTTCCCGGTCTTGGTATGCACGTCCCACAGCAGCCTGCCGATGAAGTCCCAGCCGATCCGGCCGGCGGGCTCGGGAGCCGACGGCGCGAGCTGGGCCTGGTACAGCGCCTCGAGCTCCTGCCTGCAGGCCGCCTGATTAGGCGCGTCCCGTCAAGTCCTGGCCCGTTGGCGTCGCGGCGCGCCAGAGTGAATGATCTGCATTCCCGTGCGACCGCCAGGGGAACCAGTTGATGGCGGGTCAGGACGGTGCGCGGAGATTCCGGCTGGTGGTCTTGTGACGCCTGGCTAGCGGGCCAGGGCGCCCATCGGGTCCCAGGCCGGCAGCACGATCGGCTCAGCATCCAGAGCGCTCTGCAGGTCGGCGGCGAGCGCGCTCTTGCGGGCGGCGATCTCGAAGACGTACTGGCTGAACCAAGAGTCGTTCATCGTGAAGAAGCCGTCCTTGCCGCGGTCGGAGCCCCAGCTGTTCTCCACCCGCCAGCGGCGGGTCACCCCGTCCAGCACATCGACCCCGGTGAAGAGCATTGCGTGCGTCATCGCGCTTTCGTGGTACGCGAGGCGGGCGGCCTTATCCAGGTCGAACGCGGTGTCATAGACAGATGGCAGGTCGTAGAGCCCGGCGTCCCAGAACGCGTACTCGTTGCTCATCATCTTGCCGACGTCGCAGCCGAACCAGACCGGCTCGCCGCCCTGGATCGTGGCCGCGGCAACGTCCTTGATGACCTGCATGCCGACGTTGAGATAGATGACCGGCGGGCCGCCGATGACGTTGCCGAGGTACTCGACGGTGAAGGTCCGGCCGGCCGGGCTGGACGGCCGGGGGTCGTTGACCAGGCAGACGTACTCGCTGACCGGCAGGTCTACGTACCTGGCGGCGAACTCCTGCGGGGTCAGAACGCCGTCCCGGCAGAACTTCTTGTCCTTGTCAGTCCACTGCCAGTCGAAGCGCTCCGGCGGCGTACCCAGATGGATGCACAGGATCCGGAAGATGACTTCCATGATCTCAGCCTTGACCGCGCGGGCGGCCTCAAGACCCTCGGCCGCAGCTGCGCGGACAGTCCGCGCGCCCCGGCGAAGCTGATAGCGCAGGATCGAGTTCATCCGGGCCGTGTCCGACGAGCTCTGCGTCTCTGGCATGTAGCCCTTGGGGACCAGGCCGTGCTTGGCCACCAGAGCGGCGAACATGTTCCACTGGCCGCCGTCACTGGCCGCCGACTCCAGCAGGTAGGCAACCGTGCGGTCGTCGAGGTCGCGGTCTGCGGTCTCGATGACCGCCTCGAGGAAGTAATTGGCGCGCTCGAGCTTGTCCCAGAACATCACGTAGTTCTGCGAGAACTCGAACTCCTTGAGCCCGCCCTTGCGCATCACGCCGACACGCAGGAGGTTCAGCCCGGCAAACAGCCAGCAGCGGCCGCTCTGCTCCTGATTCGTGACCTTCCAGTCGTCCAGCGTCGTCGACATAGAGTGGTCGATCCTGCTGACGATCTCCCGGTTGATGGCGACGTCGTCGATGGTCACCCGGGTCACGGCATTCTGGGCGAGCCGGTAGACCGGGTTGGCCGAGAAATCCTTGCGCAGCCGTTCCAGATCACCGGCAGTGAGCGTTCCTTCCATAAAGCATCCTCTCGCGTCATCGTCTCGACCTGTTTCCAGGTTAGATCCCGACTCTGAGTCGTCCTGGCTTCGTCTCCACGCGGGACGCTGGGGGCCTATCCGATAGGACCCAGGCACGCTCGAAGCTGGTTGGCGGCGCGGGCGCGGATCTGGCCGTCACCTGGGCCCGTCCAGACTTTGGGCGCGAGGCCAGCCGGTGAGTCCGGGAACTGGTCGCGCGCTGCCGTGCTGGCGGGCTATACCGGCGTCGTCTCCCGGTTAGCTAGGGTGATGCGGAGAGGAGGGCGAACATGCACTCCGGTGAGCCGACGTCCCAGCTTGCTCAGGTTGTCAGTTGGCCCCGTAGTCAAGGTGAGGATTTTCTCCTCCTTGCGGATCGCCATGCTCACCACGCCGATGAGCCCGGCGGATACTACGGCGACAATCAGGCTAATGGCTGTGAGTGCGATCGGGACGGCCATGGCGGGACTTCCTTTGCTTGGGTGGCTGCCGGCAGGCGCGATGTGCTTCGTGAGGGGAGCACCGCTGGGCGCTGCGCATTAGGGAAGGGGTCGTGCCATTCGCGGGCGGGCTGGCTGCCGATATAGGGGTGTGAACATGGCCGTCTCCTGTCTGCTCGGGAACCCGGCTGGGATGCTCCGCTATTGGTTGACACGCTGCCTGGTAGTCGGGGTTGAGCACCACACAGAACGGACCACAGGAGACCCACAGGATTCCGCGGTGCTGGGCGCGGTGTTACGCGGCCTGGAAGGCTGCGGCTGGCCTTGGTGGTGGTGCCGCCAGCCCCAGATTCCGGCTGCAGCGGAACGCAGTTGCTGTTCCGTCGGCGACCCGGGCGCTCGGCCTGGCGTGCTGGTAGAAGTCCTGTTGAAGCCAGGAGTTACGGGTTACGCCTGCTCGCCGCTGAGCTCAGCGGCGAAGCCAGCAAGAGCCGCTTTGGCCAGGTCCGCGAGAGGCACCACGTGCCGGTCCTCGTAGATCCCCAACGCCGCCCGCAGGCTGGCCGAAGCCTGATCAGGCGCTCCGGCCAGCCATTCCACCTCGGCCCTAGCCATCAGCACCCCGGCCCTTTCCACCGCGGCGGTCGGCGAACAGACCTCCGCGGCCTCATCCAATAGCTCCCTGGCCGCGGAGAACTGGCCGCGCTGGGCGAGCAGTCTTGCCCTGGTTGACTGCAACCGGACCCGCAGTTGCGTGTCGTTGGGTGCAGTCCCTGCCTGTGCTTCATCGGTCATCTGTTCCGCCTCGTCAAGGCGCCCCAGTGCATACAGCGCCTCGGCAAGCATGGCGGCGAGATTGCATAGATATCCCTGCTCGCCCATGGCGCTGAATGCTTCGTACCCTTCCCTGAGGTAACGCTCAGCCGCAGCTGGGTCGCCGGCCAGCAACTCGGTCATACCAGCCGTGAAGGCGGTATACGCCAACCCGAGTTTTGCTCCGCATCTGTTGAACAATGCCCGGCTACGCGCAGCCGCCGCGCGAGCGTCGGCGATGCGCCCGGCGTAGGCGTACAGATGTGAAAGCGCCATGAGCTGGCCTGCCTCCGCCCACGGCTCGCCGCTGGTTGCCTCGAGCAACTGCTCCACCCGGGTTACCGCGGCATCAGCCGGGATCGGTAGCAGCACGAAGGTGCCTCCGAGCGCGTGGCTGGCCAGCACCTGCGCACGGTGGTTACCGCTTCGCTTTGCGTAGACGATGGCGCGTTCGAAGGCCTCCTGGTCGGCGGGCGAATCACCGTGGAAGAAACGCAGTCGGCCAGTCAGGAGCCATGCCTCGGCCAGACCCTCCAGGTCACCTTCCGCTTCCAGGACGGCGATGGCCGCCTCGCATTCCTCCAGCGCCCCGGCATCGTCTCCGCCCGGCAAATTGTGGACCTTATGGAGCTCGGCGAGGTGCACGCGGATCCGTGCCTGGAGTGCGGGAGCACCGGCTGCTGTCGCCGTCCTAAGGCTCTCAGCCAGCACCGCTTCGGCGCCGTTCAGGTCGGCGACCTCCCACAACACCATGCCGAGCAACCGCAGCAGCCCGGCCCGCAGCTCCGTTTCCGATGGATGCTCGGCGAGCGCACGTTCCAGCCAGCCACGCCCTTCCTGCAGTAGCCCCAGGCCGAGCCAGAAGTCTCCGAGTGCCCAGGCGAGCCGCGGGCCCGTTTGGTCGCCTTGCGCCAGAGACCATCCCAGCGCGGCGCGGAAGTTGTCCTGCTCGCGCGCCAGCACGGCCAGCTCACGTTCCCGCTCGGCCAGGCTCAGGAAGGCGGCCGCGTGCCGCTGCCGGGCGTCTTCCGTGCCGCCGACATCGGCGAGCCGATCCGCCGCGTAGTGGCGGACCGTATCCAGCAGCCGATAGCGAGTTCCGTCCTCGGCCGGCTCGGCCGCCACCAGCGACTTGCTCGCCAGCCGGTCGATCACCTCCAGCGCCGCCAGGTGATCAGCGCCAGTACATACCTCGGCCACTTGCGGCAGGCCGAATGTGCCGGCGAACACCGACAGCTCGCCCAGGACACGGCGCTCCTCCGCTGACAGCAGCTCATAGCTCCAGTCCATCGCCGCCCGCAACGCTTGATGACGCGGGTCCGCAGCCGGGCGACGGTAGGCCAGGAACCGGAACCTGTCCTCCAGGTGCGCCTCGATCTCCGCCGCGGACAGCGTACCCAGCCGGGCCGCGGCAAGCTCGATCGCCAGCGGCAGTCCGTCCAGCTTGCGGCAGATCCGCTCCGCGACCGCCACAGGCGCCACTCTGCCGCCCGTTCCACCCCACACCGCCGACCCGCGATCCAGAAACAACTGCACCGCCGCCGCCTGTCCGGCCTCTCGGGCATCAGCGGCCTCTGACGGTAGGTCCAGCGGCCGCACCGGGCAAGCCACCTCTCCCGATATTCCCAGCAGTTCACGGCTGGTCGCCAGCACGTGCAGCCCCGGGGCGGCGCGTAGCAGCGCCCCGGCCAGCTGCGCGCACGCATCCAGCAGGTGCTCACAGTTATCCAGCACCAGCAGGAGCTTCGCGGACCGCAGCCGGTAGATCAGCGCATCCAGCGCCGGCGCATCCCCTTGCTGCCGAACCCCGAGCGCCTGCATCACCTGCGCCGTGACCAGCCCCGGATCGGCGATACCGGCCAGCTCGGCCAGCCACACGCCGTCCGGGAACCGCTCCACCATCTGGGCGCCCGCCTGCAGAGCCAGCCGGGTCTTGCCTATCCCGCCGGTCCCGGTCAGCGTGACCAGCCGCCCCTCACTTAGCAGCCCATGCAGCCGGGCGACGTCCTGCTTGCGGTCCAGGAAGCTCGTTAGCGGCGCGGGCAGGTTATGCCTGGCCGGCGGTGGCACCCCAGGGACTTCCTGCCGCAGGGACCATGCCGCAGGCGCCGCGGACGCCGGTGTTGTGGCGCCGGTCCTCACCGCCAGCACCTCCACGGCTGGAGCCCGCCCCCGTGCCGCCGCCACGAACAGCTCGCGCACCGGCCCGGTCAGGCTCAGCGCATTGGCCAGCAGCAGGGCGGTGTCCTTGCGGGCGGTGCGGTTGATGCCCCGTTCCAGGTCACTGACCGACCGCGGGGAAAGGCCCGCCGCCTCCGCCAGCTCCTCTTGCGTCAGATCAGCCTCGGTCCGCAACTGCCGCAGCAGCCCGGCGAAAGAAAACGAAGGCGGCTCCGCCACTGTCCCAGGGTCCCCTCGCATGCGCTCAGCTACAACCTGTACTAACAGTACGCAGCCCGGCCCGCTGCCGCTATTGCTCGCCGCCCATGCCCAGCTGGGGACAAAGCCGCCACCTCCACCGACATCGATGAGCCCGGCCAGAGCCGGCCGCCGCGAGCGCTGCGGGCGCCTCACGATCCGCACCGGGCCCAGCCGCCACCGCATTCACCAAGAGAGCTAATTCTTGGCACGACGGTAACGCAGTCCTGTACGGAAGTAATGACGCCCGCGGGTCACTAGGACGTCGGCTCAAGAGCAATATGTCGACGGCATCTTGACGTAGCTGGTTCGTATGGATTGTCCTGGCGGCGGGCCGGAGCTGGCTCAGGCTACTTGACCTTGCCCTTGGGGCAAGCCGCATGCTCATGGAGCCGGGCAGGTCGCCTGGCCCTGGAGGAGACTGATGGACCTGATGACAATCGGTGCGTTCGCCGAGCGGACCCGGCTGTCCCCCAAGGCGCTGCGCCTTTACGACCGGCTCGGGTTGCTGCCGCCGGTACGCACCGATCCCGTCAGTGGCTATCGCTTCTATAGCGAGGACCAGGTGGCCAGCGCCCGGCTCGTCGCGCTGCTGCGGCGCCTCGGCATGCCGCTATCGGTCATCGCGGACATCGCGGCGAAACCGCCCAGCGAAGCGGCTGACGCGGTCGGAAGCTACTGGGCTGGCGTCGAGTCGGTCATGGCGGACCGCCGGGTCCTGGTCTCCTACATCCAGGCGAAACTCACGGGAGCCGACATGGCAAGGTACGACGTCCAGACCCGCATCATCCCCGAGCGCACGCTCCTTTCCATCAGCCGCCATCTGCACGCAGACGAGACGGACGCCTTCTTCGGCGACGCCTTCGCCCGGCTGCGGTCAGCCGGTCCCGGCGTGGAGGGCATCGCCGGCTGCCCCTTCCTCGTGTTCTACGGCGAGGTCAGCGACGATAGCGACGGGCCGATGGAACTGTGCCGGCCGGTGACCCCCGGCAGCGCCGCAGACCCGGCCGCGGCGATGGCAGACGTTCAACTCCGGGTGGAGCCAGCCCACGATGAGGTCTTCATCCGGCTTGCCATGAAGGACATGGGCTGGCCCGCGCTGGCACCGGCGGTCGACACGCTCGAAGCCTGGATGCGTGAACAGCGGCGCGAACCGGCGGGAGCGCTGCGCCAGGTCCTGATCGCCGATCAGCGGACCGCCACCCCCGACACCCTGGTCTGCGATCTCAGCGTCCCGCTGCGATGACGATGCCGCCTAAGCGCGGACATCGGCTTCGCGGCGGTCGGAATCCCTGTCGCGCCGATCTGGGTGTTCGGCGCGCGGCGCGGTCAGACCCGGCGAATCTTGAGCGCGACCGGCTCTTTCGGTCAATCCTTGGGCCGCCGGGCCTGGTTCACCTCGCGGGTGACCGCCCAGGCGTCCCCCACCGGACCCACGTGCCCGAGCTTGTCGGGGTTTTGCACCGAGCGGATCGCCTGGATCCGCCCGTCGAGTATGTCAAGCGCTATGGTGCTGAGGACCTTGCCGTCCGCGTCGCGGAAGATCGCGCCCGGCTGGCCGTTCACCTCGTGCGGCTCCAACGTTACCTCGATCCGGACGAGCCAGGGGAAGATGGAGGCAAGCACCCGGGCCACCTTCTCAGCGCCGATGATGCTCCTGGCCAACTGCGGGGCCTTGCCGCCGCCGTCCCCGACGAGCTGGACGTCAGCGGCGAGCAGCTCCCGCAGGCCCTCGACTTCACCTTCTCGGAGCGCGTCGAAGAACCGCGCCGCCAGCTCGTCCCGCTCCTTTCGGTCGGCCGCGAACCGGGGGCGGCCCGCGTCCATGTGGCGGCGGGCCCGCACCGCGAGCTGGCGGCACGCCGCCTCCGACCGCCCCACCGCCGACGCGATCTCGGGGAAGCCGAACCCGAACACCTCCCGCAGCACGAAGACCGCCCGCTCAAGCGGGCTGAGCCGCTCCAGCAGCAGCAGCGCCGCCATCGACACCGAGTCGGCCAGCTCCGCCGACCGCACCGGATCCTGGTAGGGGTCGGTGAGCAGCGGCTCGGGGAGCCACGGCCCGGCGTACTCCTCCCGCCGGACCCGGGCCGAGCGCAGCACGTCGATCGAGATCCGGGTCACCACGGCGGACAGGAACGCCTTGGCCGAGGCGGGCCGCGCCGGGGAGGCTTGGTAGCGCAGCCAGCTCTCCTGGACCGCGTCCTCGGCCTCGGCCACGCTGCCCAGGATCCGGTAGGCGATCGCGAACAGCAGCGGCCGCAGCTCCTGGAACTCCCCGGCCCGGCTCACGCCAGCTCTTCGGCGAAGCCCTGCCGCCACGACGGGTAGCGCAGCTCCCAGCCGAGCTCCCGCTTGGCCTTGGCGTTGCAAAAGCCGCGGCCCTCGGTCATCATGATCACCGCCATGTCCCCGGCCAGCAGCCGGGCCACCCACCGGGGGACCCGCACCGGCCGCCTGGCCCCCGCACACGCGGCCAGGTAGGGCAGCCACTGGCTGGCCGGGGCCGGCTCGTCGTCGACGATGTTGAACACCCCCCGGGCCTCCTGCTCCACGGCCAGCACGGTAGCGCTCGCCGCGTCGTCCAGATGCACCCACGATATGTAGCCGGTGCCGCCCCCGACCAGCGGGAACCGCCGCCTGCGCACCAGCCCGACCCAGTCGTCGATGGCGCCAGGCCCGTACAAGCTGCCGTAGCGCATGACCGCGCCACCAGCCTTGACCACCACGTCCTCGACGTGGCGGAGCGCCTCCACCCCCGCGGGCGCGTTCGCCGGGCCCGGGTCCAGCGGGTCCTCCTCGGTCTTCACCCAGCCACCCTCGCGGAGGCCGTTAAAGGCGCCAAAGCCCTGCGCGACGACATGGGATACGCCGGCCGCCTCGGCCGCGGCCAGCAAGTGATCCGTCCCCTCGGAGCGCAGCCGGATGGTGGCGGCGAAGAAGCGGTCGGGGTGCTTCAAATCGGGCTTTCCGGCGTGCGCCGCGGAAAGCGCGGTCATCTGGTGCACGATCGCGTCCGGCCGGGCCGCAGCGACCGCCGCACCGACCGACACCGCATCCAGCCCGTCCATCACGACACCATCCGCGCCCAGCTTCTTCAGCAAGCCCAGCCTGGCCGGGCTCGTCGTCGTCGCCGTCACCTGATGGCCCCGAGCCACCAGCTGCGGCACCAGCCGCCGCCCCAAGGCCCCACTCCCGCCCGCCACGAACACCCGCATGACCATCACCCTCTTGACCCAGAACTGACTCTCACCCCCGAGACGAGACAGCCCTGGCCGCCTGTGACATCAGGAGCGAGGACACCGGCGATTACCGCGCAGCCATTCCCTCATCATCCTGATAGGAAAGGCCGCAAGGTGAACGCTAGGGAAACCTGACCCTGCTGACCGAACCGTGAGTAAGTATGTCAACCGGCGCATAAATATGCGCGAGAATGAAATTGTCATTTCGACATGCATGAGCGGATGGTGATCAAGGTCGGCAGATGTCAGTTATTAGCTGCGGAGAGCTGCCCCAGCAGGGATCTGCACGGCGATCTCCCCGCCGAGCCGGGCCCCTGCGGAAAGGCGGAGATCATCCCCGCTCCAGAACCTGCCAGGGTCATACCAGTCGGGCTGCCGTCGGGCCGGCAGCAGGCCCATGGCCTGGTAAGTGACGGCGACGAGCTGGGCGCAGTAGGCGGTTTCCAGGCTGGCGTCCTGCCCACCCCGCCTGATCGGCGGCAGCCGCCCGCGCAGCCACCCGGAGGCGATCCGGGCCGCGGACGGAAACGGCGTGCCGTCCAGCCGCGCGATCGTGCGCAGCAGCGCGTCTTCCATCTCCCGGGCAGGTGGAGGTTCCAGCTGGCGCAGCCAGGCCCGCTGACCGTACCTGGTGCCCCAGAGGGTGACGGCCGCGCGCAGGTCATGCAGCTGCACACCGCGGTGACGACTGCCCGACCACAGGTCGGGCAGCGACCTGCCCAGCTCGGCATGCCACATCAGCGCAGGTAGGTCCTCCAGCACGACGGACATGCCGACATGGTTGACCGGGCTGTTGGTCGTCAGCTGGATGGCCCGGTCGGCCGCGGTATGGCCGCGAAACAGCCACACGTCACCCGTGCGGGTCAGGTCGAGGGCCTCATCCAGGCCGATGCGCACGCTAGGCACAGTCGTAGCCGAGGCAGATGCGCTGGTGGAAGATACTCGGCCTGGCAGCCTTCGCAAGCGTGGCGGCTACCGGGGTAGTAATCGCACGGGACCAGCGGCGCCGCCGCGCCTATACACCGGAGGAGATCCGGGCACGGCTGCACGCGCGGCTCGCCGAAGCGTCCACGACCCCGCCGACAGCACCCGGCAACTCCGAGCCTTGACATCCTCCCTCGCCCGAAGGCGGGGGATTCCAGCTACCCACGTCCGGCTAAGGAGGCAAGCAGGTGAGGTTCGCGGTTCACGGGCCGGGTAACCCCGTCGCCTCCCCGCGCAGTCACGGCGTGCCCCGCCGCGATGTTGATGGCCGCGTTCACGTCCGCGTGGCCGGCGAAACCGCAGGCCGTGCACACGAAGCGCGCTTGGCTCTCGCGCGAGTTCGCATCCACGTGCCCGCACGCCGAGCACCGCTGGCTCGTGAACGCGGGTCTGACCTTCTCCACCCGGCCGGGCGCCTTGTCCTCCAGCCGGCGTACCAGCAGGCCCCACCCCGAACCCAGGATCCTCCGGTTCAGCCCCGCCTTCTGCCGGACGTTCCGGCCGGGATCACCCCTGGTGCCCTTCGCGGACCGGGTCATGTTCTTGACCCGCAGGTCCTCGACCCGGATCAGGTCGAACCGCCGCGCGATGCCCGTGGAGACCTTCTCCGCCCAGTCCTTACGGCGGTCCGTCTCGCGGGCCCGCAGCCGGGCGACCGCATGCTTCACCCGGCCGCGGCGGTTCGAACCCCGCGTAGCGCGGGCCAGCGTGCGCTGCAACCGCCGCAGCCTGATCCGCTCGCGCGCGGTCAGGCCGGGGGCGTGCAGCAGCTCGCCGGTGGACAGGGCCGCAGCGACCGCCACGCCCCGGTCGATGCCCACCGCCTGGCCGTTACCGGGTGCCGGAACCGGCCTGGGGATCACCGCGAAGGCGACATGCCACCGGCCCGCGCGGTCCATCGTCACCCGGTAGGACTTCACGCCCGGCGGCACCGCGCGGGACCAGCGGAACCGCACCCAGCCCGCCTTGGGCACCCAGAGCGGCCCGACGTGGCGGGACACGCGGCGCACGTCCCACTGCCGCCCGCGCCGCCCGGTGATCCGGAATCCCTCATCGCGCCCGGCCTTGCGCCACGACGGCCGCCTGGCCGGGTTCGCCGGGTCGAAGAACGCCGTCATAGCCCGGGCGAAGTCACGCAGCGCCTGCTGCTGGACCGTATGGGAGCCGGCGGCCAGCCACGGCTGCTCCGCCCGCGCGGCGGTGAGCTGCCGGCACTGCTCCCGGTAGCCCGGCGCGCTCGCCCGGCCGGGACGCCGGTGGGCGTGCTGCTCGACGGCCAGGTTCCAGACGTACCGGGCGTGGCCGCAGTGGTCCCGCAGCACCGCCTGCTGGGCGGGCGTGGGGAGCAGCCGGTACCTCGACATGCGAACACACTAGCGAACGCCGCTGACATTTCCGGGGAGGTGACGCGGCGTTTCCTCCCCGGCCTGAAGGCCGGGATCTCGACGCCGCATTTCTGATGACCGCGCGGGGACGCCGACCTAGCTGACGCTGGAGGTGCTTCCTCCAGGAATATGGGATCTCACCGTCTGGTGCCGTGGTCGTCCGACCGGACGGTTTCGTGGGCTGGCGCGCCGTTGATGCGGCCGACGCACCGGAAGAGATTCTCCGGCAGGCGCTCCAGTCGCTGCTGTGCCGGGGAGATGGAAAGCCGTAAGGCCCAGAAGGCGAAGGAAGGTCTGTGCACGCTTCGGCACACGGGAAGGAGCGGCGCGATGAAACTGGCCGCCCGGCCGTGTCCAACCGTCTACAACTAGGTCGCTTCCAGCCCACACGGTAACCCCTTTCCGCCAAAGGAAACGGGCAGAAATGCGCGGAACCTGTCTGTTGGGACAGAAGTGATCTGCGTTATCCGGAACGAACTATGGCTGCCGTTTTCCCGTATGACAGCGTCACGGGATTGTCGGGGACAGAGTGCGCGACCGTGGCTCGCCAGGTCGACCTGCGGAATCTCAGCACCTTGGCCGCAAGCAGAAGCGATCGTAATAATTCCGTGATATTCACGCGAACCGGTTGAACCGACGCATTCCGCTTCACTACCGTGACTTCAGATTTTCGGCCGGGTCAGAACACGGCCACCGCCTTGGTGGCGGTGACCGGCGGTCGCCGGGGGCCGGCATCGGTGGGGCGTGAGGAAAGGAGCGCGGACGACACGGTGAGTATGCGATTTGGTGCTGGAGGGTTCCGGTTTCGCCGCAGCGTCGCGATCGCGGCGGGTCTCATGGCCGCGGGCGGACTTTCGGTCTTCGCCGCTGGAGCGGGCGCCGCTCCCCAACCGACCGTTAACCAGGTCCAGGCCCGGATCAACCAGCTCACGTCGCAATTCGACACGGTTAGTGAGCAGCTCGACCAAGCCAGCCAGCAGCTTTCCGCCGCGCAGTCGAAGCTGTCCCAGGTGCGCGTTCGCCTCAGCCACGCCAGCGCCCAGTTCGAGGCGGCGCAGGCCAACCTGGCGCAAACCGCTGCCGCGGCGTTCGAGGATACAGGCGCGATGTCCGTCGCGGGCGTGCTCACCTCAGGCGACCCGTCGGTCGTGCTGCAGCAGGGGTCGCTGCTCACGGAGCTGTCCGGCAGCCGGAACGCCGAGACAAACCAGCTGCTCACCGACGCCGGCCGGCTGGCCGGGGTCGAGCAGGAGGTGCAGCGAACCGAGAGCGGGATCGCGGCCCTCAAGAGCCAGCTGGCCGCCCGCAAGAACTCCCTGGGCACGCTCATCTCGACCGAGAAGGCCACGCTGGCCAGCCTGACCGCGCCGCAGCAACAGACGGTGCAGAGCAACTCGATCGGCGCCAACGGCAGCTCTGCGCCGCAGCAATACACCGGGCCGGCCTCCACCCAGGCCGGGAAGGCCGTCGCCTTCGCCTTCGCGCAGCTCGGCAAGCCCTACCAGTGGGGCGCGACCGGTCCTGGATCTTACGACTGCTCCGGACTAACCCAGGCCGCCTGGGCCGCGGCCGGGGTGGCGATCCCGCGTGACACCTACGAACAGTGGGCGGCGCTGCCGCACATCGCCACCTCCGCCATCCAGCCCGGGGACCTGCTGTATTACGACGGCGTGGGTCACGTCGCCATGTACGTGGGCGGCGGCTACATCATCGACGCGCCGCAGACCGGGGAAGACGTGGAGAAGATTCCGATGAACACCAGCTGGTACGCGGGGAACTTCGCCGGCGCAGCCCGGCCGTAGGCGAACTCGCTGTCGGGCCGCGCTAGTCGATCGCCGTGACTACCGGCGTCTCAGCTTCCCGCGATGCCGGTAACGCCGTCGATGATGAGGAAGACGCTGACCGCAACGGACACGATCGCAATGATCGCGGGGCCGGCCCGTACGAGACGATCCCTCAGGTCGGACAAGTGTGCTTCGGCCTGCCCGGGACGCCGGGCGAAGTACAAGAAGATCAGGCCCACGGTGGCCGTCGAGAGGAGAGCGAAGGCCACGAAGGCGAAGACGACGACGAGGAACACCGAATGGTGACGCACGAGAACCACGGCGGCGGCGGCGGTAAGGGTCCACGGCTGCTCGAGTACCCCGACGGTAGCTGCTTCCCAGGGATTGAGCTGCTTCAGGCGGGCGGTGAACTTCTTGGTGACCCCTGAGCTGGTTCGGGGCCGATCCCGGTGTCTCCATTGCCGCCCGGCAGCCAAGGCGAGGGCGATACCGAGCAAGATCTCGATGACATCCACCGCGGTGCTGCCGCTCCCATGTTGAGTGGCGCGGACTCCCCCGACCGCGTAGCTCACGGCGAACACGACGATCAGCGAGACGCTCCACCCGACCAAGAAGGCGGCCGCGTTGACGCG
>Ga0210383_10003759_pt1 | contig 13549 bp, 10 predicted proteins | sample IncBWC14OmetaG_FD_160072 | JGI IMG/M metagenome (GOLD analysis project Ga0210383, IMG submission 160072) | Forest soil microbial communities from Barre Woods Harvard Forest LTER site, Petersham, Massachusetts, United States - Inc-BW-C-14-O ...
GCGTGCCGGCGCTGACGTCCTCCAGATTTTTGACAGCTGGGTCGGCTGCCTCAGCGTCGAAGACTATCGCCGCTATGTATTGCCGCGTACTACCGAACTGGTGAAGGCGCTGCAAAAGACTGGCGTACCCATCATTTACTTTGGAACGGACAGCGCTACGCTTCTACCGTCGATGCGTGAAACCGGCGCTGAAGTAATTGGTCTTGACTGGCGCATTCCGCTGGATGAAGGCTGGCGGAGCCTCGGTCCAGGATGTGCCGTGCAGGGGAATCTCGATCCGGTTCTGCTGTTCGCGGATTGGAAGGAACTGAAGTCGCGAGCTGAAGATATCCTGTGCCGCGCGGGCGGGCGGCCGGGACATATTTTCAATCTGGGTCATGGCATCTTGCCGGAAACCCCGGTCGAGAATGTCAAAATGCTGGCCGAGTTTGTACAAGAGCACTCGACGAAAAATATTCCTGCTGCGCGGTGAAGGGAGTATAGGTTGGCCAATCCAGAGAAAATTGCTGTGCTATTGCTCGCTCACGGCAGTCCCGACTCTGTCGAAGAAGTGCCTGAATTTCTTCTTCGAGTAACGGGCGGACGCCCGCTGCCACAACCAGTGATCGATGAAGTGAAGCATCGCTACAGCCTTATTGGCCGCTCCCCGCTTACTGAACTCACACTGAAACAGGGAGAACTCCTGGCGTGCGAATTGGGATTGTCGGTGTACGTCGGCATGCGAAACTGGAAGCCGTTCATCGCCGACGTCCTGCTTGCTATGAGATCAGATGGAATCGAGCACGCCGTCGCGATCTGCCTGGCCCCACAGAACTCACGCACCAGCGTCGGTCTTTATCGCTCCGACCTCACGAGCAACACACCGCAGTTTACCTTCGACTTTGTCGAGTCCTGGCACGATCACCCGCGATTGATAAAAGGCTTTGCCGAGAAGCTGCGCAGTGGATGGGATCACGCTCGTTACGAGGCGGGAACGAAAAACATTCCGATCATTTTTACCGCGCACAGTGTCCCAGAGCGCACCATCGCCGAGGGTGATCCCTATGAGAGCCAGGCAAAGGAAACCGCGTCGCTTGTGGCGCGCGAAGCGGCTCTGACTTCCGACGATTGGACGTTCGCGTTTCAAAGCCAGGGTATGTCCGGCGCAGCGTGGCTGGGACCGCGGGTGGAGGATACGATTCTAGGCCTGAAAGAAAAAGGCCATCGCGGCGTCTTTCTTCAGCCCATAGGATTTCTCTGTGATCACGTAGAAGTACTGTATGACATCGATATCGGCTTCAGGCAGTTCGCGGAGACGCACGGCATGCGCCTGTGGCGTGCCGAGTCGCTCAACGATTCTCCGTTGCTGGCGTCAGCCCTCGCTGATGTTGCCAGAACGCGTCTGGTCGCAATCGCGGGTCGGCGCTAGATGAAACGTATCGCGATCATCGGCGGCGGCATCTCGGGATTGTCGGCTGCCTTCGCGCTTGAAAAGCACCGGCGCGCTGGAGCATCGCTGGAATATACGCTGTTCGAATCATCCCCGCGTCTCGGCGGAGTTTTGGTTACCGAGCGTGTGGATGGTTGCCTGGTCGAAGCCGGTCCCGATTCATTCCTCACCGAAAAGCCCTGGGCCAGCGACTTGTGCCGCGAAGTCGAACTTGGCGATCAACTCATCGGCTCGAATGATGCCGATCGTAAAACCTATATTCTGGTGAAGGGCAAGTTGGTCGTCATCCCCGACGGCCTGATGTTCATGGTTCCCACCAAGATCACACCAACTGTCCTGTCGCCACTGTTTTCAGCGCAAGCCAAAATTCGGATGGCGCGGGAATGGTTCCATCCTCCACGAAAGGCCGAGGCTGACGAAACTGTCGCCTCATTTGTCGAGCGCCATTACGGCCCGGAAATGGTGGACCGTCTCGCTGATCCACTGCTCTCTGGCGTGTATGGCGGCGAGGCCAGCCAACTCAGCGTGCGCGCCGTTCTGCCGCGCTTTGCCGAGATGGAAGCAAAGTATGGCAGCCTGGGCCGAGCCATGCTGGCGGCGCGCAAGAAAATGGCGAAAGCTTCGAACGCTCCCGCCCGGCCGCTATTTACTTCTTTGAAAGATGGAATGCAGCAGTTGGTCGACGCGGTCGTGGCTCGGCTCCCTGCATCGGTGCTGCAGACCAGCGTGCCAGTGCAACGGGTGCAACGACAAAATGGAGGCTGGGTGGTTTCGGCAGGCTACGCTTCGGATGAATTCGACGCGTTGATCGTGGCCACGCCGGCGCAAGCGGCGGCAGAACTGTTAGGGATGGCCAGCGCAGATCTGGCTTCCGAACTCCGAGGCATACAATACACATCGTCTATCACGGTCAACCTCGGATATGACGGAAGTGTGCGCGCATCGCTTCCGCCAGGCTTTGGTTTTCTAGTCCCACGCAGCGAGCGCAAACGCATGCTGGCCTCCACTTTTGTGCACAACAAGTTTCCGCACCGTGCCCCTGAGGACCGCGCTCTCCTGCGCTGCTTCATGGGCGGCGCGCGCAACGAACTGGTTCTTCAGGCGCCCGATGAAGAAGTTGTTCGCATTGTTCGCGAGGACCTTCAGCAAATCATCAAGCTGACGGCTGAGCCGCTTTTCACTCGCGTTTACCGGTGGCAAGGGGCGATGGCGCAATATGGGGTGGGCCATCTCGAACGTTTGCAGCGGATCGAGAGCCTGCTACAACAACGCCCCGGCCTGGCACTGGCCGGCAACGGCTATCGCGGGATCGGAGTTCCAGATTGCGTCCGTTCTGGAAGCGAGGCGGCGAACAAAGCTCTACTCGCACTGGGATTGACCGAAGTGACTTCGCAGGGACTGGCTTCGTGAAAGCGTCACAACTCGGCTTCGCACGCTCGATCGCAACCGCGAAGCCGCCCGAGGCTTTACTAAAACGGGCGAGACGCCGTTCTAGATCGGCATGGCTAAGTCAGGGAATAGCTTCCTCGATCGATTCCCTCAATTGCTTCACAGCCCAATCGATTTGCTCTCCCGTGATCACGGCCGGAGGCGCAATCAGCACGTGGTCGCCGGAGACTCCATCTACGCATCCTTGCATGGGATAAACCAGCAGCCCTCGATTTACCGCTGCTTGAGCCACGCGGCCGGCGAAATTCAGTTCAGGGGCGAATGGTCTCTTAGCGGTTTTGTCAGCGACGAACTCCACGCCCCAGAGCAATCCGATCCCGCGCACATCGCCAACGGCATTTGCTTCGCGCAATCCCTCGAGCGCCTGGCGCAGCATCCCGGCGGTCGAATCTGGCCGCTCAGAATCCGCAGCCTGCACCAGCATTCGATCTTGCAGAAATCTCAGCACAGCTCGGCCAGCGGCCAGCGAAATGGGATGCGAGTTGTAGGTGAAGCCATGCAAGAAGGCTCCAGATCCATCGGCAATTGCGTCCGCCACTCGCTTCGAGACCAGGATCGCGCCCAGCGGCGCATAGCCGCTCGACAACCCTTTGGCCGCGACTAGAATGTCCGGCGCGGCATCCCAATGCTCGACCGCAAAGTTTCTCCCCGTACGCCCCATGCCAGTCATTACTTCGTCGGCGATCAGAAGCACGTCGTGCCGGCGGCAAATTTCGGCCACACTCTGCAGATAGCCGGGTGGCGGCAAAGCCGCGCCCAGCGTGGCCCCACTGACCGGCTCGACAATGAACGCTGCGACTTCGCCCTCCGCAGCCTCGATCGCCTTTTGCAATTCTGCGGCATATTTCTGCCCGCAATTGCGGCAGCCATCGGTGCAGTCAAACGCACAACGATAACAATACGGAAATGCGACATGCGCAAACTCTCGCACCATCGGGAGATAGATTTCACGCCGCCGTTTGTTTCTCGAGACCGACAATGCCCCTAATGTGGACCCGTGATAGCTCTGACCACGGCTGATCACCTGGTGCCGCCTGCTCTGCCCGACCTCCACCTGGTACTGCCGCGCCAGTTTCAGCGCGGTTTCGACGGACTCCGAGCCGCCGCAGGTAAAGTAGACATAGCCACCCGCAAAATTCTTGCCCGCAAAATCGAGCAACTCCGCGGCATACTCTTCGGCAACCGGAGTGGTGAACTGGCTGCTGTGAACGAACTCCAGTTGTTTCGCCTGTACAGCCATGGCGGTCGCGATCTCTACCATTCCGTGCCCAATGAAATTCACAGCGGCCGATCCGGAGAAATCGAGATATCGTTTGTCCCGCGCATCCCACAGATAAACTCCTTCACCGCGAACAGCGGGAGGAAAAGTTTTGCGGAACGAGCGCCGCAAAATCGCGGAATAAGAAGAAGGCTCGACTGTGGGGAAATCCGGCACGGCTCAGATTATCCGGCGGCCTGTGTGTAGGTGTCAAAACATCTGCGCTGCCGATGGCACGTCTACTGTGCCTTCAGGCTAACCCACTTCTTGCCGGAATACAGCCGGTATGAACCCTGATCGGCGACGATCTGCAAGGGGACAGGGCGGTGCAGGTTGTCGTCCTGGTGCGAAGAAACGGTGAGCAAATCGTTGTTTCCAACGTCCATCATCGTGAACTTGCCCTCTTTGCTGAACCCGAAACCATATTCGCCGGGTGGCAGTTCCGATCCCTCGATGCTGAGTTTTAATTCCGTAATCAGAAAGCCCTGATATTTCTCCGCTACATCGCTTGAATAACCCGAGGTGTCCACCAAGCCTGCGAGCACAAGCTTTCCGTCGGAGACGCGGAATCCCGCCGAATTGCGAAGCTGCACCGACGCACTCCGACCACGAAAAAAATAGCTGGGCGGAACCACCCGTTTGACATCGTCCGTGCTCAGCACGCCGGAAGCCGATTCCGCGGCCGAAAGAAACGACGAAGCCACCAGGCTGAATAAGAACATGACAATCAAGCTTTTTCGCGGCATGATTCCTCCATCAATTTTGCATCAGATCGTGCTTAACTTTACCCGGTTCGAAGCATTCCAGCAAACACATGAATCTGAAGAATCCGCAATGGACGGATTGCATCTAAGTCCAGCTGACTTTCTACCGCCAATCAGCAAAGCCTTGTTTGCCCGTGGATCCCCTCACCCCGGCGAGGGATGGCGAAGGCTCGCCGTCGAGTGAACATGTTCCATGCGAAAAGAATCTTGCTTTGACCGCAATATCTGGATAGCCCACAGCGGGATGCCGTCTTAAGCTTTCAACACTATGACAACCAATGCGATACTCAACCTGACGAAAGCGACGGAGATGGCCCACAGCACTCAGAAGAGGGACGAAAACGAAAACCAGGGCTCACGCTGGCAGGCAGTCATGACCCGTGATGCCAGCCAGGATGGGAACTTCGTTTTTGCCGTCTCCTCAACCGGCGTGTATTGTCGGCCTTCTTGCCCGGCCCGACGTCCTCGCCGCGAGAACGTGGCATTTTTTCGCAAGCCCGACCAGGCGGAGAAAGCCGGCTACCGGGCCTGCTTGCGCTGCCTGCCCAAAGCGGCGGGCGCCGACGGCACGACGGAAATAGTAAAAGCGATGTGCCGCTATATTGAGCAACACCTGGACGAACCGCTTACGCTGGCTCGCCTAGGCGTTGAATTTCATCAGAGCCCCTTCCATTTACAGCGAACGTTCAAGCGTGTCCTGGGCATCACACCGCGAGCCTATGCCGATTCCTGCCGCATGAACCAGCTCAAAGACAATCTTCGCTCGGGACACTCGGTGACCCGATCCATGTACGACGCCGGATACAGTTCCAGCAGCCGTTTGTACGAACGCACTGCGTCGCAGCTGGGCATGACGCCGGATAAATACCGCCGTGGCGCGATCGCGGCGCCCATTCGTTACACCTTCGCCGGCTCTCCCTTGGGGCGCATGCTGATCGCAGCCACCGACAAAGGAATTTGCGCGATCCAATTCGCCAACACCGATGCCGAACTCGAACAGGGATTGAGGCACGAGTTCCCCTTCGCCATCCGGCGGCGCGACGACGACGCCATGCAATCCTGGAAAAAAGATTTGCTTCGACAAATGCGTGGTCAGCGTGTGAATGCAGCGCTGCCCTTGGACATTCAGGCAACCGCGTTTCAGCGGCGCGTGTGGTCGCAGTTGCAATCGATTCCCTTCGGGACAACGCGTTCTTATGCGGCGGTGGCGAAAGCAATCGGTCAGCCCGCGGCCACACGCGCCGTAGCCCGAGCCTGCGCGACCAACCCGGTTGCAGTCGCCATTCCGTGCCATCGTGTAGTCAGGAAGAACGGAGACATGGGCGGATACCGTTGGGGCATGGAAAGAAAGAAAGCGCTGATCGAACTGGAACTGGAACACGCATGAAGTGGGCGATGGAGGACGGGCGTCTCGCCCGTCTTCCCAAAGAAAGCGCTCACTTTTGCAAGCCCGCATAAACGGCTCGTGCCTGCTCCAACACGTTCAACGTGGAAGTCTTCTCGAAAGGCGTGTTCCAATCACCATTTGATTTCGCATCTTGAATCAGGCGGTCGATCCAGGCAATAAAATAGGCAGCATCTTCGGTTGGTTCCGCGGCTGACCCCGCCACGGTCACGTAAATGGGACTGGTCGTCGCGTAAGGATACCCATCCAGCACAGGGTCTTCGGCCTTATCGCTCCAGGCCCGCAACAGGCACCATCCGCTTTGCGAGAGCGGAATCGCATCCTCGACGTCGGCGCTTTCGCGATCGTCGCTCAACTTCAACTCGCGCACCACGCGGCCATTGCAAATCACCTCCAAGTGATCGATGGGAACGATTGAACGAAGCCACGCGGTAAACTCTATTTTGTTTTCGCCCGCTGGAAGGCGCAACTCATCGCCCAATCCGTGGCCACCAAGCGTAAAGCCCAAGAGTGGGCCATTCGTCGCGAAAGTGTGACCCTGCTTGAGTGAACTCAGCCATGTTTCGATGTTGAGAGGCCCGCGCGGAACCTCTGCATACACTCGATTAAGACCGACAGGTCCGCGCAGAGAAGCGAAGTTCGCCATGGCATCCGTGCCCGCAGCAGCCGGCAGGCGAAAGCCGCAGTTGAGCAGCCGATACCAAACGGCAGCCGTGGATTTGTGGTCGCTGAAACCCAGCACCTCGATGTAATCCACCTTGCCAAGGGCAACGTCGACGGGCAACTCGTCGGTGAGCGATGCATCTTTCGCGGGTTCCGGGAAGCTGTCGAACGGATGAACATAGCCCACCAGCGCATGCTGTTGGTGCGCCATATCCGCTACGGCTGCATTGGTAGGGAAAAGGCTGGCCGCTGCAGTGTTGGGATAAGCCGAGTATCCAGGGATAAGGAAATGTTGCGTCAGGTTCAGCAGTCCAAGATGCCCCCAATAACTGGTATGAAATTCCTGACCGTGAAGCAAGAGGGTCGACGCAGTCGATGCCGGATCGGGCTTAGTGCTGAAGTATGCGATGTCGGGAATGCGCTGTTCCTTATTAACGATCAGATCCTCGACGACAGAAAGATTCTCCGCCGCAGCCTGCGCAACCAGATTCGTCGGGGCGTTGCGATAAGTTCCTCCGTAATTCATGTGCACGTGAACGTCACCGCTGACCCAACCGGAATTGGTCTGCCGAGCCAGGCTGAGGGGTCGCAGTTGAACCGTGATCTTCATAGTTTGATCTGCGACAACTTGCGCGGACTTCTTTTCGACGCGATATTCGAAGCCCTTCATAACCTCTACGTCGACACGCCCCGCGGGCACAGTCAACTTAACCTTGCCGGAAGCATGAAAATAATGTGCCTCGAAAGGCCGTTCGGATCGAACGAAGCTGTCGTCGGCGTACGTCCAGGCGTCATCCGGAGCGTAGGCGCGACCATCTTCGCCGGTGACGAAAATGCGCGCCGGCGTCGCCCGCCCCGATGAGTCGAGCACTTGTATCGCGAGACGACCCATGGGTCGCAGGTAATGCTTGTCCGTGGGAACTATCTGGCTCTGAGCGCCACCTGGAATTTCCTGAGTCCAAAGAGATGTGTTCCCACCACGGTTCGAAATGAATGCGATTCTCGTCCCATCAGGCGACCATCGCGGATTGACATTGTCGAAGTCCCCATACGAAAGCGGAAATGCATTGCCGCCCGCCACCGGCATCACCCATAGCTGGTGCCATTGCTGTCCCAAGTACGACGCATACACGATTCTCTTGCCGTCAGAAGAAAAATCCGGCCGAGCCTTCCAAGCAGTCTCTTCATAATGTATCTCGCGCGCCTCCGCGCCAGGTCCAGCCTTCATTCGCCAGAAACCGCCTGTGCCATAGATATGGCCTCGATTGGAAACGAAGATCAGCTCCGTTCCATCCGGCGACCATGCCGGGCTGATCTCGTGATCGAACTCGCTGTAGTAATAGCGCGGCAGATGGCTGCGGTTTTCCCCGGTCAGCCGCTTTACATCGGTCAGTCCACCATTCGCAAACTCAGCAACAAAGATATGAAAGTGTTTCTGATAGGACGTGGAGACGAAGGCGATCCGCTTGCCATCGGGCGAGAATCGCGGCTCGACATTCACCGCACCGCGGGAGGTGAGCTGCCGGGACTTCCCCGTCTCAAGACTCAAAGCCCAGAGTTCAATCGCATCTTTGCCATACGAGGAGTAAACGATCCAGCGGCCGTCGGGTGAGCAATCAGGGTGGTAGTCGTACCCGGGGCCAGCGGTGAGTTGCTCGGCAGCCGGGGAATCCAATTTCTGTTTCCACAACGAACCTGCCATCGAGTACACAAGCGTTCGCGAATCCGGTGACCACGCGACAGAACTCGGTCCGGAGGTCAGCTGAGGCAGGTACATCTCGCGGTAGTAATACGGATGCGGCAGATCGATCTGCTTGAGCACAGGCTCGCGCTGCGCCATCAGCGGCAACGACGTCACCAGGACAACTAGAACATTGATTTCGTATCGACTATGCAAGCGGACCCCCGAGGCTGAAGGCGGATTATATCGGAGGCGAGCAACCGTAGAAACGTAGCTTGCTGCGTTTCCATGGATAATCGTTATAACTGGAATCGATCTCGACTACCGCATTCGAAGCATGAGCAACACCACGGTAAGAACAACGATCAGTACGGTTCCTATGGTGTAGATGTGAGACCCAAGCCATCCCTGTTCTTTCGGGTTCCCGAATTGTGAAAGAAAGGCCGGCGCCTGTCCGCTAGCCAGCGGCGCAGGGCTGTCGCCCGAAAGTCTGGCAGTCTCGCAATCCAGGCAGAGAGTGCGGCCTTCTGAAACCGGGAATCCGCAGGCTTGGCATTTTCGGATCTTGTCGAGCTCGGTCGGCTGAGCCGTCTCCAAACGATCGGGTTCGAGCACTGTGGCTGGAGGTTCAGAGGCGGGCACCTTTGCAACTACTGCGGAAGAATCTTTCTCGATCTCCGCTGTTGCTGGTTCGAATGTTTTCTGCCGCGCTGCCTGATCGTTCTTCGCGGCAATCTCCTCCAGCGCCCGCTTAGCCGCGTCCGCATGTTCGATCCCAGTTAACACCATCTCTGCCAGATGCTCCAGCGCTGTGATATCCCGCTCCTCGAACGCGTGGGGGCGATCCGCCAACAATTCAAACACGCCGACCACTTCCTGCTCGCGAATCAGCGGCACCACCATCACCGACTTGATGCCCAGAGCGCGGCAACTCTCGCGGTTGACTCGCGAATCGGTTTCCGCGTCATCGCAGCGCAAAACTTGCCGAGTCCGAACACTTTCGCCGGTGAGGCCAGTTTTGATCTGGACTTCCGCTCCCAGCTCCGGCGCCGAAGGGCCCGCGGTCGCCCGGCAAATCATTTCACTGCCCTCGAGCAGCGCGATCGCCGCACCCGATGCGCCAGTAATGTATTGCGCCCGCTCCGCCAACAACTGCAACGCGGCCTCGAGGTCGCGTTGCGCCATCTCGGTCAGGGACTTGGCGCCGGCGTCTGCGGAAAGATGCGAAGGCGGGAGCGGAATCGATTCTTCTTTTGTGGCCGATGTGGGCGAAGGAACTCCCGGCGAGCCGCTGGAAGAATTGTGATCGAGAATGGAGTAGCGGTCCACGGGATTTAGCTATTATCGCTGGAGTTCGGCTCGTTGCAAATAAGGTTTTGAAAAGAGGTTGCCGAAGGTCTCACCCCGAAAACGTCGTTGGAGGGCTCTCAAGTCCACGATTCGTATCAGGATATGGCCTCAGCCATATCGCCAGCTTCCCTAGACGATGCGGCTTCAGCCGCTGTTCATTGCGAGTTGGGGAGGCGGCCGCATCGATCGCTGCGTGCGCCCTTTACTTCTTTTTTGGCGGCAAAAACTTCTTTTCGATCGACGCCACAACCACATAATTCGGGTCGACCATCTCATTCAAATGAATCTTCGCCACCTTCGACAACAACTCGTACGCATCCAATTCCGACAAACCATAATCCCGATGGATCCAGCCAACCAGTTCGGTGAACGCGATGCGCACGCAATCATCTAGCGGACGATACGCCCCGACGGTCATAATCGCGTCTGCATTTTCGAAGCGCGGCCAGTTGATCTTCTGGCCCTTGATCAGATCAAGCTGCACCCGCGCCCGCAGAGGCACCTCGATCGCTGTGCCCGCAACTTCTCCATCCCCCATGGCCGCGTGCCCGTCGCCCATATACAGCAAGCCCCCGGGCACATTCACCGGAAAATAAACGGTGTTGCCGACGCTGGCCTCGGGAGAATCCATGTTGCCGCCAAACTCCGCGGGCACGATCGAGCTGCGAGCCTCACCCCCTGAAGGCGCAACCCCAATGCAACCGAAGAAAGGATGCAGCGGAATCTTCACCGAGAACTTCGAATCCAGCGCCTGGAACGTCGCCGTGTTGCCCGCATGGTCGATGGGGTAAAACCAGATCTTCTCCGGCAGCGGCGGATGCAGCATGGGCGTGTAGTTAGTCTCATTCAACGCCCCAAAGCCCGGCGCAAACGCCCCCACGCCCTGGTCGCCGTCCACTTCAAGATCGAGAATCTTCACCGCCAAAGTGTCGCCCGGCTCCGCTCCCTCAATATAAAAAGGCCCGGTAAGCGGATTGTCGCCCTTGCTCATGCTAAGCGTGTCCCCCGGCTTCTTGATGGCGTTGCCAAAGCAGTCGAGCGTATTGGTGTCGAGAATGTCCCCAGGTTTCAGTCGGGCGACGGGCGGCGCCGAAGCGTAAACATACTTCACATCGTTGATCGTGGCGTGATACTTGACAACATTGCTGGACGCAGCTTGTGCCAAGGCGGTCGCCGCGGTAACGACCAGCAACACGGACGTCAGAATGATTTTCAAGAACGCCTCCCGAATGAATCTAGAACTCTCTCAGAGAAAACTGTTTGCGCAGAGCCGTAACGTAATCGGTTCCCTTCCAACCCTCGCGTTGGTTATCGATCCCAAGCATCAGGTCCGCGGCCTCAATTACTCTGTCCGTAATATTGGGCTGCTCCAATGCAGGCAGCAAGGCTGACAGCACTCGCTGATCTTTTCTCTTTCCCAGCCCGACCATGGCTTCCTCGCGTACGTCTTCGCGTGAGTCGTTTAGGCCCCGGACCAGAGCTTCACGAATTTCAGCAGAGTCGCTGCTACCGAGAACGCCAAGGCCAAAGGTCGCCCAGTCCCGAACATCTGCATCCGTATCCTGCATTAACAGCAGGAGAGTTTCCACCCCGAGGGGCTCGTCAGGGAAAGAGCCCAGCGCACAAGCTACGCTGAATCTAACTTCAGCACTCGGGTGCGAATAGAAGTTCGCAATTAACGGAACAGCTGCGGGGTTGTCGAGATGCCCCAATGCAGCGATTGCAGAAGCGAGGGGCCGAAATTGTGTTTCGCGGAGCAGGAGCGCCGAGACGATGGAGTAGGACTCTTCGGGAAAGCGGTTACTTCTGTGTTCAATGGTTTTTCCGAGCTGCGCAATTACATCAGCGCCACGCGCCCTTTGAAGCAGGTCATCTGATTGACACCATTCAACCGCTTTGTCGAATACCTCCCGCGTCCCGATCCGCCGCAAGGCGCGGACAGCCTCCCACGGTCCTTCATCCTCGTAGTTGCCGGACAGAGTGCGCAGGAAAAGCTCATTGGTGTCTTGTTCGGCCATGGAAGATGTCATAACTCAAGACCACGTAAGAATGATAGCTGTTGTAAATCTGCGTTACACGACCTATTTCTCCGCTCACCCAACGCAGCCATTTATGAGCCTCTAGCGAATCCATGCTAGCCATCCCCATCCTACAAGAAGAGTCGCCAGCGTGATGGGCAAACCAACCCGAAAATAATCCCAGAAACCAATTTCCATCTCTGGCTTGGCGCTTTCAACCACGATGAGGTTAGCTACGCTTCCCGTGATTGTGAGATTTCCCGCTAGAGTTGAAGCCATGGCCAGAGCCAGCCACGCCGTGTGCGGGTTGCTGAACCCAGGGATCAGCGACTTCAGCAGCATCACCGCGGGTACATTGCTGACGATATTGCCGAGCAGCGCAACCACCACCGTAAACGTGCCCAGCCTTTGCAGATTCCAGTGTTCCGCCAGCCCAAGCAATCGTCCGACGATACCAGCATTCTCCGCTCCGCCCACGATCAGAAACAATCCGATGAAAAACACCAGCAGTCCCCAATCGACTTCCTGGTAGAGCTTTCTGGGTTCAAGCGTCCTGGTAATCAGCAACACGGCAGCACCCAGCGCTGCCATCATCGCAGGGGGAACGCCGAAAAAGAATCCTATGACAACAGCGGTCACGACAATGACGGGCTTCGTCAGTCGCGAGAGATCGAGCGCCGGCAACGGAATTCTCTCCACAGCCTCTGGCAGCCGAATGTTGCGCATGTGAATCCAGTGGAGCACCGCCCAGTCAAGGAATAGCCCTACGACTGCAACCGGCGCAAGATGAAAAAGAAAATCGGAATAGCGAATGCCGGAGAAAGATCCAATCAGCATATTCTGCGGATTGCCGGTGATGGTGGCTACGCTCCCAATGTTCGAGGCTGTCGCCACCGCCAGCAGATACGGCAGCGGCGGCAGCCGCATACGCCGCGTGACGCTGAGCACAAACGGAACCATCACCAGGCAGACAATGTCGTTCACGAAGAACGCCGAGAGAAACCCGCAAGTGAAAACCACCGCCGGTAAAAGTTGCGTTGGCTTCAATCGCTGCAGGACTACTTCCGCGTTCCACTCGAAAAAGCCCACCAGCCGCAGATTGCCCACGATCAACATCATCGAAAATAAAAGCACCAGCGTCGAGAAGTCGATGAAGTGCAGCGCATCCGAAGGCCGCAGTACGCGGAAGGCGAACATCGCAACCGCCCCGATGATCGCCGCGCCCGGGCGGTCAATCTTCAAGCCAGGAAACTTCCCAATAGCAAAGACCAGATAGCTCGCTAGAAAGATGACGTACGCGGCGGCTAGTTGAGCATCCGGCAATGCCGTGGAAGGGATAAGAAGCATGTCGTCGGCAGCAGAATAACAGGCCACAGAAAAGGATGGAATCGCCAGCCCTGGTCCGCGTAGAACACGCAGCTCCGGACACCTCGTCTGGGGAGTTCGAGCAGGGCGGCATTATTGGCTTCACGGGTGACGGCGAAGCACCCGAAGTCCGAATTTAGTTTTTCAGGTTGATCCGCTTTTCCATG
>Ga0210383_10003760_pt1 | contig 13544 bp, 12 predicted proteins | sample IncBWC14OmetaG_FD_160072 | JGI IMG/M metagenome (GOLD analysis project Ga0210383, IMG submission 160072) | Forest soil microbial communities from Barre Woods Harvard Forest LTER site, Petersham, Massachusetts, United States - Inc-BW-C-14-O ...
CAGGCTTGCGCTACTCCATCGGGCGCTGTTCTGGTTTAGCCCGCTGAGCTGGTATTTGACGGGCGCTCTGGCGGAACTGGCCGAAGAAGCTAGCGACGAAGCGGCGTTGGCGGCCGGGGCGGACCGCACGCGCTACGCGGAAACGTTGCTTGGATTTTTTTCGGAGCTGGAAGCGGCACCTGGGCGAGTTTGGTGGCAAGGAGTAGCGATGGCCACGGCGGGACAAGCCGAGAAGAGACTAGATCGAATCCTCGAATGGAAAGGGAGTGTTGCCATGCAATTGAAAAAATCCGTTGTTGTAGTTTTGGTGATGACCGCAGTCCCGGTTGTTTATGTGGCTGCGGCGCTGCGGCCCGGCGCCTATAACTTCTCTTCCATTCAGTACGGTGCGACTCAAGAGCAAGCTCCGGCGCCGCCAACCGCGCCCGCATCTCCGACTGCGACGCCAACGCCGATGCCCGCGCCCGCCGCGATTGCGGTGGCTCCGTTGCCAAACGAATCGCCGCTTCCCCAACTCCCGAGGGTCATCTCTGTGGCGCCACTTGTACCCGTAGGGCCTGTTGTGAGTTTAGCTCCTATGCGAATTGTGACGCCCGTGCACGTGGTGGCGCTCGCACCGCTGGTGCGTATGGGCCAATCTTCGCATTCAGGTTCCACGGTGATCGTGCGGGGAACTGAGGGAGATGGTCAACAATTCGTGATTTCGTCCGGTAAAACTTACGTCAGCGTTTCTGGCGATAGCGAAAGCTTTGGCATGGACCGCCCGTCCGAGTTCGTTGAATTCTTGCAGGAGAAAATTCAGGGCGACTTCATATGGTTCCGGCACGACGGAAAATCCTATGTGATTCGCGATCAAGCCACCATTAAACGCGCGGTAGATTTCTTCTCCTCGGTGCATGCTCTGGAACAAAAACAGGAAGAACTCGGCAAACAGCAGGAAGCGCTGGGGGAGCAGCAGGAAGCGTTAGGAAAAGAGCAAGAAGGAATTCGCGTTGAAATTCCCGATATGACCGAAGACTTACACAAATTGGAAGCGGAACTGAAAGCTCTTGGAAAGACCGGCTCGGAAGAAGACCTTGGGCGTATTCAGGAAAAGATTGGCGACCTACAGAGCAAACTTGGCGAACTGCAATCCAAGGCAGGAGAGGCTCAGGGAAAACTCGGAGAGAAGCAGGGAGCGCTGGGTGAGAAGCAGGGCAAACTTGGCGAACAACAAGGTGAGTTGGGCCGTCAGGAAGAGCAGATCTTCCGGGATGCTTCGCGACAGATGAAAAGCCTGATCGACGAAGCGCTTGCTCATGGGTTAGCGAAGGCCGAATAACATTCACGACGTGCGGGTAAGTTCCGCCGAAGCCGAGCTCCGATCAAATCCAAAGCAAGATTCGCCCGCCTGAAGGCGGCCGCTACAAATTCACTTCCTGCGCTTGTCACTCCGTGTTCTTCCCTGTAGATTAATCGTTCATCAAAAACAGAAGAGGGATTCTCTTGCCTCCGCGCAAAAAACCGTCTTCCAAGATGCGTCGCAAACTTCGCGAACGCCCCAGTTCGACTCCCGCTGTGAATGCGCGCGCCCGGGTTAGCGCCAATGCGGGAGTTAGTATTTCCCTCAATGACCGCGATAAGCTTGCAGGGAAGTGGTTTGAAAAGCTGGTTGCGTTGCAGGCGCGATTGCGCGCGCCGAATGGGTGTCCGTGGGACCGCGAGCAGACGCACGAATCGCTGCGCAAATTTCTGATCGAAGAGACATATGAAGTTCTTGACGCGATGGAAACGGGTGACGCGCGCGAGTTTTCAGGTGAACTTGGCGATTTGCTACTTCAGGTTATTTTCCATTCCATTCTGGCCGAAGAGGCAGGGAAGTTTACGATCAGCGACGTAATCGAGTCCGTACATACGAAGATGGTCCGCAGGCATCCCCATGTTTTTGGTGATACGAAGGCGGCGAATTCGGCGGAAGTGCTGAAGAATTGGGAGCAGATAAAAGCGTCCGAGCGCGCCGAAGCGGATGGGGGCAAGAAAAGTGCGCATCTTTCAGAAGACAGCACTGCAAGTATCCTGACGGGTGTGCCGCGGTCGCTTCCCGCGGTTTTGGAAGCCTACCAACTTACCCGCCGTGCTTCGCGCGTTGGATTTGACTGGGACAATCTTGAGGGCATTTTGGACAAGTTAGATGAGGAGAAGCGCGAGTTGCAATCTCTGGTCGCGACCAACACGAGAGACCTGGGCGCGGCGGAAGGGCGAACCGCTGGAGCGCGTTTAGAGGAAGAAGTTGGAGACCTACTTTTTGCGGGCGTAAATATCGCGCGGTTCCTTGGAATCGATCCGGAAATTGCGCTGAAGAAGGCGAACCGCAAGTTCAAGGAGCGGTTTCATTTTATGGAGGCGGCTGCGGGCGCCGAAGGAATGGAGTTCGCGAATTTGCCTCGCGAGCGCAAGGAAGAATTGTGGAATAGCGCGAAATTGACTGAGCAGAAGAAGGGTTTGGGAGCGAGGAAGACGGTCGGGGCGGGAGACGCGCGATGAACGCATCCGCGAAACATCCGGCGTCCGGTCTTGCGCCATTGAGCGTCGAAGTTCGCCATTGCGAAACGCTTGCCGATTACGACGAGTGCGTGAAGATGGAACTGCTGACCTGGGGCGAACATCTGACAGTGCCGGCAGCGATCTTTGTGGTCGCGCACCACACGGGTGGCCAGATACTTGCGGCATTCGACCGCGGGAAGATGGTTGGATTCACGTTGGCTTTGGCTGGAATGCGCGGAGGCAAACCGTTCCTGCATTCGCACATGACTGCGGTGCTGCCGGATTATCAGAACCGCGGAGTAGGAAGAAGCCTGAAACTTTTTCAGCGAGTAGATGCTTTAAAGAACGGAGTGCCGCTGGTGGAATGGACGTTCGATCCGCTCGAACTGAAGAACGCGCACTTCAATTTGACTCGGCTGGGAGCGGTAGTCCGGCGTTACATCCCGAATTGTTATGGGTTGACGGAGAGTCCGCTGCACGCCGGCCTGCCGACAGACCGGCTGGTTGCCGAATGGTGGCTTGATTCGGACCGTGTGCGCGGGATCCTTGCGGACAATCCGTGTCCACTGGGAGAAACAACCGAGCGTATTTCGATTCCCAGCAACATCGGCACGCTGAAGTCGAACGATCACGCAGAGGGCGCCAGAATTCAAAAGCGGGTGCGCGAGGCATTCCAAAAATATTTTCACGCGGGATACGTGGCGACGGGCATCGAATCGTGCGATGGCGCCACCGACTATATTCTAGAGCCAGCTGCTTCGATCGGGGGATTGCGTCTGCCAGAATACCGTCCGGAAGAATTCGAGGACTGACACGACAACTTAAATGAGGCTAAAGAAGATTACTTTGAGGGAGATTCATCTCCCGCTAATCGCGCCGTTTCAGACGAGCTTCAGCGAAACCTCGCTCCGACGCATTCTCTTGGTCGAAACAGATGTGGATGGTGTTTCCGGCTGGGGCGAATCCACGGCGGGAGAAGACCCGTTCTATTCGTACGAGACGGTGGAAACGGCCTGGCATATCATCCGCGATTTTCTGTGGCCAATACTGAAGGAGAAAGAAATTGAGAGCGCGGCGGAGGTGTGGGACCTGCTCGCACGCGTTCGCGGGCATAACATGGCCAAGGGCGGACTCGAAGCCGCGATTTGGGACGCTGCGGCGAAGCAAAATAATGTTCCGCTGGCCAAACTTCTGGGAGGCGTGCGCGAGGAAATTTCTTGCGGTGTTTCGATTGGCATCCAGCCGACAATCAAAGAACTGATCGCGAAAGTTGAAAAAGAACTGGCGGCCGGGTATCAACGCATCAAGATCAAGATTAAGCCAGGCATGGATGTTGAACCGGCGCGTGCCCTTCGAGAGCGTTTCCCGCGTATTCGGCTGATGGTGGATGCCAATTCCGCATATCGTCTGGAAGACGCGCCGCTGCTGAAGCAGCTCGATGCCCTTTATTTGATCATGATTGAACAGCCGCTGGGTTGGGACGATATCTATTCGCACGCGCAATTGCAGCGCCAGCTGGACACGCCAATCTGTTTGGATGAGTGCATACACGACGTGGAGCACGCGCGCGCGGCAATCGAAATCGGCGCATGCCGCATTATCAACATCAAACTCGGGCGCGTGGGCGGGCACACGGCGGCGAAACGCATACACGATATTTGCCAGGCGAAGTCGATTCCGGTGTGGTGCGGAGGCATGCTGGAATCCGGCATCGGGCGTGCGCACAATATCGCGATGTCGACACTCGCGAATTTCACTCTTCCGGGAGACGTATCGGCGAGCCGGCGGTACTGGGCAGAAGACATTATCGAGCCGGAAGTAGAAGTGACTCGACAAGGAACGATACGGGTTTCAGCCGCGCCGGGCATCGGCTACGCACCCCGCATGGAGCGCATCGAATCGCTGACCCGCCGCATGGAAGTACTTGAGTAACAATTTGAGCTCAACTCCTGCCGAGAAGACTGTCCCCACTGACAAGGTCGTAGTCGATTCTTATTCGCCTTTCCAACGTCCGAGTGCGCTCTTTTTGGCCTCCATGGTCGCGCTGATGCTCATGCTGTGGTCATTCAATTATGTGGCCGGGAAAATCGCGTTGCGGCACATGGATCCATTTTCGCTGGTGTGTTTTCGTATCGAGTTGGCCGCGGTCATCATGTTGGCAATTTATTTTTCGCGGCAGCAGCGCGCGAAGCTTCAACTCCGAGATGCCTGGCCGTTCGCGTATCTGGGTTTGTTCGGCGTGGTGATCAACCAGGGGCTGTTCACGGTGGGATTGAATTACACGACCTCGAACCATTCCGCGGTGATTATCGCGATAGGTCCGGTGATCGTCCTGCTGCTTGCCCGGGCAATGAAACTAGAGGCGCTTACTGCGGCGAAAATGGTGGGGATGGCGGTTGCGTTTACCGGCGTCTTTTTGCTGGAAGCGGAACAAGGATCTCCGGTGCACTCACCATATCTGACGGGCGATTTAATTACGCTGGGCGGAACGATCGGGTTTTCAATTTATGCCGTGTTGGGGAAAAAAGTAGCGGAGCAATATGATGCGATAGCGATGAACACGTTTAACTGCGTCGCGGCCGCGATCATGTTGTTGCCACTTACGGTGAGGCAGGGCATCCAACTTGATTGGCATGCGGTGGGATGGCCCGGTTGGGCCGGGATGATTTATATGGCTGCGGCGAGCTCGGTAGCGGCTTACACCATCTTTTACTGGTTGCTACGTTATATGAGCGCTTCTCGGATTGCAGCGGTGAGCTATCTCCAGCCGATCGTGGTGATTTTGCTCTCGGTGGCGTTTCTCGGGGAGAATCCTACGCGTAATCTGCTTCTGGGGACGGCGCTCGTGCTGCTAGGTGTCTATCTGGCGGAGCGCGGAACGGCCTAGCTGGTACAGGCCCTTCGTCGTGTCCGGTCGAGGGAGGCGAAACCGTACCGGTACCTTGACCTTTCATCCCTCGTTGGCGACTGTGCACCGAGTCGCTGAATTGTAAAATGTCGCTGGGGCAAGAAAATCACCGAAACTAAATATTGGGGAACGGGTTGTGTTATTTGTGGCGTAGTCCATTGAGCGCAGAACGCAGTGGCGGTGCGGGAAATGCAGGGTTTAGAGTGCTGCAACCAAGCATTCACATCGGGAATCAAATGTGTTATGACGGTAGCGCGTATTCCCAGCCTTTGCCCTGTTGTGGCGCTAAAGTTAGCAAGGGGGCCCCAATGAAAATCTCCTCGATTTTGAAACTAATGTTGATTCTGGTGGCGGCGGTAGCAATTAGCTGCTTCCCAAGCCCGGCTTTTGCACAGCATGGAGGTGGCGGGCATGGTGGTGGCGGAGGCGGTGGCTTTCACGGTGGCGGGGGAGGGGGCGGCTTCCACGGCGGCGGAGCTCGACCGAGTTTCGGCGGAGGCGCACGTTCCGGTGGACCAGGCGGCTTTCGAGGGGGTGCACCTCGCTCCATGGGTGCAGGAAGGCCCGGAGCTTACGGTAATCGATCTTATGGTTCGCGGTCATATGGGATGTATGGTGGCAGGGGCGCGGCTCCTTCAGGTTCACGTAACGGCTCAACGCCGGGGGCTGGGAACCGAACCAATTCGGCGATGAGCGCGCGCAATTCCGGTAACGGCGCGATGGCCAACCGCGGGACTTCTTCGGGAGGCGCTCGAGGTGCGACCGGCGGTAATGCGACGACAGCAACTAATCGGGGTAACTCGTCGTCCGGATCGAACACCACGATGGGGTCGGCTAATAGATCGTCCGGCTCAATGACCGCGTCGAGTAGGCCGGGTTCCGCGGTGTCGACTTCGCATGCTCTTTCGAGCATGGAGGGATCACACTCCAGCTTTGGCTCAAGAACGTCAAGCTCTACTGGAAGTAGCGTCAGTAACAATTCAAGCTTCGCAAGATCTCAATTCAGCAATCGGGCGGCGGGCAACGCAGGCGTGACAAGTGCCCGATTCGGGACGAATGCGTCGGTGGTTTCGGGCACGCGACTTGGTGGGCCCTTGAACGCGCATATGGGGTCGACGTCGTTTGGCGGCCACAGCACGTTCGGAGGCTCGTCTAGATTTGGGAACACAAGCTTTTCAAATGGACATGGATTTAACCATGGCTTCAACCACGGTTTTGGATTTAACCATGGATTCGGTCATGGATTTGGGTGCTGGGGTTGTGGCTTTGGGTGGGGCTGGGGCTGGGGTTGGGGTTGGGGCTGGAATTCGTGGTGGGGCTGGGGATCACCGTGGTGGGGTTGGGGACCTGGTTGGGCGTGGGGCTGGGGTTATCCTGCTTACCCTTACTGGGGCATAGGTTATGACGCTTCGGGGTCCTACGACTCCGGCTCTTACAGTTCGGACATGTCGTATGACAACACACCCGCGTACAACGCGAATAACAACACGGACAACTACCAATACCAACAGGCGCCGCCGGATCGGGATCGAGACGGGGACCGGGATTACGACAGCTACGAAAATAACAACCCGGTAACCGGAAATGTGGCGGCGACGACGCCGACTGTGTTGATCTACCTCAACGACGGAACCACGTACGCGGCGACGGATTACTGGCTAGCGGATGGCAAGCTGCACTACTACGTAAACTATAGCGGCGAGAATAGCGTGGACATGAGCCAGGTGGATTTGCAGCGGACGGTGAACGAAAACTCGAAACGCGGGGTGCGGTTTTCGTTGAAGCCGAATCGGGAAAGTTCAAATACTGCTCCGTCTTCAAACCAATACAGGCCGCGGTACGATAACAAACATCCGATCCCAAACAATCCGCCTAACAGCACAACGTCGAATCAAAACGAAAACCAAAAAGCTCCGGCGCCGGCTACGAATCCGGCTCCAACGCCTCAGCCGGAACCACGAATGGAGAGTACATCTCAAACATCGCTCTCGCATTCGTAACGTTTAACATCCCGAAGAAATGAAAAGGGCCTCGCCATCGAAAGATGCGAGGCCCTTTTTATAAACGGCTGGATTATTGCAATGGTCAGAATGCGTATCGATCGAAGGATTCTTCGACCATGCTGACGTGCTTCAAACCAACCAAAGTGCCATAAACGTGCCAGAAGTCTCCATCGGGACGGGTGAATTCAACTCCAACTTTATTCTTACTCCAGAGATTTCTTCCCACGAACACTACGCGGCACTCACGCTCTTCTTCGGTGACAGAATTCACGAGCAAGAGTGTTTGACCGGTCTTAACTTTTACGCCCAACGACAGCAGGCCTCCGTGCACACTCACGGCTTTAGTCTCAGTGTCACGCCGGAAAGGCTTATTGTCGACCGTGCGGCCATACACTCGAACCGGGATTGCAAGAGGTAAACGCTTGCTGCGTCGGTGCCCCCCAAGGGACGGCGCCATTCGCTCCTCCTTTGCCTAGCGTTGGATTGCCCATTTGGAAAATAATGTCGCGCGTCGCATTCGGCAATAGTACTTTTTCAGGAATGAAGTAACCTGACTAAGGCGTTGGCAGTCTTATCGTTATCGACGAATACAGCGGATCAGAGGCAAACTTAAGCGAATGGCACACCACCCCGCCGTCTTAATCCTGGCTCTTCAAGCCACGAAGAAAGTATCCCACTGGATTTTTCATCTTGGTGCGCTCGGATTGATCCCACTTGGATTGTTGGATGCCTCGGTGATTCCACTTCCCGGCAGCATGGACGTTCTCACGATTGTATTGGCCGCCAAGCAGCCGGACTGGTGGATTTACTACGCGATAATGGCGACTATCGGTTCGGTGCTCGGAAATTTTTTGACGTACCGGCTGGCGCGCAAGGGAGGAAAGGAGACGCTGGAGAAGAGATTGTCGCGCAAGCATATGGAGAAAGTGACGGCGACGTTTGAGCGCTGGGGTTTCTTTGCGGTGGCGATACCTGCGCTCCTGCCTCCGCCTATGCCGATGATTCCCTTTGTGATGGCGGCAGGCGCTACGAAATATTCATTGAAGAAGTTTCTGGCGGCGCTTAGTTTGGGGCGAATTGCGAGGTACAGCCTATTGGCTCTCTTGGCTGCGCATTATGGCCGTCAAATTATTAAGTTCATCCATTTGCATGGGCATCCGGCGGTGCTGTCGGTCATTGGAGTTGTGTCGGTCATCGTTGTCGTTTTTCTCGTATGGCGTTATGGCAAGAAGGATAAATTGGCAGGGTCTCGCAAGCGCCAAGCACTGAAGAGCAAAGCGTAGCGACAAATTTGGTGCAGGGCTGTTATCACGCCAGTAAAAATCCTCAAGCTTAACTTTAATATTATTCCTTGGAAATCGCGTGCCAGCTCAGGACGCATTGAGGTGCGGACCCTCACGCAGCGCAACGAATTTTTCGTTGCTGATTTGCCTGCGTTGACACTGCACAACCCGCATGTTAGTTTCGCGAACCATGACGCAACCAAATGTGTCTGCGGCTAACAAAAAGCGGATCGCTATTATTCCAGGAGACGGTATTGGGAAAGAGGTGATTCCTGCCGCTGTTCAAGTCTTGAAGGCGGCAGCTGCCGCCGGCGGCCGCGAGGTCGCACTGACCGAATTTGACTGGGGAGCGGACCGCTACCTCCGCGACGGGACGACGTTACCTTCCGACGCAGTCGAAATGTTCCACCGCGATTTTGACGCCATTTTGATGGGAGCCATGGGGGACCCACGCGTTCCCACAAACGTCCATGCCGCCGATATTCTTTTGGGCTTGCGATTCAAGCTTGATCTCTACGTGAATGCGCGCCCGTGCGTCCTTTTTGACAAGCGTTTTACGCCTTTGAAGGATCGTGTGGAGAAAGACATTCATTTCATGGTCTTTCGCGAGAATACCGAGGGGCTTTACGTTGGAATGGGCGGAAATTTCAAGAAGGGAACAGCGGACGAAGTCGCAGTGCAGGAGGATCTGAACACACGCAAGGGAGTTGAACGGATTATCCGCTATGCCTTCGAATGGGCCAAGGCGCGCAAACTTAAGCGCGTATGCATGAGTGACAAATCAAACGCGATGACATTCGCGCACGATCTTTGGCAGCGTGTGTTCAAGCAAGTGAAGGCGGAGTACCCCGAAATCGAAGCCAGCCACCAATACATCGACAATTTGCTGATGCAGATGGTGCGCGACCCATCGCAATTTGATGTGATCGTGACGGGTAATTTGTTTGGAGATATTGCCAGTGACCTGGGGGCTCAACTGGCGGGGGGCCTGGGCCTGGCACCATCGGGCAACATTCATCCGGGGAAGGTTTCACTGTTCGAGCCAGTCCACGGTTCGGCTCCGGCTATTGCCGGGAAGAATATCGCAAATCCCATGGGCGCGGTGTTGACGGTGGCGATGATGTTCGACTATCTGGGTTGGAAGCACGAGTCAGAAGCGATCGAAGCTTCGGTGCGCACCGCACTGCGGGAAGGGAAGACTCCGGCGGAACTCGGCGGTTCGATGGGGACGCGGGAGGTCGGCGAGTGGCTTACCAATTCCGTTGCGAAAACCGGAACGGGTTAGGCACTTCAACTCTTGCTTCAAGTGTGTTCCGGGCGTTTCTTTGGTGGGACTTTTGTTTCCCGAACGTTAGTCATCACTTCATCTGTCGGCAGGTCGACATGTCATCTCAAGTGACACCTGCCGATGCGAAAGACAGGGTGATAGCTCGTGAGGTAGCAGTTTAATTCTCCTTAATTGCAGGAGGAGCTTGTGTGATGCTGCCCGCGACCAGATCGGTCTTGACCGTAATTTTCTGCTTGGGCAGGAGCTTTACGTCCGTATTAAATTCCTGATATCCAGCTAAAGCAATCTTGATGTGATGATCTCCCGGACTGACCAGCATTCCCCGTCCCATTCCGTTGAACTGTCTCACGTAACCGGCAAAATCACCGTCGACAAAAACGGCGGCCCGCTCCGGAGTGACCTTAAGCTTGATCTCGGACGTTACGGTGGCAAATTGAGCTTTCGGGTCTTTGTCGAGCCTCACGGTGATGATTAATTTTTTGCCCGGCTCCACGACGTAGGATTGCGTGCTGTCGAGATAGCCCGTTTGGCGGAAGGAGATTTCGTGTTGTCCGGGGAGCAGCATGACCTTCTTGTCATCGCGTAACTCGGAGACATAGCCTATGTATTGGCCGTCGATCCATACGCCTGCGGTCTTTTCGGGCTTTTCGGCGCCGACGAATTGGACCTCACCTAAAACTTGGTTTGATGCCTGGGGTTTTTGATTCTGCGCGGTGACGGCGAGCGCCGAAATTGCGAAGGTGCAAGCGCCCAGCAGAAGAACAACGAGCAGCTGGTGGCGAGTTTTCATGGCGACTCCTGCGATCGGAATAAATTCCAGGCAACATTTTAACCAGATTCTAGCTGTGACGGCCGGCAATTTCTTACGAAAAATCTTGTCCCGGTCTTCGAGAGTCGGTTCGAATTCAAGTGTTTCGCGAGTTGTCGGCGATACGACCGCTAGAAAACCTAGAAAGCACTTGACGTCACATCATCCGAAATGTAGGTTCTGCCTACTACGAAATTTCGGAGGCCAGCTTGATTCGACGCGCTATCCCGTGTTTCCTGCTCGTCTTGATGCTTCTTCCTGTTCATCGCGTTTGGACGCGGACCCGTTCCGATGCCACGCCGGAATTCAATGTAAAGGAACACTATACAAAATACGAGTTCCGGATTCCGATGCGTGACGGGAAGTTGCTGTTCACTGCAGTTTACGTACCCAAGGATTTTTCGCGCAGCTATCCATTTTTGGTCACTCGGACGCCTTACAGCGTGGCTCCCTACGGCGTCGATCAATATCGAAAGACACTAGGACCCTCGGACGAGTTTCAACGCGCCGGCTACATTTTCGTTTTTCAAGATGTGCGCGGCCGCAACATGTCTGAAGGGGCTTTTTTGGAAATGCGACCGCACATCGATAATAAAAAATCGAAAGACGACGTGGACGACAGTAGCGATATGTATGACACGGTGGAGTGGCTGCTGAAAAACGTTCCGAACAACAATGGGAAGGTTGGGATCTGGGGGATTTCGTATCCGGGCTTCTATACTTCTGCCAGCATAATCGATTCGCATCCTGCGATTAAGGCCGCTTCGCCGGAAGCCCCCATGACGGATTTGTTTATGGGAGACGATGCCTATCACGGCGGAGCTTTCATGCTCGCCGCTAATTTTGGTTTTTATACTTTCTTCAGGCCGCAAGCGGGCCCGACAGTGCCGCCAAAGAATTTTCGCGGGTTCGATTACGGCACGGCCGACGGATACGACTTTTTTCTCCGGATGGGTGCGCTATCTGATGCCAAGGCGGTGTACTTCAAGGATCCCAACTGGCTGTGGGATGACCAGGTGGCTCACGATACGTACGATGACTATTGGAAGGCTCGCAACCTCGCGCCGCACATGAAAAACATCCATTGCGCGGTGCTGACGGTGGGAGGCTGGTTTGACGCGGAGGATCTGCAAGGACCGTTCTCGACGTACGCAGCGATTGGACGCAATAATCCGGGAATCTTCAATGGAATTGTAGTCGGGCCTTGGGTGCATGGCGGTTGGGCGCGTTATGACGGGAATCACCTCGGAAGCGTAGGTTTTGCTTCAAATACGGGGCAGTATTTTCGCAGGCAAATTTTGTTTCCATTCTTCGAGCAATACCTGAAGGGTGAGGGCGACGCAAAACTGCCCGTCGCCTACGTTTTCGAAACCGGGACGAATACCTGGCGTGAGTACTCGAGTTGGCCTCCTGCGAACGTCGAATCGAAGACTCTGTATTTCCGGGAGAACGGTGGGCTTTCATTCGAGAGGCCAGCGGATGCAGTAGGAGCAGCGGACGAATACGTGAGCGATCCGAACAAGCCAGTGCCGTTCGTGGGTTACCCCACAACCGATGTTCCGCAAGAGTATATGGTGGCGGATCAGAGGTTCGCTTCAAGCAGATCCGATGTGCTGGTATATCGGACGGAGCCGCTCGAACATGACGTCACAATTGTCGGGTCGCTCTCACCGAAACTGTTTGTATCTACTAGCGGTACGGATTCAGACTGGATCGTGAAATTGATTGACGTTTATCCCGAAGACTATCCCGATGACGTGCCTCCTAACACAGCTGCTCCTACCGATGTGCCTCCTCCGAGCGTTAAAATGGCCGGTTACGAGCAACTTATTCGCGGGGAGCCGATTCGCGGGAAATTTCGCAAGAGTTTCGAACGGCCGGAGGCTTTGGCGCCGGGGAAGGTGGAAGAAGTCGATTTCACGATGCCTGATGTAAATCACACGTTTCGTCGTGGGCATCGGATTATGGTGCAGGTGCAGAGTTCCTGGTTCCCGCTGGTCGATCGCAATCCGCAGGTTTTTGAGAACATCCCGGACGCGAAGCCCGCCGATTTTCAGAAGGCTACAGAGCGAGTGTATCGCAGCGGCGTGCAGGCTTCTGGAATCGAAGTTCACATATTGCCTTAGATTGCTGAAAGTGGAGCGCGGGACTTAATTCATTTGTTCGATTGTCGGCACGACGACATGAATATGTCGGTTGGACAATTTTTCATGGTTCAAGCGATACTCTGGAATCGCAGCTGGACGGTCCACTGATTTTCTTCTGAATAAAATCTCTCACCAAGCCTCAGGCTCTAACCATTAGTGCAACCGTCGGCGCGACGATTCGGAAGTCAGCTGCGAGTCGCTCGACGCTCAGTTGGCCTAATGACGCGAGCTAGCAGCATGCCAGTAAGAAATCCTCCCACGTGAGCCCACCAGGCGACTCCGCCTAGGGCTGCAGCGCGTGGGTCGTTCAACGAGCCGACGCCGCTGACGAATTGCACCAAAAACCACAAGCCAATGAATACCAGCGCCGGAATTTGCCAAGTGAACCAGATTATGAACAATGGGATGAGAGTCAGAATGCGAGAAGAAGGGAAGAAGACAATGTACGCGCCGAGCACACCGGATATGGCGCCGCTCGCGCCGAGCGACGGCAGGTGCGAGCCCCAAGAGAAAATGGCCTGGATCAAGCCGGAAGAAATGCCGCAAATAAGATAGAAGACCAGATAACCGAGCGAGCCCAGCCG
>Ga0210383_10003762_pt1 | contig 13537 bp, 17 predicted proteins | sample IncBWC14OmetaG_FD_160072 | JGI IMG/M metagenome (GOLD analysis project Ga0210383, IMG submission 160072) | Forest soil microbial communities from Barre Woods Harvard Forest LTER site, Petersham, Massachusetts, United States - Inc-BW-C-14-O ...
GTACCATTCGCGGTCGTGGCCCTTTGTTGCTGATGGCACCTTTGGTGACTGTACCTTCACTCCAGAAGCCGACGTGATAAATCTCGGAAACGTCTTTTGCGATGATTTTCTTTTTAGACTTGAGTTCGTTCGCACGCGGTTGACCTCTTCGACGCCGCTGTCCAGGTCAGGCAGGAATATTCAGTCCCGATGGCACAGGATCTCACAATCTCCCACCCGATGCCGGTCGATCGGAGCCCCTGATTTGTGGAAGGCTTCTTCGCTGACGACCCAAATGCTTGAGTGGCTTATCTTTCGATGAGGACCGGGGTTAAGGACAAAGAGGATATTATCCCCCGCCAGCTGTTCAAGCTCGACATTGCGCCGGCGTTTGCCCTCCTCATCGCCACTTTTCATTTTAATAAAGCAGTGCACCGAGTCGCCAACTTCCTCGGCGTGTCCCGCATTGGTAATCTTTGCTCGATATTCAAAAAAGGCGTAATCGTCGCTCATTTATAATTTGACGCAGGAAGCTTACTCGCATTCGAGAAGTGTATCCGTTGCGTGAAGGCAATTGGCGAAGATAGGCAATGGACATCGGCGAAATCGCTTTATTGGATTACTTCTTCGCGCCGATGATCGCGTCCTTCGCCACCTTAAAGACGCGGAACTTAGTCACGATTCTGGCGGGAATCTTGATCTTCTGTTTCGTTGATGGATTAATCCCGGTACGCGCTTTCCTCTTTTTTTACGAGGTTTGCAAATCCAGGCACCACGAATTCGCCGGTGCTTTTTGGCAGTTTTGTACGCGATGGCACTGAGCGTATCCAGGAAATGCCGGCGATCTTTTATTTGTCTGACTGACAGTGGCAGTCGCCAATTCTCCATTAATCGCTTCGGCTCCGATTGGACCGGCGGCTACAGCATCGTAAAATTCGCTTCCTTCTGACGGTAAATTCACTCGCTCTGTTCGCATCGGACGAGCAAATGCGCCCTAATTATTAAATTATCTCGATCAAGGGTCAACAGATTAAAAAAGAATCAGTGTGGCGACAAGGGAATCACACTCTTGCCAAGTGCCAATTGGAAGCCCTAATAGGATGGAATGCTGGCGCTTGAAAGCACGACCAGCGAAGCGCGTATCGGATCGATTTTCGGTCTATTTGCTTTTTGCCACAATTTTGCGCCAAAACGTCCTCAGTATGTCCGCGAATCGCGACCCCTGGGATTTACTGACTTTTCTGTTATTCCTTTTGGAGCGCGACTTTCCCTGCCGCGCCTGTCGCTGCGCTTTTGAGGATTTTCAGGGTTCGGTTGTGAGAAGACCGAAGGGTCATCGTCAGAAAATCCACCCTGCGGAACGGGAACTGCGAGTCCTCCTGGCAAGCAACGTGGCGGAAACGCTGGGGATGTTGGCCGTCACATTGGTGCCGTTCCGACTCTCATTGATGGCTCCCCTGTTCTACTCCATGAATTGGTCCGTAAAGGACGTTGATAAACTACTGGCAAATTCGTCTGCGAGGTACTGCTCGGCCGGAGTTAGATCGAATTGGTCAAGCAGGAAGAATTTCCGTGCGTGGCCCTGTTTTAGCTCGCCGATCAAAAGCGGATCCAAAGCGCGCGGTCTTGGATCGGGAAGGAGCTAACTTTTCCACCGGTGTTGCTGGTCGACTATGACGTAGAGATGGTCGAAGTAGTTTTTAGCGATGCGCGCCTTTTGGCGGGTTTCCTTCGGAAGGATGCCGTCAAATTCCGCGGTCATTATCAGTTTCTTCCAAGGCAAGAGCCGATTCAGCACGGAGAGGCAAAAAACGTAGGTCAGGAAAGAGCCCAGGAGCCATCCTCCCATCAGGATACCGGCTTCCGTAAGGGCGGGAAAAGTGGCGAGTCCGGAAAGAAAATAAGCCAGCACTGGAGCAGTTCCCAGGATTAAAGAGATTCGACCGGCAACCGGTTCACCCCTGTCTCTGCGTTTGTTGATCTCCCGCACAGATGTCTGGGTCTTCTGAAATGGAATATACGAAGGAAGACTTTTGGGCTCGGCCGTTGGTGCAATCGAGTCCGTCGTGATTTCGAATGAAAGTTGATGATTTCCTTCAAGATTGAACACCACAAAAACCGGAAGATCCAAATCAGTCGCTTCATCTCGATAGGTCTGGTGAAGACCGTAGGGACTGAACTCTTGAAGTTGAAGGAACGTTTTTGGCGCGCTCGCAAGAATGCTCCTCCCTTGGTCGCATTCTTTCTCCAACGGAAAGAGGCAGTTTACCCCTTTGGTAGCGGCGACGCCAGGCCGACAATAATTCTGTCGAAGCTGGTCTAGGTTCTGGTTCATTGGATTTTTCGATTGTGCTCTGCTCCGGGGCCCCCGCGGTCGGAAGGCTTCAAGGAGCGAAAGAACAGTTTGACTTTCAGTTCGTCGCCGAAGCCCTGGAAGGACGCAACTGGTTTATCCAATTTATGCTTAAATCCAACGCATCTTTTCGGTTCAATCAGCCGGGTGGTGTAGACACCTCTCGAAGTAGCGTGGTTTAGAAGATATCCGGCGATTGCGCGATCGCCTTAAACGGGTCAGCTCAGGAAGCTCTCTGATATTGTCCTGGATGGCTTCCGGCCTTTTGATTTTGAGGCAGGAACAGGATGCAGGTAACAATGAGAGCCGGCAGAATGCCGGAGGCACTGTAGCGGCTGAATGCCAAGCCGCCATGATCAACTGGCTTGTCGAGCAGATCGCCCTCAAGCCGACCGGTACCGAGATATTTGGATATCCTGCGACTGCGACGTTCGATGTAGCACCGCTGTAACTTGGGGCGATGATTGATCGAGCTAGTCATTCGCGAGCAGCCTTATCGATCCCTTCGCCTCGCGTGCGCTGCAGACAGAACTGGCGCGCAGCGATGTAGACTGGATCACTCAAATTGCCGCTCGTAGCCTCGGAAAATTCGAAGACCTCCTGACCAAAGTACTTCATCTTCCTGCGGGCGATGCGCTACATCACGCGATGAGATCGGGCTAAGCTTCGCATCTGGGTGTGTTCTACAGTCGCGAGATGTTGTCCGATCTGAACTTTGAACTCGGTCAGCAGAACGGTACCCTCGGCATCGAAGTAGACGCGAATCACCCGCGTCGATGTTACATGTTAAACAGGCTCGCGCCTAGGCTTCTAAGAGCAGGAACAGCGATGTTGTTAACGACTGCGACTTCGCCGTCGAAATCAGGTGTGAAGTAGCTCTGATCAATGCCGATTCGAGCTCCATTGAGTGCGCCCCGCCGGAGAAAACCTGTGTAGTCGGAGGGACAGGACCGAATAGGCTCTGGAGCACACCGAGCAGGATGGCGACATTCTTTACGGAACGTGCCAGGGGCCGGCAGTATGAAAATAAAAAATACGAATCCCACCTGGATGGCGCTGATACTTGCATCTGGTCTTCTGTGTGGACTGGGACTGCCCTACGTACCTCCGGTGGAAAAGATGAGAATCATCCTGATCAGAACCATCACTGCGCTTTTGTTTCCCCAAATAACCCGCCGCGTTCTACCGGAAGTTACGCGTTTAATGCCGAACAAGCCTCCCATGTCGGCGTAAATGCGCCCTGTACGGAACGAGAAGATAGCGCTTGACCAGGCACATCCCCAAAATCACTTCGGCGATAATGGTCCTGTCCATGCCTGTCGCGGAAGGAGTTGAACAAGACCGATTGGTCGGCCGTAAGCGTTATTGCAATGACGAGGCCAGAAAATCCTTGGGCTGAAAATCATCGGCCTGATGAACAAGCTGGGCCGTTGGAACTCCACATAACTACATGACTGCTCCTGAACAGCCCTCGACAAAGGGCTACGATCCCCTGTATGCGGCATTCGATTCGCCGTTGATGAGACAACTGCGTCAGGAGGCTTACGGGGAGGACATCAGCCAGCACTCGTGGGTCACGGCCGATGAGTTTCGCTCTGACATAGGCCGACTCTCACTCACCACCTCTAGCAGGCTTCTCGATGTTGGCTGCGGCCCTTGCGGACCGTTGGTCTTCGCAGTCAAGTCGACCCGCTGCATGGGCACCGGACTGGATGTGAGCGCATCCGCGATTGGTTCGGGGCGCGCAAGAGCGTCGGACGCCGGCGTTCAAGACCCTGTCGCGCTCCTCGAAGCTGATCTGAACCTGCCGATTCCGTTTGGCGGTTCGTCATTCGACGCTGCCATCTCCCTGGATGTCGTCGTCCATCTTCGTAATCGTAAGGCGCTTTTCCATGAGATGGCGAGACTGCTGGTACCGACCGGGAGGCTCCTGCTCACCGATGCGGGCGTTATCACCGGACCGATCTCGAACGAGGAGGTTGAGCGGCGAAGTGTCAACGGATATATGCAGTTTGTGCCTCCAGGAGTGAACGAAAAGCTGCTCGAAGCTGCTGGCTTTCGGCTTATTGATCAAGAGGATAGAACAGCCAGCGTTCGGCGTGAATACTCATTATGAAAATCTCGATTACACACTCAACTACCTACACCTACGCAAAGCTTGTCCCGTTGGCACCGCACGTAATTCGACTCCGGCCCCGGTGTGATGGTGCTCTATGGTTGATTTATTTTGATATCCGTATTGAACCCCAACCTTCTGCTCTATCGCAGTGCTTTGACCTTGAGGGGAACACGGTTACTCACGCGTGGTTCGAGGGTATAGCCGACCGGCTTCACGTTACGAGCCGGTCCGAAGTCGAGACGCTTCGGACAAATGCCTCTGACTACTTGCTCGATCCTCAGGCGTGGAGATTGCCACCACGCTATACGGGCGGTTTGGAAAGGCTCCTCGCGCCTTACAGTTTGCGGGCAGAATCCGATGATCACGTCGATAAATTCGCACAGGAAATTGCCTACGAAGCCGGTGGAAATACCCTCTATTTTCTCGACGGTCTTAGCCGGCGACTCTATGAGACCTGCTCGTGCATCATTCGAGAAACGGGTAGTCCGCAAGAACCGGCATTTACGCTTCAGCAACGCCAGGGTTCGTGCCGCGACTTGGCCGTTCTGTTTATCGACGCTTGCCGTGCAGTAGGGATAGCCGCTCGGTTCGTCAGCGGCTATCGGCGCTACGGTAGAGATCCCGCGAAGCGTTACATGCACGCCTGGCCGGAGGTATTTCTGCCAGGCGGCGGGTGGCGCGGCTACGACCCAACGCAAGGTACACTAGTCACCGATCTTCACGTTGCCGTGGCCGCTTCCCATGAGCCAGCCGGGGCTGCGCCGATTCAAGGCGCCTATTTCGGTGAGAGCGTTCCATCGACAATGGAGGCTTGGGTACAAATTGGCGATCAGCTGCCACAAGCGCCAATCTTATAGAAGGATCGACATCCTAGTTGGTAGGGTCGAGATGTGGCGTAGTGAGGAAGTGGTTCCGTTATGTAACCAGAGACGAAACGCTCCCTATCCGTCCATCAATCAAGCGGTCGCTCAACTCTTTGGCTTGGGGTGCGACAGAAAACTTTCATGATAAGGAGTCCGGCGGATTTGTGGCCGCGCCTCCTGCCAGGCTGCTTATCACAGCGAGCAGCTCCGCCGGTTCCACAGGCTTTGCCAAATGAATCTGAAAACCTGACCGGATGGCTTTCGTGCGATCTTCCGATCGCGCATATGCGCTCAACGCGACCGCGGGCAAGACACCTTCTTCTTTCTTTTCCATGCCTCGCAGACGTCGGATAAGCGAGTAGCCGTCTTCTTCCTGCATTCCGATGTCGCAAATGAGCACGTCGGGTCTTCCAGCGAGGATATGTCCCATCGCCTCTGACGCGGATCCCGCCGTCGAGACCATTGCTCCAGCCATTTCCAAGAGCTTCTTCACGAGGTCGCGTGCATCGATCTCATCATCCACCACTAGAACCTGAATGTCGGCCAGAGATACTTCTGGGATTGGAGGATTCTCGCGGAGCGTTGCCTCCGGAAGGTGACCTTCTTTTTCCGGTTCTGGATAGACTGCGGTGAGCGGCAGACGGACATTAAAAGTCGCACCTTTCCCCAGTCCGTCGCTCTGGACTCGGACGTTGCCGCCATGCAATTCGACCAGCTGCTTGACGATAGCAAGTCCGAGTCCAAGTCCACCGTGCCGACGAGTTGTCGACGCATCCCCTTGCTGAAAGCGGTCGAAAATGTAAGGCAGGAATTCGGGTGCGATGCCCTCGCCAGTATCAATTACGCTGACTTGGACTTCTGAGCTGACTTGTTTGAGTAACACCTCGACTTTCCCGTCCTTGGGAGTGAACTTGATGGCGTTGTTAAGAAGGTTCCAGAAAACCTGCTGCAGGCGGTTCGGATCGCCGAAGATCGGTCGGGCAAAAGGGTCCAGCCGGGCCTGCAGATAAACACCTTTCGCCTGCGCCGTGGAACGTAGCGTCTCGATTGACTCATTCAGGACGGCGGAAAGTTCTATCCACTGCACGTCCAGGCGAACCTTGCCTGAGATGATCCGGCTCATATCGAGCAGATCCTCGATAATACGGGCCTGAACACGGGCGTTTCGTTCGATGATGTCGAGCCCCTGCTCAAGTTCCTCGCCCTGGAGATTTCCGTGTCGGAGGATGTTCGCCCATCCCAACACGGCGTTTAACGGGGTACGAAGCTCGTGACTAAGCGTTGCCAGAAATTCGTCCTTCATTCGACTCGCTCGCTCGGCCTGAGAACGGGCCTCACGCTCGCTGTTTAAGAGTTGCTGCCGCTCTCGGTTGGCCACTTCGGCTTCCTCCATCGCCTTCTTCAAAGCCTCCTCCGCCTTCTTTCGCTCAGAAATGTCTCGAGCTACCTTGGACGCTCCGATCACATGGCCGCTGGCATCCATGATCGGAGATATCGTCATAGAGAGGTTGAGGCGCCGCCCATCTTTGGCGAGACGAACGGTTTCAAAATGATCTACGCGCTGACCGCGCCGGATGCGGGAGAGGATTTCCGTTTCCTCCTCAAGGCGATCCGGTGGAATCAATCGCATGATAGACGTGCCGATCATTTCCTCAGCCGTGTACCCAAAGATGCGCTCCGCCCCGAAATTCCAACTCGTGACGATAAGGTTCAAATCTTTTCCAACAATCGCATCGTCGGATGAGGCGACGAGAGCGGCTAGGCGGTTAGCCGTGATTTCGAACTTATGGCGCTCGGTCACATCGCGAAAGCTCCATACACGACCCGGTCTTTCTCCTTCAAGGGTAAGCAATTTGGAGGACCGGTCGAAAACTCGCCCGTCCTTTAGCTCCAACAGGTCAGCACTCTCTTGCCCGGTAGCGACAATTTCCTCGAGACGAGCGCTAAACTGTTGCGGATCCGCAAAGTTCTTGCTCATGAGTTCCCACACCTCGCGTAGCGTTCGGCTCTTTAAGGCCTCCCGCGGAATCTTCCACATTCCAATATACCTCTCGTTAAAATCGATGACCTTAGCTTTCTCGTCGGTCACCAGGATCGCATCCGTGGTTGATTCCAACGTCGCGCGCATGATAGCGAGCGCTTCAACAAACTCTCTCCTCGCCATCACCGTGCTACGGGTCGCCCGCAACTGATTTCGTTCTTCCGGAGATTCCGCTCTATCTGACATTATTCGATTTCGTCCCCCCCGCCCGGTGACTGACGGCTAAATCACGGGCGAATTTGCCATCCTTTTGACTCAGTTCGCTCTGCTATTCACTTAGGCTGTAAGGTCAAACCCTGAACGAGTCTCGGGGACTGTTGGAAGGGATGCCCTCCTCTTATGGAAAGGCGTGTTAATGCTACGCTGACAAAACGTCGACGCCTTCATTCGGCAATGGCGAACCGTGGTGATTGACGGCTCATGCCCTTGTCGCTGTAAACGCGGGCAATGACAACGACGACGGGGCTGGCGGTATCTGCCTCCGTCGAACCGTGTCGGGCTATCGAGAAGGCTTACTTTGATTTTCGGATGGGGCAGGATTATGGGTTTCGTTTGACGTGAATAACGCCATCCAGGCTTCTTCCAAAAACGCCTTCGTCTCCGCTTATGGGTTTAACATATTTCCAACCACGCTGCGTCTCGCAAAGCCTCTCGGGTTTCTTCATCGTGTTCGCCCGACTCCTCGAATTCCCTGCGATCCATGTAAACGTAATTGAGCAGCTTCTTGCGTGCGACGAGCGCCTTCAAATCAAAGCCTAGCGACGCCACGTTATCGGCAGCTTCTCGCCCGTTTCTTCAAACGACATGAAGACGCCCGCCTCATCGTGCTCGGTGGCGCCGCGCACAAGAAAACCCATTGCCAGCAAGGTCTTGCTGCGGCGACGTTGGTTCGGCACCGGAGCTTTCACAACGCGACGGGAGCAGTTCGGCCACCGAGGTGGATGTGTTGCAATTTTGTAGTCGAGCCGAAGGTCGTTTTTATGTTCGGCGAAGTCGCGCATTCTAAAGCGCCAGCGCCGTTGATGTCGATCACGAAACAATTTGCGCAACACTGCGTCCTTCTCCAGGGGCAACGCTCGGAGTATCCTCTTTTCTCAGGGCTCGGAGAATCCAATGAACACTTCTGACGCGAGTAGCTCAACGAGATGAAAACGCCAAAATTTTTCGAACTCATCGCTTCTTCCAAAGAAGGGCAAACGAATTCACGTTTCAGGGTCTTCGTCGAGCTCACTGACAAAGACCAAGACCTCTGGGAAAGCCAAGCAGAAGGGACACCCGATGGGCGCGATCACATGAACGCGTTGCGAAACGGTCTACTGGAAGTTTTGCCGAGTGAAACCCAACTTTCGCCGGCGCCCGTCGCTACTTTTTTCGAAGGCGACGCCGACGCGATCATCGCAAGGGCAGAGCCCGTTATTGCAAAGGACGGGCGCAGAGCGTGGATCGTTAAAGACTGATGCAGGACTACAAAGCTCGAGGCGGGCAACTTACTCCTCCGCTTCCCACAGTTGGCGCGTCGTCAGAGTCGTTGCTCACGTGTCTGGGGGGGTTGCGTCCTATCATCCGCCTGGTCCCGGGATAGGACACTTAGGATTGATTTCATTGTCTTGGATGTTCGCCCTTAACGGATCATAGGGTAGCGCCAACTCAAAGAAAAAGACAAATGACTATTATAGTTCCTGCGCCATCCTCCAGGCGAAGCGTTTTCAGATCCTTCTATCAGGATGCCATTCTTCGCTTTCGAATGTCGTCCCGGAAATGGGGCTGGCCGGTTTTCGCTCAATGCTGCCGGTAAGACGTTGTTTCGATTTCCGCCTCAGAATCGCCATCAATAGCGTGGAACCTTCTGCTTATAGCGCCGGTATTCGTCGCCAAAACTTGTGTTCAACGCTCCTCGCGTAGGGCCATAAATCCAAGCGTTAGTTCAGCTCCTCCGACGCTGCGCCTTTCGGGGCTTGGCTAAATGTAAAGCGTGCAGGAGTGCCAGGCATGAGCACGGATTTAAGGCGTCTTGCTTGTTGGCGCACCTTTATAACTAGGGCCAAAGTTGATTCCAGTCCAGAGGGATAAGCGAAGAAGCCTTGCGGCGCGCGTTGCCGCCCTGGTCCAATGTTTCAGAAATCGTCTGGTCATGCCCGATGAAACAGCGTAGTTGGTGACGGCCGTACACACTTGGCCGGTCTCGAAGTCACAACTCCGGCCGCAGCGAGTTTTGACCATTTCAGCGGCTCTGACTGATTCCACAGCGTTCTTGATGGGACCTGACCGAACAACACGTCCACTTACAGACTTCGATTCGAACTTCGGAAAATTTCTTCAAACTTATGCCGAATCGTTTACTCCAACACGCCCCAATCTTTGTCGTTCAAACATCGGGTTAGTTAAGCAGACATTTTACATAAATTGACAAAATGCTTATCAAGATTGGCTATGAAATCGCACTGAAATTCGCGATTCCGACCCCGGTGATTCATTTGCTTTATGTTCATCCGTCGCGTCGGTCAGATCTTATCGAGCCCGAAAGTTTTTCGATCGAACCCACTCTTCCCGTCGAGGAATACTATGACGGTTTCGGTAACCATCGCGGACGTCTCCGTGCTCCTGAGGGAATTGTTCGCTTATTCAGCGAGGCAATTATCTGTGACACCGGCGCACCTGATAGATACGCGCCGGACGCGACCCAGTTGGATATCTCTGAGCTTCCTGCCGCAGCTTTGCAGTTTTTATTGCCGAGTCGATATTGCGAAGTTGACAGTGAACTTATGGATTTCGCTTGGAGCATTTTTCTCCAGGCGAGACCTGGATGGGAACGGGTTCAAGCGATTTGCGACTTTGTCCATGGACATCTTCGATTCGATTATCAGCAAGCTCGGACCGATCGTACTGCACTGGACGCTTTCAAGGAGCGGGTGGGAGTTTGCCGAGACTTCAGCCATCTGGCGATCACGCTCTGCCGATGCCTGAATATTCCAGCCAGATATGCAACCGGTTATTTGGGGGATATAGGAGTTCCTCCCGTGCCTGATCCGATGGATTTTAGTGCCTGGTTTGAAGTCTATTTGCAGGGACGATGGTATACCTTTGATGCTCGGCACAACTGTCGTCGCATTGGACGGGTTTTAATCGGATTGGGGCGCGACGCAGCCGACGTACCGATCACCATGTCATTTGGAAAACAATCGCTCGAAGTCTTTCGCGTTGTTACGGAAGAGATCGACTTAGCCGCCGTCTCCGGCCTACCTTTGAAGCCACCTTATACGAAGAATCCGTTGGAAGTTACGGGAGCCAGAAGCTACAACAACGAACACTTACACTGAAACGAGGAGAATATCCAAGGCTGCATATCATAAAAAGTGAATTACCCTCGGAAGGAATCGGACCTTCAGATGCTCCCATCGGTAACTCGATCGGACCCGAACCAATCATTCCCGCGGGTGGTTTGCTTGCGGCTAGACAGAATCTGCTCTAAACGTTGCGCGTGCCCTTTTGTTTGTTCAAGATATTCTTGAAAACCGGCAACAAGTTCTTTGCTGCTCGCCGCCTTCGCCATCTTAGGTAAAGCCTTTATGAGTTGTTGCTCTGCGCTGAAGAAATCCTTGATTTCGTGGACACAAAGATCTTCGAGTGTATTAAGTTTCACGGGATCTCTCATACCGATTCTGCACCGGATTCATGTCTCGTTTAGCTTTACCGTGAGTTTTGCCTCCCGAAAGAAGTATGTCGGGAGCGGCTTGAGCCCTGACAGCGACGCTCGGGTTCCCAAGCCGCGAAGGCTCGGTGGGTTGAGGACTAAGGACCTCACCAGCGAAGGGCAAAAAGTGTTCCTACCCTCACGAAGGCATCACCGCAGATTCTTCATGCTGAATGGCAATAAGGAGTTCAAGGAATTCTCTTAGCCGATGAGTCTCGCAAGAAATACGAGAACAATTGCACCTATGATGGACAGGAAAAATCCAGCGGGATGAAATTTTGAACCCTCAGGTGGTCTTGAGAACAATCGCGCAATCAAACCGCCGATCACGGAACCCACGATGCCTAGCAATGTGGTTCCGACGAAGCCCAAGTGAGTGTGCATTATTGCACTTGCAATCAGTCCTACGATAAACCCGACGATAATAGACCAAACAATGTGTAACATAAAATGTAAATAAGAGGAGACTACATGTTCGCATCGATAGCCCGTCTCGGTCGTGGCAATCGAGGAGTCAGTGATCTTTGTCTCGCCCAACACCATTGCAACGGCGTTCGGAGGGCCATCATTCTCTGCTGCCCGCGTTCATATGGAATGGCAGACGACCATCACGGTAGCATCGTCGCGTTCTCTTCGAAAATCGCGGTAGAGCAAGCCGGCGACGACACCGGGATGTCGTCGAGTGAGCCCGGGATAATCTTCAAGATTCCAGTGAGCCTTTATACCGTCGGAATGCATCACCAGGACACTTCCATTCACCAAGGGGTGTGTGAATTCTCGAATCCTTGGCACGCCTGTTCCTAGCGTGCCATTGTCGCAGCCGAAACTTTTTGATTGGCCATTGTTCAAGATGCGCATCGAGATGTTGCCAACGCCAGCTGCTGTAACGTGTCTTTTCGCTGGACAAAGCTCCACAATGGCCCCCGCAGCGCCGCGAGTCTTAGTAAGAGCCTGATCAATCAGCTTCAGTGTGGACGCCGGACCCGTGGTTGCTTGTGACCGAAAGACGGCCACAGCTTCGCGAGCAGCTTCTCCGGCGTACAGGCCGTGTCCCAAACCATCGACAACCATCGCGCGCAGAACCCCCGCCCTCTCCATAACCTCCCACGCGTCACCGCACACTTCTTCACGTTCAATGGCAATGCTGACACCACTGCTTTCAAAAGCAAGTGCCGCGGAGGAAGCGTCTAGTTGAGGGCACAATCTTACCCAGATCACGGTTCCGCTACCCGGCCGACTAAACACCTCAAACCGATCCGAGAGGCGTTTTATCGCACCAAAGCCGATACCTGCGGTGCCGGCGGTGGAGAAACCGTCGCGCAGGCATTCCGCGATGTTGCGCATCCCCGGACCGCGATCGAGAGCCAGCATCTCCAGAGCTCTCGAAGTGGCCGTCACAGCTTCGCGGATGATAATCTCACCTCCTTTGCCGTGGAGGACAAGGTTGCGAGCCATCTCGGTAACAACAATAGCAACTTTTCCGCAGAATGCGTCGTCACCGCCGGAGCGTTGGCATATTTCAACCAGACGGCGTCTCGCAAAACCTACCTGGCTTTCCTCGAATACCGGGATGCAACGGCTGGAAGTCATTATATAGGTCCCATCTTGGCGAGCTCGGCGTCAGCCGTTTTTCGATTTCTGCTTCTTCATTCAGAAAAGCTCTTCCACGGGGCAACGCGTGGATCGGCCCGTGTTTGAGACGAAGATGGAAGGAGTGCCATGCGAATATGCGCCCGCACCGGATGATTAGCCGCGGGGCGCGATCTTAAATAATTGGTCCACCTTTCATTACGGGCAGACGATTCAATTGAGTCGAATAGGCAAAGGCCACCGCGGTCGCGTGCTGGGAATAGATCGCGAAGTTGACGCCATTTCCCCTCCAAGTTGCGCCAAGAGGATACGGCTTGCCGAGCCAAACTTTAGTTGGTGACATGTCGCTTATTCGCGCGAGAGGCAACTTGCGGCTGTGCCGAATTCATCGTTCTCGGCTTCCGCGGCAGCCTTCATCATGCCACCATCCGTTAGAGCACGCGCCATCAGGTCTAAAGGTGTGCTCGCGCGTTGCGTCCGCGGCTCGTCCACGATGCGGGAAGTGGTCCGGCTCGTGCGGGATAGCAGCGTGGAAGACTTGGTCGCACGGACATTTGGTTGCAGCGCGGGACGGTGTGCTCGTCTTTTCCCCTTCTGAAATGACTCTGTCACAGAAGTCCTTTCTCATGATTCCAAATACATGCACTCGCTTTTCATACTGACATTCGAAAGCAAGTATGACGTATTTTGTGAGCCTACCCCGCGTAAAAGAAAATCGGCTAAAAGCCAAATGCAATGCGCTTGGCGCTGACTACTCCGCTATCAACGACATGCTCAGCCGCATACTTCGGTGGGGCCCAGAGCTGGACTTAGATGCCAGCTTTGCGCCCAAACGAACAGCAGACGACACAGACTACGATGCAGAAGCCAACACGGCTCCCTTTCAAGTTCTACGAGAATT
>Ga0210383_10003764_pt1 | contig 13534 bp, 14 predicted proteins | sample IncBWC14OmetaG_FD_160072 | JGI IMG/M metagenome (GOLD analysis project Ga0210383, IMG submission 160072) | Forest soil microbial communities from Barre Woods Harvard Forest LTER site, Petersham, Massachusetts, United States - Inc-BW-C-14-O ...
CGAGCCCATCGCCGTCGAGGCCTGCACGAATTCCCTGGTCCGCAGCGACAGCACCTGGGCCCGGACGAGCCTGCAGACGTAGGGCCAGGACAGCACCGTAAGGATCACGATGATCGCGGTCAGGTTCAGCGTGAACATGCTGGAGACGATCAGCAGCAGGATGAACGTGGGTACTGCCAGCAGGGTGTCGACGATGCGCATCAAGAAGGCGTCGACAAACCCGCCGATCATGCCGGAGATGGCGCCGTAGAGGGCACCGATGACAGTGCTGGCGATGGCGACCGAGAAACCGAGTTCCAGCGAGGACTGACCGCCCACCATCAGCCTGCCGAGGATGTCGATGCCGTACTCGTCGGTGCCGAGTGGATTGCCAGGCCCCGGCGGCTGGTTCGACAGACCCAGGTTGACGGTGGTCTGGTTCGTCCGGTAGATCAGCGGCCCGACGAAGCAGAACAGGATGAGCAGCAGCACGACACCGCAGCCGCCCATAGCTCGCTTGTTGTGCAGGAAGTCGTGCAGTGCCAGGTTCCCGGGCGCGCCGTGAGTCGTCACCTCGCCGCCGGATGGAGCCGCGCCTGGCGGAATGACGCCGACCGGAGCCACCCCTGCCGCTCCGGCGACGGCCGCGTCGTCAGGTGGCTGCATGGCGGATCCTGGGATCGAGGATGCCGTAGGCGACGTCCGCGACGAGATTCCCGAGCACCGTCGCGACGCCGATGATCAGCGTCGCGCCCAGCATGACCGGGAAGTCGTGGCTGAGGGCCGACTGCCAGAACAGCAGCCCCATGCCGGGGAAATTGAAGATCGCCTCCGCGATCACTGCACCGGCGACGATGTCAGGCAGCGACAGGCCGAGGATCGTGACGATGGGCAGCACCGCGTTGCGAAGCAGATGGCGAGTGAAAATGACCCGCTGCCGCACGCCCTTCGCGCGCGCGGTCCGGATGTAGTCCTGCGCCAGTTCTTCGATTGCCGAGGACCTCATGTACTGGCTGAAGCCGGCCACGCTGTTGATGGCGAGCACGACGACGGGCAGCACCATGGCGTTCAGGTCACCGAACAGACCGCCCACCGAGGTGATCCCGCCCGGAAAGTTGGGCTGGAGGATGTGGAAGTGCACGCTGAAGATGGCGATCAGCAGCAGCGCTTCCATGAAGTCCGGTGCCGAGTACAGCGTGAACCAGGTCCCGGCGACGACGTCGTCCCTGACGGTGCCGTGGTGGAGCGCCTGATAGAGCCCCATCGGCACGCCGATGATCAGTGCCAGCAGCGTGGACGCGCCAAGGAGGACCGCATCGCGGGGCAGCCGCTGGGCGATCAGCGAGGAGACCGGCTGCCCGGCCGTGTAGGAGACGCCGAAATTGCCATGCAGGACGTGGTCGCAGTACAGCCAGAACTGCACGGGCAGCGGCCGGTTCAGCCCGTAGGTGTTGTCGAATAGCGCGATCCTCGCTGGCGTCGCCTTGAGCCCGAGCACGGCTTTCGCCGTGCTGCCCGGCTCCAGGTGCACCAGGATGAACGTAAGGATCATCACGCCGATCACGACCGCGACCGACTGCCCGATCCGCCGAACGAGGTACCAGGTCATGAACCGGACTTCGTGTAGTACCAGACCTCAGGGTTGAGCAGGCCGGAGAACGGGTTCAGCGGCGTGACGCCCGCCAGGTTGCTCTTGTACACAAAGACGAACGAGGCGTTCGGCAGCCACAGCAGCGGCAGTTGCTCGGCCGCGTAATCCTCGTAGGCAAAGAACGCCGCCGAGCTCGAGCCGTACTCGGTGGCGTCGATGAGCTTGTCCATCTCCGGGCTCGAGTAGCCGCCATAGTTGCCGTTGGCGTCGGTGTTAAACTCCCCTGCCCCGGACGGATCCATCAGGTACTCGTTGTAGCCGTACTGCTCGAGCTGCCAGTCATCGCAGGTCGCAGCCGGATGGGACTGTGCGTTGCAGGTTCCGGTGGTCGCCACGAGGGTGTTGAAGGGCTCGGACTTCAGGGTGATCTTGACGCCGCCGAGCGACTCAGTGGACTGGAACGCCGCGTTCTGCTGGTCAAAGGATGCGGTCCCCGAGCCGAACAGCAGCTGGAACGTCAGCGGCGTGCCCGCCTTGATGCCGGTGCCGCAGTCCGAGGCGGCGGCGCCAGGCCGCACGCAGGTGTCGGTGCCGCCCGGCACGACCTTCCAGCCGTGTGCCTTGAGTAGCGCAATCGCTTTCGTTGGCGAGTACTGGTAGGGGCCGCCGGTCTTCTCCAGCGGCGAGTCAAACTGCTGGCCGTACAGCACCGGCACCGGCCCATTACCGGGATCGGCGTAGCCCGCGAAGACCTTGCTGACGATCTGCGGGCGGTTGATCAGGTACTCCATAGCCTGCCTGATGTACAGGAGGCGCAGCAGCGGGCCCGCGGTCGGGTTGTAGAAGTTCGGCAGGATCTCGGCGACACCAGGGTTCGGCACCTGCGCCACCGAGTAGCCCTCGGCCTCAAGCGCCGGAATCTGCCTAACGTCGTTGAGCGGGACGCCTGCTATGTCCAGCGTGGTGTTGGAGCGCAGCGTGTCCATCTCGGCTGTGTCGGTCGTGAACGGCGTCCAGATCACCTTTGACAGGATCGGCTTGTCCGGCCCGGAGTAGTTCGTGTTCGGGACCCAGCTGTAGTAGCCAGAACTCTGGAACTGTGACAGCTTCCACGGCCCGTCCACCACCTGCCAGAGCGGGTTGGTCGCGAAGGTCCCCATGTCCGCGCCCTGCGCCTGCAGGAAGTTCCAGACGGCCTTAGCTCCCGACGCCGTCTGGTCGTAGTCGCCGACCGGGCCCGTCGACGAGGTCTTGTCCCAGGCCTGCTGTGGCAACAGCGGAATGGTTGCCAGGACGTTGTCGACATAGAACTGCGGGTTGTAGGACCGGGTGAGATTGATGACCACCGTGCTGGCATTCGGCGTGGCGACACTGGCGACGTCGACCGGGAACAGGCCATCCACGTAGTCGAACCAGTCGTTGTAGTTCGTCTTGAGCAGGTTGTAGACAAAAGTGAAGTCGCGGCTGGTGATTGGCGTGCCGTCGGACCACTTCCACGGCTTCAGCACGATGGTGATGACCTTGTCGCCGTCCGACCACTTCAGCGAGCTGTACAGGCTCTCCTGCGGGTTCGGGACCGAGTTCGCGCCGTCGCCGGAATAGACCAGCCAAGGCCACGATCCGAGAGTCAGGTCGCCGTTGTAGCCGTTAGAGTTGGTCGCCGGCAGCAGCGGGAAGATGTCGTTCGGCGAGGCCCCGACCTCGGCGAGCGTGACGGTGCCGCCCTTCTCCGGCTTACCTGTCGGGGCCGAGTTGCCACCGCCGACCTTGGCGACGCTGCCTCCTCCGCACGCTGCGAGAGTTGTCAGGGCTAGCGCGGCGACCGCCGCAGCAACTAGTCGATGAGTCCTGTGCACCCGACAACTCCTTCGGTCTGCGCCATCTTGCGCGAGAAAATCTCTCGGCATTCCTACCACTTGAGTAGGCATTATACGGTGATTCAGCCGATTTTTTGAGGGGTGTCAGCCAGGTTTAACCACACTGTGACAGTTCCTGCTAGTAGTGGACTGAACACGTTCAGTCACCCACGGCGCAGCCCCCGGCCGCTGTGGCCAGGGGCTGGCTGCCAGCTACCTCGAGCTGGGTTCGCGATGGTGTTTCCGCGGTGACGTTAACTGCGCGGTGTTAGCTGCGCGGTGTTAGCTGCGAAGGCGCGCCGCAGCGTCGCGGAGCGCGGCGTCCAGGAGCGTCGGCTCCAGCCCGAATGCCTGGGTCGTGGCACTGGAGTCGATCACGAACGGGCGGGTGAACTGGTACCGCGTCGTCCGCAGTTCCTTGATCATCGGCGAGAAGAGGCCGGTGGCCCACAGCACCGGGTACGGGATCGCCATCAGCTTGGCCGTCGGAGCGGCGTTGACCTCGGTGAACCGGATCGCGAGCTGCCGGACGGTCAGGGCGGGGTTGGTCGGCACGAGCCATGCCTGGCCATACGCCCGCTCGTCCGTCGCAACCGCGACCAGCGTCCTGGCGCAGTCGGTGATCGAGGTCCAGCTGTGCGGCACGTCCAGCGGCGACGGCGAGTATCCCCGCGAGCCGGCCAGCAGCGACTTGCCGATCCCGTAGGACAGCAGCGAGTTGGCCTCGATGTAGTCGCTGGCGCGGACCTCGGTGGCGCGGATACGGCCGCCCTCGTGCGCGGCGAGAGCGTCCTGCCACATCTTCGCTCGCAGTGCCAGCTTGGGATGGGTCGCTGCGAGCGGCGTCTTCTGCGTGATCGGCCCGTCGACCGGACCGTACCCGTACAGGTTGCTCATGGTGGCCAGCACGGCGCCACTGCGCTCGGCCGCGGTCAGCAGCGCCGAGGCGAGCGGCGGCCAGTCGGTGAGCCACTGGTGATAGGGCGGGTTCGCGCAGTTGTACAGGGCCGCAGCGCCCGTCGCCAGCTCGGTCAGCCGCTCCGCATCAGTCGCATCGGCAGGCACCCGCTCGATGGCGGGGTGGTCCGGTCCGGTGCCGCGGCGGCTGATGACGCTGACGTGCTCGCCGCGCTCGGCGAGTAGCAACGCGGTGGCGGATCCCACGGCCCCGGCGCCGACGATGACGTGCTTGGACATGTCTTCTCCTGAAGTTCATGGGGCGCCGGATAAGGTCGGCGCTCACGAAGTAAGAACACTGTTTGTGAGAGCACTGCTCTCCGTTGTAAGCATGAGTCTGCCATACGCCGGGCGCGAATGCAAGAGCACTGCTCTCGCTTGTGTGCAATACTCTCTACATGCCTGCGAACACTATCCGGGCCAGGGTCCGGGCCGAGATGACGGCAGAGATCAAGACGGTCGCACGGGCGCATCTGGCCACCGACGGCGCGAACCTGTCACTGCGCGCCGTCGCCCGGGACATGGGCATGGTGTCCTCGGCGATCTACCGCTACTTCGCGAGCCGGGATGAGCTGCTGACGGCGCTGATCGTGGACGCCTACAACGCGCTCGGCGAGGCGGTGGAGGCCGCCGATGCGTCGGTGACCGACCGGGACAAGCTGCGCGCGCGCTGGCAGGCCGCGACGCGCGCCGTGCGCGAGTGGGCGATCGCCAATCCGGCTGAGTACGCGCTGGTTTATGGCAGCCCGGTCCCTGGCTACGCCGCGCCCACGGACACCATCGCCGCGGCCGCGCGGACGCCTGTCGTGCTAGCCCAGATCCTGGCCGACGGCGTCGAGTCCGGGAAACTCGCCGGGGCCGAGTACCGTCCGTCAGTCCCGCTCGCAGCGTCCGTGCGCGCCGACCTGACCCGCACACGCGACGCCATCGCCGCCAACGTGCCCGAAGAGCTGCTACTCGCCGGGATGTCTGGGTGGATCCAGATGTTCGGCGTCGTCAGCTTCGAGTTGTTCGGCCAGTTCAACAACGTCATCGACGCCCGCGCTGAGTTCTTCGACCAGCAGATGGAGCTGATGGCCGACCTCATGGGCCTCTAGCACGGCAGGTCCGGCAGACTGTTAGCGACGCGGAGGAGAGCAGATGACATCGCAGTGGCGCGATCAGCTCGGGCCGTTCGGGATCTGGCGACCTGCGGTCCAGACAACCCCTGACCTCGCCGCGAGCCTGGAGCAGCTTGGCTTTGGCGCGCTCTGGCTCGGCGGCTCCCCCGATGCTGATCTCGAGATCGTCGATCAGCTGCTCGCCGCGACGAGCACGCTGATCGTCGGCACGAGCATCGTGAACATGTGGAAGGACGAGGCGGTCGCGGCCGCGGACTCCTACATGCGAATCCAGGACGCTTTCCCTGGCCGGTTCGTGCTCGGCATCGGCGCGGGCCATCCGGAAGCCACGGCCCATTACGCCAGTCCGTACGACACCCTCGCCGGCTACGTCGATCAGCTGGCTGACCACCACGTTCCGGCCGAAGGTATTGTCCTTGCCGCCCTCGGTCCGCGGGTGCTGCGCCTCGCCGCCGACCGGACGGCTGGCGCGATCCCGTATCTCGTGCCGCCCGAGCACACCAGGCTCGCACGCGAGATCCTCGGACCGGACCGGCTGCTCGCGCCCGAGCACAAGGTGGTGCTCGACTCAGATCCGGCGCGGGCTCGCGCGCTTGGCCGCAGGCGGGTCGCCACCCCCTATCTCGGCCTGGTCAACTACACCTCGAACCTGCGGCGCCTCGGCTTCACCGACGAGGACATCGATGACGGCGGCAGCGATCGGCTCGTCGACGCCTTGGTCGCGCATGGCACCGCCGAGCAGGTCGCCGCTCAGCTGCACGCGCACCTGAACGCTGGCGCCGATCACGTCTGCATCCAGCTGCTGACCGAGGGCAAGACCGACGCGCTGCCCGAGTATGCCAAGCTGGCCAGCGGGCTCGGCCTGGCGGGCTGACGGCAGCGTCCGGTGGCACGCGACTGGGTCGGCTGGCACGACGCCTACGAGGATCCGACGTCCGCGCTGAGCACGCGACTGGCGCTAGTTCAGGGGCACTTGTCTGACGCGCTAGCGGCAGCGCCAGCCGGGCCGATCAGGCTAGTGAGCCTGTGCGCCGGCCAGGGCCGGGACGTGATCGGCGTGCTCCCCGGCCATCCGCGCCGAGATGACGTGTCCGCACTGCTGGTTGAGCTTGACCCGGTGAATGCCGGCGTTGCCAGGGACAGCGCGGCCGCGGCTGGCCTGACCGACGTGCAGGTGCGAGAAGCCGACGCCGGGATCGTCGCTGCCTACGCCGATGCGCTGCCCGCTGACGTCCTGATGCTGTGCGGGATCTTCGGCAATGTGAGCGACGAGGACATCCGCCAGACGGCCACCGCCGCGGCCGCGATGTGCGCCGCTCGCGGCACGGTGATCTGGACGCGGCACCGGCGGCCGCCGGACCTCACGGGGCAGATCCGATCCTGGTTCTCGCTGGCCGGCTTCGACGAGCTGGCCTTCGACGACCCGGCGACGGCGACGCTGACAGGCGTTGGCGTGCATCGGCTGCATGCTGTGGCCACCTCAGCGGCGTCGTTGCCCGGACGCCTGTTCACGTTCGGGCCAGGAACCTAGCTGCCGGGTGCGACCGCCATCTCGCCGAGCTCGGACCAGTCATTCTGCTCGATCGTGAAGTTCACGATCTTCGGAGTCTGCGCCAGATGCGGGGGCAGCGTGCGCTGCGCCTCCTTGAAGTGGGCCGACTGAACATGCGCTGCGGCACCGTCGCCATCGCGGAACGCCTCGACCAGGACATACTCGGTCGGGTCATCGAGGCTCCTCGACCAGTCGAACCACAGGCAGCCGGGCTCGCTGCGAGTCGCCTGCGTGAATGGGCCGGCGATGGCCGGCCAGTTGTCTGCGTCCTCGGGCCGTACCCGGAACTTAGCCGTGATGAAGATCATGGAAACTCCCGTCGGCGTAGCTCACACCACCTTGATGCCGCCAGCCTGTCACGCGGACCCGGTGGCCTGTTGTCTCGAATTACAACGCACCGCCTTGCTGCGTCGTCTTAGCGGGTGTCAGTCATTTCAGTACTAAGGCAAGGGAGATTTCTGTGAAGCTGACACCTCACCGCCTGCGGCGCACGATGGCCATTACTGCCATCGCCGGCGCCGCTGTCCTGCTGCCGGCCGTTGCGCTCGCATCCTCCGGCAGTGGCGCTGCCGCGAGTGCACCTGCGGCAGCGCACCGTTGCTACGCCAGCGAGCTCACCGTCTGGCTCGGGTCGCCCGGCAGCGGCGCGGCCGGCAGCACCTACTACGACCTCGAGTTGTCGAACACGTCAAAGAGCACGTGCACGTTGTTCGGGTACCCGGGCGTCTCCGCCCACAACTTCGCCCGCCAGCTTGGCAGCCCGGCCGGACGCGACCATTCGCGGCCCTCGAGACTGGTGACCCTGCTGCCGGGCGGCACTACCCACGTGATCCTTCAGATCACCGACGTTGGTAACTACCCGCCGTCTGTCTGCAAGCCCACGAGCGCGCAGCTCCTCCGCGTGTACGCGCCCGGCGCCTTTTCTGCGATCACCATGCCGTTCCAGGGCGGGCTCCAGGCCTGCGGCCGCCGCGGGCCGGTCTACCTGCACGTCACTGCGGTCATCCCCGGCACGGGCATCCCCGGCCTCAACTAGCCCATCAATAGAGTTCGCACTGTCATGGGTGCGGAATTGCTGTTGCTAGAGCCACAGCAATTCCGCACCCATGCTTGGTCAGGCTGGCAGTAGCAGCTGGAATTCGGCCGCCAGCGCCGTGACGGCGTCCCGCAGCCTGCTGACGTCCGGGCCGGCTGACAACAGCGACCGGGACGCGCTTGGCATCACGCGGTCAGGACAGGCGGCGAACACCGCCGCCACATCCGCGGGTGACGCGCCTTGCGCGCCGACGCCAGGCGCGAGGAACAGGCACTGTGCCGATGCCAGGTCGAGCTCGGGCTGCAGCCGGGTCGGCCCGATGACCGCGCCGACCGGACCGAGGTCGCCAGGCGCCAGCCGGGCGTTGAGCGCGCCGATCTCGTGCAGCAGGTCCTGCTCGACAGGCGCCTGCATGGCGCGGCCCTCGGGATTCGACGAGCGCGTCACGACCAGCAGGCAGCTGCCTGACTCCGCGGCCCGCACGACAAAGCTCGTCATCGCACCCAGGCCGAGGTAGGGATGCACAGTGATCGCGTCGGCCCCGAGCGGCGCACCCTTGCCCAGGTACGCCTCGGCGTACGCATCGTTCGTCGACCCGACGTCACCGCGCTTGACATCGAGGATGACGAGCAGCCCGTCGCCGCGGGCGCTGGCGATCAGCCGGTCGAGGGTGCGGATACCGCGCCAGCCATGCCGCTCGTAGAACGCGGACTGCGGCTTGACCAGCCCAACGGCGCCCACCGCGGCGTCGAGCACAATGTCAGCGAACCGGTCGAGCCCGTCCGCGCTATCGCCAAGTCCCCAGGCTTCCAGCAGGTCGGCCGACGGGTCGAGGCCGAAGACGAGCGGGCCTCGCACTGACCGGACGGCCGCGAACCGGCGGGCAAATGATTCGGGCACGCGGCCATTCTCGCACGCGGCTATTACCCAGGGGCAGCGTCAGTTGCCCGGGGCGGCTTCAGCGGCGGCCTCGCGGGCGCGGTCGGCGGAGAGCTGCCGTTCCCGCTCGTTGCTGGTCAGAGCGGCGGCACGGGCGAACTCGAGCTGCGCCTCGCTGGCTCGGCCGAGCTTGCGCAGCAGGTCGCCGCGGACACTCGGCAGCAGGTGGTAACCCCGCAGCGCCGGTTCGGCCGCGAGCTGATCAACCAGCTCGAGCCCCGCCTGCGGGCCGTAGGCCATCGACACAGCGACAGCGCGATTGAGCTCGACCACTGGCGACGGCATGACCTCCGCAAGTACGCCATACAGCGTGACGATGCGCGGCCAGTCCGTCTCGTCTGGCCGGAACGCGCGAGCGTGGCACGCCGCGATAGCCGCCTGAAGCACGTAAGGACCCCGTTCCCCGCCCTGATCTAGTGCTTTTTGCAGCGCGGCCAGACCGCGGTTGATCAGCAGGCGATCCCAGCGAGTCCGGTCCTGGTCCAGCAGGAGCACCGGGGCGCCAGCGGCGTCGGTGCGCGCCGGGATCCGGGACGCCTGGATCTCCAGCAGCGCGACCAGCCCGTTCACTTCGGGCTCGGCCGGTGCGAGCTGGGCGAGCACCCGGCCGAGCCGGACCGCCTCCGCGCACAGCCCGGGACGCATCCAGTCGTCGCCCGCAGTCGCCGAGTATCCCTCGTTGAAGATCAGGTAGATCACCTCGAGCACCGATGACAGTCGCGCGGGCCGGTCTGCGGCATCGGGTACCTCGACCGGCACGTGTGCCTGGGCCAGCGACCTTTTGGCCCGGACGATGCGCTGGGCGATGGTCGGCTCCGGGACCAGGTAGGCGCGCGCGATCTCGGCCGTGGTAAGTCCGCCAAGCAGCCGGAGCGTCAGCGCGACCCTGGCCTGCACGCTCAGTACCGGGTGACACGCCGTGAAGATCAGGCGCAGCAGGTCGTCGTCGATATCGTCGGCGAAGGCCTGGTCGAAGTCCTGCTGGACGCTGCCTTCCTCGGCTGCCAGGACCCGGCCGATCTCGGCGTACTTCTTCGCCAGCTCAGTGTTGCGGCGGAAGAAGTCGATCGCGCGCCGCCGGGCCACCGTCATCAGCCAGGCGCCCGGATTGCGCGGTACGCCCTCGCCAGGCCACTGCTCGAGCGCCGCGACGACAGCGTCCTGGGCGAGATCCTCAGCTAGCCCGATGTCCCCTGTATAGCGGGCGAGGCCGGCGATAAGGCGGGCCGATTCGAGCCGGATGACCGTCTCGACCGCGGCTTGCGTCCTGGCGTCCGTCACGACAACCGATCACACCACCGGCTGCGGGGCTCGGCAACTCGCCGGCCCCGCAGTCCGGCCAGGTGCCGCTCAAGGGCCGTAGACCTGCCTGATGGTGCTTTCGCCGTCGCCGGCGATCGTGAGGAACCGCTTGGTCCACTCGACCGCCTCGTCGACGTCCCTGGTTTCCATCAGCGCCCAGCCGCCGACGAGCTCCTTGGCCTCGGCGAACGGCCCGTCCAGGACGGTGAACTCGCCGCCGGAGTACTTGACCTTGACCGCCTCGCTCAGCGGCGCCAGGCCCCCGGTCGCGAGCAGAATCCCGGCCTTCGTGGCTTCCTCGACGAAAGCGCTCATCCGCTCGTACATCTCCGGGCTCGCAGGCCCAACCGGGGTGTTGGGGTCGCCAAGGGTGTATCCGAAGAACTTCATGGCTACTTCCTCTCCGTTCCGCTGAGGTCTGCCTGACCTCGGTGCCGGCCGCCGGCCAGGTGCCAGCGGCATGATTCATCAGGGCGTCGAACGCGGACGCGCCACATCGACAGCACGCGCCAAAATTTTCAAAAGTCCGTCCTCCTGACGGCGCTGGACCGTAGTCGGTAGTCTCCGCCAGGACCAGACTGGCCCTGACGCCGCATAGTTTTGGGGCGGGTGGGCGCTCGGCCGGGCGCCGGCAGCAACCGGAAGGACGGCAACGCGATGGCAGCGCTTTTCACACGCGAGCGGCTCAGGAGCAGACCAGTAGCCAGCGCGGTAATGCTGACCGCCTGCCTGGGGGTTGCCGCCGCACTAGCGGCCGGCCTGACGGAAGCAGCGAGCGCGCAGGCCGGCGCCACGGCCGCCACGGCCGCCGCGGCTACGCCCGCCGGGTTCTGGAGCGGTACTGACAGCAACTACATCGGTATCCCCGGTCCCGCTCCGTATCGCGAGCCCGCCATCGGCGGCAGCTACGGCGGATACATCGGCATGATCGGGAACTGGGCTGCCTTGCAGCACTGTGGCGGCAAGCTCGTCTTCTCCACCACGGACGCCAACGAGGCCCGCCGGGACCTGGTGAGCTATCACGAAGGCATCGGCGTCGGGTACTACTGGTTCATGGGCGGTCCCGGTGTCGATCCGCATTACAACGGCACTACCGCGGAGGCCACTGCCTGGGGCGCGGCGCAAGCCGCCAGGGTGGTCGGCAATCTTGCCGCGACGAACCCCAAGCCGAATTACCCGGTCGTCTTCATGGACGTCGACCTGCCCGGCCACGCACCCAGCTACACGCCGGCCTCGGACAATGGCTGGAACGCCGTCTATACCTCACCGTGCAGCGGTGTGGTGCGGTCGAGCTTCGTCGCCGCGAGTCTCGACCGTGCCGACCTCAACGGCTTCGCGAACTACCTGACGACGCATTCGGCCTACAAGGCCGGCGTGTACTCGGCGCCGAGCATCTGGTCCTCGATCTTCGGCACCGGCGCGACTGCTTCGCTCACCAACACCTACGAGTGGACCTACAACGCCGACACCAGCAGCCTGAGTCACCATCCCAGCGGCTGGTGCCTGTCAGGAACTCGCACGTGCGCCCAGTTCTTCGGCGGCATGACCAGCGCGAGCAATTACGCGCTCATGTGGCAGTGGTCTGGCGGCGGCGGCACGAATAACGGGTTCGGGGACTTCGACCAGATCGACGCGAGCCGGACTCCGTAACGGCGGCAGACAACGATGTGGCAGGTCAAGACAAGAATCCTCGTCGGGGCGTCGGCTGTCGTCGTGACCGGCGCTGTCGCCGCGACCGCCGTGGCCCTGACCGGCGGGCAGCAGGCTGCGCCCACGCCTAAGCCGAGACCGACGGCATCGGCCACGCCGACGCCGTCGCCGTCGCCGACCCAGCTGCTGTCGCCGTTCACCGGGGAGCCGGTGTCGTCGCTCGGGCCGGTGCTCGCGGTCAAGATCGACAACATCGTGTATGCCCGGCCGCAGACTGGACTGATCGCTGCGGACATCGTCTACGTGCTGCCAGTGGAGGGCGGTCTCACCCGGTTCCTGGCCGTCTTCTCGTCACATTTTCCGCCGGTCATCGGACCAGTGCGCAGCGCACGAGCGGACGACCTGCAGTTGCTGGGCCAGTTTGGCCGGCCGGCGTTCGCCTTCTCCGGCGCGCAGGGGCAGCTGCTGCCAAAAGTCGAGCACGCCAACATCGTGGACCTGTACGCCGGCCTGGTCGGCGGCTACTACCGGAACTACGACCGCGTCGCCCCTTACAACCTCTACGCGACGACCAGCACGTTGCTGGCCGAGGCAAAGGGCGCCAGCACGGCGCACAGCATCGGGTTCAAGTTCGGCCCGGCGCCAGCCGGCGGCCAGGTGATGGGATCAGACACGGTTTCCTATCCGTCTTCGAAGTTCACCTTCACCTGGTCGGCGGCTACTAATAGCTGGCAGGTATCGATGGATGGCACGCCGGCGGTGACCACGGCAGGTCGCCGCTTCTCGCCGGCCACCGTGATCATCCAGCACACGCTCGTCTACAAGTCCGGGTACCTGGAGTACGGCTTCCCGCCGCCGTATGCGACGACCGTTGGCCAGGGCACCGCAGTAGTGCTGCGCAACGGTCGTGCCTACAACGCCCGCTGGTCCCGGCCGACGATCACCGGCGGCACCACCTACACCACGACCTCGGGCCAGCCGATGACGTTCGCGCCCGGACAGGTGTGGGTCCTGCTGATGGGGAATCCCAAGATCGAGTCCGGCTAGTTACCGAGGCTGCCAGCTACCGAGGTTGCGGGCGCTCACCGCTGAGGCCACGCCGTGCCGCATAATCTCAGGTGTGGCGAATCTCCTGATCAGCGACGACTCCGTCACCATCCGGTTGTCCATAGCGGAGAAGGCCCAGGCGCTGCACCGCGACCTGACCTTGCCGCGCGGCGCGATTACCGGGGTCCGGGTAGTTTCCAGCGGTACCGACGAGGTGCACGGGTTCAAGCTGGTAGGCAGCAGCATCCCCGGCGTGCTGATGGTCGGGAGCTTCAAAGGCGGCGAGGGCAGCACGTTCGCCCTTTGTCATGGCAATGGCCCTGGGCTCGTGCTCGACCTCACCGGCCAGCACTACGACCGGATCGTGCTGACGGTCGACAACCCCGAGCAGCTCGCCAGCGAGCTGTCGTAGCCGGTCGGCTGTCTCACGCCTGTCGAGCTCGGGATGCGTTCGTCATCCGAGCTCCAGGTCGCGCCGCGCGCCGGCATCCAGGTGTTCCCGGA
>Ga0210383_10003765_pt1 | contig 13534 bp, 2 predicted proteins | sample IncBWC14OmetaG_FD_160072 | JGI IMG/M metagenome (GOLD analysis project Ga0210383, IMG submission 160072) | Forest soil microbial communities from Barre Woods Harvard Forest LTER site, Petersham, Massachusetts, United States - Inc-BW-C-14-O ...
CGTCGCTCTTGTTCGCTGGCCAGCGTCCAGATCGTTGCGGACCTGACCTCCTGGGAGCTGGCGAAGGAGAAGTACACGCTCCCGGCCTCTTCCTTTTGGAAGAAGTCGAAGATGCCATGTTGACCGGGGTGCTTGCCGGTTACCAGCGAAGTCCATGCCGGCGGCGTCAATGGTGGCATGATCGAGCGCAGCACGGCGCGGGTGCTGCGCTGCTGGAGCTCGGCGAGGAAAGGCATCACCCCGCGCTCCATATATGGGTCAAGGACCGTGAACGTCGCTCCGTCCAAGCCGATCAGCAGCGTTGGGCCCATTTCACACCTCCTCCAGTTGCTTCGGTTGGCGGTGCTCGCACACGAACATCGCGAGTCCCGCGACGGTGATGTCGCGCTGGTTCACCGGCCGCTGCCCGATCTCCTCGAAGAACTGGGGGAACGGCAGTTTCCCGAACTGCTGTTGGACCATCGTCGAGAGGATCACGATCTCCAGGGACTCCAAGCCGAGATCGGCAACAAACCGCGTGTCCACGCCGATATCCCCGGTGTATTCCCAGTCGCCTTGTGCATCCTCGAGCAGCGCGAGGATCGCCTGTACGACCTGTGGGTCGAGCGTCGTCATCGTGTGGCCTGCGCAGTTACGCGACCGGGGTCGACGGCGGTCGCTACCACGAGCTCCCCGTCGCAGTGCGTCCAGACGACGAGCTGGCGGTGGGCGACGTTGACCAGCAGGGTCTCGTGCTCGGCGTCGATCGCGGACACACGCGGCGCGGTGGCTCCGCCGCTGAGGCCTGAGCCGAGCGCCTTCCCGGCTGCCTCGCGTGCGCACCAGATCCGCAGCAGCCACTCATCTGTGGCATTCGGGGAGAGCTGCTCGAGTAGCTCCTGCTCGGCGGCGGTGAAGGCTGCCTGTGCGAACCCTTGGGCGCGTGGCTGCAGTTGCTCGATGTCGATGCCCACGCCACCGTCAGGCGGTGCGAAAGCGGCAAGCGCAGCTGCCTGGCCGCTCGTGTGGGTAAGCGAGATCGCCGGCGCTTCGCCGAGACCGTCGAGTGCGGGGCAGAAGACGATCGGCGCGCCCTGCTCGTCAGGCAGAATCTCGATCTCGGCATGCAGCAGCTCCAGGCCGTGAGCGGCGCGGACGAGCTCCGCAACGCACTCCTTGCCCGCCGTGCGAGCTGCCAGCCACTCGAGCTCGCGCGTCTCGGGCAGTTCGAGGGCCGCGAAGATCTCGCGCTCGTGCGGGCCGAGCACGCGGCTGGCCCACACCGGCTTCCACAGGGCTCGATCGACGGGAAGCCGTGAGTCCATACATCGGCACACGACGGTCTGCTGCGGGTAGGGCGCTTGCGGCGCCTCCCATCGGCTCGACAACGGCGCCAGCTTCGCTGGACGCGCCAGCGGCGCGAAGCGCTCGGGGACGGCGAAGCGCTTGTCTTCCCAGCCGGTCAGCCGCATCCAGCAGCGGCCGTCCGCATCGACAACGTCGATGTCCGAGCTCACAAGGTGCTCGCCCTCCAGCGAGACCGCCGCCACACAGGCGAGCTCCTCGCCGACTGGCGGAGTGGGCCGGTACAGGTCGAGCGCGGCGAGCCGGAAGGGAAAGACGACCTGCCCTCGGTTGAGCATGTCGGCGGCCCAGAAGCCCACTACCTGACCGGCCGAGTCGAGCGCCACTGGGTCGAGCACGAAGTTCGGCTCGGGGTCATCGCGCAGCAGCCCCGTGCGCGGGAGCACCACGAGCTGCGCGTGCGCGCCGGCGCTGCTTACACGGTCCACGCTGCGGACCCCCTGCCACAGCGGCTGATGGAACATCGCCTGTTCATAGAGCTCCCCGGGCTGCCAGCGAGACGGTCTGCCATCGTGCAGCGCAACCACCGCTGGCGCCGGCGCGGGCGAAAAGGCATGGGCCAGCAGTGCGGTCGTCTCGACGACGGGGGCGCCTGGGCCTTCGTCATCGACGATCCGCAGCTCCACGCGCACTTGCTCACAGCCGTCCTTGGCGGCCAGGCGGCGAGCGCTGACCTGGAGCGTCTGCGGGGCATCGTCGAACGCAAGCCAGCGGTGAGCGCGCAGGTCGCGCAGTCCCGTGAGGATCAGCTGTGGCAGCAGGCACGACGCGGCCTCGGCGAGGATCTCGATGCTCATCGCCAGAGGCATCAGTGGCAGCGCATGCAGATCAGGATCGGTGCGCGAGACCTCTCGGCCGAGCGTGTGATCGAGCAGATATAGGTCCTCGAGTGGGTTCACCAGCCGCTGAGCCACGAGCTCGATCTCCGGTTCCCAGGCCACGATCCTCCCGACGAGGGGGCGCTGCGTCGTTGCTTGGCCTGCGAGCGCCGTGCTGCCTTCTAGATACGCGCTCATCACCTCCTCGTTGGCGATCAGGAAGTGCTCCATGGTGCCCAGGAACCCCTCGACTACAGCAGCCGCCTCGTCGTCGAGCGGCGCGAGCGCTGTGCTCAGCTGCGACGCAGGAGCATACGGGCCGCTCGTCGCGGTGCTCGTGCCGTTCGTCGCCCCGCCGGCGTGCGTCGTCGGCGTGGGTGGGTGAATCACGACGTGGCTGTTGTTCGCGGAGCCGTTGCCGTTCGTGGTGCTGGCCCGCGTCGGGCGTACCCGCTCGAGAGCCTCGTCGGAGAGACGCAGCATCGGCCACGTCGTCGACAGCGGAACCGTCATGCGTTTGGTGTTCGCATCCGGCTCTGAAGCCTGCCGCCAGTCGATCGGCTTGGCGCGGCGCCTGGCGAACAGATAGTCGAAGTCGAGCTCGACGGCGTGGACGGCGAGCCTGCCGGCGAGATGATTGAGCTGCGTCGTACCCGAGCGACGGGGTAGATCGGCCGCCACGGCGCAGGCCGGGCGCCCGCGCAGGATGTCCTCCATGAAGGAGGTCATGTTTCCGCGTGGGCCTACCTCGACGAACATCCGCGCCCCGTCCTCATAGAGCGCCTCGATCGTCTCGCGGAAGCGCACCGGCCGGGTCCAGTGCTCGACCAGCAGCTCGCGGATCGCCTCGGGATCGTCAGGGTAGGGAGCGGCAGTGGTACACGACCACAGCGGCGTCGTTGCGGTGCGGACCGGTAGTCCTGCAAAGGTCGCTCGTAGATCCTCGGCGAAGGGCGCGAACAGGGGCGTGTGCACGGCGCGGTCGTATGGCAGCACCTCGCACATCAGCCCCGCTCCAACCGCGATCTCCTGCGCCCGCGCTGCCGCTGCCGTCTCGCCTACCAGTACAGCTTGGTGGGGGCAGTTGTCCATCGCCAGATAGAGCTCGCCGCCCGCCTCCTCGGCGATCTGACGGGCGGCCGCGGCATCGGCGCCGATCGCCAGCAGCACTGCCGCGGGCACCTCGTGGCGCTCGGCGGCATCCGCATAGGAGGCATACAGGCCGTGACAGAAAGCAGCCAGTCGCTCATCGGTCTCGACGTCGAGGGCACCCACGGCCATCGCTGCGGAGTGCTCGCCCGTACTGTGGCCAAGCACCGCATCACAGCGGGGCACGAGCCGGCTGACGACCCCGTATACGGCGGCATTCCCAGTCAGTACGGCCTCGACGGCGATGTCGAGCTCCATCAAACGCGCCTCAGTGCGCCGCCGCTCGGCATCGGAGAAAGCTGGTGGCGGAAAGACCCAGTCGCTCAGCAGATGGCCGCGCGGATGCTCGGCGTAGAGGCGGTCGACGCGGTCAAAGGCGGCGCGGGCCTCCGTGAACTGCAGACACAGATCGGCGAGCATGTTCGGGTACTGCGCGCCCTCTCCCGGGAACACGAATACGAGCTTGCCCTCGCGGCCAAGCGGTTCGGCCTCGTAGTAGATGCCGGATGTGGTCTTGATGCGCTTGCAATCCGGGTCCTTCAGCCGCTCGATTGCCTGCCCCAGCTTCTGGTGGAGGTCGTCGGTCGAGGAGGCCACGATCGCCAGGCGCCGCGGGTCCGCGACGCCGCCCAGTTCGTGGGCCAGCGTGAGCGCGAGATCCCCCAGCGTGGTCTTGGACCCTCCCTCCAGCACCATCGCCAGCTCCGACGCGGCCTCGGCGAGTCCCTGCGAGGAGTCAGCCTCGAGGATGCAGATCTCGCTGTCCCACGGGGGACGATGGCGCTCGGAGGGCGCCTCGTCCCAAGCCTCGAGCACAGCATGGGCGTTGATGCCGCCGAAGCCGAACGCGTTGATGCCGGCACGCCGCGGCTCGGCGCCCCCGTGGATCCACGGGCGCGTCTCGGTGTTGATGTAGAAAGGCGTGTGCTCGAGCCCGAGCTCCGGGTTGGGTTGCTCGCAGTTGAGCGTCGGCGGCAGTACCTGGTGGTGAAGCGCCAGCGCCGTCTTGATCAGGCCGGCGACACCAGCCGCAGGGATGGTGTGGCCGATCATCGACTTGACCGTCCCCAGCGCACAGCGCGCCAGCTCGCCGTCGCGCTTGCCGAACACCTTCGTCAGGGCGCCTATCTCGACCGCATCGCCGACAGGCGTCCCGGTGCCGTGGGCCTCCACCAAGCCAACGCTCGCCGGGGCGACATCGGCTGCGGCGTAGGCCCTACGCAGCGCCAGCTCCTCACCCTCTATGCGCGGGGCCATCACGCTCATCCCGCGCCCGTCGCTGGCGACGCCCACACCGCGGATCACCGCGTAGATACGGTCGCCATCGCAGACGGCATCATCGGCACGCTTGAGCACGACGGTGCCGATGCCCTCGCCCAGGAGCGTCCCGTCGGCATCCTTGTCGAAGGCTCGCAGCTGCTGGCGGCGCGAGAGGGCGCCGAGCCGGCAGAAGAGGTTCAGCGTCGCGACGGGCATCCATACCTGCGAGCCACCTGCCAGCGCGAGATCGCAGTCGCCCGCCAGCAAATCGCGCACCGCATGCTGGATCGCCACGAGCGAAGAGGCGCAAGCGGCGTCCACCGTGTAGGCCGCACCCATGAGGTCGAGCCGGTTGGCGATCCGTCCGACGATGATGTTCGGAATCAGCCCAGGTACGGTTTCCGGTCCGAGCGGCGGGAGCACGCCCTGAAGCTCCTCGCGCAACTGCTCCAGCTGCGCCGCGGGTCGATCGGGTTCGAGCTGGCGCAGCAGCTCGATGGTTTGGCCGACGACGAGGCCGCGCTGGACGGCCACTGCATTGCCGCCGTTGAGGTAGGTCCCCTTGCCGAGGACGATCGTCGTGCGCTCACGCACCGCCTGCGATAGCTCGCTCATCCCGGCGTCCGCGAGCGCGTCGGTGGCTACCTGTAGCGCCAGCCACTGGTCGGGCTCGCCGCCCACGGCGACGGGTGGGATGCCGTGCGCCAGCGGGTCGAAGCGAGCAAGCGAGCCGAGATATCCGCCTCGCTTGCAGTATGTGCGATCGGTGTCGGTGAACTCCGGGTCGTAGTAGACGTCTGCGTCCCATGCCTCCGGTGGCGGGTCTGTGGTCGAGTCGACCTTGCCGAGGATGTTCTGCCAGTAGGCGTCGAGGTCGGGTGCGCCGGGGAACATGCATGCCATGCCGACGATCGCGATTCCCTGTCTGCCTGGCGTGCCGAGAGCGGTCAAGGCTGGGCTCCAGCAAGCCGGTTGAGCGTTTGTGTTCCGACGCCAACAACATCCTGCAGAAGCGCCAGCAGACGCCCGTCGGCGCCAAAGAACCAGTGGTCGGCATGGCACATGGGAGGGGTGCTGGCAGGGCGGATGCGCAGCTCGTGGCGCACGAGCTCGCCCTCGCCCGCTGCGGCGATGCGCTCATAGCAACCGATCTCAGCTGGCAGCAGTGTCACGTCCCACTGCATACGCGCCCACACAACCTGGATCTGCAGTGCGCTATCGAGTAGGACGGGATCGAGCAGCCACTGTCTCCCGTCGGCGCCCGCCACGCACTGTCCGGGCTGCGATGGGCGCAGCAGTGCGCTCGCGCCCCGCTCATCCATGCCGTCGATCGCCACGATTCCCTGGAACAGCGGACCATGGAACAGCAGATCCCGGTAGGCGTCCTCGACGCGCATCGGGAATGCCATCAGGTCTGCGAGTGCGGCCGGGAGCGATGGCGCCGCTGTGTCGGCCTGTCCGTAGGCGAAGCGCGGCACATACTCGCCGGCCGACTCGACCGGCTGAGCAAGGTCCAGCAACTGTGCTCGCGCGCGATAATGGGCGCGCCCGCGGCTCATCGGGCTGATCGTGAGCTCGACCTCCGCGGCGTCCGTCTGCGGCTTGGCGTCGATGCGCACGCTCACCGGCCGGTCCTCATCCAGGGCCACGCCGTCGAGCAGGCGGATGTCGCGCAGTCCGGCGATCTCACGTCCGGGCACAGCTGCGGCGGCAACCTCCGCCATCAGCTCCATCGCTGCCGCGAACGGCAGCACCGGGCGCCCGTCGATGCGGTGATCGTCGAGGTAGAGGTCGCGTTGCAGCTCGAGCGTGTAGAGAGCGCGTACGATTCCACCGTCGGGGGCCTGGAGGATCTCGCTGAGGCCGTCGCTGAGGGGCATCGTGGCTGACCCGTCGGTATTGGCTGCGAGCAGGGTCGCGGGATCGACCCCAGCCAACCCTGAGGCTGCTCCGATGACGATCTCGCTCTCGCCCTTTCGGCCGCTCACGAGCTCCTGCCCGAGGAACCGGCAACCCTGGTCGAGTCCGATCAGAGCGACGCCGCGACGGGCGAACTCCTGCTCGAGCAATGGGGAGACCATGCCCCCCGCCCACGGGCCCCAGTCGATCGACACGACCCGAGCCGGCCAGCGGCTGTCGAGCTCATGCGCGAGCTTGCCGAGGACCTCGCTCGCCGCCGCGTAGTCCGCCTGGCCGCGATTGCCGAATCGGCCAGACACGGAGCTGAACAGGACGAGAAAGCGCAGGCCGTCGGGGCGCAGATGCTCGGCAAGGGTCAGTGCCGCGCCTGCCTTGGTTGACATCACCCGCTCGAGCGAGTCGGACTGCTTGTCGCGGATGAGCTTGTCCTCGATCACCCCAGCTCCGTGCACGACACCGTCGATGCGACCGTGCTGCTCGTAGACGGAGTCGATCAGGTCGGTGAAGGCCGCGCGATCGGAGACATCGCAGACGTGGTAGTGGACGTGGGCGCCGGTCGCGCGTAGACGCTCGAGGTTCTCCCGTGCCTCACGAGCGCGCAGGATGCGCTGGCAGTCCCGCTCGACCAGCGCCGGAGTCAGCAGCAGATCCCCTGCGCGGCGCTCGGCGATCAGTGCTTGGCGGAGCTCAGCCGCATCGACGAGGGTCGCGGTGAGAGGGCTCTCCTGCTCGATGGCTGTGCGACCGACAAGCACGAGCGTGGGGCTATAGCGCTTGGCGAGCGCCAGCGCGGTCTGCGCGGTGACTCCGCGTGCGCCACCCGTCACGAGCAGCACGCAGTCGCCGTCGAGCGGCTCGCCGTCGAGCACGCTGCCGGCGGGCCGTTCGGCGAGTGGCGTCGGCGCCAAGGCCAGTCGCTTTCTCTCATCGTCCTGGTAGCCCACCTCGACCAGGCCATCTGCCGCGGAGAGCTCGGCCAGGAGCAGTCCGGCTGCCTGCTCAGCAGGGTAGTCGGCTAGGTCGACTGACTTCACACGTAGGAGCGGTGACTCGAGGGCGAGGGTCTTGAGGAAACCATGCAGGGCTCCACCCGACGCTCTGCCTGGCTGTGAGCCGCCGGCGAGGCCGAAAGTGCCGCCCAGTCGTGTTGCGCCAAGGACCGCCGCGCCGCCCGCGCCGGCGGCTGCGTCGAGATCTTCCCGCAACGCCTGTATGAGCAAGAACAGCGTCCGCAGACCACCGTATTCAGGGGCCGAATCGCTGAGCGCGGCGAGATGGATCAGTGCCTTCGCGCCGCCGTGCTCGCGGAGGTCAGCTGCGACTTGCGCGGCTTGCGCTGCGCTCTGAGGCTCGGCCTCGCCGGCCAGTATGACGACGTGATGTCCCTGGCCGGCAAGCGCGTCGGCGAGCTCGGTACCCACCCCGCATCCATCGTCGACGATGACGATGGCGCCTGTGTCGGAGAGCCCAGCGGTTGCCGTGATCGCGGGAGCGCTCGCTGCGTGCACGACGAACCGGCCGATGCGCTCCTCCTCGGCCGGTCCTTGCTCAAAAGGGCGCGGGCGCTCCTGTGCGGCACCGTTCTCGCCAGGCGGTCCGCCGTTGGCGCTCGTCACGGGAGTCTGCAACGAGGCCACGAGCGTGTCGATTACGGCCCGCAAGGTCCGGCTTTCGGTGAGCTGTTCGATGTCGATCGCCTCGCGATCGGCCTCGGGGAGACTCTGCCTGAACGTGCCGGCGATCTCCACCCGCTTGATCGAGTCGATCCCGAGGTCGCCCTCGAGATCGGCGTCGAGGCCGAGCATGTCGGCCGGATAGCCCGTTCGGTCGCTGACGAGCGCCAAGATCCGCGTCTCGATCTCCGCGGCGCCCAACGACGTACTTCCGTTGGCAGGCTCGGCGGACTCTGTGACGGGTTCTGCTGGTGCCGGGGCGGGGGCCGTGGATTCGGGCTGGAAGGACGCCGGTGCGATCTGGGCGGGCGCCGTGACGGCACCCTGCGGCGTGGCTGGTGCAGCTGTCGCCACCGCGGGCTGAGCGGGGAGCGCGGGCGTTGGGAGCCGCGGCGTCACGACGGCCGGTCGTAGCGCCGACGGGGCACCGCCCGCTGCGCCGAGGTAACCGAGCATCACCGTCCGCTGCGTCTCGAGGAACTGCTGCATCACCTGCTGATGACGCAAGACGACATCAGCCACCCTGTCGCCCGCAAGCGGCTGTCCGGAGATCTCGCCAAGGCTCGACTGTACGACTGTGGCCTCGACGCCGTTGGCAGCGAACTGCCCGGCCTGTAGGTCGTTCAGCCGCAGTCGCTGTCCTTGAGTGGCGGTAGGGGAGTGCGTCCCATCGCCATTGGTGCTCGTCGGCATCACAACTGTCTCCTTCTGATCGATTCCCGGGATCGGCACCGCGGGCCCACGCTGCGCCCCGACAGGCCAGGCACGGCCGCCATCTACCAGCCACTCCGTACGCGGCTTCTCAGCGCTGTCGCGCTGCTCGTGTCCATCGAGGCCCCGTGCATGACGGCCACGGTGCAGGCGTACGAGGTCAACCGGCACGCCCTCGACCGCGAGGGCAGCCAGACAGTGCAGGAGCGACAACAGACCGGAGCGGCCCGAGCGGTCAGTGGAGACGGCGATGTGCTCGCGGTCCCCAAGGATCTGCGGAACCAGCCCGGTGAGCGCCGAGCGAGGTCCGACCTCTACGAACACGCGGGCGCCGTCACGGTGCATCGCTTCGATCTCGCGCACGAAGTTGACGGGACGGATCAGGTGCTCGGACAGCAGCGCCGCGATCGCATCTGGCTGCGGGAGATGAGCGTCCCCGGTGGTGTTGGAGTAGACCGGAATCCGAGGCGCGGCAATCGTCGTCTCGCGCAGCAGCTGTGCGAGCTTCTGCTGGGCGCTTGCCACATGGGGGGAGTGGAACGCGCACGCGACCGGGAGCATCCGCGCACCGATGTCGCGCTCGCGGCACCATTCGACCGCCGCCTCGACGTGCTCGCGCGGGCCAGAGAGAACCGTCTGACGCGGTGAGTTGAGGTTCGCGGCGACGACGCCGCCGCCCTCGAGCAGCTGTGTCAGCGCCTCGGGCGGCGCCTCCACGGCGACCATCGCCCCGGCCTCGGCCGCGGCCGCCTCCTTCATGAAACGGCCCCGGGCCTCCGAGATCCGCAACATCTGCTTGGCGTCGATCCCACCGGCGGCAGCCAGCGCCGCGAACTCGCCATAGCTGTGACCGGCGGTCCGGTCGGGCTCGACCCCCAACGCCTCGAGGACGCGCACATATGCCAACTCGGTCGCGCCGATCGCGGCTTGAGCGACGTGCGTGTCGGTCAGCTCGGCCTGACGGTGGCGGCGCTCCTCGTCCGTGAATGAAGGCGGCGGGAACACGTAGCTGCTGAGCGGGCGGTCATAGTGCTCGGCAAGCGTCCGATCCGCGAGCTCGAACTGCTCGAGCGCCTCGGGGAAGGCGATCGCTAGCTCGCGTCCCATGTCGATTACCTGCGAGCCTTGCCCGGGGAACAAGAAGGCCACCTTGCCATCAGCGCTCAGCGGCTGTGTCGACCAGTAGATCCCCTCCCGCTGGTGGCGGCGAAGCTCCCCTGCGAGGACGATCTCCCGTGCCCGCACGAGCTTTGCGCGCAGATCCTCGAGCGACTCGACGACGAGCGCGAGCGTCGGCTCTCCGCGCCGGCGCTCGCGCAGGGCGAGGGCTGATTCATGCGCGATCTCTGCGAGGTCGAACTCTTCCTCGGTCGCCAGCCTCGCCGTGAGCTGATCGAGCGCCGTCAATACCTCTGCGCCTGAACCGCGCCACAGCAGCAGCTCGCCCGGCCAGCGGGACACGGCGGCGTCAGGCTCGGTGAGAAAAGCACCCTGGTACTCCTCGAGCACGATGTGGAAGTCAGTTCCACCGAAGCCGAAGGCGCTGACGCCGGCGCGGCGCGGATGCTCGGCGCCGCCGGTCAGCCACGGACGGGCCTCGGTGTTCACATAGAAGGGGCTAGCGGGGAAGGCGGCCTTCGGGTTCGGCTCGCTCACGCCGATCGTAGGCGGCAGGACGCGATGGTGAAGCGCCAGCGCCGCCTTGACTATGCCCGCCACTCCGGCTGTCGCCTTGGTATGCCCGATCATCGACTTGATTGATCCGATCGCACACCACTGTTGCTCCTCGGAGTGCTCGGCAAACACAGTGCTCAGGGCCTTCACCTCGGCGCCATCGCCGGCGACCGTGCCGGTCCCGTGCGCCTCCACGAGCCCAACGGTTGCCGGCGAGAAGCGGGCCTGGGCGTATGCCCGCCGCAGGGCGCGCATCTGGCCCTCTGGACGCGGCGCCGTGAGGCTGCGGTCACGTCCGTCGCTGGCCGCGCCGACGCCGCGTATCACCGCGTAAATGCGGTCGCCGTCGCGCTCCGCGTCAGCCAGACGCTTCAAGACGACCGTCGCAAAACCCTCGCTGATCGCGATGCCGTCGGCGTTTGCATCGAACGGGCGGCAGCGGCCCGTAGGCGAGAGCGCCTGCGTCTTTGAGAAGCACAGGTAGGCGAACGGGTTCTGGATCGCATCGACGCCACCGGCGAGCACCATGTCGCTGGTCCCGACCTGCAGCTCACGCGCCGCGAGGCCGATCGCGCTGAGCGATGAGGCGCACGCCGCGTCCACTGTGTAGTTCGTGCCGCCGAAGTCCAGCCGATTGGCGATACGCCCGGCGGCAACGTTCATCAGCAGTCCGGCGAAGCTGTCCTCGGTCCACTCGGGGAGCCGCTCGAACAGTCGCTCCTGCAACTCCGGGAGGGCGTCGCCCAGCAGTGAGGGCAGCGCCGAGCGGACGGTGTAGCCAACCGACGTGTCAGCGCCTCCGCCTCCCGCGCCGAGGATCACCGACGTCCGCTCGCGATCGAACGGCCGTGTCGCATAGCCGGCGTCTTTCAGCGCCGCCTGCGCGCACAGCAGCGCAAGCAGCTGGAACGGCTCGATCGAAGCGAGCGACTTGGGTGGCAATCCAAGCGCCATCGGATCGAGCGGCACAGGGTCGATGAACCCACCCCATCGTGAGTACACCTTGTCGCGTGTGTTCCGGTCGGGGTCATACATCTGCCGCCAGTCCCAGCGCTCCGCCGGCACCTCGCTGATCGCGTCGACCTTCGCGAGGATGTTCGTCCACAAGCTAGCCACGTCGGGTGCACCCGGGAGGATGCACCCGAGCCCCACGATCGCCACATCGGCGGGCGGCGGTGGTGGCGGTTCCGGGGCAGCAGCGGGCGTGACGAGCTCGCTCAGCAACCTAGTGCTTGCTTGTGAGACGTCGCTATGGAGATCCGCAACCGTTGTTACCTCGTCGCGCAGAGCAGTGATCTGGCCGATCATGTACATACCCTGCTGCCATTGCTCAGATGCGTCGATCGCGATGAGCTCGTCCTGGTCGGCTACCCGATCAACGCCCTTCGCCGCGATTCGAAGGCGTCCGATGTTCAACTGCTCCAGCCGGCCGCGCAGCTCCTCGGCATCGATTCCCGCGGCCTGCAGGCTGCGTCGTTCGACCTCGAACTGCTCTACGAACGGTGACGGAAGGCAGCGCGTGGCGTGACCGGGTCCGCTCTCCAGCAGAGCGGTGTCGAGGGCCGCGACGGCTGCATCCTGAAACAGGGGTGTGATCGCCCCGGACTCGGTCGCCTCGTGTGTAAATAGATAAGCCGTCCCCATCAACGCCCCGATCTGGACTCCACGCTCGCTCGCGGCCGCCGCCGTCGCAGCGGCCATTGCACCGGACATGGCGTCGTGGATGCCGCCGGCGAGCAGCACGTGGCAGTCGGAGGCGTCCTCAGGTAGCTCATCGAGTAGGACGCTGAGCATCGAGTCCCACAACACGAAGCTCGTACGCGGCCCGACGTGGCCGCCACACTCGCGCCCCTCGAACACGAAGCGGCGAGCGCCGTCCTTCAGGTAGAGACTCAACAGCTGTGGCGAGGGGACGTGAAGATACGTCGCGATCCCGTCGGCTTCGAGCTCGCGCGCCTGGTCGGGGCGCCCGCCGGCGATCAGCGCAAACGGCGGCTTGTGCTTGCGCACTACCTCAAGCTGCTCGGCGCGCAGCTCCGCGGGAACGAAGCCGAGCACGCCCACGCCCCAAGAGCGCTCGCCGAGCAGCTCGGCGGTATGTGCCAACAGCTCATCGGCGTTGGGTCCACGCATCAGGGCGAGCGCCAGGAACGGAAGCGCGCCACCGTCGGCGACCGCCGCCGCGAACTCCGCGCGGTCGCTCACTCGTGTCATTGGCCCCTGCACCAGCGGGTAACGGGTGCGGTGCGACTGGGCGACGCCTGCTCCCTCCGCCAGTGGGTTTGCTCGCTGGAGCGTCGTACAGGCATCCGCGATTGCCGATCGCAGACCGTCGATGATCCCGGCGACGTTGCCGAACCGCCGCGCTAGATCGGCAGCGGACGCGGCATCCTGTCCTAGCGGGAGGACCGAGGCGTCTGTAGCGCTGCCGGCTACGTGTGCCTTTACGGTCGTGCGCCATGTATTCAGCGCGTCTGCGCTTGGCTCGAGCTCACGCTCGGCGCTGCTCAGCAGCTCGAGGCTGTGCAGTCCCGGCCGGCTGTACGCGCGGAAAGGCGCGCCCAGCGTTGTGCCGAGCGTCGCGGTCTCGCTTCCGTCTATCCCCGAGAGGGTGCTACGAAGAGCTTCCGGTAGGGGCGACTCGCGAGCGAGCAGCAACTGGGCGTCGAGTACCGCGCCGGCGGCGCCTGCTACATAGGCGGCGGCGACCGTGTGTAGGCCGATGCCGCCGTGGACGAACACGAGGATCTCAAGCTTCGCCAGCAGGCGCTGCGACAGCACGAACGAGCCTTCCTCGCCGATCCATCCGCCGGTCTCGTGGCCCTTGGCGATAACCCCGTCCGCACCGGCGGCCTGGGCGGCAAGGGCCTCATTGAGCCGCGTCGCCACGACATATGTGCGCAGCTGCACTCCGTGGGCAAGTTGCACAAGTCGGCTTAGCTCCTCGACCGGTGCATTGGCAAGGATGATTGTGTCAAGCCCTTC
>Ga0210383_10003766_pt1 | contig 13531 bp, 8 predicted proteins | sample IncBWC14OmetaG_FD_160072 | JGI IMG/M metagenome (GOLD analysis project Ga0210383, IMG submission 160072) | Forest soil microbial communities from Barre Woods Harvard Forest LTER site, Petersham, Massachusetts, United States - Inc-BW-C-14-O ...
GATCAAGCTCCACCTGCCGCTTCAAATCCGCGCGCATGGCTTCCAGCGTCCAACCGGTGTAGTGGCGATTCAAATACTCGGCGATGCGGTCGAGATCTTCCTGGCGGAAAGAGCGGTCGGGACGGATCAGCTTGTCGCGCGTCTGACCACCGGTGGAAATCAGCACCACGAGAATGCGCGAATCCGGCAAAAGCAAAAATCGCAGATGCGTCACGACGCTGCTCGCCAGCGGCGGCGAAATAAAAATCCCCAAGCCACGCGAAACGGCGGCGAGTACGTGGCTCGCGCGCTCCATCACGGCTTCCGGCGTTTGCGCCGCTTCGAGCTCGCGGCGAATCCAGAGGCGATCTTCAGGAGTGGCGGTGGCTTGCTGCGCTACTTGCTCGACGAAAAAGCGATATGCCGAAGCGGTGGGAACACGCCCAGCCGAAGTGTGCGGCTGGTAGAGATAACCTTCATCCTCGAGATCCGCCATTACGTTGCGAACCGTGGCAGGGCTGAGAGATTCGAAATACGATTTCGCGATGGAGCGCGATGAAACCGGTTCGCCGGTTTCGATGTACACGCGCACTACGTCAGTAAGAATTTGCTGATGCCGCTTTTGGAGAGCGCCTGGAACCATGAGCAACGCCTCGGCCGCAAACAGCCGGCGGGAGAGGCACGTTAAAATTTCTCCTGAATTCAAATCTTAAACGCGGTGCGGAGATGCGTCAACTTCGGCCGGAACGGCGGATGTGTTGACTTAGACAATTGGATGCGTGCGGAGCACGGAACGTCGCGTGCGTGCTTTGCATCGCGGGCGGCAAGAGAGTCGGTCGCAGCGGTTGATAATTGACAGATTACGGTCGACGGCGAGCAGTTGAAAGTCAGAAGTTGAAAATTCAAGAAGCAAGACTCACTGCGGAGACTTGCCTCCGTGCGCCGCCGCAGCCGACTTCGGCGGACAGGCGCAGAAAAGGAGGAGAAAAAGCGAGGGAGCACACTAGCAAAGCAGGATGTGCGATGCGCTGGGAGAAATCTGCGAAGAACGACGGTAAAAACCTGCTGAACGGACGTTGCGGAAGCGCTTCGAGAGGCCAAAAAAGGAGCTAAAAAACACGAATTGCAAAAGGCCTGTTTTGTATCGATTAGAAATTGCGTATATTGCTGAGCCATCTGGAGATACGCGAGTTTTTAATCGTGACTTGTATCGACTAGAAATCGCCATTTTCGCGCACTTTTTGAAGCTTACGAGGCGAAGAGGCGCACGCAAGGCGATCCTCGAGCCATTTGGAGAATTTGAGCGAATAAATCGGAGGCGAGCGAGCGCGACTTGCGTGAGCTTCGCGGCTGGAATATGCTTGCCAAACTTTGGAGGCGAGTTTCTTGACCTGGCGGGAGTCGCGCGCTGAATTCTAGCGCGCGCTTGGGAGGATTTGATGCGGCGATTTGGGGTGGCATGGCTGTGGGGCGGAGTGGCGGGCGCCGCGCTCCTGAGTTTTGGCATGGCGCACGCGGGGACCGCGCCACACGGAACGCGCATCGCGACAGCCGCGGCGCGGGCGGGGACGACATCGCGCGGAACTGCGGTAAGCACAGCCGCGGCGCCGGCGAGCTCCGTGCGGACTGGTGAGAGAACCACGCAGGATTCGAATGCCGCTACGAAAGGCTCCGCAGGGATGGCTATGAAGGCTGCCGACGGCGCGGGGCAGCCGCTTTCAACGCGAGTGGTGGCTTACCAAATTGACGCGAAGCTCGACGCGGAGAAGCACACGATTGCGGCAAGCGAAACGCTGACGTACAAGAACCTGACGGGGCAGCCGCAGCAGACGCTTCCCTTCCACCTTTATCTGAACGCGTTTCAACCGCAGTCGACGCTGATGACCGAGGTGCGGCTGAGCGGTACGCGCGGCACAGGGGCGGGATCAGGTTGGGACCGGAAGCACTACGGTTCGATTACGGTAACGAAACTCGAAGTGGACGGCGCGGGCGATTTGACGGACAAGATGCAGTTCGTCCAGCCGGATGACAAGAACGCCGACGACCACACCGTAATGCAAGTGACGCTGCCGAAGCCGGTGGCTCCGGGCGAGAGCGTGACATTCCGGATGAAGTTTGACGACGTGCTGCCGGAAGTGCTCGAGCGCACCGGCTACAAGCACGACTTCGTGATGGTGGGGCAATGGTTCCCGAAGGTGGGCGTGTGGTGGAAGGGCGCGTGGAACTGCCATCAGTTTCACGCGACGACGGAATTTTTTGCCGATTTCGGAACTTTCGACGTGAAGCTGACCGTGCCGCAGAACGAAGTGACGGGCGCGGGAGGCGATCTGGTGGCAACGCAGAATAATTCGGATGAGACGAAGACCCTGACGTATCACTCGGAAGACGTGCACGATTTTTCGTGGACCGCGAGCCCGACTTACACGGACGTGGAGGATTCGTGGACGGGCAGCGCCGGAGTCGTGAAGATTCACGTGTTGATGTCGCCGGGTAACATGGCAAGCGCGCCGCGGTACATCAAAGTGCTGAAGGGCACGCTGCAGTTTTACGACGAGTGGATTGGGCCCTATCCATACGACCGCATCACGGTGGTCGACCCGCCGCACGGAGGGATGGATGCCGGCGGGATGGAATATCCCACGCTCATCACGGCGGGTACGACGTGGTACATGCCGGAAGGCGCGCTGATTCCCGAAGTGGTGGTGGAACACGAATTCGGGCATCAGTATTGGTACGGGATGGTGGCGACGAACGAATTCGAGGAAGCCTGGCTCGATGAAGGCATCAACAGCTATGTGGAAGTGAAGGCGATGGATGCGCTTTACGGCAAAAACACTTCGTTTTTCAATTTCCCCTTCGCGCAATTGGGCGAGGCGGGCGAGCAACGGGTGAGCTATCTCGACGAGCCGGACTACGACCCGCTGACTCGCTTCGCGTGGAAGTTCGCGAACGACCAATCGTATGGCGGCGTGACATACGGGAAAACGGCAACTGTGTTGCTGACGCTCGAGAAAGTGATCGGCGAAAAGAAAATGATGCAGGCGCTGCGCGAATATTTCCTGCACTACCGCTTCCAGCATCCGACGGGCACGGATTTCCTGAAGACGATTGAGGACGTATCCGGGCAAGATCTGAGCTGGTATTTCAACCAGGCGGTTTCCGGGACGAACATACTCGACTACGAAATCGCGGACGCGCACTCGGATGCGGTGAAGTGGTACGACCTGAATTCGAAGGATGCAAATTTCCGGACGTACGTGACAGTGCATCGCAAGGGCGACTTCGTAGCGCCCGTGGAAGTGCTGGTGAAGTTCGAGGATGGGTCATCGGCGACCGAGCATTGGGACGGGAAAGACCGCTGGATGCGGTACGAGTATGTGAAGCCTACGGAAATGGCGTCGGCGGAGATTGATCCGGGCGATGGGATGTTGCTCGACCGGGACCTTTTCAATAACAGCTACGTGGAAAAGCCGGACACGCGGGCTACGCAAAAACTGCGAAATCTGTGGACGTTTGCGGCGCAGTGCCTATCGCAATTGTATTCGTGGCTAACGTAGCGGCGGCACGGAAACGAGACGGGGAGACAGGAGAGCGGGATGGAGAGACCGAAAGTGTTCATCGAGGGAGCGGGGATCGTGTGGCGGCGGCAGCGGGCGCTGTGGCTGGTATATTTTGTCGGACTCTTCCTCGCGTATCTTGGTTCGTACGGATTGACTTCGCGCGTAGCGCCGGCGCTCGAACACAGCGCGCAGACGGCGCCGCGGCTGTATCACGCGTTCGATGTCTCGGCGCTTGCAGAACTGGCCGAGACGCCCGAGCGGCCCTTCGTGCAAACGAACACGAACTATTACTTTTTCCCGCTGCTCAATGCGCTGTTCATGCTGTTCGTGACTGGCGGAATCCTCGCGAATTACGAACGAAACACGCGACTTTCGACCGGCGAGTTTTTCGGCGCGTGCGGATATCATTTCTGGAGATTCTTCCGCCTGTTACTTTATTTGACCATCGTTTTGATTCCACTCTATCTCTTGACGGAGAGTGTGGATCCGATCAGTGGACGTGTGGACGATGCGTCCATTTCGCCGTTTACGAGCGTCTACTTCGAGATTGGCGCATGGGCGGTGATTCTTATTCTGGCGATGATCGTGCGAATTTGGTTCGACATGGCGCAGGTGATCGCCGTAGCTGAGGACGAGCGACGAATGCATTCCGCTCTAGGGCAATCGGCGAGGCTGCTGGGGCGGAATTTCTTTTCGCTGGTGTGGCTATTTCTGCGAATTGCGTTGATTGGTGGAATCGCGTTCGGCCTCGGTGCGTATTTGTGGGCCATCGTGCTGCGGCCCGAGTCTGTGTGGAAAGCGATCATCCTGGGGCAGCTGATGGTATTGACGCTGATCGCGACGCGGCTGTGGCAGCGCGCGAGCGAGGCGGCGTGGTACGGGCGTTACAAAGCAGCGATGGAGGCTTCGACCCCGCCCGCACCGGTTCCAGCGCCCGTTCCCGCCATGGCCGTGCTGAACTGACGCCTCGCGTTCGATCTTCCGAGATACCTACCAGATGCGGCAGCGCTCTGTTTCCGGGCGGACCATTTTCGAATCCGTGCTGCACGACCACGCTTTCGCGAATGCCGGCATATTGGAAAGCGGGCCATTTGTGCGGAACTGCGGCAGTGGATGCGGATCCGTGGCAACGCGGAGCCGCGCGGCCTCGGCGCGATAGCTGCCTGCCCAAACCTGCGCGTAACTCAAAAAGAAACGCTGATCGGCGGTGAAGCCGTCGATATCCGCGGGCGCGGCCTTGCCTTCGAGCGAATGATGAAAGGCGGCGAAGGCAATGGTGAGGCCGCCGAGGTCGGCGATGCTTTCGCCTTCGACGAGCTTGCCGTTTTCATTCAAGCCCGATTCGACTTCGAAGCCATCGAATTGATGAGCGACGCAATCGCCGCGCGCCGTGAAATTCTTCAAGTCTTCGGGAGTCCACCAATTCTTTTCGTTGCCCTGCGGATCGAAGCGCGCGCCGGAATCGTCGAAGCCGTGCGTCATTTCGTGGCCGATGACGGCGCCTACTGCGCCGTAGTTCATCGCATCGTCGCGATTCGGATCGTAGAAGGGCGGCTGCAGAATTCCAGCGGGGAAAACAATCTCATTCATCGAGGGGCTGTAATAGGCGTTGACGGAAGGCGGCGTCATGCCGAATTCCTTGCGGTCCACGGGCTTGCCGATCTTGGCGATCTGGCGGGTGAATTCGAAGACGCCGGCGCGGCGTTGATTTTCGGCGTACGAAGTGCGGACGACCTCGAATTTCGAGTAGTCGCGCCACTTTTCGGGATAGCCGATTTTTGGAGTAATCGCGTTGAGCTTTTCGAGCGCCTTCTGGCGGGTCTCGGGGCTCATCCAATCGAGCGTACTGATATCGGCGCGCAGAGCGGCGATCAAATTCTGGACCATCGCGCTCGCTTTGGCTTTGGCTTCCGGCGGAAACGCGCGCTGAACGTAATACTGCCCGAGCGCTTCGCCGAGGTCTCGATCCGTGGCCTGCGTGCAGCGGCGCCAGCGCGGGAGCATTTCCGTGGTGCCCGTGAGCACCTTGCCGTAGAAGCCGAAGTTTTCAGTCTCGAATTTCGAAGAGAGCGCGGGCGCGGCGGAATGGATTAGGTGCCAGCGGAGGTAGACCTTCCAATCGTCGAGTGAAACGGAGGAAAGCTCTGCGTCAACAGCCTTCAGGAATTCGGGTTGGCCGACGTTGATCGAATCGACCGGGGGTGCGTGGACTTCTTCGAAATATTCGGGCCAGGCGAAATGAGGCGTCAATTCATGAAGCTGAGCAAGTGTGGTGATGTGGTAGACGTTGTCCGGATTGCGCAAGTCGACGCGCTTCATGGAGGCGTTGGCGAGCGTGGTCTCGATCGAGAGAACCGACTTGGCTTCGGCGGCGGCTTTGTCGTCGGAATCGCCGAGGAGCTTGAACATGTTGGTGACGTGAAGCAGGTAGGCGTCGCGGATGTGCTGCGATTTGGCGTCGTCTTTCAAGTAATAATCGCGATCAGGCATGCCGAGACCGGATTGGCGAGCGGCGGCGATTTCTTTCGTGCTGTCTTTGTAATCCTGCTCGGGGCCGAAGCGAAAGACGACGGGAAGTCCGGAAGCTTGCAAGTGGGCGATTTCGGCTTGAAGCGAGGCGGCATCGTGAATCGCGGCGATCTGATGAAACTCGGAATCGAGCGGCGTGGCGCCCGCGGACTCGATCGCGGATTCGTTCATGCAACTTGAGTAGAAATCACCGATCTTTTGCCAGTTGGCTTCGGGATGGGCCTTTGGATCTTTGGCGGCTTCTTCGAGGATATCGTGCAAGACGTCCTCATTGTGATCGCGGAGCATGTTGAACGTGCCCCAAGTGGAGTAGGCGGCGGGAATCGGATGGGCCTTCACCCAGCCGCCATCGGCGAATTCGAAAAAATTATCGCAAGGCGAAACGGAGCGATCGAGATTCGCGAGGTCGAATCCATGGCCGGATTGCGAATCCTGCGAGGCGGAAACAAGCGCAGCCACGAAGGCATCGCAGCCGCCAGCGGAGGGCGCGAGGAGCGATTGATTTGAATCGCCGGAGTCAGGCGCGTTCAGATTTTGAGCGCCGAGAAGCAACGGCGATGCCAGTGTTGCTGACGCGACTAAAACGAACAACCAGAGACGAGTCTTCATCGAATGCCCCCCGAATGGCGCGCTGCGCGCCGCTGATTGCAATGAAGCAAGATCGCGCTGGAATGCAAAAAACAGGCAGGAGCACGGCTGCCAACCGCCGAACGCGCGGACATTGTAACGCCCGCGCGGAGCGTGTCAATGAGTCGACGGCGCATGCTAGAACACGACTCCGTTGCGCGGATCGTGGATGAGATAAAACTGCGAAGAACAGCCCGCGCCTGAAGGCGCTCTTGTTGACGCTGCGTCGTTTCGCCGAAGCTAAAGCTTCGGCTCCCCCGACTGAAGTCGGGGGCTCCCACCGAGGAAACTTCGATCCACACGACTCATCAGCATGAGCTCGCGTAAACTGCGGCCTCCGCACTCCGCACACGGGAAAGTTGGACGAACAAATCCAGACGGAGAGTTACACTAACGGGCGAATCGGAGGAGCGATAGCTTGATTGATCCACGGGCCGAATACGAGAAGAGGTCGGCGGTGCATCGCGAGGCGTTGGGGCGTGAAGCGTGGCGCGATTCCAATGCCGGCAACATGAAACTCCTCGCCCTCGCGATCGGACTCGTGATGGCGTGGTTGTGCGTTGTGGAGCACGAGTTTCGAGTCGCGTGGATGCTGATTCCGGGTGCAATCCTGGCCGGGCTGACCGTATGGCACGAGCGTGTGATGCAAGCGAAGTCGCGCGCACAGGCTGCGCAGAACTATTACCTGCGCGGAATCGCGCGGATGGATGACGCATGGGCGGGTCGCGGGCCATCGGGCGAACGGTTTCGCGACGGCGAGCACATTTATTCGGATGACCTCGATTTGTTTGGGAAAGGCTGCTTATTCGAACTGCTTTCAACGGCGCGTCTGCCGATGGGCGAGAAGCAGCTGGCGGATTGGCTGCGCTTCCCTTCTCCACTCGAAGAAATTCGCGAGCGGCAGCGGACGGTGGAAGAGTTGTGCGAGCGGGTGGATTTGCGCGAGAGCGTGGCCGTGACGGGCGAGGCGTTGCGCGCGCGAGTGAATCCGGAGTCGCTGATAGCGTGGGCTGAAGGCAAAGCTGAGATGCCGGGTGGACGGTGGCGAGTGGTAGCGGCGCTGCTGTCGCTCTTGGCGGGCGCGGCACTGGTGTATAGCGTCGCTTCGCGGATGGCGGCACCGTTCGTGGCTGTGCTGATCGTCGAAGGATTCGTATGGCGATGGCTGCAAAACCGGGCACGCGACTTGAATCGCAAAGTGAATTGCAACGCCGAAGGCATTGCGCTTTTCGCGAAGATTCTTGAGCGATTCGAGCGCGAGGAGTTTCAGTCGACGCGGCTGGCGGGAATTGCGCGAGAGCTTCGCGGAGACCGCGGCGCTGAGCCAGCGACGGTTGGCGCGTCAGCGAGCGCCTCCGCTAGCGTGCGGCAGCTGGCGCGCGTCGTCTACTGGATTGATAGCTGCGAAGGGATGTTTGCGAAGCTGCTGAATGTTCCGGCGCTGTACACGATTCAGGTGGCGTTTGCGGCGGAGGGGTGGCGCCGGAAGTACGGCGCGCGGCTGCGGCGGTGGGTGGAGATCACGGGTGAGATGGAGGCGCTGCTTTCGATTTCGGCGTATGCGTTCGAGCATCCGGCGGACCTGTTTCCGGAATTTGTGGATGTGAAGAGCGGGCCACTATTCGATGGCGAAGAACTGGGACATCCGCTGATCGCGGCGAAGAAGTGCGTGCGCAATAGCGTGCGGCTCGACGCCGAGACGCGGTTATGGATGGTGAGCGGGTCGAACATGTCCGGCAAGAGCACTTTTTTGCGTACGGTGGGCATCAACGCGGTGCTGGCGATGGCGGGAGCGCCGGTGCGCGCGAAACGGCTGCGGATGACGCCCGTCTATCTGGGCACGCGGATCCGCAGCATGGATTCACTGCTCGAGGCGCGGTCAAATTTCTACACGGAAATTCTGCGGATACGGCGCGTGTTCGAATGCGCGGGGCGCGAGTGGCCGCTGCTGTTCCTCTTTGACGAACTGCTCGAGGGCACGAACTCGAAGGACCGGCGCATCGGCGCCGAAGGACTGCTCGGGGCGTTGCTGGCGGAGCACGCTGTCGGAATCGTGAGCACGCACGATCTGGCGCTGACGGAGATCACGCAGCGGCTCGGCGCGACGGTGCGCAACATGCATTTTCAGGATTATGTGGAGAAGGGCGGGATGCGATTTGATTACAAGTTGCGCGAAGGAGTGGTGGCGCACAGCAACGCGCTGCAGTTGATGCGGCTGATTGGGCTGAAGGTGTAAGGCGAGGATGGATGCATCTCCAGTATTGCGTGGTAGTGGCGCTTCGGCGCAATTTTGGTACTACATGCTATGGCACGGATTTGAAAATCGAATCCTGCGATGCGCGCGAAGCGTGTAACATTCCAGGATGGGAACCACAAAATTCAGCGCGCGGATGGATGGTGCGTATTGGCGGGTTCGCGCATCGAATGACTGGCCCCGGCGAAGACACGATTTCGCACCGTCACATCGCCGAGAAGCGCAATACATCGCTGACACTCCTATGAAGCATTACCTATTTGCGAGCGATTTCGATCAGACGCTGACGTTCAACGATTCGGGATACGTGCTGAGCGAGATCATCGGCATCCCGACCGAGGAATTCAAGCGCCGCGCGACGGGCATGGCGAAGCTCAACCTCGTGCAGCAAGGGGCGGAACTCGCTTATTTGCTGCTGCACGACCCGGAATTTCGAAGCCGGGTGCGGCGAGAACATCTGTACGAGGTGGGGAAGAAAATCCGGCTGAAGGAAGATATTGGACTTCTATATGAAATTCTCGATCGTGGGATCGAGAGTTATCATTTTGATTTTGCGATTGTGTCGGCGGCTCCGGCAGAAGTGATTCAATCGGCGCTCGAAGGCGTGGTGCCGCCGGAGAAGATTCACGGCACGGTGTTTCAGTACAAGAGCACCGGCGAGATCGACACGATTGTTCGAGCGACGGCGGGCTACGGCAAAGTGGCGGTGCTCGATCAATTGCAATCGTCGCTGCAAATCGGGCCGGACCACATTGTGTATGCGGGCGATGGGAGCTCGGACATTCACGTGATGCTGCACATCAACGCCCGGGATGGGTTTACGATTTCCGTCTCGGATACGAAGCAAGTGGCGAATGTGGCGAAGCAAACAGTGCTGGGAAACAGCGCGCTCGTGGTGCTGGTGCCAATTCTCGAGAAAATTGCCGGATGGCAAAAGCCGCAAATTCGCGAATTCCTCGAGTCGTATGGATTCCTGATTCAAGAGTGGGACAGCGTGCGGACGGATTGGTTGACGTTGCGGCAGGCGCACGAGCAGCCGAAGCAGGCGTCGAATGTCGAGTGAGCGACGCTTACCCGTGAGCCTACGGATACGGTCCGATAAGGAATCTCTGAAAGCTTTGGCTCGCCGCAGAGACGCTGAGCGCGAAGTGACAACCTATGATGCGCTCCCGCCCGCCTTTCTTCCTTTCCTCAGTTAGCTAACGCTTGACAACGGAACACGTCTATTGCAGGGTGTGTACCTAGACATCTAGGGAGACGGCCGTGGGCAAAGACCAACTGCAGGGAGCACTCGATCTACTCATCCTAAAAATCCTGGCGCGGGGAGCATTGCACGGATACGGCCTCGCGCAGCGAATCCAACAGATTTCGGAAGACGCGCTGCGCGTGGAAGAAGGCTCGCTCTACCCCGCCCTGCACCGCATGGAGCAGCTCGAATGGATCGAGGCGGAGTGGAAACCGACGGAGAACGGGCGCCGGGCGAAATATTACAAGCTGACGCCGACGGGACGTAAACAACTGGCGCGCGAGCAAGAACAATGGAGCCGCGTGGCTGGAGCCGTGGAGAAAGTGCTGCGGTACGCGTAGCGCACGAGGTGCGAAGTTGCGTTGGACGAAGAGAATCCCGCAGCTCTTCCGGCGGCGCGAGCTGGATTTCGATCTCGACGAAGAACTGCGCTTTCACATCGAGCACAATATGCTGGACCTGATCGCGCAAGGCATGGATCCGATTGAAGCGCGGACGGCGGCCTTACGTGCTTTTGGCGGGATGGAAAAAATGAGGGAGGAGTGCCGAGACGTGCGCGGAACACACTGGATCAGCGACTTCTGGCAAGACGTGCGCTATGGAATCCGCACCCTCGTGAAAGACCGGCGGTTCACCATCCTCGCGATTTCCGCGCTCGCACTCGGAATCGGCGCGGCCACGGTGATATTCAGCGCCATCTACGGAGTGATCCTCAATACGTTTCCGTTTCGTGATGCAAACCAGGTGACGAGCTTCGGAATCGTAGACCTCGACCATCCCAGGGGAGACCGGGAATTCCTGCGATTCGATGAGTTTCTATATTTCCGCGAACAAAATCACGTGTTTCAGGACTTGAGCGGCGAATTCGGAGGGTTCAACTCTTCCCCCGTAACGTATACCACCGGCACGAGCACGTATCAGTTCGACGCGGATTATCTGAGCGTGAACTCCTTCGCATTCTTTGGCGTGAATCCGCTGCTCGGCCGATTGCCCACGGAAGAAGACGTGAAGGCCGGGGCGCCTCCCGTTTTCGTGATCGGCGACAAGCTTTGGGCGCGGCAATTCAATCGCGATCCAAGCATCGTGGGCCAGAGTTTCACGCTGAACGGCATTCCCACGACTCTTGTGGGCATTATGCCTCCGCGCTTCCGATGGGCGTGGGTAGATGTGTGGGTTCCTTTCAGTCTCGAAGCCGGAACGGATGCTGTGGATCCGAATCTCGCGCGGCGATTCATGTATACAGTGGGCCGGCTCAAGCCAGGCGTTTCGATCAAGGCGGCGGTGGCCGATCTCGATGTGGTTGCACACCAGTACGCGGCGATACACCCGAACCAATATCCGAAGCGATTCACGGTGACTGCGCAATCGCTCGCCGACCGGGTTCTGGGCGGCTTCAAAACGTTGCTCTACCCGTTGATTGCCGCCGTCGCACTGCTGCTGCTGATTGGGTGCAGCAACGTGGCGAACCTGCTTCTCGCGCGCGCGACCGTGAGAGAGAGAGAAGTTGCCGTACGGGCATCGCTCGGCGCGGGGCGCGGGCGGCTGGCGCGGCAGTACCTCGCGGAGAGTTGCGTTTTCGCGCTTGCCGGCTGCGTCGCGGGGTGCTCGCTCGCGTGGATTGGAATCAAACTGCTGGTTCCGCTGGTCCCGTATAACGCGTTCCCTCAAGAAGCGGTGATTCAACTGAATGCGCCGGTGCTGCTTTTCGCGCTCGGTGCGACGGTGATCACTTCCCTGCTGTGCGGAGTTATTCCGGCGATTCAAACGCTGCGCGGCGATTTGCAACCGAAGTTGATCGGGTCGGGAAAAGGCAGCGGCGGCTTGCGTCACGGGAAACTCAGATCGGGATTGGTGATCGCGGAAGTAGCAATTTCCATCGTTCTGCTCGTTGGTGCCGGATTGACGATGCGGGCGTTCTGGCAAACGGTGAATCTGGATTTCGGCTTCGATCCTTCGCGAATTCTGTCGATGCAATTGGCTTTCCCGCGCGGAGTGCAGCACACGGCTGAGGAGCAGGGTCTCATTTTTCGAAGAGTATTCGACCGGGTTCAGAATCTTCCCGGAGTCGTGGCCGCGTCGATCTCGATTTCGATTCCTCCCTTTGGCGGAAATTCCACAAACATCGACATCCTTGGGAAACCACATTCGGAAGACTGGACCTCGATGTTCGATCTTTGCAGCGAGGGCTACTTCGACACGATGCAACTTCGCCTGCTGCGCGGGCGAGTCTTTTCGCGGGGCGATATGGACTCCGCCAAGCACATGGCGGTGGTTACGCAAGCTTTCGCGACAAAATACTTCGCTGATTCCGACCCAATCGGCCAGCAGATCTCGCTGAAAATATTCGATGAATTCCCCGATTTGAAGGGCGCGCCTTTCCAAATCGTTGGCGTAGTGTCCGACCTGAAGAATCGCGGCATTCGCCAGACTCCGGCTCCAGAAGCGTTCGTTCCCTACACTGTGATTGCATCCGGCGGTAGCGTGATCCTCGTCCGCACGGCGATACAGCCGGATGCGATGATCTCAGCCATCCGGCAGACCGTGTGGGCAGAGGATTCGAATCTCGCCGTCGTGAATCCGCAGACAATCGAAGCCGCGCTGGAACGCGATGTCTTCGCGTTTCCGAAATTCGAGTGTGCCGTGTTCGCAGCGTTCGGGATTATCGGGCTTGCACTGGTGGTGATCGGAGTCTTCAGCGTGATGGCTTACACAGTGTCCTTGCAGACTCGCGACATCGGAATTCGAATGGCGCTCGGCGCGCAGCAACGCGACGTGCTGAGCATGGTTCTGCGCAACGGGATGCTTCTCGTTGCAACCGGAGTTGCGATCGGCCTGGCAGGAACCTGGGCGCTGAAGCGAGTTGTTGCAAACATGGTGTTTGGAGCAACGGCGAGCAGTCCTTCGGTTTTCGTCGTGGTGGCGGCGGTGGTAATGGCGGTGGGCGCAGCGGCTTGTTACCTGCCGGCCCGGCGGGCCACGCGTGTGGATCCGCTGAACGCGCTTCGGCACGACTGATTCGAAAGGAAGTGCAGCGTGCGATTGAAACGCTTCCGCTCACTCTTCCGGCGGCGCGAGCTGGATCAGCAGCTCGATGAGGAATTGCGATTTCACGTGGAGCAAAAGACGCAGGAGCTCATCGAGCGCGGGATGGATCCGCGCACGGCGCGGACGGCGGCGCTGCGGGCTTTCGGAGGAGTGGAAAAAATGAAAGAGGCCAGCAGGGATACGCGCGGATCAAGATGGATCGAGGATTTCTGGCAGGACTTCCGCTACGGCGCGCGAACGTTGATCAAGGACCGGCGCTTTACGCTGCTGGCTATTTTTGCGCTGGCGCTA
>Ga0210383_10003769_pt1 | contig 13528 bp, 9 predicted proteins | sample IncBWC14OmetaG_FD_160072 | JGI IMG/M metagenome (GOLD analysis project Ga0210383, IMG submission 160072) | Forest soil microbial communities from Barre Woods Harvard Forest LTER site, Petersham, Massachusetts, United States - Inc-BW-C-14-O ...
GCTTGCTGTCCAAATTTTGCGACGTTGTCGGCGAATCCTTCAATCTCAGGATCGACAACCGGGTCGGGCCGGAAGGTCGGCACGATTCTTGCCTTCCAATTCGATTCGCGAATGGCCTTGTGATCAGCCAGGGAATCAAGCGGAGAATCCGTTGTCGCAAGTACTTCTAAATTAAAACGATCGTAAAGCGCGCGCGGCAGGAACTCCGGTGTCTGTAACTTGTCCGAAATCACATCGAAGTACCAGTCAGCGGTCTTTTCCGATAGCCGTTCCGTAAAACCGAAAAGTTCCTGGAAGGCGAAGTCCAGCCACAGGCGCGTCGGCGTGCCTCTGAACAGATAATAATGACTGGCAAAAATGCGCCAGAGTTTCCGGGGATCCTTCAGTTGCGGCCGCCCGATCTCAAGATCATCCAGCGAGACTCCCTGGCTGTAGAGCATCCGAGTGATGTAATGATCGGGCTGCACGAAAAGCCGCGCCGGATCAGAAAAAGGCCGGTTCCCAGCGAACCACGCGGCCTGCGTATGCCCGTGAGGGCTGATGATCGGCAACGATCGCACCAGGTCGTAGAGCGTCCTTGCGATCCTTCTCGTACCGGGTTCGGCGGGAAACAGACGATCTGGATGAATCAGCATGACGCTGGCTCAGGTTTTGTGGCAGCCGCGAATTGGAGGCGAGGGTTCAATCGGCCCAAGGTCCGACGTGGCCGTCCCGGAATTGACGATACCCCGAGCTAGCTTCTACGTTAATCTCGGCTACGGATCTTAGAGAGCAGACGCAGTATTTCGAAGTACAGCCAAATCAGAGTGACCATCAAGGCAAAAGCGCCGTACCACTCCATGTACTTCGGGGCGCCGGCGCGGGCTCCATTCTCGATAAGGTCGAAATCCAGCACCAGGTTGAGGGCGGCGACGATCACCACCACCACACTGAAACCAATTCCGATTGCGCCCGATCCGTTGATGGCCGCGAAGCGAATGCCAAAGAAGCTAAGCACGAATTGAAGCAGATAGAAGACGGCAATTCCACCCGTCGCCGCCACAACCCCCATTTTGAAGTTCTCTGTGGCACGGATAGCTCCGGAGCGATAGGCGAGCAACAGCGCTACCAGAGTGCCAAACGTTAACCCGACCGCCTGCATGGCGATCCCGGGAAAACGCATCTCCAGCATAGCGGAGGCACTGCCAAGCACCAGGCCCTCAAGCAGCGCGTAGATCGGCGCAGTCACCGGAGACCAAGTCTTCTTGAATATGGTCGCCAGTGCGACGATGAAACCGCCAATGCCGCCAACTGCGAGGAGCGGCATCGCGCCCTCGGGGGAGCGTGTAAATAAATTCCAACTCCAAGCCGAGGTCGCCACCACGCAGATCAACAAAATGCCAGTCTTGTTCACCGTACCGGAGACCGTCATGCTGTCGCCGGACGCGATACCGTCAACGCGAAACGCGTCGCTGGACAACGCTGGATTGGAAGTCTTCAGTAGAGCCATTGAGAATCTCCTCGCAACATAAAAAATACGTCAGCCGAACTACAAAGGCAAACTTCACGGGCTGCGCTAATTTGTAAACCAAGAGTTGCAAGGCCGAACTATAGAACTAAAGGCAGCCTCGCATTTTATTGCTATTTCAAACCGTCGACCAGAAACAGTTCGGAAAGAACCCGGCTGTAGTTGTAGGCGTAGGCCTTGCCATCGGCGGAGATGTGCGGTGTGCGGATGAAGTTGATTCCGGCTGGGTCGGGCGGGTTGAGTTCCTTCCAAAGCTGCCGGTGTCCCGTACTTAGTTCGACCCGGTACACCAGTGCAGGCACGGCCGGGCGATACGCATAAACGCTCTTGCCGTCGCCAGTCCAGCCGAACGCGACTTCCCCCGGATTTAAACCCGGCACCGGTCTTCCTTCGCCAGACTGAATGGAATAAACGAGCGAATGGCCCTCCTGATCCAAACCGAGGAACGACTGGCCATCGGGAGAAACAAAGCGAGTGTAGTTAACCACACTGACGCCCTCTGGAGTAATCGGACGGGGCTTCCCTTGCGGTATATCCATCAAGTAAATACGGCCCACATGGCCAACTTCACTGCCGAGGAACAGAACCTGCTGACCATTGGGCATCCAGTTGCCCCAGTGGTAGTTCAGCGTTCCGAGGTTAAGTGTTTGCGTCTGTCCGGTCCCGGTGGGCAATACGAAGAAGTTGTGCAGGTCAAAGCCTGTGAGACCCACCACCCACTTGGAATCCGCCGAAAGCGAGTTGGAATTTCCATCGGCGAGCCGGATCGGAGCGGAGCCATCCATCTTGCGCAGGTAAACCGCGCCCGCGAGTCCTCCCGCCTCGCCCGACTCGTCGAACAGCAGCAGCTTGCCGTCGCTCGAAAGGTCACGGATGGCAGAAAAATCCATCCAGGAAAGATCTTGTTCTTTGCCACCTTCGGGGGCCAACGCAATGATCCCAACTCTCCAGTCGTCCCTCGCGAGCAACACTCGTCCACTCCGGGAGATGTCGAAAAGATTGAGAATGCCGGGGACACGGGCGATCAGGCGTTCCTTGCCGCTGAGTGAAACTGCCCGCAGAGAGCGCGCACTTCCAGAAGGCGTAGCAGTGAACCAAATTTCATCGCCCGCGGATGACCATGCCAATCCCTGCGCGCTGTCAAACTGCTGGGTGAGCACTTTCTTGTGGCCGGCCAGATCGACAAACGCAACAGTGCCTGGATCGCCGACGACAGATACATGGTCGATGAAAGCGATCGAATCTCCGCGCGGCGAAAAGCGAGCATTTCCGATCCAGCCGACCGTCTCGTACAGGACCTTCCCGACGGGAAATTCAAGTCGACTACGACCTGCCACCCGGCGGACGATAGCCAGGTCTTTTCCGTCGGGCGTCCAATCGGCAAATTCAATATCGTTCTCGACGGGGCGGGGAGTGCCTCCGGAAAGCATGGTCCGGGCCAACGTCCCGGAGATCGAATACGCGCCCGTGAATCTGGGAGTAAGCCGTACTGCGAGCTCTCCGGTAGACGACACCCCCAACAAATCTGCATCCTCTAAACCCAGAGCGCGAGACTCTCCGCCCTCCTGGCGGGTGGAAAATAATTCGATCGGTTTTCCCGCCCACGCCGCTGAATAAATAATGGTGCCTCCGTCAGGCGCGAAGCGGGCGGCCTGAATGTAGCCGCGTGGAAACGTGAGTTGATGGAAGGCAGGGGTCGCAACCGCCGGGGCGGTCAAGCGTGCAGCGGTAAATGCAACCATCGCTGCGAGGACGCCGGTTCCGATCGCGATCATCAATGCCCGGCTGCGACTCTTCGATGGGACGCTAGCGCTGACTGTAGCCGCTACGCCGCTGCCCGACGAACCGCTGAACGCTTCCAACGCAAAAGCAACATCGCGTGCGGATTGAAAACGGTTGTCGGCATCCTTTTCCAGGCAATGCTCAACAATCCGCGCCAGCCCCGGGGGGATATTCTGTTGCGTTTCGGTCAGAGGAGGCGGTTCAGCTTTCAGGACTGCGCTCATCGTGTCGGCCGCAGAATCGCCTTGAAAAGCGCGTTTACCCGAAACCATTTCGTACAGGATTGCGCCCAGGCTGAAAATGTCGGAGCGCGCATCCGCAGGCTTCCCGCGAACCTGTTCGGGCGACATGTAACCCACGGTGCCCAGAACCATACCAGGCTCGGTCTGCAACGCCAGCGTAGGAGTGTCCGCGCCCGAGGTCGATTTTTCCGGCGAGGTAACCTTCGCCAAGCCAAAATCGAGAATCTTGATTCGCCCGTCTTTGGTGACAAAAATGTTCTCTGGCTTCAGATCGCGGTGACTGATCCCCTGTTCGTGCGCAGCCCCGAGCCCACGAGCCATTTGCAATCCGTAATCCGTAGCCTTGCGCGCCGGGATCGGCCCGGATTGGGTGCGCTGGCGAAGAGTTTCCCCTTCGAGAAGCTCGGTAACAACGTAAAGAGATCCCTCGTGGGTTCCGATATCGAAGACGGCGAGGATATTGGGATGGCTCAGTGCAGCGGTGGCACGAGCTTCTTGCTCAAAACGGCGCAGACGTTCGGGATCGCGGGAAAACTCGGCAGGCAACACCTTAACGGCAACGTCACGCGAAAGCCGTGCATCTCGGGCGCGATAGACTTCACCCATGCCGCCGGCGCCAAGCGGGGAAACAATCTCGTAGGGACCAAGTTTCGTGCCTGAGGCGAGAGCCATGCCTGCATCATTATAGCCTCCCCGTTACCACGTGCCCCTTCGCAGAACCAGTCCTGCGCTGTAGAGCAAAGTAGAGAACGGCCGTGAGCTATGGCGCTCCTCCCCGAAGCTGCCGACGGATTACTCGTACCAATCGAATTACCAGAGTAAGTAAAGCTTCCTATGAGTGCTGCGATAGAATAATCAAGTCAACCGCACATCTAAAGCTGATTCGAAAGCTCCTGAACGCTTCGGTGCGGAGACTGGAGAGCAATGGTCGGGGCTTGGGCCGTTTGGTGCTGAACAACAATAAAGTTTCTCGATGGCAGCGCCTTGGCCGAGCGCTTGCGGTGTTCGTTTCGCTTGCGGCTAGCCTTCTCGCCACTGCTTTGCCGGCCTTGGCGTGCGATCGCCTTCCAGCCGGGACCACGCTCTGGGTCCAATTGAGCTCCAACATTTCCTCCTACGATTCGAAGCCAGGAATGCGGGTACAGGCAGTCCTCGAGGACGACCTCAAGTGCGACAACGAAGTGGTTCTCCGTATCGGGACACCGGTCGAAGGAAGGATCGAGCGTGTGCAGAAGGTGGGCTGGGGAATCCGTCACGAGACGGCAGCGATTGATTTGCAATTCGATCGCGTTCTCCCCGAAGGAGACAGCCCCGACGAAATAAGCGCGCGGGTTGTCGAGGTTAACAATGCGAGGGAGAACGTCAAGAAAGGCGTCATCCACGGCATTCGCGCGACCGACACGCCACAAGGCCGCATCAACAGTCGCCTCAAACATCTTCCAACCTGGAATCCGTATTCGGATGCGGTCCTGATTACCTTCAAGGCGGCTTTCCCGATTTTCCCCGAGCCCGAGATTTATTACGGTCCGGGAACCGAACTCAGACTCGAACTGGGTTCAACATTTCGCCGCTCTCCAACCGCAGAAGACCATTTAACAGAAGACGGACTCGGGACGGCGAATGTTCTCGCGATGGATGAAATCGCGCTCTCCGAACCCGAACGAACTTACACGCGCCAGCACAAAGTCGCCGACGTAACCAACCTGGCGTTGGTTGGTACTGCGGAGCAGGTGGAAACGGCTTTTCATCGGGCGAATTGGGTGGGAAGCGACCGCCTTTCCAAGCACGCTTTCTTTTCGCAATTTTACGCGCTCCTCAACGACTCGAGCTACGTTCGAGCTCCCATGATGCCCATGCTGGTGGACGAAAGGCTACCCGATATGACGTTTCAGAAAAGCCTGAACAGCTTCTCGAAGCGCGACCATCTGCGAGTTTGGAGCAGTGAGGAGACTCTTGAAGGATCGCCGGTTTGGATCGCTGCAGCCACGCATGACGTAGGAGCTACCCTTTCTGTGCGGCGCCAGAGGTTCGTGCATCACATCCAAGCGAACATCGACGAGGAACGCGCCAAAGTCATTCGCGACTTGAGGTTGGCCGGTTGCGTGGAGTCGGTATACCTAGCTCCGCGTCCGGACGTGCCGCAACGCACCGCGAACGCAACCGACGAAGCCGTAAGCACCGACGGGGAATTGGCCGTGGTCCGGCTTAAAGACTGCCCCTCGGACGCTGGAACAACACCGCAGCAAAACGCACAAACTCGCCCAGGCAACCGAGTTTTTCGTTATGTGCGTAGTCAGATCCTCATCTTCCGCAGCGATATCTGGCGAGCTAACATCATTTACGGCGCGTACGACCTCGGTAGGATGATGGTGACGGCGAGTATCCATCGAACCGCGGCCGCTAGCGCAGCGACCTCCGCAACTACGGTGGCGAATGCCTCTCCACCTACCAGTACCCCTTGAACAACGCATAACATGGCACGGATGAGCGTCCTTGCGCGCCTGCCTGAACGCTGCACACGAAGGTCCTACAATCATGAAAAATGGGAATGTACGGGCCGATGAACTTCCGATGGCGAATCTTCTCGACTAAGGCATCCGCTTGAGTGACGGTCAGTGGAATGGGCTTGCCGATTGCATGCCCGCTCCCGGGCGCTTTTGCGTATCGATAATTCAAGGGCGGCAAACCTAAAACCAGGAGTGGATGCATCCCCGAAATTCGCTCGACGTTTCCGTAGCTGTCCTGCAATGACACCTGGCCTGCGTCGATGAAGGGTACAGTCGCTGGGCCAAAACCTAATGTCATCGTTCCTCTCGAACTCTCGACTTCTAACCAGTGATGAGCAAAAGGACCGCCGTACGAACCACGCAGTTGCAGGGACACGACGCGGTCCGGATTCTCGATTACGGCGGGTGGAGCCGGTTTTGGCTCCGAAGCCAGGAAACAATCCGCGAAACCGAGGCTGCACGGCGTTGCCCGATCTTGCAGAAAAGCGTTTGAGCGAAAGGGCGCAACCAGGCGACGCAACACTTTCGCAGGCCACGGCGCTGCCCGCGCGATAGTTGAAAGGAAAAGGCATGCCAGAACAGCAGCCATCCATGGAAGTCCACCGACAAGTCTAGAGAGTGCAACTGTTCGCCAGTACTGCCGCGGGGTAAACAGTCTCATATCATTTCCCGACGGAGGTTGGGAGCAACGATCGTTATGTTCGCCGAGCCTTCAGCGAACCGGAGTTCATCCAAAGCGAGGCTAAGGCTTTGGCGGCAGCATCGACCGCCTCGTCGCGGCTAGACGCCCGTTGCACGATCGGGAGCTGTTTCTTCGACACGCTGCTCGCTCCAAGCTGATGCAGTGCTCGCTGATATCTTTGTAAATGCTGAGACGCCAACAGAGACATGGTTGCCATTGGTTCCTCCGCCACTGGCACCAAATCTACATTTGCAATCTGCGCTTGCAAATAGGGCAAAACCCGAGAATCGACTCGAAATAATTGTAGTGGGGCGTATCCTAATCCACTTGAAATATTTTCATGAAGCGGGTTCGAAAACACCTTTCTACGGATTGACCCTTAGAAGCATTGATGTGCCGCCTTCCAGCTTCACGTTGCTTTTATTCCGAACTGATGATCGAGCCTTGAGTCGCGTCGCCAGCCGGCAACTTCAGGTTCGCGAGCCCTACTACGCCCTGCGTGTTCGCCGCGATGGGCTGGCGGGGATTCATTCCGCTCTGGGTTCCGGTAGACGCATCGCCGCCGGTTGTCGTGGGACTGAGCGATTGTGGCGGTGCTCCCGCTCGCATCCCCGGCCGCGTCCGTTGTACGGATACGTAATCGAGAGTCACGAGATGGGGCGTTTTTCTTAACCAACTGAGTGGTTCGCTCGATACCAGAAAAAGGGGAGTGGCCGCAATGTGATCGTTGACACACGTTATCTCAGATTCGGAGGATGGTATGAAATCGAAATCGATTGTTCTTTGTCTCGTTTTTCTTACGGCCACTTGGCTGACGGCTCAAAGCACCGGCTCCGGATCGGCCGCGGGCCGTCCGGGAGCTGCCGGTCAAAACGCAGCGCCTGGCCAAACAAGTCCAGCTCCCGGGAATGCCGCACCAACTCCGGGAGGGGCAGCGCCTCCCCCGGGAACCGCGGCACCGCGACCCGGAACGGCTGCACCTCCTCCGGGAAATGCCAACCCCAACACACCTCAGAATCCCCACAATGGACCATCTCCTGACACCACTTCACCCGGAGCGGAGACTCCCGGAGCCACTGCTCCGCCACCAAATCCAGCAGCTCCAGGTGCCCCGCCCCCGAGTGGAGGATCGAATAAAGGAGCAACAACCCCTCCTTCAAAGTAAGCTCACCGTTTTGGCGCAGGAGTCTCCTTGTTCAAACGGACATTGGGGGCTTCTGCGATTTCATGTTTCGCGTGGAGAACGACAACCTGGTACTCAGCAAGAACGGATTCGTAAATAGGAAACTAATAACATGAGCCGCTCCGGAAGATCTAATCGGAAGATTCGTTACGCCGTGGTGGGACTTGGGCACCTCGCGCAGGTCGCCGTTCTGCCCGCATTCGCGAAAGCTCAGAACTCAGAGTTGGTCGCCCTCGTCTCGGGAGACGCCGAGAAACGCTACAAGGTCGGCAAGAAATACGGAATCCAGCAGGTCTACTCCTACGACGATTATCAAAAGGCACTTCTCTCGGCCGATGCAGTCTATATCGTGCTGCCCAACCATCTCCACCGTGAATTCGCGGTGCGCGCTGCGAATGCCGGAGTCCATGTGCTTTGCGAAAAGCCCATGGCCGTCACTGAACAGGACTGCCAGGCGATGATCGACGCGGCCAGCCAGAATCGTGTGAAACTCATGATCGCGTATCGCCTTCATTTCGAAGAGTCCAATCTTGAAGCCATAAAGTTAGCGAACGGTGGAAAACTGGGTAAACTTCGAATCTTCGATTCGGAATTTGCCCAACAAGTGGCTGCCGGCAACATTCGAATTACGGAGCCGGTCGAGAACGGAGGAGGACCCTTATACGATATGGGGGTGTATTGCATCAATGCGGCTCGTTATTTGTTTCGAGCAGAACCAACCGAGATTTTCGCTGTCCGTGCAAACGGTGGGGACTCAAGATTCCGGAAAGTTGAGGAAATGACATCGGTGATTATGCGTTTTCCCCAAGACCGGTTGGCCACATTCACGTGCAGCTTTGGCTCCGCCGATATTAGTCGGTACACCCTGGTCGGAACCAAGGGCCTGCTCACGGCCGACCCAGCATACGACTACACAATCGCACTCAAGCAGCAAATAACAATCGGGGAAAAGACCACCACGCGAAAATTTGCCAAACGGGACCAGTTCGCGGCCCAACTCGTCTATTTCTCCGACTGCATCCTGAAGGGGAAAGAACCGGAACCGTCTGGGCTGGAAGGCTTGGCTGATGTGCGAATAATTCGAGCCGCATACGAATCAGCCCGTTCAGGAAAAGTGGTTAAGGTTCCCGAGCTCCCACCAAAGAAACGACCCACGTCGCATCAGGAAATTCGCCGGGCTCCGCACGCCAAACCCATGACGGTAAACGTTCAGTCTCCCTCCGGCGAGTAGCTTCGGTAAGTCCAGTTCCCAGGGAGCGAACTTCCTGGGCTCCCCAATCTTTGGGCGCCATCTACAGGCAATCCTGTATATACGATCAAGCGGTAAAATCTCTATCGTTGCTGGTCGCAGTAACATTTTTTGCCCGGTATCCGTGACGTCATTCCAGCATTAAAAGGAATTTGAGTGCAATGTCTTTCCAGCCTCAGCTCGTTGTGTGGCCGGGCCGGCCGTACCCATTGGGTTCAACCTGGGACGGCGAGGGAGTTAACTTCGCGCTTTATTCGGAGCATGCGGAGAAAGTCGAACTATGCCTATTTGAAGCCTCGGGAAGACGGGAGACTTTGCGCGTCCAGCTTCCCGAGCAAACTGACATGGTGTGGCATGGCTACCTGCCGGAAGTTCGCCCAGGGCAATTGTATGGATACCGGGTCTATGGTCCCTACGCTCCCGAAAAGGGGCAGCGCTTTAATCACCACAAGTTGTTACTCGACCCGTACGGCAAGCAGGTTCAGGGATCTATCCGATGGAGCGACTCAAACTTCGGATATAAGGTCGGGAGCAAACATCAAGACTTGTCGTTCGACCGGCGCGACAATTCCGCCGGAATGCCGAAGAACCGCGTAATTGATTCCGCTTTCACCTGGGGAACGGATGCACCACCCCGGATCCCGTGGCATGAAACTCTAATTTACGAGCTCCACGTAAAGGGATTCACCATGGCCCATCCCGATGTGCCGGCGCATTTGCGCGGGACGTACGCGGGTTTGGCCACGGCGCCAGTGATCGAATACCTCACGCGCCTCGGAGTGACCTCCATCGAACTCATGCCCGTACACAGCTTCGTTGACGACCGGCAACTCGTGGAACGCGGCCTGCGCAACTACTGGGGTTATAACTCCGTCGGATTTCTGGCGCTTGAGCCGCGCTACATGGCAACCAGTTCGGTTCGCGAGTTTAAAACCATGGTCAAAACCCTGCATTCGGCCGGGCTGGAAGTGATTCTTGACGTGGTCTACAACCACACTGCCGAAGGCAATCATCTCGGCCCCATGCTCTCGCTTAAGGGCATCGATAACAGCGCCTATTACCGTCTGCTGCCCGATAATCCCAGCTACTACATGGATTACACAGGCACGGGAAACACGTTGAACATGCAGCACCCACGAGTATTGCAGCTCATCATGGATAGCCTGCGCTACTGGGTGCTCGAGATGCATGTGGACGGCTTCCGCTTCGACCTCGCTGCCACGCTTGCGCGCGAACTGCATGAAGTGAATCGCTTGGGGGCATTCCTTGACATCATTCATCAGGATCCCGTGCTCTCGCAGGTAAAGCTGATCGCCGAACCGTGGGACCTCGGGGAAGGCGGCTATCAGGTCGGAAACTTTCCCGTGGGCTGGACCGAATGGAACGATCGCTATCGCGATACCGTTCGCTCTTATTGGAAGGGCGATGAAGGACTGCTGGGAGATCTGGCCTATCGTCTCACCGGCTCAAGTGATCTGTATGCACACAGCGGCCGGCGTCCTTATGCCAGCGTCAATTTTGTCACTGCGCATGACGGCTTCACTTTGCAGGACCTGGTGAGCTTTAACGAGAAGCATAATGAAGCAAATGGCGAAGACAATCGGGATGGCAATAACGACAATCGCAGCTGGAATTGCGGAGTCGAAGGTCCAACCGACGATCCCAACATTCAGGCACTGCGCGCCAAACAAAAGCGGAACCTTCTGGCAACATTGCTCCTGTCCCAGGGCGTCCCGATGATGTATGCAGGCGACGAAATGGGGCACACCCAGAATGGAAACAACAACGCTTATTGCCAGGACAATCCAATCAGCTGGCTGGGTTGGAATTTGCAGCCTCAAGATCGGGAGTTGCTGGCGTTCGTTCAACGGGTAATCAATCTGCGCAAGAGGCATCCCGTGTTCCGCCGCCGCCGGTTCTTTCAAGGTCGTCCAATCAAGGGCGCAAGCGTAAAAGATGTGCTGTGGCTCAATCCTGGCGGCAATGAGATGAGCGAAGACGAATGGCGCGATCCGTTACTTCATTGTCTCGGGATGTTTTTGTCAGGTCAGGGACTGGACGAGACGGATGAGCGTGGGCGAAACCTCAGTGATGAGAATTTCCTCGTGCTTCTCAACGCTTACCACGAAGATATGGAATTCACATTGCCTGCATTTCGGATCGGTGCCCGCTGGACTGCTTGGATGGACACCTCGCGGGAAGCCGGTTTGCGTACTGTCGAGACCAGCGATGCCGGCACGGCCTATTCTGTGCAGGCTCGTTCCCTGGTCGTCTTGATGGAACGCCGCGGAAACGGCAAAAAGGAACAGGTGGAATGAAGCGCCGCCATGACATGCCATTCGGCGCCGAGTGTCGTGATAACGGAAATGTTCGTTTTCGCTTGTGGGCTCCGGCTGCAAAGCAAGTGGAACTTTGCCCAGTCACCAGCGACGGGTCAGCTCGGTTTGCGCTCGACCGATCCGGTCAGGGTTGGTTTGAACTGATCACCGACGCTGCCAAGCCTGGAAGTCAGTACTTTTTTCGGATCGATGATGAGAAGAACGTCCCCGACCCGGCTTCGCGGTTTCAACCCCGAGACGTGCACGGACCCAGCGAAGTAATCGATCCCGATGCTTTCGATTGGCAGGATGGCGCCTGGCGTGGCCGCCCATGGGAAGAAGCCGTCATTTACGAATTACATGTTGGGGCTTTCACGCCGACTGGAGATTTTTCATCCGTGCGTGAACGACTCGACTATCTCGCGGATCTGGGAATCACTGCCATAGAGTTGATGCCCGTCGCAGACTTTCCAGGCAAGCGCAATTGGGGCTATGACGGCGTCTTCCCATTCGCGCCCGATAGCAGTTACGGCCGGCCTGAGGATCTCAAGAATTTGGTGCAAAGCGCCCACGGGCGCGGGATCATGGTCTTCCTCGATGTTGTCTACAATCACTTTGGCCCGGAAGGAAACTATCTCAGCGCCTACGCACCGCAGTTCTTCACCGATCGACACCGTACACCGTGGGGCAATGGAATTAACTTTGATGGTGCCGATAGCCGGGTTGTCCGCGACTTTTTCATCCACAACGCACTTTATTGGCTGACCGAATATCATTTCGACGGCCTACGCCTGGATGCGGTGCACGCGATCATCGACGACTCTACGCCACACTTCCTGAGAGAGCTAGCCGATATCGTCCGGAATTCTATCGAGTCCGATCGACACATCCACCTCATCCTCGAAAACGAGCGCAATCAGGCTTGCTATCTTCGACGCACAGAAAATTCCCAGCCCAGAATGTACGCAGCGCAGTGGAATGACGACATCCACCATGCCGCGCATGTCCTGATCACAGGCGAGAGAGATGGTTATTATTCAGACTACACCCGGCATCCGCTCGATCAACTGGGCCGTTGTCTGGTCGAGGGCTTCGCGTACCAGGGACAGGCTTCTCAATATAGAAATGGCGAATGCCGCGGCGAACCGACTAAGGGTTTGCCGCTCGGTGCTTTTATCTCGTTCCTCCAAAATCATGACCAGATCGGAAATCGCGCGCTAGGCGAGCGACTCATCAAACTTGCCGATCCCCGCGCCATACGCGCGGTGGCAGCGATCCTTTTGCTCGCACCTTCTCCTCCGCTGCTGTTCATGGGCGAAGAATTTGGAGCGGAGACACCGTTTTTGTTTTTTTGCGATTTCGAAAAAGAACTGGCTGCCGCTGTTACCGAGGGCAGGCGCGACGAATTCGGTCACTTTTCGAGGTTCGACAATCCAGCCGATCGAGAACGAATCCCAGATCCCAACGCTGCTACGACCTTTGAGGCTTCACGCCTGCGCTGGGAGGTAGTTGATCAGTCGTGTCATCAAGCCTGGCTCCGCTTTTATCGTACTTTGTTGACGCTGCGCGCGCAGCACATTGTCCCTCGCCTTTTTCCTGGGTGTGACGTCAAGGCAGGTTATGAGGTCCACGGAGCTCGTGGCCTCACCGCGTATTGGAAGTTTTCCGGCGGGTCGAGACTTAGTCTGCTCGCGAATCTCGGAATCGGCACTCTTGAGGTCTTGAATCCACTTAATTCGACCCTTATTTATGCCAGTGATGAGCTGAGCGCGAGCGCTCTGAAGCAAGGGGCACTCCCCCCCTGGTCGATCGCATGGTTTCTCGAAACGTGAAGACGAACCCGCACATCCCGCTCGCGACTTATCGCCTGCAACTCAATCGCGACTTTACTTTCGCACAGGCTGCAGCGATCGTGCCCTACCTCTCCGCGCTCGGCATCAGTCATTGCTACATTTCGCCGTGCTTAAAAGCTCGCTCCGGAAGCACACACGGCTACGACATCGTGGACCACAATTCGCTCAATCCTGAGATCGGAAGTCCCGCAAACTTCGATCGCTT
>Ga0210383_10003771_pt1 | contig 13525 bp, 10 predicted proteins | sample IncBWC14OmetaG_FD_160072 | JGI IMG/M metagenome (GOLD analysis project Ga0210383, IMG submission 160072) | Forest soil microbial communities from Barre Woods Harvard Forest LTER site, Petersham, Massachusetts, United States - Inc-BW-C-14-O ...
GAGCGCGGCAAGCAGAGGTTGCGCGTCGCCATAGGAGATGGGGAGCACGGGAACTTTGGTGATGACGGGAGAATCTTCGATTTTCAGGCGCTTGGCGTCTTTTTTCGCGGCTACGCCGGGAGTGAGTGGATCGCCAGGATAGATGGGATCGTCGGCGACGCTGCCGCGCTGCACGCCATCGCTCGGGCGGAAGCCGCCTTTGGGAAACGTTTCGCCGGGAGAGTAACCGTCGCCCTCGGGATCGGAATAGATGAGGCAGCCGACGGCGCCGTGTTCGGCGGCGACCTTGGGCTTGATACCGCGCCAGGAGTGGCCATAGCGGGCGATGGCGATGGCGCCTTTGACGGAGACGCCGAGGCGCTCGAGGCGTTCATAGTCTTCGGGGATGCCGTAATTGACGTAGACGAGCGGCGCGACGACGTCGCCGTCTTTCGAATAGGCGTTGTAGGTGGGCAACTGCTCGGATTTCTGGCCGGAGGTGGGATCGATGGCCAGTGTGGGTTCTTCTAGCTTGGCGGCGAATTTCACGGAGCAGTCGGTGGTAGACGCGCCTTTGCAATCGAGAAGTTCGAGTTGGCGTTCCTTCGGAGTGGGAAAGAGGATGTCGTAGGATTCGATCTGCGTTTCGAAGCCAAATTCCTTGAATTTTGCGACCAGCCAGTCGGCGTTGTCCTTGTCGTAGGGCGAGCCGACGTGGTGGGGGCGTGCGGAAAGGCGGCGCATGTATTCGCGCATGTTGTCGGGACTTGGGATGGCGCGAAGTTTTTCTTCCCACTGGCGTTCGGCGCGGGAGGATTCGGCGGAGTAACCGTAGAGCGGGGATTCGTCGGCCGTGGCGCGAGAATAGAATGTAAGGGCGCCGATAAAGACGAGACAGGCGAAAAGCAGGGTGAAGCGGATTGAGCTGGTCAAAAAATTCTCCTGAAGTGCAAGAGCATGATTATTTCGTCATTGAAGAGAATCTGCAAGGAGCCAAATTAGACGGCTGGGGATGCGGCGAAGATAGCAAGGTTTACGTTTGGCGCTGCGAGCCGAGATCGAGGAATAGGACGATGAGGCCGGCGAGGGTGAGCATGGCGGCGACACTCAGCAAACCGGTGCGAAAGGAGCCGGTGGTATCGCGAAGGTGGCCGATCCAGTACGGGCCGAAACCGCTGCCGAGATTGCCGATGGCGTTGATGAGAGCGATGGAGCGCGCCGCGGCGGCAGCCGTGAAGGAGCCGGAGGCCATGGCCCAGAACGGCCCGGCCATCGAGGACGAGGCAGACAGAGCGATGGCGAAGCAGAAAACACTGACGGCGAGGCCCGAGGAAAAACCACTGATGACGAGGGCCGCGCCGCCCGCGAACGCAGAATACGCGATGTGGCGACGGCGTTCTGCGGTGCGATCCGAGTGGGCGCCGATTACGACCATGAGGATCGCCGCGGCAAGATAAGGAACTGAGGATAAAAGTCCCAACAGGAAGTTGGGCAGACCGGTGAGCGAGTGCAGCGCGGTTGGCAGCCACAGACTGATCCCGTAGGTACAAGTGTTCAGGCCGAAATAGACGAGCGCAAATCCCCAGAGGCGGGGGTTGGCGAACCACAGGGCGGGGTGTTCCGTTGACGCTGCTGACGCGAGGCTTGCTTCGTCATCGAGAGTCTGGAGCAGCCAGGATTTTTCCTGCGGAGAAAGCCAGGGGGCGCGGCTGGGATTGTCCGCCAGAAAAAACCAGGCCGCGAAACCGAGTACAACGGCAGGGACTGCTTCGAGTAGAAACATCCACTGCCAGCCGGCGAGACCTCCGCGATGATTCCAATCGAGGAGCCAGCCGGAGATTGGGCCGCCGATCACGCCGGATACCGGGCCGGCGGTCATGAATAGCGCGACAACTCCTGCTCGGGCGCTGGCGGGAAACCACGAGCGCAGGTAGAAAATCACGCCAGGAAAAAATCCGGCTTCGGCGGCCCCGAGAAGAAACCGCAGGGAATAGAACGAAGAAACGGAGTGAATGGAAAACATGCAGCCGGAGACGATGCCCCAGCAGATCATAAGGAGGGCGATCCAACGGCGGGCGCCAACACGTTCCAGCGCCAGATTTGCGGGAACCTGAAACAGAAAATAGCCGAGGAAGAAGATTCCTGCGCCGAGGCCGTAGACCGCGTCGCTGAAGCCGAGTTGGGACTTCATTTGGAGGGCGGCGAAGCCGACGTTGATGCGGTCGAGATAGGCGACGACGTAGAGGAGGAAGAGGAACGGAAGCAGGCGCCAGCGAAGTCTTTTGAGGAGCGACGAGACGTCGATGGCGGTTTTTGACGCAAGTGAATAATGGTTAAGAATTTTGCGCACGATTTCATCGGGAGGAGATTCCACGGAAAGGGTGAGGGCGTTGTGCGGCTCCTCGAGGTTGGCAAACTGTCCTGCGAGAATGGATGTTCCCGCGAAGTGGCCGCGGCGTTGGCGCAGGCGCTGGCCGATGAAAACCGGAGAGCCCTTCAGGTAGACAAGTTCGACGGGCAGATTTTTCGCGAGGCGCTGGCGGTAGCTTTCTTTGAGTGCGGAGCAGGCGAGGACGATGTCTTTGCCTTCAGCGTGGAGCGCAACGAGGCGGGCATGGATGGCATCGAGCCAGGGGAGGCGGTCAGCATCTGTCAGTGGAATGCCGTTGTGCATCTTGGCGATGTTTTCGGGGGAATGAAATTCGTCGGCTTCGAGAAACACCCAGGCAAGCCGCTCGGCTAAAAGTTTGCCGATGGTGCTTTTCCCAGAGCCGGTGACTCCCATGAGGACAAGTATCATTCGTTGCACCTAAAATCGGGCGGGCCGAGTGTCGCGCACTCCGCGGGGCAAGTCCAGCAATCGTTGGCGAAGTGGGGTACACTTCCGGCAAAACCTTGAGCGTATCCAAAACAGCGGCAAAAAAAGCGGGGCTTTTCTATTTCGTGTTCGTGATGTTTGCGTACACGACGGGCGGCCCGTTCGGCATGGAAGAGATGGTGACGACCAGCGGGCCGGGATTGACGCTGCTGTATCTGCTGGTGATTCCCTTTTTCTGGTGCATACCGGTTTCGCTGGTGGCTGCGGAATTGACGACGGCAATTCCCGTCGAAGGCGGATTTTATCGCTGGGTTCGCGCGGGGTACGGGGATTTCTGGGGGTTTTTGGCGGGATGGTGGAACTGGACAGCTTCGTGGCTGCTGGGCGGGAGTTATGCGGTGCTGTTCAGCGATTACCTCGGAGGATTTTTCCCCTCGCTGGTGGGGTGGAAACATTATCTGGTTTCTGTGGCGCTGATTGCACTGCTGGCGTATGTGAACATTCGCGGGATTCAGATGGTTGGGATCGTGTCCACGGTGCTGGAATTTTCCGTGCTCCTGCCGGTGCTGGCGCTTTGCGTTCTGGCGGCTACGAAATGGCATTTTAATCCGGTTCATCCGTTTGTGCCGCCGCACGTGCCGCCGTTCCAGGTGTTTGGCGTCGGGTTGGCGCTGGGATTGTGGTTGTACTCGGGATATGAACAGTGTTCGAGCGTGGCAGAGGAGATCGAAAACCCACAGCGGAATTTTCCGATTGCGCTGGCGATTGTGGTGCCACTTTCGATTGCGACGTATTTTGCGCCGGCGCTGTTTTCGTTGGCGGCGCTGGGCAACTGGGACAAATGGAACACCGCCTACCTTCCAACCGCGGGGTTGCTGATTGGGGGAAGCGTGCTGGGCGTGTCGCTGACGATCGCGGCGACGTTGGGGAATGCTTCGTTGCTGAATGCGACGGTGCTGACGAGCACGCGTATGCCGTCCACGATGGCGGAGGATGGCTATTTGCCGCCGGTGTTTGCGGCGAAGCATCCGAAATACGGGACGCCGTGGATGGCGATCCTGATTTCGTCGGCAATTTATGCTCTGCTGGCGTTTCACACGCTGGCGCAGTTGCTGACGGTGTACGTGTGGCTGCGCAGTCTGGTGACTGTGTTGACGGTGATGGCGGCGTGGAAGTTGCGCACGACGCAGCCGGATAAGCCGCGGCCGTTTCGGATTCCGTGGGGCAACGCGGGACTGGTTTACGTGGTGATTGCGCCGATTTTGATGACGATTGTGGCGCTGGTGTTCAGCGATAAGTTTGCGTTGAAGTGGGGGCCGGTGCCGGTGGGGCTGGGAGTGGCGGCGTATTTTGTGTTTCCGAGGATTAAAAGGCTGGTGGAAGGGTAGGCGGAAAAGCGCCCGCCTCGGAAGGCGGCCGCTACAAAGTCGGGCCACCTGAAGGTGACCGCTACGTTAGCCAGTCGAGGAGTTTGTAGTAGGCGCCGGCCAAGGGGAGGGCCCAGGTGTTGCCGCTGCGGAGGCCGAAGGGCGCGGCAGGAAACGGGATGCGGGAGAAGGGATTGTCGTCGGGGTCGCCGCAGATTACGTTGGCGAGTTTTGCGCCCATCCAGGTTGCGGCGCCTACGCCGTGGCCGGCGAAGCCTACGGCGAAATGCATGCCGTCGATTTTCCCCGCGTGCGGCATCACGTCCATGGCGAAATCGAGCGTGCCGCCCCAGACGTATTCAACTTTTGTGTCGCGGAGTTGTGGATAAACTTCAATCATTCCCTTACGCAGGAGTTCGGCGCTTTCGCGCACCGTGCTTTCGGATTCGGGGAAGAAGGCGGCGCGGCCGCCGAAGAGCATGCGATTGTCGGGAGTCAGGCGATAGTAGTAGAGAAAATGCTTGGAGTCGTAGATCATGCGGTTGCGGGGGCTGACTTCGGCGGCGAGGGCGTCGGGCAAAATCTCCGTGGCGATGATGTAGGAGCCGATGGGAATCACTTTTTTGCGCAGGGCGGGTGTGGCTGCGGTGGTATAAGCGCCACTAGCGAGGAAGACTTCTTTCGCGGTGAGCGAACCGCGTGTGGTTTCGATGCGGAAGCTGCCGCTGGCGCCGTTCGGTTGGGAAGAAACGCGTGTGACGCGAGTGTGATCGTATAGGTAGGCGCCGTGGCGCTCCGCTGCTTTGGCGAGTCCATTCACGTAGCGGGCGGGATTCACGCTGGCGCTCGATTCGTCGACCAAGCCGCCGAAATAGATTGGGGACCCGATTTCAGTTTGCAATTCACTTTTGGGGACGATGCGCAATTCGTGATGGAACTCGGTTTTGATGCGCGCAGCAGCGGTGGAGAAATGATCGAAATGCGACTGCTTGCAGGCGACTTCCAGGTGGCCGCAGCGAGAGAAATTGCAGTTGATTCCCTCTTCCTTTACGATCCGCTCGACTAAATCGATGGAGTCGAGCGAGGCGCCGTACATGCGCTGCACCACTTCGCGGCCGTAGCGCTTGATCAGCGTGGGCACGGGCAACTTCATCCCGGTAAGCACCATGCCGCCGTTGCGGCTGCTGGCACCCCAGCCGAGCGATTCGGCTTCGAACAACGCCACGCGCACGCCACGCTGCGCCAGCGTTCGCGCCGCGGAAAGCCCGCAGAAACCGCCGCCGACGACAGCGACGTCCACCTTGTCTGGTAGGGACCCCTGGGCGCCGGTGGCAGGCTCCGCCACCGTCTCAAGCCAGTAGTTCTTCTCTGTAGTGTTCATGGGATTGAATAATCGCAAAGATTCTAGCATTGAAAGCTAGAACTAGAACCGCGTCGGATGATGTGCTCGCCTACCTCGTTTGAGGTCGAGAACTGCGATTACGTTCAGGCAAGCTCGTAAGAGGAACTTCATTTGCGTATCTCCGGCCGTGCCTTTTGGCTATCTTCCAAAGCTTTGCCGTCCGTCCGCAAACATCGTAAATCAAGCAAAAGCTATTAATTGCTGCACCGACCATGTCACCCTTCCCGGGAATGGGTTCGCTGATTGGGTGAGAATGAAAAGTGCCAATCGGGTGCTTACCGCGTTCACGAATTTCTCGTCGGGCGCGCTGGAGGTCTGTCCGTTCGATTTGGAAGCTCCCAGCGTTTGAGCTTCGATTGGTCAGGAACCACAGTTCGAGTTGGCGAAGTCCCCTCTGAGCTAGCACTCCACAAACCTCGTTCTGGCCCATTTTTTGGGCCTCGAGTGACCGCAAACGAAGCCTTCGCAAATCCGAGGATCTGATGAAATACACTTTCTGCTTTTCTGTCGAATGAGGCATGCGGGAAACGATAAACTTACACGCGGCGGAGGACGATGTGGGTGATTTCGGGTGGGGCGCCGAGGCGGACTGGGGCGCCTACCGTGCCGATGCCGCGGTTTACGTAGAGGGCGGCGAGGCCGTTGGGGGCGTTGGGCATTAGCTTGATGGTTTCGCCCATGCGCTTGGGCTGGTCGGGCATGAGCAGCGGGCGGTGATAAAGGCCGGCGATGTAATCGGTGATGAAGCGCGCGGGGCTGAGGCTGACGTCGAGGATTTCGACCTGCACCTGGCCGCCGTGGGTGTGGCCGGCGAGCGAAAGTTCGACGCCCAATTCCGCGGCGCGATTGAAAGTGTTTGGATTGTGCGACAGGAGAATGTTGGGCATGTCGCGGCGAACGAGAGGCTCGAAATTCGGGAGCATCTGCTGCTTGCGGCCGCTGGGGGTGCGTTCACGCTGGTAATCCACGCCGATTAGATTCAGCTGGGCGCCCTTGTAATGGATGATGGCGTTTTCGCGGCGCAAGAGCTTCATGCCGGCCTGCTGGTAGAGGCGCTCGGCGAGGTCTTCGGCGCGGGCATAGATTTCGTGGTTTCCGTTGCAGCCATAGACCCCGAGCGACGCGCGCAACTGGCGCACTTCCTCGACGCAGTCCCACATGGAGTCGTGCATACCGGTAATGAGGTCGCCGGTGACGACGGCGAGGTCAGCGCCGACTTCGTTGGCCATATCCACGGCGCGGCGAACGGATTCGCGGCTCATGTACGCGCTGAGGTGGATGTCGCTGAGCTGGACGATCTGCATGCCGTCCAGTTCGGCGGGCAAATTGTTAATGGGGATTTCAACGCGGTGCAATTCATAGCGCAGGCGTTCGGCCGCGAAGCCGTACATCACGCCTAGAAACGGCGCGGCACCTGCCACCACGCTGGCAGTGCGGAAAAAGGTGCGGCGCGAGGGGTCGGGCACGATGTCTTCGAGATCGATGCGGTGCGCAGGGAGCTTGGACGCGTCCTGGGGCACAGGCTTGTGGAAGCGGTGCCAGAGCCACTCGATGGCGTGGACGAATTTGATTGCCAGATAGCCGCACAGGGCGCTGACAAACCACAGGCCCGCGAAAATGGTGACCGGGGAGTGATTGGACAGGAAGCGTCCGTGATCCTGGCGAATATTATCGGCGAGGGTGGCGATGATCAGCAGCCAGCCAGAAAGGTACAGCAGGCGGACGCCGACGCGCAGGGTGGTGCGGCCCCAGTGTCCGGTAACGCGCCATAAGGCCCGGTACCAGAAACGTTGGGACAAAAACAGGACCGTCATGATGGACAGCCCGATGAAAACCCTCAACAAAAACCAACTCCAAACCAAGGTATGACTCCTCGACTAAGTCTTACCAGAGTAGCATGCGGGGAGTAAGGCATTTGTTTGATCTTTTGGCCCCGTAGCGAGAAGTAAACCTCCCCTTTTCCGCACCTTGCCGCGACTTTCGCCAGCCTATTGAGTATGATGGCTGGCGGCCAAGGCCGGTTGGCCCGCCTTTTTCCCGCCCCGGTGAAACGTCCGGAGTGTCCATTCGTCATAAGAGGTATAGAAAGCCCTTCGCCTTAACACTCAAAGGAGAAAAGAGATGAAACGTTTTTCGAGATTTGCGTTGGTATGGCTGGCAGTGTGTTTTGCAATGGCTCCCCTTCGCGGACAGGAAGCGCCAAAGAAGGCTCCGGGGCCGGCTCCGAGCCCGTCGGAGGCGGTGCTGGAGCAATGGAATGATATTGGACGGAAACTGATTGCAATGGCCGGGGATTTTCCGGAGGACAAGTTTTCGTTCAAGCCGCAAGCTGAGTCGCGGACGTTTGTGGCGAACATCGTGCACGCTTCGGCGTCCATGTATTACTTCACGGACATCGCGCAGGGGAAGAAGCCGCGGTACGCCGATGATCCTAAAGACATCAGCGTGAAGACCCGGGCGGAACTGGTGGCGTTTGTGAAGAAGTGCGTGGAGGATGGCGCCGCGGAGATCAAGGCCAAGGGGGACAAAGGTTTGATGGAAGCGGTGAATGACGGCGGGCCACATCTGGACCGGTTGTATGACCTAGCCTACGGGTTGATTGAGCATTCGGGGGAACATTACGGGCAGTTGGTGGTGTATTACCGGGCGAATGGATTGGTGCCGCCGGAATCGAGACCGAAGAAGTAATCGAAGTAAAGGAAGTAGAGGAGATAGATGAGGTAAAGGATTCGGAGGCCTTCCGAATCATTCAGGGCACGGTGCGAATGCGTCGTGCCCTTTCTTTTTGAGTGCGGAGGCGAAGCCTCCGCTTTTGAGGGGTACGGCCAGCACCAAACTTAATTTGGGAGACAACGCCTACACCGCAAAAGCGAGAGCTTCGCTCTCGCACTCAAAAGTTAGCCGGCGGCGGTGCCGGCGATTCCTTTTTGGAGGAGGCGTTTTAGTTCTTCGGGGTCGGCGGTGGGTGGGAGGCAGGTGTTGCCGGAGCAGACGAGGGCGCTGGGTTTGTCTTTGGGGAGATGTGGGAGTGTGTGACGGAGGGCTACGGGAAGATACTCGAGAGAAGTGGCTGGAGTGACGCGAAGGACGGCTTTGCCGAAGCGGAAGACGTCGTTGGCGGCGCGTTCGAGTTTTTCGGCGGCCGGATCGCCTACTGCGCCTGTGATGACCACTTGCGTGGGATGTTCAGCAAAGAGCAGTGCCGCCAGACCATAGGTTGCAGCGAAGAGGCCGTATTGCGGGGCGATGCCGGCGAAGGCTTCGAGGGTTTTCTTTGCCCAGTTGAAATAGTTGGCGTCGTCGGTGTAGGCGTGCATGCGCGTTAGGGCCATTGCCGCGACGGAGTTGGCGCTGGGCGTGGGAGAGTCCTGGAATGGTTTGCGGCGGACTTCGAGGCCACCCATGGCGGGAGCGTCGGAGGCGCGGTCGAAGAAGGCGCCGTTTTCCGCGTCGCCGTATTTTTCGATGGTCAGGTCCATGGTGCGTTGAGCTGCGCGGAAATATTTTGCGTCAAGCGTTGTTTCGTACGCGTCGAGCAGCGCCAGCACGCCGAAGACCTGATCGTCGAGCGAGCCGCGCAATGCGGGGCCGCCGATGCGATGTGCAAAACCGTTTTCTTCGCTCCAGGCTTCCCGCAGCATGCGATCGATGGTTTTCAGGGCAAAGCTGGCGGAACTTGCCGCGAGTTCGCCTTCGAGCGTGCGCGTAGCATTGAAGTACGTGGAAACAAACATAGCGTTCCAGCTTACGTACATCGTATTGTCGATGAAGGGCGTTGGCCGGGGCAGGCGCGCGGCAAGTAGTTTGCGTTTTGCATTGGCGATGGTAAGGCGGACGGTGGATTCTTCGAGGCCGAGCGACTTGGCGATTTCGGTGGGGCCGCTGGCGATCCACAACACGTTCTTCTCCGGGTTGTGGTGCATTTCGCCGTGGGCCTCGACGTCGTAATAGAGCTCCATGACGCGGGCTTCGTCGGGCGACAATGCCGCGCGGAGTTCGGCTAACGTCCAGGTGAAGTAGTCGCCGTCGTCATCGAGAGAAACGTCGGCGTCCTGGCTGGCGTAAAATCCGCCTTTTGCGTGATCGGAGAGTTCCTGATTCACCCAGCCGATGATGCTTTCGGCGGTTTGTTTCAGGAACGGATTGCGTGTCGCCTGCCAGCCGTGAAGATAGTTCCGCAGCAATTCGGAGTTGTCGTAGGACATTTTTTCGAAGTGGGGGACGAGCCAGCGCTCGTCGACGGAGTAGCGGTGGAAGCCGCCGGCGAGTTGATCGTAGACGCCGCCTTTGGCCATTTTTTCGAGGGTGGTTTCAGCCATGGCGAGGAGGTGCTTTTCGCCGGTCTGGCGGAAACGCTCGAACAGGAGGTCGACCGCAGAGGCGTGGGGGAACTTTGGGGCTTTGCCGAAGCCGCCGTGGCGCAGATCGAAAAGTTGCGTGAGCGAACTGATTTGCGAGTCGATGACACCGAGATCGAATTCGGCGCGCGCGCCGGCGAAGGCTTCCGCTTTGGCCACTGCTTCGGCGAGCGCTTCGGAGGTTTTCAGCAGTTCGTCGCGCTTGTTCTGGTAGGCATCGGCGACGGCGAGCAGGATGCGGCGAAAGCCGGGGCGACCACCGGTGTCCTCGGGAGGAAAATAGGTGCCGCCGAAAAATGGTTTGCCGTCGGGCATCAGGAAGCCGGTGAGGGGCCAGCCGCCCTGGCCGCTGATGGCGCTGATGGCGGACTGGTAGCGGGAATCGACGTCGGGGCGCTCGTCGCGGTCGACCTTCACGGGGATGAAATGCTCGTTGATGATTTTGGCGATGACGGGATTTTCGTAGCTCTCGCGGTCGATGACGTGGCACCAGTGGCACCAGACGGCGCCGATGTCGAGCAGGATGGGCTTGTCGTGAGATTTGGCGAGGCTGAAAGCGTCTTCGCCCCATTCGTACCAGTTGATTGGCTGGTGGGCGGCGGAACGAAGATAGGGGCTGGTGGAATCTTTTAGTCGGTTTTCGGTCATGGCGAGTTTTACTGCAAGTGCGTGCTGGGGCCGAGATCGCGGGGATCCAACGGCTTGCGGCCGGAGTAGCCTTCGTCCTGCCGGTGGTAATAGCGGATGCGGTCTTCGCCGAGTTTCCAGCACAGGTAGACTTCCTGGTTGTCGACTATGGCGGGAAAGTCGAGCAGGCCGACGTCGAGATCCTTGATGAGGCAGCCGGTGGACAGAATTTTTTCCAGGTTGCTTTTCATCACATCGGCGAGGTTCTGCTGCTCCATGCGCTTTTCCGCGAGCTTGGCGTAGGGCACCAGAACGCCGCCCATCATCATGATGCGGGTAGAGACGGCGGTTAAGTCCTGCTCCAGCACGGAAAGTTTTTTGCGCGCGCCGATGGCTTCGATGAGGAACGGCTCCAGTTCCTGGCGGGTGCGTTCCGCCTCTGTGAGGGTGAACAATCGCTGGGGTTGCTCTGGCTGCTCTTCGCGCTCGTCGTCGTGGTCTTCCGGCATACGTTTCCGTCCGTTCCCGGGACAGCTTGGGCCTAAGGCAAGGATAACATGTGAGGGAGCGAGAGTCTGGAGAAGCGTCGCGGGTGCGAGAGTTTAGCCGCCGATGAAGACCATGGTGCGCGAGGGCGGCTGGAAGCCGGGTTCGTTAATGCGATGGCCGGCTTCTTTTTCGGCGACCATGGCGCGGATGCGCTCTTCGATGTCGTGGTCTGTCGCACCGTTACGCAGCAGGGAGCGGAGGTCGTGGTCGTCCTTGCTGAAGAGGCACGTGCGCACCTTGCCGTCGGCGGTGAGGCGGATGCGCGAGCAGTGGCCGCAAAAGGGCTGGGTGACCGGGGCGATCAGGCCGATTTCGCCGGGCGCGCCGTCGGCAAATTTATACTTGCGCGCGGTTTCGCTTTTCGCGTGAGGAATCTGCACCAGCGGCCATTGCGCGTGGATGCGGCGAAAAACTTCGTCGGCCGGCACCATGAGTTCGCGCGACCAGTGACGGTCGGCGTCCAGCGGCATGAATTCGATGAAGCGCATGATCACGCCGCGGTCGCGGGCGAAAGCTGCGAAGGCTTCCACTTCGTCTTCGTTGAAACCGCGGACGAGGACAGCGTTGATTTTTGCGGGGCCAAGAGGCGAGTTCTGGGCGGCGTCGATGCCACTCATCACGGAGTCATAGGTGCGCGTGCGGGTGATTTTTTCGAACTTGATGGGATCGAGCGAATCGAGACTGATGTTGATGCGGTGCAGGCCGGCGGCGATCAGGGACGGAATGCGCTCGGCCAAGAGGTGGCCGTTGGTGGTCATGGAAATGTCCGCGACACCCAGTTCGTTCAGCTTGCGGATGTAGTCTTCCGCGCCTTTGCGCACAAGCGGTTCGCCGCCGGTGATACGCATTTTCTGTATGCCCAGATTCACAAAAATATGCGCGAGGCGTTCGAGTTCGGGCCAGGAAAGAATCTGATCGTGCTCGCGGTAATTTTCCGGGTCGGCGGAACGGCAATAGACGCACCGGAAGTTGCAGCGGTCGGTGACGGAGATCCGCAGGTCGGTGATTTGGCGTCCGAATTTGTCGTGAAGCGTCATCAGAGTGGCCCCAAAAAGAAAAACCCGATTCGCGCATGGAATCGGGCTCTAGCCGGAAATCTACACATTTCCGGTGTAAAGGCTCCTTTCCAAACGCGGGAGGCGCGGGCGTTTCCACCCGGACCCTCGGCAGGCCGACCTCGGCCGCCTCGCCCCGCCGCCATGGGATGTCTCTCCCGCAGGCCGACGGAGTCGGAGTTACATCTACAATCCTACGCCCCTCCGAAAAACCATGCAATCGGTTAGAATTCTCTGAATATTGGAATCGGCGAGGCCGAATTTCGTCGGATACAATCCTTGCTAGGGAGCAGCGGTAGGCACTGCTGAGGACACGATATGAGCATTTCCACCCTTAATCCGGGTGAGCAGATAACGGACGTAAGCTTTAGCGCCGATTCGCTATGCGCCTTTCTGCGCGACGGCCGCAAGATCAGTGTTCCTCTCTCGTGGTATCCGAGACTCCTCAACGCCACTCCTGAGCAACGAACCGACTGGAAACTAGCTGGAGCCGGCTACGGAATCCACTGGCTCGACACTGACGAAGATCTCAGCATAGAAGGACTGTTGCGCGGTGCGCCAGCCTCTGCTCGATGAATCGCCGGATCACTGTACTGGCGATCGTGTTTACTGGAGCGATCCTGGGTTTTGTCGTCGCCACGCAGGCCCACCGGTTTAAGCACATTGAAAAACGCGGTCCGGCGCCGGAACGTGTTGCCGCAATTCTCCTGGGCGGTTTGGATGCGACAGCCGGACGGATTGAAACCGTGTTCAACCGGTGGTCTGAATTTGAGCGGCCCGGGCGGACGGGAACTTACCTCAACAAATTTCCAAGGGATGCGAAGTGGAGCCATTTCTTCTTGTCTCGCAGAGACGATGAGGGTCTGCAGTTGTTCCCTTCTGACGAGGAGATCAGTCGAAACCGTGGCGTGGATTCTTATATCCTGGCTTATCTGCGGATCCCACCGGCGAGCCGGAGTCGAGACTTTTATTTCCATGAGCCGAGCGGCGACTACTACTGGGAATCCGAATATTTTTACAAAAATGCGCCGGCGAAGTTTCACTGCAGCTTCCTGATTCACCTGGAACCCACCGACGCGTCCCACACCACCGTGGAAATCTTCGAATACCAGCCGTACATCTGGGCCGGCGAGTATTTCGGACTCTCGGCGCACGCGATACTTCCAACCAGGCTGTACGACATTCGACCTGTGGAACCGACGACTTCCGATCGCCGTGCGCTACTAGCCATTATCGATGGCTCGCCAAGCGGGGAAAATCCAGCAGAGGCACAATAGAAACGGGCCCTCCTGCGGCCGCCTGCGGTTTGCGCCGAGTGTGATAAAGTCTGCTAACGCCATGCGAATCTTTATCTTGGGTGCGGGCGCGAC
>Ga0210383_10003773_pt1 | contig 13522 bp, 7 predicted proteins | sample IncBWC14OmetaG_FD_160072 | JGI IMG/M metagenome (GOLD analysis project Ga0210383, IMG submission 160072) | Forest soil microbial communities from Barre Woods Harvard Forest LTER site, Petersham, Massachusetts, United States - Inc-BW-C-14-O ...
CTGCGAAGGCCTTCTGCGTGTACGACGCTGAGCGGCCGGTGACGTTCTGCGCATACCAGCTTGATATGACGTCCCGGCTGAGCCTGAGCCCGCCCGGGCCATAACCCGTGCTGGTCAGCCGGGCGCAGCTCACAAGATCATCGTTAGCGCCGACGGCTGTAGGGATTACCTCAGCCTACGGCCCTGGGCTATGTCGTCCCTGGTGATCCGTTCCTCGGCGGCCCCTGGTTGACAGATGGGCTGACAACTTAATACAGTGACCATTATGTCAGAAAGACTGACAACTTCAGCGCGGCCGCTTCCCCGGCCGGACGCGGATCTCGGCTACCTGTTCCGGCTCGCGCACCAGCGCTTCCGGGCGTTGCTGGACAGCGAACTGGAGGACCTCGGGCTGTCCGCGCAGGAGTACGGGATCCTGAGCGTGTTCGAGACCCGGCCTGAGCTGTCCACCTCCGAGCTTGCTCGCATCTCGCAGGTCACCAGGCAGACGATGCACACATCCGTCCTCAGCCTCGAGGCGGCGGGGCTGGTTGAGCGCGGCGCGAGGAATCAACGGGTCGTGCTCGTGCGCCCGACGAAGCGAGGCCGCCAGTGCCTGGAGACGGCAACGCGCCGGGTACGCGTGGTAGAACACGCCGCGCTCGCAGATCTCAGCCGCGAGGACGAACGAACTGTACGAGCGTGGCTGGCCAGCTTGGCGGCCTTGACCACAGGCCCCGATGAGGCCGAAGCCGAACAGAAGGAGAAGTCATGAACCATCAGACGCGGGCGACCGGGAATCTCGAGCGGCGCATCCACGAGGCGGAGCGGAACCTGTTCGCTGCCGTCGGCGCGGACGTCGAGGAGTTCTTCCTCGAACTCGCGCGGACAGGCTTGCGGGTACGAGTGCTCTCGCACGGACGCGGCCCGGCGGTTGTCCTGCTCCACGGTGTGTCAGAGAGCGCCGCCATCTGGGCGCCGTTGTTTACGGAGCTCCGTGATTTCCGGCTGCTCGCCGTGGACCTTCCCGGTCACGGCTTGTCCGACCCGATCGCCTTCCGGCGCGGGCAGGTGCGCGAGCACGCCCGCCGGTTGATCGAGGACATCCTGGACGCACTCGGGCTCGACGAGGTGCCGGTGATCGGTCACTCCCTTGGCGGCATGTTCGCCCTGTGGCACGCAGCCTCCGGTTCCAGGCGGATCTGTCAGGTGGTCGCGATCGGAGAGCCCGCCGTCGCGCTCCCGGGTGTACGCGTGCGCATGCCGCTGTCGCTGCTGACCGTCCGTGGACTAGGCGTCGCTGTCTTGCGCTCACCTAGCCCGCGTCGTGTCTATCGCGCCCTGCTTGCCCAGGGGCAAGGCTCAGCCGATGTAGCGGCCGCGCCGGACTCGCTGATCGAGGCGCTACGACTGTCCGTACGCCGGCCGGGGAACGCGAGAACCGTCGCGTCGCTCATGCACGCGATCGACCGGTTCCGCCGCCCACGCCCCGAGAGTGTCCTCACGAGCGCAGAGCTCGCCGCGATCACCACACCCACGATCTTCATCCTCGGATCCGACGACCCGTACCTCTCCATCGAGCGCGCACGGCCGTCGATCGACCAGATTCACGGCGCCAGGCTCTATGAGATGCCCGGCGGACACGCCCCCTGGCTCGCCGGCGCCCAACACGCGGCCGAACTGATCGCAACCCACTCACACCTCTCAGCCGGCCCGCACCTCAGCCCGGCGCTAGGCGAAAGCCGGCAAGCAAACGCACCCACCTGACCGGCAACAATGGTCAAGCACCACTCACTGCGAACATAACGATCAGATCCCTGCACGGATCCGCTGGTCCGCAGGTAGCGCTGCGGCTGGCCGCTGTCCACCGGAATGGGTGGCCAGGGTCGTCTGCGGCGAGAAGCAGCTCAAGTTCGTCGCCAACTGCTGCTTCGGCCTGATCGTTGGCTGGGGTCGCGCAGCCGCCTGGGCCCCGAGCTTGGCGAAGAGCGGGCGAAGCTAGGCCGGGTGTATCTGCGGCGGCTCGCGAAGTACGTGAGCTGCCAGCGACCGGGCGCGTCGCAGATTCTTGCCGCTGAGCGTCAGCTCGGCTAGTACCGTCGCGAACGTGCTGTCGGGGCCGGCAACGTCCTGGCCGATCTCTCCGAAGATGTCCAGCTCGACTCCCATGCCGCCCTCCGCGGCGACAGCCGCAAATGGCAGGCCAGCCAATCGGCCGGTGGCCGGGGCGTAGACGATGGCGTTGACCACCGCGCACTGGGGCTTACGGCGCGGCGTGAGGTTCTGGGGCAGGTCAAGGCAGCTGCGGAGCTGGGCTTCGATAAGGTCGACGCCCCACACCGCCTCGACCATCTGATGGATCCGTGTGCCGCCCATCCGGGCGTTCACCTCGATCACGCGCGGACCGCGGCTGGTGCATTTGCCCTCCACGTGGAGCACCCCGCGGCGGAATCCGAACGATTGGACCGTCTGCACGCTCAGATCGACGAGCCCGCGTACGGCCTTCTTGTTGTGGTCCGGCGGGAGGTGCAAGCCCGTCTCCTGGAACGAGGGCTCGGCGGTCGGCCAGTTCTGCGACACGCTGGAGAATACGCACTTGCCGTCCTGCAAGATCAGGTCGACGTCGAACTCCACGCCATCGAGGTACTGCTCCAGGAGCAGATCATTGCCGGCGCGGAAGATTGCCTTGTGTTCGGGGGTAACGACGTCGCGGATGAGCTTGTACACGCCCGGCAGCGACTCGAAGCTGTCGACCCTGACGCATCCGGCGGCGCTCGCGCCGAACTCCGGCTTGACGACGGCGGGGAACCCGATGTCGGCGGCCGCTGCGAACAGCTCATCCAGGGAGCGGACGCGCTGGGCCGCCGGTGTGGGCAGCCCTAGCCGTGCGGACAGTTCCCGGGTACAGACCTTGCTGCGCGCCGCGTCGACCGCTTCAGGCGGGTTGCCTGGCAGTTCCAGCGCCGCGGCCACGCGCGCTGCCTCGCGCACATAGTTCTCGAAGAACGTCAGGACGCCGTCGGCACGAACACCCGAACGCTCCAGGACGTCGAGGATCGCTTCGGCATCGGTATCCGGGTTGCCGCTGATGGGCGTGGCGGCCCATTTCGTCCCGGCGATCTCGTTTGCGAGTGACTCAGACCAGTGCCCTGGCTCATCGACAATCACCAGGCGCGCGCCAAGTCTGGCGAGCCGCTGGTAGTAGCGGCGCTTACCCTCGTAACCAGCGCCGACGACCACCACGGTGGGCCTGTCGGTACTCATGCCTCTGCCCAGCGCGGGTCATCTACCACCGCGGTCTCGCCGGACGGGACTTGCACTCCAGGCGCGGTGCTGCTCAGATCGAGCGCGGGCCGCAGGTCTGGCGCCGCCTCGAGGGCGTCGAGCAGCGCGTGGCCTTCGACGCGGAGCAGTGTGGTGTCCATTTCCGTGGTGACCGTGGCGTTGCGGGGGACGTGGTCGAGCAGGCCGCGCTCGCCGAAGCTGGCGCCGGGGCCTAGATGCACGACGGCCTGGCCGTCCCGGTGCACGACGACGCGGCCGTCGACAACGGCGTAGAAGGCGTGCGCCGGAGCGCCCTGAACAACGACGTCGACCCCTGGTGGCAGCGGGCAGAACTGGGCGGCCGAGGCGAGCTGCTCCAGGACGATCTGCGGCACTCCCACGGTGACCGGAAGGCCCTGCAGGACCTTCACCCTGGAGGCGAGCGCTTCGGCGCGCCGCGCGTTGAGCGTATCGAGTCCGCGCAGGCCAACACCGCACAGCAGGGTGATCGCCAATGCGACAGCGCCGAGGATCAGCAAGCTGGCCCGCAGCGATGTGACCGCCACCAGAACCGATGCCAGGACCGCGCCGGCGACCATCGCGGCTACCGACACGGCGTTGAAGGTCCCGATTACGCGGCCAAGCGCCTCGCGGGGGACGATCCGGGCCAGTGCCGTCTCGCCTACCACCTCGCATGAGACGAGAGCAGCACTTCCGATAACGGTTACCGCCAGCGCGATCGTCAGCACCTGAACGCCGGCGTAGGCGAGCTGGGCGGCGCAGGCCAGCGAACCTGCGACGATCACGATCAGGGATATCCGCCTGCTGGTGGACAGACGGCCGTTGGCGAGCGCGCTCACCAGCCCGCCGGCGCCCGCGGCCGTGAGCAGGACGCCGTAGCCCCCGTTTCCGAGGCTAAGCGAGCGCGTGGCGTACACGACGAGCTGCACGGTCTGGGCTCCGTAGGTGAATTCGACCATCGCCACGATCACGATCAGCCACGGCGCGAACGCAGTCATGCGCACCGTCCGCAGCCCCCCGGCCAGCTGGGCAACCCCGGACGCACGGCCGCCGGCCGGAGCCGCGTCGGGACGCATTGTCGAGATCAGCAGCGCGGAGATGGCGAATGTCCCCCCGTTGGCCAGGAATGCGATCCAGGCGGGAGCCACCCGGAGCAGGACCGCTCCGATCGCCGGGCCGATGAGGATGCCGAGGTCTTGGACGGTGTGCAGCAGCGCGTTGGCCGGGCCGAGCCGGGCCTCACCGACCAGGCGCGGCAGGAGCGCCATCGCGGCCGGCCTCTCTGCGCAACCGGCGGCCGACGCCAGGGCGGTGAAGGCGATGACCAGCGCCACCGGGCCGGCGCTGGCGACCGTCGCAGCCAAGGCAGCCATGACCAGCACGCGCAGGACGTCACCGGCCAGCAGAACAGCGCGCCGCGGATAACGGTCGGCGATGGCCCCTCCGAACGGGCCGAGCAGCACATACGGCACAAGCCGGCAGATCGTGGCGGCGCCGACCCAGCCGGCCGACCGGGTCTCGCCGTACACGTATCCGAGCAGCGCGGCGTTGTAAAGCCAGTTACCGATCTGCGAGGCGGCGCTGGCCCCGATCAGCGCGCGGGCACCCGGGATCGCCAGGACGTCTCGATACGCCCGGCCCGTCGGCTCAGCCATCGCCTACGGCTGCCGATTCCCCTGAACCGGATGCCGTCACCATCGGGGTCCGGATCTGCGGCTCTGCGGGGGAAAGGTCAGCGGCCCGGTCCAGCAGCGGCTGGCAGCCTAGCTGCTGCGCGATGTCGCGGGCTTCGCCGATCGCGGCCCCCGCGGCATCGTGGTCGTCCATGCGTAGCAGGTGCTCAGCGTGATCGAGCAGCCCGTGAGCGAGATGGTAGGGGGTGGAGTGCTGGCGCAGCCCGGTGATTGCGGCGGCGAACGCCGGGCCGGAATCCGGGTCGCCGCCGGCCGCGGCCAGGCGGGAGCGGGCCAGGTCGCGTTCGGCGCGCTGCATAGGGGCCAGCTGCCCGGCCGGGTGGCCGTCCAGCATGGCCAGCAGCTCGCGGGTGGTGGCGGTGTCGGCCAGGTCGTGCGCGGCGCGAGCGGCCAGCGGCCAGGCCCACCGCAGGTACTCGTAGCTGATCCCGAGGGCGCCGGCGTGGTCCAGAGCTGCGCGGGCGTGGCGCAACGCGGCGGCGGGCTGGCGGCGCGCGGCGGCGGTGAACGCCTCCGCGACCGCGATGGTCGCCTGGTCCTGAGGGTCGTCGCTGGCCCGCAGGTCGCCCAGCCCGGCCAGGGTCGCCTGGGCGGATGGGGCCTCGCCGCGCAGCGCCGCCACCCAGGCCCGGTAGCAGGTCAGGTACTCGATGCCGGCCAGCCCGTCTGCGTCGGCGGCCTGGACCAGCTCGGCCTCGGCGGCGTCCCAGTCGCCGGTCATCAGCAGCGCCTGGGCCAGGTTCTCGACCGCGGTCGCGAGCAGGTCACGGGCGCCGGCCCGGCGTAGCTGGGCGGCGGCGGCGCGCGCCGCTTCGGCGCCGGCGGCGGGGTCGGTGCCGGTCACCGTGTCAGACAGGTTGACCAGCGCGCGGCCGAGCCGGACGGGGTCGCCGGCCTGCCCGGCCAGCCGGGCGGCCGCCTGGAAGTAGGCGGCCGCCTGCGGTTTCCGCCCGGCGAAGGAGTGGCAGGTCCCACGGGTGGTGAACAGGCCGGCCAGGGTGGCCTCGTCCACGGCCAGGTCCTGGCCCAGGACCAGGGCCTCGGTGGACAGCGCATCCGCCGCGGGCGACCCGGCGGCCACCTCCAGCCTGGCCAGTTCCTCCAGGGCCCGCGCGGTGTCGGTGCCGGGGTCTTCCCGCAGCACCGCCAGGGCGCCGGTGAGCTGCTCGCGCGCCTGGGCGTGCCGGCCCCACCGGCGCAGCGCCCGCCCGGCGATCGCCTGGGCGCGGGCGGCCGAGCGGGTATCGCCGCACTGGCGGTACAGGTCCCCGGCCTGGCCGGCCTGCTCGACCGCCGCGGCATAGTCGGCACTGGTCAGAGCGGCCTCGGCGGCGCGTTCCCACAACACAGAGGCCGCCGGGTCCCCGCCTCCGGTGCCGGCCTGGGTGAGCCGGGCGGCGGCAGCGTAGCTGGCGGCAGCCCGGGCCGGGGCGCCTGTGCGCCCGGCCCGATCAGCCGCCCGGGTCAGCGCGGCGATGGCCTGGCCGCGGATCTGCCCGGTATCGCCGTCATCGGGCACCGCATCCAGCGCGTCCAGGTAGTGCCGGGCGATCACCTCGGCCACTTCCTCGCCGTCGCCGGCGAAGGCGGCGCGCAGGTGCGCGGCCACAGCCAGGTGCCGGGCCTTGCGGTCCCGGCGGGACAAGGTGTCGTAGGCGACCTGCCGCAGCATGTTCTGGCTGAACTGGTAGCTGCCCCGCTCCGGGGACAACCGGTCAGCCGACACCGACAGCACCTCCCGGCGAACCAGCTCGGCCAGCGCCGCCCGCACCACGGCCTCGTCCTGCTCGGACACCGCGATCAGCGCCTCGGCCGGGAACGTGGCACCCAGCACCGCCGCATCGGCCACCAGCCGCCGCACCCCCGGGTCCAGCGCATCAAGCCGGGCGGCCAGCAGCGAGTGCAAGCTGTCCGGCACCGCCAGCTGGCCGACCTCGCCGGTCAGCCGGTAGACCCCCTCGATCGGCTGCACGATGTCCCGGTCCACCAGCGACCGGATGGTCTCCACCGCGAACAGCGGGATCCCCTGCGCCTGCCCGGTCACCTTGGCCCGCGCGGCCGCCGGCATCCCCGGCACCAGCGCGTCCACCAGCTGGTCCATCGACGCCACGTCTAGCGGGTCCAGGGTCAGCGTGCTCCGGTTCCGGCCCGCGCCGAATCCCGGCCGGGCCTGCCCCAGCTCGGGCCGGGCCAGCACCAGGACATAAACCGGCAGGTCCCGCACCCAGTCGATCAGGTAGTCCAGGAAGTCCAGCAGCCCAGTATCGGCGTACTGGGCGTCCTCGACCAGCAGCACCACCGGGTTCTCGGCCGCCAGCCGCTCGAAGAACAGCCGCCACCCCGCGAACAGCTCCTCCCGCGACAACGCCGCCCCGCCGTCCCCTTCCGCGGCCACGCCAAGCAGCCGGCCCAGCCGTACCGCCACGTACCCGCGCTCACCAGGGTCGGCCACGTACCGGGCCAGGCCCTCGGCCAGCTTGCCCGCGGCGGTCTCGGGCGGATCTTCCTCGGCGATACCCAGCCGCTGCCGGACGATCTCGGCCAGCGCCCAGAACGCGACGCCGTCCCCGTACGACAGGCACCGGCCCCGGTGCCACCACACCTCCGCCATCAGCCCATCGGCATACTTCTCGAACTCCCAGCCCAGCCGGGACTTGCCCACCCCGGCCGGCCCCGACACCAGCACCAGCCGCGGCACCCGCCGGTCCGCCGCCGCATGGAACAGGTCCCTGACCGTGCGCAGCTCCGCGTCCCGGCCGGTCAGCGGCGCCTCCAGCCCGTCCACCCGCTGCGAACCGCCCACCGCCGACAACACCCGGGTCGCCCGCCACAGCTGGGCCGACTCCGCCTTGCCCTTCAGCGCATGCTCCCCCGCGTCGGCGAACCCGATCGCGCTGCCCGCCAGCCGCTGCGTCGCCGCGTCCGCTAGCACCGCACCCGGCTCGGCCGCGGCCTGCACTCGGGACGCGGTGTTCACCGCATCCCCGGCCACCATCCCCTCACCGGCCACGCCCAGCGTGACCGCCACCTCGCCGGTCACCACCCCGGCCCGCGCGGCCAGGCCCGGCACCCCCGCCTCACTGCCCAGTTCGGCCACCGCCGCCACCAGGTCCAGCGCGGCCCGCACCGCCCGCTCCGCATCCCCCTCGGTGGCCACCGGGGTTCCCCACACCGCCATCACCGCGTCCCCGATGAACTTCTCTACCACCCCGCCGTACCGGATGATCACCGTCCGCGCGACCCGGAAGTACTGAGACAGCAGCTCGCGGACCGCCTCCGGATCCCGCGCCTCCGACAGCGGCGTGAACCCGACCACATCGCAGAACAGCACCGAGCACACCCGCCGCTCCGCCGCCGGCTCCCGGCCCAGCCCAGAACCCGCCGCCACGGCCGGCGCAGGCACAGCTGGCACCGCCACCATATCGGCGAGCGCCAAGCCGCAGGCATGGCAAAATCGCTTGCCGGGAGTCAGCGCCTCACCGCACGCCGGGCATCCCCCGACCGGGGCGCCGCAATCCCCGCAGAACCGGTGGCCTTCACCCAGAGCCGCACCGCACCGCCTGCACTGCACGCAACACCCCCACGCTCAGCACGTTAACCCTGGTCAAACCCGCAGGTAACCGACATTGTAGGACCTGACCGCCTAGCCGGTAATAGCTAAAAGACCCTAGGCGGTTTTCTTTGTCTTGCTAAAGGACCTCAGCGTTGACCGGGGCCTCGGCAGTGTCACGCCGGCGGGGCCGGGAACCCCACGTCAGCATCACCGGCCACGTCGAGGAGATGCGGGAGGACACCTGGCCGACATCGATCGCCTGCCCAGTAGTACATGGGTAAGCCGTGCCCGCAGCGCGACCGCCGCCGGATCAGCACCTGGATAGCCGTGGACGGCTGGCTGGGGTGTACTAACGCCAGCCAGGCCAAATAACTGCCTACCGTCCTGACCAGCCAGAACCGGATGTTCTGCGCACGGCGCAAGGATCATCAGATGCGATCGCGGACCGCACTGAATCGGCAGGGTTCGCTCACGGTCTGGAACGCCGGCCGAGCTACGTGATGATCGCTGGCCACGGCCGCCGCACGATATCCGCCCAATCTGCGCGTTGATCCCGATCGGCTAGCTGGGTGTCGAAAAGCGCCAGAACGGCCCGTCTGTGGCGTCTGATCGGCAGCGGCAGCCCGGCCGTGGTGGACGTTGCGCCGTCAGGTACGACGCCCGGCTATGCCGGGGTGAGGTCTGCGCTTGCGGCCAGGGAGAGCGCGGCGGGCAGGTCCAGCGCTTGCCCTTCGGCGCGGCCGAGCGCGAAGTCCTGGCGGCGCGGGTCGAGCAGTTTCGTTACCTGCTGGCGGACGGCCTGCTCGTCTGTATCTGGCTCCGTGCCCATCGCGTGCCGCGCGGCGTCCACGGCGGCCAGGATGGCCGCCGCCCGTCGCTGGTCACCGGCGGCGGCGACCGCGGCGGCAAACAGGTCCAGGCACCAGGCCGCGAGGTTTTTGTCGCCGATCTGCAGCGCGCGGGTCGCGCCGAGCAGGCCAGGCGCGGCGCAGTCCGGGAGGCGACCGCGCCGGACGCAGGTATCGGCCATGTAGCTCAGCGTGTACCCCTCGCAGCGGATCTGCCCCAGTCCCCGCACGAACGACAGGTTCTCAGCGAGCAGATCGTCGGCCTCGTCGTGGCGGCCTTCCTGGTTCGCCACCCAGGCCAGGTTCAGCCGGGCCCACGATGTCCCCACTCCGTTGCCCGCGGCCAGCGCGACGCCGAGCGCTTCGTGCAGCAGCGCCTCGGCTGCCCGCAGGTCCTCCCGTGACTCGGCAGCGTCGACCCTTGCTTGCAGGGACTCAAAGAGCTCCGTCTCACCCGCGAGCGTCATGGCCAGAGCCGCCGCCTCGTCCGAGGCCGCCTGGGCCGCCCTGTAGTCGCCCTGCGTGCGGGCGGTGCAGGCCTGGGCCGACAGCAGACGCTGCCGGGTGACGTCCTGCACGTCAGTGAGAGCTAGTGCGCGATCCTGCCACGATCGGGCCTCGGTGTACAGGCCGCGCATATCCCAGTACATGTGCAGCGCGGCGGTGATCTGCCGGACCACCTCGGTGTCGCCGGTCGCCAGGCCGAACTCGACGGCGGCGCGGAGGTTACCGATGTCGGCGGCCAGCACCGCGACCGGCCCTTCCTCCGGCTCCCCGGCCCGCAGCGCCGCGTCCATCCGCTTGGCGAGCGTGCGGAAATAGTCAGCGTGGCGGGCCCGCAGCGGCGGCCCCTCGCCGGCGGCGGCCAGCTGCTCGGCGGCGAAGTCGCCGAGCGACTCCAGCATGCCGAACCGCGGCTCGGCGGTATCGTACCCGCGCACGACCAGGCACTTGTCCAGCAGCCCGTCCAGCGCGCCGGGCTCGGGCCGGCACACCGACTCGGCGGCGTCCAGCGTGCAGTCCCCGGCGAACACCGCCAGCCGCCGGAACAGCGCCTGCTCCGGCCCGGTCAGCAGGTCATGGCTCCACTCGATGGTCGCGCGCAGCGTCCGGTGCCGGGGCTCGGCATCCCGCGGCCCGGTGAACAGGTCCAGCCGGGCATCGATCCGGTCCAGCAGCTGCGCGGGCGAAAACACCCGCAGCCGCGCGGCGGCCAGCTCCAGCGCCAGCGGCAACCGGTCCAGCCGCTCACACAGCCGGCCCAGGACCGGCGACTGGTCCACCGGCACGCCCGCCGCCGCGGCACGCTCGCGCAACAACGCGACCGCATCACCGGCCGGCAGCGGAGGCACCGGGAACACGTGCTCGGCCGACAGCTGCAACCGCTCCCGGCTGGTAGCCAGCACCACCAGCCGGTCACTGGCGGCCAGCAGCCCGGCCACCACGTCGGCCACCTCCGGCAGCAGATGCTCGGCGTTATCCAGCACGATCAGCAGCCGGCGTCCCTCAAGCCGGGCCGCCACCGGGCGCTCCAGGCCGGCTCCCTCGTCCTCCCGCACGCCCAGCACCTGCGCGATCGCGCCCAGCACCTGGTCGCCGCGGCTGACCGGCGCCAGCCCGGCCCACCACAGCCCGTCCGGGAACTCATCCCCCAGCCCGGCCGCGGCCTGCACCGCCAGCCGGGTCTTGCCGATCCCCCCGGCGCCGGTCAGCGTCACCAGCCGGCTCCCCGGCCGGGCCAGCACGGCGCGCAACCGCCCGATATCCTCCTCCCGGCCGACCAGAGCCGTGGCCGGCACCGGAAGGCTGCTGGCCGCGCCCAGGCTCTTCAGCGGCGGGAAGTCCTCCACCAGGCCCGGGCCGGCCACCTGATAGATCCGCTCCGGCGCCGGCAGGTCCTTCAGCCGGTGCACGCCCAGATCCCGCACCGACACCCCGGCGGGCAGCCAGGACTGCGTCAGCAGCCGGGTCGCATCCGACACCACCACCTGCCCGCCATGCGCGGACGCCGCGATCCGCGCCGCCCGGTGCACATCCATCCCCACATACCCGTCCTGGTGCCGCACCGGCTCACCCGAATGCAAGCCCATCCGGACCCGCACCACAACCCTACCGGGCCAGGCGTGGTCGGCCAGGGCGCGCTGCGCCGCCACACAGCACGCGACCGCGCCGGCCGCCGAGGCGAACACCACGAAGAAGCTGTCCCCCTCGGTACCCATCTCATGGCCGCCACCGGCCGAGATCGCCGCGCGCATAATGGCACGCTGCGCCGCCAGCGCCTCGCCGTACCGGTCGCCCAGGCGGCCCAGCAGCGCCGTCGATCCCTCGATGTCGCTGAAGAGCATCGTCACGGTCCCGGCCGGGAGCTCGCGCATGCCCCGATTATCCGCCGCGTCCCGGCCACCCGCCAGGGTGCGCGAAACCCCGCCCGGCGAAATCACCAGACAGACCCCACGAGCAGCCGATCAGGGCAGGGAGGTCAAGGACGGCGGACGGGTCCCGCCGAGCCGGCAGTCAAGCTCAGGGCAGCTACGGCGCCCACCATGAAGTGCCAGTCCAGCAGGTTGGCCGGAACCGCCCTCACCCGGATCGGTACCTCGTCGCCGCGGACGACAGGCATGCCGATGTCCCGGAACTCCAGAACCTCAGGCGGGCCATACCGGCCAAAGCCGATCGTCTTCATGGAGTTTGATCTTCCTGCGGCAGACCACATCTGCCTGACAGGGTCCGGAACGCTCGGGAGGGTAAATTCTGGTTGCCGCGCTGAACCGTGCCCGTCGGCTCGGGCGGCGCTTGGCCGAGGTCTTTGCCTTGCTGTCCTGTTCCTGCCGCGCACAGGCGGTCGGTCTGGTTCACCGGCTCGTCGGGCTGTAGGTCCCGGGCGCCCTCCGCGCCCGGCAATGCGGCCGATGCCCGGCGTCCGGGCCCGTCCCATCATGGGTGTCTGCAGTTCCTCGGACTGGACAGTCCCGTCAGTGTGACGGCCGCCGGGTGAAGTCCCTATCGCCAATCAGGGTCATGGCCATGCCGGTGTCCTGGGACATCACGGTGGAGCGGGCGGCAGATTCAAGTTTGCAGCGCCAGCCTTAAGGCTGCTGGCATTTTGGGTAGAACGACAGGTAGTCCCACAAGCCCCTCACGTTAACATAAATAAGTTCGAGGATTGTAATTGAACTGGAGAAACATCGTGTGGGCAGGCTTGCGGCCCAGTAGAAGTCCTGAACCGCGGACATACGGGAACAGTGAATCGAAAAAAGCCAGTGAACTGGAGCGGGCGACGGGAATCGAACCCGCATGACCAGCTTGGAAGGCTGGTACCGCATCCTGGCCGACCGCTCCAGTTGCAGCTATGACCAGGACGTATAACAGTTCGGCTCCGCTTTGCTGCTCTTTTGGGTAGAGATTTGGGTAGAAAATCGCCCTCGCCCGGAATCTGTGAAGGCTGGTGCAGTCCAGTCCGGTTATATGCATCCGGCGATCAGGTTGCTGGAACAGAGTTTCGCCTTGGAGGGTGGTAGCACCCTGCGGATATGAGCGCTCAGTGCGGCCCTGTCTGCTGAACGACAGCCTGAACTGTCCTCGCCGCTCCCTGAGGCACGTTCACCTATCGGGTCATGAGCGTGAGTCCCGCGCAGGACTGCAGGTGCATAAATATTCATCCCTGAAGGAGCGGGCCGGTGTCAAGCGGGGTTTCGGCCTGCGGTTTCGTGGCGGCGGGGGTCTTTGCAGGGCATGTTGAACTGGCCCCGTGGCTCTGCCTTTCTCCGTGCAGGTGCCGTGTTCGTGCGAGCGGGTGGCGTGGGTCCAGGACCGGGCGGAGCCCGGCCGGCGTAGCCGGCGCCGGAGGCGTCCTTGACGCAGGTGCCCGCGAGCCGATGATCGAGGCCTGCGGGGAAGGCCGTCCCGCAGCGGGTCTTACGTGTATGCGGTTGTCGTCACCCCATGGCCGGTCGTCCGGCCGGGCAGCCCGCTGGCTGCATTCATCCCTTCGTTTGTCCCCGGCGTGATGTTCTGCCGGGGGGCATGGGGCGGGTTCGCGTCAGGGGCCGGGCGGGGCCAATCAGACGGGCGTCCGCGCCGCCGGGCCGGGCGGGCAGGGCCGCCGGTCCCGGCGGGGGACAGAATATTCGGCGGCCTCGCGCCCGGTGGCGGGGGACAGAATA
>Ga0210383_10003774_pt1 | contig 13518 bp, 12 predicted proteins | sample IncBWC14OmetaG_FD_160072 | JGI IMG/M metagenome (GOLD analysis project Ga0210383, IMG submission 160072) | Forest soil microbial communities from Barre Woods Harvard Forest LTER site, Petersham, Massachusetts, United States - Inc-BW-C-14-O ...
CGCGCAAATAGATATAAATCGCCGAAATCCCGACTGCCCATGCCGCGATCAACATGCCTTCGAGAAAACGATGCGGGTCGCGCTCCAAATACACGCGGTCCTTGAAAGTGCCGGGCTCTCCCTCATCGATGTTTACGGCCATCAGCCGCGGCGCCGGTTCGCCCCGTACGATGCGCCACTTGCGTCCGGCCGGAAAACCCGCACCGCCCAAACCGCGTAGTCCCGAATCTTCCATCGTCTTAATCACCGACTCGACGTCACGGCGATGCTCGATGCAGTCGCGCAATGTGTTGTAGCCGCCTTGGCTTTGATACTGATCAAAATCGATGTAGTCGCCGGGCTGGTCGTGCTGGTCTCCCGCAACGACGGCCGCGCGAACCGCCTCGAGCGTGGCCTGGGCGATCGGCTTTTGATGCACCACGGCAACCGGCGCCTGCTCGCAACGCCCGACGCAGGGCGCTGCCACCACACGCACATCGCGGCCGAGCAGCGCGGGCAATCTCTCGAGCAGCCCTTTGGCCCCGGCCATTTCACAGCTGAGACCATCGCAAACCCGCACGGTCAACGCCGCTGGCGCCGCAATTGCGCCATCTTGACCTTCCTTCGCAATATCGAAGTGATGATAAAAAGTCGCCACCTCGTACACTTCGGTCTGCGCCAACCCGAGCATCCGAGCAAGCGCCGCCAAGTGGGGGGCAGAGAGTTGCTTGTAGCGATCCTGAATGAGATGCAGATACTCAATAAGCAGGTCATGACGCAACTGCTGGTCACCGACTAACGCCTGCACCTCCGCCATCGCGGCCGGGTTGACGGTGCGGCCTTTGGGCGCCTCGCGCTTGCGCTGTTTGCTCGCCCCCAGCTTGGCCAGCGGTATCACCGTCTCGTTCACTTCACTCTCCAGGCCCCGGATTTCGTAATATATTATACATCAGCCGGCTATCCCCCAAAGTTGCCCTGTCAGCAGGAATGATTCATGCCCTCGGACAGCCCGATTACAGCGCAGGCGGCGGAAGAGGCAATCCGGCGTCATATGCCGATATTATCGACCGAGACGCGGCGCCTATCGCAGTGCGTCGGCCGCATTCTGCGTCAGGATGTGTTCGCCGAGCGGGATAACCCGCCTTTTGACAGAGTCTGCATGGATGGTATCGCCGTGGACCAAAGCGCGCTGGCAAGCGGCGCGCGGCGCTTCATCGTCGAGGGGACCCAGTCGGCGGGCGCACCGCCCATGTCGCTGCACCACGCAGAGCACGCCATCGAGGTCATGACCGGCGCCATGCTGCCGCATGACACCGATGTGGTGATTCCCCTGGAACAGTACACTCTCGATCATGCTGTGGCCACGCTCACGGGGGAGGTAGACGGTACCCCTTTCCGAAATGTGCAGCGTCGAGGCGAAGACGGCCGTGCGGGATCGTTGATGTTGAAAACCGGCTCGTTACTCGGTGCCCCCGAAATCGCGGTCGCCGCCTCGGCCGGGCTGGCCCATCTTCAGGTCAGTGCTGACCCTACGTTCATGATCATCTCGACGGGCGATGAGTTGGTAGAACCAGGCGAGGCGATCGCTGAACAGCAAGTACGGCGCTCGAACGCCTACGCAATGAGTGCCACTCTTCGCTCCAGGGGATTTCAGCGCGTCGGCAATGACCACGTCATCGACGATGCGGCGCGGCTTGAGGAGCGGTTGTCCTTGCATCTCGCGACTCACGACGTGTTGATCGTAAGCGGCGGGGTTTCGATGGGAAAGTTTGATCTGGTGCCAAAGGTGCTTGCGCAATTGGGCGTCCGCGAGATCTTTCATCGGGTCGCACAACGGCCGGGCAAACCCATGTGGTTTGGTGTCGGTTCCAAGGGTCAAGCCGTCTTCGGGCTTCCGGGAAATCCGGTATCCACCCTCGTCTGTTTAATTCGCTATGTCATCCCGGCGCTGACGGCCGCGGCCGGCGCCACGAGAATGCCTCAGGAACGGTTGGCACTGAGCGCCCCAGTCACTTTTGATTTGCCGATGACCTTGTTTATGCCGGTATCAACTGTCCCCGACGAGTGGGGCCGACCCTGGGTCATGCCGCGACCGACCAACACCTCCGGTGATTATCTGAGCCTCGTTGGCACTGATGGCTTCATCGAGCTGCCGCCGGGGCCTAACACCTACCCCAAGGAATTCGTCGCCAATGTGTATCGATGGTAGGGCGACTGCTTCACTTCGCGACGCAACCGCCGCCGCTTAAGTCGCGTCGTCCCTGACGCTGCGTCTCCGGCATCGAACTTCACCCAGAGCTTTGCTGACACATTGGGTTGCCAATTTCATCCGGATCGTTATATTAGACCGAATATTGCGCTGTAGCGATGGCTTTTCCGGGGGAAGTACAATGCGATCTGTCTGGTGGTGCGCCCTTGCGGCGCTTGCCTCAAGTTTCGTTTTGAATCATGCGGCGCGCGCCGCCGAGCCGGCTCCGGCCGCTTCATCCACTCCTGAAGCCTGTACGAGCTTCGAGGACTTCGTCGGTACCGCTTGCCCGCTGACCTGGCACGGCATCACCATTTACGGCGCATATGACGTCGGTGTGGGCTGGGTCAGCCACGGCTTACCTGAAAACGGCTATAACTACGAAGGCGAATCGCTGGTCAACCGGAACGGGAGTAACTCTCGATTCGTCCTTGCGCCGAACAACCTGCAGCAGACGGGCCTCGGCATCAAGGGCAGGATCGAGTTCATGGCCGACTGGTACGCGGTGTTCAACGCCTCCACCGGCATCAATCCGCAGTCCGGCCAGCTTGCCAACATGGCAGCCACCAATACCACGAACAACGGTCTACCCAGGTACGCTTATTCGATCACCGGCGACGGCGCGCGCGCGGGCCAAGCCTTCAATGACGAACTCTATGCCGGCGCATCGTCCACGCAGTTCGGCACGCTGACCTTCGGTCGTCAGCGCTCTCTTGGTACCGATGCGATGCTCACTTATGATCCGGCCGGCGGCGCCTACTCCTTTTCGTACATCGGGTATAACGGCACGATGGCTGGCGGCGGCGACACCGAGGACACCCGTTGGGACCAGGCCATCAAATATCGCTTTAGCTATGGTCCGGTCCATTTCGGCGCAATGTATAAATTCGCCGATGGTTCAGGCGGCTGCTACTCCGCCGCCGCAGCCTGGAGCGCCGCCACGTGTACGCCGGAACAGGCGCGCAATACCGCCTATGGATTCGACCTCGGCGGAGAGTACGCCAAGTTCTCCGCGGACATCGTTTTCCAACATTACAACCAGGCGATCAGCGTCCTCAACCCCTTGCTCGGGCCTCAGAGTCTGGCGGCCCCCTATCAATCGACCACCAACAGCATCAATACAAACCCCATCACCGGGGCCAATCTGATCGGAACGGACAACACCGAATATGGCATCGTGACCGACAACACGGCCATCATGCTCGCTGCCAAGTACACCTGGGACCCGTTCAAGTTCTACGCCGGCTACGAGCACATCCAGCAGTTCAACCCATCGAACCCGTTGGGCATCGGCGCTTCGGCCCAGGGCGGTTATCTATTGAGCGGCGTCGAAGACAACAATCTTGATTCTCCCAAGCTCGTGCAGATCGCCTGGACGGGCGTGAAATACGCGTACGACATCAAGACCGACATCACTTTGTCCTACTATCATCAGTGGCAGGACACCTTCCGTGTTCCCCCTGCCTGCCCGCCCACCAGTTTCCGTGCTTCCTGCTCCGGCTTCCTCAACGAGGGTTCGCTTTATGCGGATCATCACTTCACCAAGCGCTTCGACGCTTACGCCGGCATTGCGTATTCCAACGTCAGCGGCGGCCTGTCCATCGCCATTCCACATGGCCCCGGCGTCCCCTATAACTATAAAAGCAACACTGCTCCGACAGTAGGTGCTCGCTTCACCTTCTGATCTGCTTTACTCAAGCTTCGTCCGTACCGATACCCTGGCACCAGACCTGGAATGTCGGATAACCGTTGCCGTGATGGGGTGCAGACGCCGCTGTGCCAACGTCGCAAAGTCTCGTTCCAATTCGCGATAGTTCTTAATCAAGGCGTCGCCGAAGTCGGTGACTTGCATACCGCCGCCGTCCTTGCCTCCCGTGCTTGCCACCGTCACGGGCTCCCGGAAGGACTGCTTCAGGCTCTCGACCAAGAGCCACGCACGGCGATAACTCATCCCGATATTGCGCGCCCCTCGTGACAAAGAGCCGGCATCTCGAATGGCTTCGAGAAGACAGATTTTCCCCGGCCCGAGACTGGAGTGTTCCGCGAAATCGATCCTGAATCGAACAACAGGAGCAGCCATAGGGATTCCTCCTCACGCACAGCCGCAATGATTAACGATTCGTCACGTTAAGTCGAGGACAGGAACGCGATCGCACGCGTCGACACTGTAGCGCGTGGCTACACTCAAGAATTTGAACGGATACAATTTGAAGGAGTCGAACGCAGTTGCCTAGTCACATTCCTTAGCCGCATTCATTGAACCATAGCACTCATAAGCACGCCAATCGCCCACAACTCCCGCCCATGCCGATAGCCTGGTTGCGGCGGTGCTGTCTGGACTACATCCACAAAACAATTTCGCTGTCGCGGTGTCGCGACATAGCTTTGATCACTGCCCTTGCGACTGCCGCACACGCAGGACCTGCGCCTTTTGATCTTGCGGGTCCGGTTCTTGAAGTGAAAATCACTCGGGCTGCGCAAACGCTGCCTGTTTTTGAGGTCCCCAATCTCTCCGTCGGTGACCAAATCTGGATTAGGGCGGATTTGCCGTCGACTCAATCGGAACATTTCCTGTTGGTGATCGCATTCTTGAGCGGATCGACCAATCCGCCGCCCAAGAATTGGTTCTACCCGTGCAAGACGTGGACCAAGGAATGCGCGCGCGACGGGCTGACCGTGACCGTGCCGCCGGGTGCACAGCAGGTACTGCTATTTCTCGCGCCGGAAACCGGCGGGGACTTCAAGACACTACTCGGCGCTGTCCGCGGCCGGCCGGGGACGTTCGTTCGCACGTCGCAGGACTTGAACCAAGCAGCGCTCGATCGCGCGCGCCTCGAACACTATCTCTCCGCGATTCGAATCCTCAACAACGAGGACTCCGCCAAGCTGAAGATCGCGGCGCCGCTGCTGGCGCGAAGCCTCGCCATCAAGGCGGACGATAAGTGCTTGGACCGTCTGCCGGAGCTACAGGCGCCATGCTTGATGCAGGGACAAGAGTCGCTCATTTTGAATGACGGACATACCACGTCGATTGTCGAGGCCCTCACCTCGGGTCCCGGCAGCGACTTAGCCATGGAAGCGAGTTACACGCCGCAACTGAGCTACGGGTACTACAGTCCTTACATTGCCTCAATATTGGATATCGCGCGAATTCTGGACTCACTTCGCGTGGCTCAATACCAGTACATTCCGGCACTTGGGGCCGGGCGCGAGGATAAAGTTGCGCTGACGTTGAACACCGCACCTTCGTTTCAAAATCCGAAATCCGTTTTGGTAGCGGCCCTCCCGGCCGTGGAGCAGACGCAGGTTCCGCCGCTGCATGCGGTGAATCCGGCGGAGACCTACTGTGCCAACAAGACAAGACTCGTGCTGCCGGTCGAAGGTGCCCCGTTGGTATTTTCCACCGGCTATGCGCATGACATGTCGTTGAGTGTGACCCGTTCGGACGGCTCGATAGTCCACCTGCCCGCATCGCCCGACGCGCTTCAGGGCGGCTATGTGGTCGACACCTCTGGCCTGGACTTCGCGAGTCTCGGCAACAATGTCCCTGCGTCGTTGCGGGGTAAGTGGGGTTTTGACTCTTACCAGGGCCCGAGTTTCCGCCTGATGAATTCGCGCGCCGCCATTTGGGAGTTGGATGCGGGGGACGCGGCAAACCTAAGCGTCGGGCGCCAAAATACGGTTCGCCTTCGCGCCGCCGGCGTCGCTTGTATCGACGGCATGACGCTGAAGGACTCCCAGGGTAAGGAATTGGTCACCGAGTGGAAAACCGTTAAGCCCAATGAAATCGAGGTGAAACTCCCCCTGCAAGACGCTCAGCCCGGTGTTCTGACATTGATGGTGACTCAATTTGGTGCCAGTGGGCCTCAAGCGATCCCCATCCGAGTCTTTTCGGACGCCGGACGCTTTGAGGGATTCACGCTCCACGCTGGCGATACGCAGGGAACACTGCAAGGCAGCCGGCTTGATGAGGTCGCGAGTCTGAGCATTGGCAAACTGCTATTCATACCGGGCGAACTATCCACCCGCGCCGGCCGTGAAGGGCTTTTGATGACCGCCCAGGATGCGCAGGCCAGCGCCGACTTGAAGCGGGGACGCCCCATCGCGGCGAAAGTAACGCTACTCGATGGCCGCGAATTCCCGCTGGCCGCCTCAGTCGACTCGCCCCGCCCACGAGTCACGCTGATCAATAAAAGCGTGCAATCCTCATCAACCGGAGATAACAGCAACCTTAGACTCATCGATGCCGGCGAACTGCCGCAGGATGCGACACTGACTTTCTCGGTACGAACCGATGTACCGGCCGCATTTTCGCAGAACGATACCGTAGAGGTGGCGACGGCTGATGGGTCCTTCACAGCGACGTTGGGCGTTGGCAATGCGGCTATGACACTCGAGAATTCCCACGTCGCCGTGATCACCCTGAACTCGGCCAAGGCATTTGGCCGAGCCGCGTTCGGACCGTTGCAATTTCGCGTCAATGCGGGCGGCGTAGCGAGCGATTGGCAGCCATTGGCGACGCTGGTTCGTCTGCCGGCGCTGAAGGCCATTGACTGTCCTGCCACTCCGGAACTTGCATGCAAGCTCTCGGGCTCTGATTTGTACCTGATCGATTCGCTGTCCAACGATCCGCAGTTCGCGCATCCCGTGCAGGTTCCCGAAGGATTCCTCGGATCAGCGCTGCCTGTGCCCCATCCCGGCGCAGGGTCGCTTTACGTAAAGCTGCGCGACGATCCGTCCGTGATCAATCTGGCCACTCTAGCGGCCCGGCAATTGCCAGTATCCTCCGTCGAACTCGAACGCTCTGTCAGCCGCCAGACTGCGTTGGTCGAGGACGCGCCAGGCGCTGCGGCGAAACCGCCGCCGAATACGCCGCACAATTCGCAGTAATGGGAATTGCGCCTCTATTGCGGATATGACTTCACGCCGACAGCGGCTAAGTCAGCCGCGCGTTCAACAAATTGAATTTTACGCCGATGGCAAACCGCCGCGGACTATGGGGTGCGCAATACACCACTTCGGCCGTAGTCCGATAGTTAAGCAGCGAATCACTGACGATGACCCGTTTGCCCACCGGCCACCTGCGGCGAGTAATGAGGCGCGCTCCGTGTTCGCTCAAGTTTACGAAGACCACGGTCTCACCGAGAGACGGCCCCTCGGCTGCCTCGAGACTCGCCACCGTATTGGTGGCCATGCGGTGCTCGGTTCGCCCAGTTTGCATGTCATTCACCCCCCCGGGGTTGCCGCTTGAACTACTGATGTGAGCGGGATCAGCGGGGGCGCGGCACCGCTGTCGGATGCCCACCGGTCCTTGCGTTTATGTGAATAAAGCGCGGTATCAGCCTGCTTCATCAGCTCTTGCAGCGTCACGGGCTTGCAAGGATCGAAGTGCGCCACGCCGACACTCAACGACAATTTGAACGGGCCTTCGGCGCCCGCGCAATCAGCCACCTTGGACTGCAACCGCCTGCAGATCGCTTCTGCGCTGCGTCCGGGCACCTCGCTGACCAAGGCCACGAATTCATCGCCACTCAAGCGGGCGGTCACATCAAATTTGCGAAACGTCTCCTTGATGCACGCCGCCGCGAGCACGAGGGCCCGATCGCCTTCACCGTGGCCATAGCGGTCGTTTATCGATTTGAGCCCATCCACATCAGCGAAGAACAGCACCATATGCTGGCCCGTGTCGCAGGCACATCTCAGATGCCGGGTCGCAAGCGCGACAAATCCGCGGCGGTTATGCAGGCCGGTCAGATCGTCCCGAAATGCCATCTGCAGCAGTGCGCGCTGCAAGCCTAGTTGCCCGTGGGTGAAGCGTATGATTCGCGCAATGGTGTCTGAGGCCATCAAAGCACTGTCCAGGACATCGTCAGGCCCGGAGCCCAAGCGAGTCAGGTTTCCGCCGGCCCCTGGAAACCCTTGGGCGCGCTCCAGGGCACCGTGAATGTCAGGCAGCAAGACAACCGGCAGGTTCGGAATCTTGTCACGCACCTGGATGACCATGCACAGCGCAAAGTTGCGCGTCAATGTTGAATCCAGGAGCAGCACATCGGGTGATTTCTCGGCGATCATCAGCAGCGTGCGGTCAAAGTCCTCCATATTCACCCGCAAGCCTTTGACGTCCAGCAGGTGACAGTCGATCGACTCTTGGGTACCCCCGTTCAAAAACCAAGAGTTTTCCCGACTGTCCAAAACGACCAGTGCCTTAATCGGTTTTTGTTTCATAGTCTCGTTTTCGCCCGGTTTTTCGACTGACCACCTGGGCAGCATAGGCCGCCTATCCACCGGCACAATCGGGTGAATTCTTGATGGATCTGTGGAAAAAACCGGATGCCCCGAGCGAGGGGCGCTGCAACATCGGCTTTGCTTACGGCTCTAGCAAGCCATTGCGGATCGCATAACGAACCAGCCCGGCCGTCTGATGAATGTCGAGTTTTTCCATGAGCTTGGTGCGGTGCGTGTCGGCCGTTTTGACGCTGATACCCAGCAACGAAGCGATTTTCTTGGTCGAGTGCCCTTCGCCCACCAGCTGCAGCACTTGCCGTTCACGCACACTCAGTTGTGCGTTGGGCCCTTCGGTATTGTTCAAATAAGCCCGGACCACGGCCTTTGAGATCTTGGGGCTCAAGTACACCTCGCCGCGATCCACATGCCGGATGGCCGCCACCAAGTCCGTGCTCGCCTGAGTTTTGAGCACGTAACCGCGCGCGCCGATGCGCAATGCCTCGACCGCATACGGCTCTTCCATATGACGAGTGAGAATGATGGCGCGCGTTTGTGGGCTGAGCCGCACCGCTTCGCGCAATACGGCCAGGCCGTCAAGGCCCGGCATATCCAGATCAAGCACGGCGATCTCGGGGAGCAGTTCCTGGATCAGGCGAATCGCCTCGAACCCATCGGAGGCTTCGCCCAATACCTCGATTTGCTCCTTCTCCAGCACCATTCTCAATCCTTGGCGGACAATGAGATGATCATCCGCAAGAATCACGCTAATCGGCATTCATTTCTCCATCGGAATGGATATCACCAATTCAGTACCGTGGCCTTCGCCTGAGTTGATCTGTAAGTGCCCGCCGACAACACTCAGGCGTTCGCGCATGCCCATCAAGCCGAAGCCTTGCTCGGCTTGCCGGACGGCGCCCGACGCGGGGTCAAATCCCCTGCCGTTGTCGCGTATGCAACAACGAATCGAATCGGCTGTTCGGTGAAATCCGATCCATACCGCCGTCGCCTGCGCGTGCTTGACCACGTTGTGCAGCGCTTCTTTGGCGATGTGGTACAAGGTCGTCTCCACGCGCTTCGGCAATCGCTGTTCGGGCACGGCGTCGATGTTTATCTGCAGCTGGGAACGCTGCGCGAGTCCCTCGAACAAATAGCGCAGGGCCGGAACCAGCCCCAAATCGTTCAATAGTGCGGGCACCAGTTCGTGCGACAGCCGGCGCAGTTGAGATTCGATCTGATCGAGCAGCTGCGTCACCTGAAGAACTTGCGGTTGAACGGCCGGCACCTCGTCCGCTAGGTCTTGGAGCGCGATGTACACCGCCACCAATAATTGCCCGGCCTCATCGTGGAGCACTTTGGCGATTCGCTTGGCCTCCTGCTCCAATACCTCGTTGAAGTGGCGCAGAGCCGTATTGGCTTCGCGAAATCCGCCATAGGTCATTTCATACGGCGAGACGCACTCGGCAAAAAATTGCGCAGCGCCCGTGAGTATCCGCTCGCGTTCGTCGGTTGCCACCTCATATGTCAGCAATTTATGCAGGCAGGTATGGTGAATGTCTGCAATCGCGACCAAGCTCGTGCCTGCCTCCAGGGCGCGGCGCCCGATTTGATACGCCTGTTGCAAGGCCGATTCCCCTGCCCCGCCCAAATAATTTTGCAATGACGCCGGATAGGCGGTAGCAGCTTCTGTCACGGCTGAGTACCTCGATATCGCGCCACCAGGACCAAGGCATCATCGTTGCCTTTGTAGGCGCTTGCCAGTATTCCGTCGGCCAGCGACTCGACCTTGGCGTCCATGGCGATGCGCGTCGGATGCTTCGTGGTTACACCATCGGTGACCATCGTTAGTATATCGCCCGGTCGAATCAGCAATTCCTCGGCGCGAAGCGTGGGCAGGTGGCTGCCGACTAGGCCATTGCGCAGCAGTAGTTTGTCGCTCGGCAGCTCGGGTTCCAGGTGCAGTAAAGCACCCTCGACGTTGCCGACACCGATCCAGGTAAGCACGGAGTCCTCGGTATTGAACTCCGCGAGACTCATGGCGACTCCGCGCGTTGCGCGCAACGACTCGTGGCAACGACGCAGCAACTCTATGAGCGGATCACCCGCGTACTGCTGCAGCATTGCGACGGCGATTTTGGCTGCCGCAGCGGCCGCTCGGCCATGCCCCAAACCGTCGATCACCGCAAACACCATTCCGTTCGCAACGGCACCGGCCCAATGACGGTCACCCGATACCGTTTCTCCCGGCATGGTGGCGGCGGCTGTGCTCCATTCGAGGCCTGTCGCTTTCATTTGAGCCACTTTTTCACGGTGACCATCGTTCCCCGCCCTAGCTCCGATTCGATGGTGAACTCATCCATCAATCGCTTGACGCCGGGCAGTCCGAGGCCCAACCCGCCGGATGTCGAATAGCCATCGCGCAACACGTCCTCAATGCTGCGAATGCCCGGGCCGTTGTCGCGAGCGCCGATCACGATACCCTTCCTATGGGAGATTTCCACGCCGTGAATCATCACTTCGCCCTGTCCTGCATACATGACGATATTTCGGGCCAACTCGGAAATCGCCGTGGCAATCAAAGTAGCGTCGGTTGCCGTGAACCCGATGGCCGCGGCCAGTGACCTTCCCTGCTGTCGCGCCGCTACGATATCTCCGTCTGAGCGGATGGCTACCACAATATCTTGGAGCACGGACATTCGCTCTCAGATTTTGCCGGCGGCTCGTTGTTGCAGGTGCGCGAGACCCTCCTCCAAATCGAGCGCGGTCGCCACGCCCTCCATCGTCAGGCCAAGCTGCACCATGGCAAATGCTACTTCCGGCTGGATGCCCACGATGACCGTATCCGCGCCGCGCAGACGTATCATATTGGTGATGTCGCGCAATGTCCGCGTCGCGAATGAATCCATCACATCCAGCGCGGTCACGTCGATGATCACGCCATTCGAGCGGAAGTGAATCACCTTGTCGATCAGCGCGCGGCGCAGCTGCAAAAGATCCGCATCAGAGAGCGCCGCCTGGATGGTCGCTATGAGAAACCGTCCCTGTTTGAGGATTGGGACTTCCACGCTCCGACCTACGACGAGGCTGTATCCGCAACCGGGACCACCTTGTAGCCCAGCAGCCGCTCGGCTTGCTCGATGCCGCCTTGCAAGTCGCCGACGGTATTCATCTTGCCGAGATCGACCCCGATAGTGACGATGGTCTGCGCAATTTCGGGAGATAGGCCGGTCACGATCACCGTCGCGCCCAGCAGCCGCGAAGCTTCCACGGTTTGCACCAAGTGATTGGCGACGGTGGCATCCATTGCAGCCACGCCGGTGATGTCGATCACCACCACCTTGGCGCGATTCGTGCGTATGCCGCGCAGCAACTGCTCCGTCAACTGACGCGCACGCTGCGCATCGATGACACCGATGATGGGCAAAATGAGCAGCCGTTCGCGGACCTGCAATACCGGCGTGGAGAGTTCGCGGATTGCTTCCTGCTGCTGGCGAATGACGCGCTCGCGCTCCTGCACGAAACCGACCGCCACAGTGTTGGCGATGCGGTTGGCCGCAGGCTCATAGGCGTCCAGGATGCGGTTCAGCATCGTGAAATCGCCTTGATACTTGGCGAACAATGACCTCGCCAGGACGTCGCGCAGCAACAGCACGATACCCACGACTTCGTGGGTTTCCACTCCGCGGGGGATGATGCGTTCCGACAAATTGCGCGCATACGATTGCAGGGCTTCGAACGTTCCGGTCGCGAGCGCCTCGACATAGTTGTCGTACACGGATGTGGCTTCGGCGAACAGTTCTTCCTTGGTCATCGCTGTGAGCAACCGCGCTTCGGTGATGCGGTTGGCCCACTCCTCGCGTAATTGAGTGCGGTTCTGCCGCAGGTGCGCCACGAGTTCCTGCAGTAACTCGGTCGATTGCGCCGCGGTTCGTTGTTCTTGGCTGGCAGATCGTTTATTCGAGGCCATTCTTGTAACTCCTAGGCCGTTACCGGGTCCGAAGGAGCCTTGGAACTCCCCCTTGCATTTGCAACAATGTACAGAAAAGAGGGGATTGCATCATCAGGAAAATACCTGATCGGACTTCCTGGGCGGGAAGGCTGGCACGTTACGGCTCTTGAATATTCTTGGCTTCAGTTCGAACCAGCGTAATGGCAAACAGCCCCGCCACAATCGCGGACGTTGCGCCCACAAACGCAGCAGCGCGGAATGCCGGAATAAAGGCGTTGGATGAGTCCTGTTTCGAAAACACCAAACCCAGCAGCGCGGTGGCCACCAATCCGGCAATGCGTGCCACGGCGCTGTTGAAACCCGACGCAATCCCGACATGATCCGTATCCACGGATGCCATCACTGAGGTGGTCAGCGGCGCAACGCTCACCCCCATGCCCAGTGCCACCAATAGTGTGGCTGGAAATATGTCGAACCAATAGTCAACGGCGTTCGCACCGACGCGCGCATAAAGAGCAAGCCCGAGACCCACGAGCAAGGCTCCGCAGGATAGGGGCAAGCGGCCGCCGATACGAGCGGCGACCCGGCCCATTGTCCTCGAACCGATGCCGATCAACACCGGCACCGGCAGCAGCGCCGCTCCTGCTGCGACAGCTGACCAGTGATGAATTTGGATGAGCAGGAATGGCAGCAAGACCAGCAGTCCACCCAGACTCCCGTACAAAAAGAACGTCAACAGCGTCAGGCCCACGAACGAGGACGAGGAAAACATTGCCAGTGGCATGAGTGCGCTATCTGCCAAACGGCCTTCCTGCGAAAGAAACATGCCCAGAAGCGCCAGCCCGGCAATGAACGTGGTCCATATCGAAATACTTGAGTGATGGGAACCTGCTGCTTCCGTCAGCGACCAGGTCAGGAGTCCCAGCGCGATCGTAGCCAAGGCCGCTCCCCGGACGTCGAGCCGAGGCGCCTTGGCGCTTTCCCGCTGTTCGGCGACAAACTTCCACGCCAGGAAACCTGCAGACAACGCCACTGGAATATTGATGATGAATATGACGCGCCAGCCAATCGCGTCAATGAGCCACCCGCCAATGATGGGACCGACCGCGCCTGCCACCGC
>Ga0210383_10003777_pt1 | contig 13510 bp, 13 predicted proteins | sample IncBWC14OmetaG_FD_160072 | JGI IMG/M metagenome (GOLD analysis project Ga0210383, IMG submission 160072) | Forest soil microbial communities from Barre Woods Harvard Forest LTER site, Petersham, Massachusetts, United States - Inc-BW-C-14-O ...
GTCCACCGAGCCCTGGTGGGTACCCAGCAGCCAGCGCTTGGCCAGCGAGGCGACGCGGTGGACGGCGGGCAGCAGCTCGCCGGGATCCTCGCCGCAGGCGCGGGCGGCACGCTGGCTGCGGCGTTCGCCGGTGTAGCCGAAGCCCGCCAGCCCGCTGTAGTCCTGCCACGCGTCGGTGATCACGGTGCTGCCCGGCTCGACGGCGCCGGTCACGAACGGGTTCAGCGATTCTGCTGAGCCATCGGCCAGCACCGCCATCCCGGCACCGGCCGATCCCCTTCGGCTCGCCCACCTCGACCGCGATGCCGGTGAGCACCTTCTTGTCCTCGGCCCGGCCGCCTCGCAGGCCCGGCTCGTCCCCGCCGATGTAGGTCTCGTCCACCTCGACGATCCCGGCCAGCCGGTCCCGGCCCGGCCGGACCAGCACCGACCGCAGCCGGTGCAGCATCGCCCACGCGGTCGGGTAGGAGCCGATCTCCAGCGACCGCTGCAGGCTCTGCGCGGAGATGCCGTCCTTCTGGGTGGCGAACAGCCAGGACGCGGTGAACCACACCGTCAGCGGCGTCCGGGTCCGGTCGAAGATCGTGCCTGCCGTAACCGAGCTGCGCCCGTGGCAGGCGGCGCACTCATACCGAGCATCGCCCAGCCGCCAGCCCCCGGCATGACCGCAGCACGGGCAGGTGAACCCACCCGGCCAGCGCACCCAATCCAGGTAATCCAGGCAGTCTGCATCGGTGCGGAACCAGGCCTGGAATTCGCCAGTCGACCCCGGGTAATGAGTCCCGGCACGCGGTTGGTCCATGCCCCGGAGCTTACTCCGGTTAAGTGAATACCCCAGACAGCAGAAATGCTTTGATATCGGAGTGCAGGCTGCTTGCCCGCGCCTCGTATTTCCGGCCACGATGTGTCCGCTAGGTGACGTCACCGGATGGTGTTGACCGATTGCCGGTACCCCCCGGAAAGTTCCAAGTCCCGGCGTGATCCTTGTCTCAGGGCGGGATTTAAACCGTTCCGGCACCTGGTGCGTATCACATCTCGTAAACACCGGTGAAGTGCGAATAGGAAAAGAGGAAGAACATGTACCATCTGCCAGTTCCGCACAAGCCCAGGCTGCGCCAGCGGCGCCGGCACATCCCGCGTAGGCGGTTCATCCCCCGCAAGCGGTTCCACTTCTAAACACGACGGGGAAGCGAGCCGGCGGCACCGTGAGGGTGCCGCCGGCTCTCCTGCAGGGGAAGCGATGGCAATGACGTTTACCGCACCGGACGAGTCCCTGCGGGACATCTTCGGCCGGTTCTGGCCCTTTACGCGGGGCGACCGGTGCCGCCTGCTGGCCGCGGGGGTCTCCACGGTCCTGGTCTCCGGCGGCGAGATCGGCACGGTCGTGATCTTCGACGCGATCTTGACCGGGGTTCTCGCGCACGAACGCGTGGCGCGCTTGTGGCCGCTCGCCGCGGCCTGGCTGGGCATCGCCGCGGTGTCCTCGGCCGCGATGTTCATCGCCAGCTACGCAGGCTCGCTGGCCAGCGAGCGGTTCCTGCTCCGTCTGAGAGATTCCGTGTACGCCCACTCACAGAAGCTCTCCCCGGACTTCTTCGGTCAGCGGCGGCTCGGCGACCTGATGGTCCGCCTAGTGGACGACGTGGAGCTGATCGAGCAACTCGTCGCTTCCGGCCTCGTGCAGGCGGCAGCCGCCGGCGTGAGCGTCCTGCTCTTCGTCGGCGCGGCCTTCCTCATCCAGTGGGAACTGGCCCTCATCACGTGCGTCGTAGCACCGCTGTTCTGGCTCGCCACTAGGGGATTCTCCGGCCGCCTCGGCCAGGCCACTGGGCGGGAACGCGCCGTCAGCGGCTCGCTCACCAGCGTGGTCGAGGAGAGCCTGGCCAACCAGGCGCTAGTCCAGGCTTTCAACCGTCAGCCCGACCAAGCTCGCCGGCTGCATGAAGAGGGCGTTTCCTGGCTGCGCGCCAAAATGGCAGAAGCCAAGCTCGACTCTCTTTACGGACCAGTCGTGTACTTCGTCGAGACAGTCTGCATCCTCATCGTTTTCGGCTTCGGCGCCTGGGAGGTGACTGACCACAAAGTCAGCATCGGCGGGCTGCTTTCCTTCGCCATCCTCCTTACCTTCATCTACCCTGAAGTCCAAGAACTGACCGGCTACCGGGTCACCATCTCAGCAGGACAGGCCAGCGCCCAACGGGTCAGCGAGATTCTCCAGTTCAAGCCCCTGGTCACCGACCACCCCGCTGGCCGACCGGCGGCAGCCGGCCGGGGCAGGATCGATGTCGAGAGGGTGACCTTCGCCTACCCCGGCGCCCCCAGCACCGTCATCGACGAGCTTTCCTTCACCGCCGAGCCGGGCAAGTTGCTGGCGGTGACCGGGCCGAGCGGTGCAGGGAAATCCACCCTGGCGCACCTGCTGCTGCGCTTCTACGATCCCGGTGCGGGACGCATTCTCCTGGACCGAACCGACATCCGCGATCTGCCGCTGCGGGCACTGCGTGACAACATCAGCCTGCTTCAGCAAGAACACCTTCTCTTCGCGGCAACCATCCGGGACAACATCGCCTACGCACGGCCCACCGCGACCAGCGCCGAGATCCAGGCCGCCGCCCGAGCCGCCGACGCCCACGACTTCATCACCACCCTGCCCCGGGGCTACGACACCCCCATCGGGCAGCGCGGATCGCTGCTGTCCGGCGGGCAGCGCCGCCGGATCACCATCGCCCGCACCATTCTGCGCGACGCACCCATCCTGATCCTGGACGAGCCGACCGCCGGGCTGGACCAAGACGGCGCACAGCGCCTCCTTGACACCCTCACCGGCGCCATAGCCGGGCGCACCACCATCGTCATCACCCACGACACCAGCCTCACCGCCATCGCCGACCGCGTCGTATCACTAGACGGAAACCTTCATCAGCGCTGACGCCCCCAGTTCCTAGGCGCCGCGGCTCTGGCTAGCCACCCAACGCGTCACGGGTACCCTGTCCGTCGCCGGTCCAGGCTCGGTCGCCGGTCACTGACTGGCGGCGATATCGCGGCGGTACCAGCCGCCTCGTATTTCGATCGTCCCGGCCAGCTTGTAGGCCGCGGCCCGTGCCACTGCCACGTCCGCGCCCGTCCCGACCACGTTCAGGACCCGCCCGCCTGTTGAGACGAGCTCGCCCTGGGACCGGCCGCCGTCCAGCACCACCTGCGTCTCCGGGTCACCGGACCGGGCGTTGAACTCGACCACTTTGCGCGGACGATCGCGTGCTCGCGGCCGCCTGACCCCCGACGAGAACACGCAACTAGTGAGCCTACCGGTGGGATTCGCGCCGCCCGGCTGGCCCAGCTGCAGGGTCTGGCCCGGCGATGGCCGACGCCGACCGCGCCATCGGGGCGGTCACGACGCTTCAGGGGATCGAGCATCGTACAGATCTACACAACCCCAGTTCGAAGATCCACGGGACGCATAGATTGTGCGCGTGTCCAGTACCATCGCTGCGGTCCAAAGACGGGCAGCTGACCGAACAGATTCACTCGGGATTCCGTGGCGCCGCTCAGGCATTGTGCTGTGGCACAAGGGAGATTTGATAACAGCAGAAATGCTTTGATATCGGAGTGCAGGCTGCTTGCCCGCGCCTCGTATTTCCGGCCACGATGTGTCCGCTAGGTGACGTCACCGGATGGTGTTGACCGATTGCCGGTACCCCCCGGAAAGTTCCAAGTCCCGGCGTGATCCTTGTCTCAGGGCGGGATTTAAACCGTTCCGGCACCTGGTGCGTATCACATCTCGTAAACACCGGTGAAGTGCGAATAGGAAAAGAGGAAGAACATGTACCATCTGCCAGTTCCGCACAAGCCCAGGCTGCGCCAGCGGCGCCGGCACATCCCGCGTAGGCGGTTCATCCCCCGCAAGCGGTTCCACTTCTAAACACGACGGGGAAGCGAGCCGGCGGTGTCGCTGGTCGTCGAGGCCGCGCTGGCCGTGCTGAGCGCCGGCATGCTGCTGGCGCTGCGACAGCGCCCGCCGACTGCGGTGCCATCCGGAGCCAGACCACACGCCCAGCGGGCCACGCGGGCCGCGGCTCATGATGCTCACTGCGGTGATGGATGCGGCCGTAGCCGGTGAGGGAGCAATCGCGGCGGCCGGGCATGACGATCTCCCTCCCGCGTCGGCCGTGTCAGTGACCACAGGACTTACGGGCGCGCCCCTGGCCGCCGGAAGAAAGGAACATGTCATGAAGAACGGCTTGCTGATCGTCGCGGGAATCGTGGTCATCATCATCGGAGCCGTCTTCGCGCTGCAAGGGTTCGGCGTCATCCAGGGCAGCGCTATGTCAGACAACCACACCTTTGAGGTCGCAGGCCCGCTGGTAGCACTCGCGGGCCTGGCGCTGGCCGGACTCGGGCTGCGGCACCGCGGATCCGCCTCGCAGTGACAGCCCAGGCCAGCGGACAGTCATACAGACGCGCGATGCCCGATATTCGCAGTTGAGGACGTTCACCCAAGCGCGGCGATGCGAAAATATACGGCTCTGCTGGCCGTCCATTGGGCCATAACCGGAACTGCCAAGAGCTGGTGCGGGTCGTGCGCAAGGCGCAACCTTGGCCGCGCGCGTGAAGGCGTCGCCAGATGCCGGGCGGATCCTCGCCGCGAGGCCGCTGCTGCGGCGCTTGGCCCGCGACGCGCCAGCCACGCCGACAGCCAAGCTGTGCTGCTAGTGCGGGGATGAAGCACGGCGCGTTCAGGCCCGTAGACATCGTTGCCCGGATGTGAGCCGACCTTTTTGGCCACGTCGCGGACCGCCGCGAGCACCCGCGGGCTGGCCTGCTCCGGCAGCCCATCACGCAACGGACCTGCCCGCCTGCCCTGACCGCCAGAAAGCGCGGCCGCGGGCTGGGCCGGGGAGTTACAGGGTCACGCCGGTCAGCGCGGCGCAATATCGGAGCAGTCGGTCCTGGATCTTGAGATCGCGGGCGGCGGGGTGTGCCGTGCGGGGCTTCTGGTGATAGAAATAGCCGCCCGTCACCGTTGCGTCCGGATCCGGGCTGACGGCCAGCCATGCTTGGGTCACCGGGGCGAGGGACATGTCGTCGGGTGCACCGGGGCCGCCCATTCTGGTAGGTACCCAGCCAGGCTCAACCGCGTTCGATAGGACCCCGGTCCACAGCCGCGCGACGGCGAAGGCGAGCACGACGTCGAACAGCTTGCTGTCGGAGTATGCCTGCGAGCCGTTCCAGCGGCGATGTTCCCACTGCGGATCGGTCAGGCCGGGATCCCCGCCGCGATGCATGCCCGAGCTGAGGTAGACCAGTCGGCCAGGTCGCTGGATCAGGCCGGTCAGCAGGTACGGAGCGAGCACGTTGATCGCGAAGATGTGCTCCAGGCCGTCATCGGTACGGATGCGCCGCGGTTCCCGGTAACCGACGCCGGCATTGTGAATGACCGCGTCGTAAGGGCCGCCCGCGTTAGCCTGCTCGGCGACCTGCCGCATGCCCGCGATGCTGGACAGGTCGCCGACGACGACGGCCCTGGCCGCGGGCAGGGCCACGCGGGCATCCTCGGCCCTGGCTGCACTGCGGGCATGCAGCGTGACCGAGTGTCCGTCGTCGGCTAGCAGCCTGGCCGCCATCAGTCCCAGGCCCTGGGTGGAGCCGGTAATGAGCACGCGTGACATCAGCAATTCCCTTCGAGCACAAGCGGCAGCCGCCGGACCGATAGCGTCAGCACAGGCCGAGATGATCGACGGGCAGGCCAGGCGACGCCCTGCTGCTTCCTGCCGGGGTTCCGGTTGGTTAGGCGCGAAGATGCTCCCGGGCGGCATGCATCAGTTCGAGGGCGTGGCCGACGTTGTCGCTGGCGAGCTTGCCGTCGCGCTTGATGACGTCGCCGCCGACGATCACCGTCTCAACGTCGGCGGGACCCGCTCCGAGGACCATGACGGCGACCGGGTCGCCGAACCCGTCGAGGTGCGGGGATCGCATGTCGATGACCGCGATATCGGCCTGTTTGCCTGGCGTCAGGGTGCCGATCTCGTCCTCAAGGTGCCACACTCGGGCTCCGTCGATGGTGGCCAAGCGCAGCATGTCCCGCTGGTGCAGGTCCACAGTCGGGACCTGCTTGCCGCTGGCCAGGGCCGGGGCGTTGGCCCGGGACCGTTCTGCGGCCAGTGCCAGGCGCATCTCGGAGAACAGGTCGTTGCCGGCGCTGCAGATGGTATCGATGCCGAAGCCGGAGACGATTCCCCGGCTAAGGGCTGGACCGGTGGCCGGAAAGGTGCCGAACTGCATCAGCATGTCGGTGGACGGCGTAATGGTCACCGTGCCCTGCGTTTCGGCGATGAGGTCGAACTCCCGGTCGGTGAGCATGTTGCCGTGCACGTAGTTGACGTCGGCTCCGAGCAGGCGGTAGCGCTGCAGGGTCGTGACCGCGTCGGCGGTGCCCGCCATGCCCACGTGCACCGAGATCGGCAGTCCCAGGTCGCGGGCGAACGCGTAGTCTTCGGCGTTGCGCTCGGCGCTGGTGAAACAGGGCCCGCGTAGCGCCATGCCCATCCGCAGCCGCCCGTACGTGCCGGAAGCGAAGTACTGATCGCGCATGCGGCGGGCGTCCGCCGGGTGCGGCGGGTTGGGATCGCCGGTGGCCGGACCGGGTCCGCCGTAGAGGAAGTAGCCGCGGATCCCTGAGTCCCGCAGGCCGCGCAGGTCCGCGTCGGCGTGCGCCGGGGACTGGTCGTTGTGCGCCCAGTCGGCGATCGTGGTGATGCCCGCGTCAAGGGCCTGCAGGGCGCCCCACATTGTGCCTGCGTACACGTCTTCGGGGGAGTGTTTCAGCGAGATGCCGGTCAGCACGGCGGGCCCGTACCCGGCCCCGGTGATCTGGGGCGTGTAGCCGCCGATAGCGCCCTGCCATACGTGACGGTGGGTGTCCACCATGCCGGGGATCACGAGGCGGCCTGCCGCTTCGATCACCTCAGCGGCTGTGGTCGTAGGCTTCAGATCCGGGCCGACGGCAGTGATGAGGCCGTCTGCCACCAGGACGTCGCCCACTGGCAGGTCGCCCAGGTCCGGGTCGACGGTCACGACGTAGCCGTCCTTTATCAGCAGTTCTTTCGACATGATCTCTCCCTTTCTCTACGTCAGCGGCCAACGGCGGCGCGGCTGGCGTGTGAACGTGCATTGTCCTGTTCCCGATGGCCAGCTGCCGGGTGGTCAGGACCATGCAGAACCCGACGCGTGGGCTGCCTCACCGGACGATCTGGAGCGCAAGCCGCGGTGGGCAGCCGCGGTGCACCAGCCTGGCGACCTGGTGCCAGTCGACGTAACCGGCCGCGGCGTGGGCCAGCGACCACGGGATCCCCAGCCGGGTGAGCTGTGTCACCCGCCACTCATGCACGAGCAGGTCGTCCTGGTCGATCGCCTCATGGCGTGGTCTTGCGGGCGCCGGTTCCATCGTTGATGCCTCCTGCCAGGCCGGATTCCTTACCATCACGCTAGGATCGCCACGCCCCGGCCCGAATCCGCACCAGCTTCTAGTCCTGGCCCGCAACTTGCTAGTCGGCGCCCGCCACCTGACAGCCGCCAGATAGCCGGTACCAGCCGCCCTGGACCTAGCGCCATCTGCGGGGGCCGGCAGCGTGAAGGCTCGCGGTAGGGCGCGACCGCGCCGGTGATTGCACGCGGGACCGGTGATGCTGCTGGGTCGTCTTATCGAGCGGGCGGCGCTGGACCAGCTGCTGGCGGCGCACGCGGCGGGCGCAGCGGCGCGCTGTTGGTGTACGCGAGGCCGGGATGGGCAAGACCGCGCCGCTGGAGGACACGATCGCGTCCGCGGCTGGCATGCGGATTGCCCGAGTGCCGCCTCGGCGGCGGCGAGGTTTCGATGTTCATGGTCGGCGTAACTCTGTACCTCGGCGTCGAGGCGGCGATTGGCGGGCTCAGCTGCCGCCAGATACTCGGCGGCCGTAGCCGGTGACTCTTGGTGCAGGCCTTGCCCACCTGTGCCCGGCGGATGACCGGAGGGGTGCAGCCTGCGGCCAGCAGGAAAAGCGCGAGCGTCACTGCGGCAACCCGCCGGGCCTCGGAGTCAGGCATTTCGTCGCCGCTGTCGCCAGATCGCGCCCGTCGCGGGGTTTCAGAGCGGCAGCGTGTACTTGAGGATGAAGTTCAGCGCTACGGCAAACACGAGATACATAAGCCAGAATCCCGTGCCGAGGCGGAAGAAGCCCAGCACCCGCTCCGCCACGCCGCCGAGCTTGGGCAGATCAGGCTTGAGACTCGCGAAGAAGTCGGCGGCATACACGCAGACCAGGCCGATGAACACGCCGCCCACCGGGGCATCGCCGACCTTGAAGAAGACGATGATCCCGAGGATCGAAATGAGCAGGAACGCGACGGCCATTCCCACGTTGACCCGCGGGTCGGCGCGCCGCAGCCGGTTCCAGCCCAGCGCGAACCAGTGCACGCCATAGGCGGTGAACGCCAGTGCCGCCATGTAGAGGGAGGGCGTCTTGAACGTGCCGAACAGGGTCAGGCCCGCGAACAGGTAGATACCGGTGATGAACTGCATGAAACCGGGCATCCAGATGCCCCACATGCCGGTGGCGAAGTCAACGGAGTCGTTGCGTGCCGGGTAGCCGAAGAGCTCCTGCGTGCCGTAAATAAGGTAGCCCGTCCCGAGGCCGAAGAAGCCGACGGCAAGGGGCGGGAAGGGCGACTGGGGCAGGCTGACCAGTGACGTGATGATAGACCCAGACATTTAACGACCTCTCTTGCCGGGTTGCGGTTCCTGCTTGTTCACCTCGCGGGCGGTCAAGCAGCGCAGCGTTGCCCTTCCGAAGCAGGCTGCGGGCCAGCCGGCGGCCGACTGCGTCGCCGTCGCCGACGGACCCGATCGCCTGAGCCCAGAGCGCCGAACAGCCGTCCGGTTGGCGATGAGGCCGGAGAGGCGCACCGCCGGCTGGGCCTGGCGTCCCCGGCCAGCTCGGCCAGGGCACCAACGGGCGCGCTGCAGCCGACGTCGAGCGCGGCCAGGAAACCACGTTCGGTGATCGCCACTGTCCGAGTTGGCGCGTGGTCGAGGGTCCTGAGCTGAGCCGCAGTAACCGGGTCCTCGGTCAGGTACTCGACGAGCAGCAGGATTGCCCGCCAGCCCGAGCCGGCAGCTCCGCGTGATATGTCCGGCTCGGCAAGCTGCCGCCATCGTTCCCCGTCTACGCATCGTTTCCCGCCAGTCGTCGTGGTGATTGCGGTGCGGTCCGGGTCAGCACCCGGAGCCTCCGCCGGAGCCCGATGAGGAGCTGCCGACCGGGGCGGTGCCGGAGGTGGTGACTTCGTGCCACAGCCCGCCGGCTGCGTTCAGGCCGTTGCCCTTGGCCTGCCCAGGGGTGGTGTCGCCGACGAAGGTGTACAGCGGGTGCCCGTCGAAGGTGGCCTGGACCGAACCGTCGGATCGCTTGATGGTGCCGAACGTGCCCGTAACCCCGGCTGCGGTGGCCGGCCCCGTCATCGGCGGCCAGTTCTGCGCGCATGTGCCGTTGCAGTTGGACTTGGTGGGCGTGTCGGGGGCAAACGAGTACAGCGTGAAGCCCTCGGCGTTGGTCAGGACCGTGGCACCGCCGATCGTTGCCGTCTTCAGGCTGCCCGCGGTCGCCGCGGCGGGACTGCTGCTGTCGCTGGCGGAGGATGTGGCGGACGAGCTGCACGCCGCCAGGACCGCCGCGGCTGCGGCGACGGCCAGCAGTGCCAGCAGCATCCGCAGACCGTTCCGTGCCTTCCGGCCGGGTGAGCGACCTGATCATTGCTTTCTCCTGCTCCTGGACCCGTCCGGGCCCCCGCGCCGGAGGGCTTGCCAGGCCGGATTCCTTGCGATCACGCTAGGCTTGCCAAGCCTTCGTCCGAATCCGCAGAGGCTGCTAGTCCTGGGACTGCGACTTGCTAGTCCGGCCGGTCGGCCGGACAGCCGCCAGATAGCCGATGACGCCACCGCCGGCACGACTAGCGCCCGGGACCGGAGCCATCCCGCTCAGCGCGCCGGGGACCGGCGGGTAATAGTGGCTGGACTGCCCACAGAGGCGCCACGGCAGGCGGCTAGCGCCGTAATAGGGGCCTGTAGCGTGGAAGCTCGCGGCATGGCGCGACCGGGCCGACGGTTGCGCGCGGGGTCAGGGATGCTGCCGGATCGTCTTACGGAGCGCGCACAAGCAGCGCTGCTGCATGGCCAGATCGCGTTCGCAACTTTCCGCGGCCGCGACGCTGAGACGCTGCTGCTGAAGGCAGCAGGACTGTTTGAGCCGCTGGACGCGAGGCCGGCCCGGGAGACCTACGTGGATGCCATACCGTGACTGCAGCGATCTGACCGGGCACGATCATTTGGAGGCGGCGAACAGGGCACGGCCCGGCGCGGTCAACGGCCAAGTATTTGTGGGCTCTGACGCACTTTCCGGGCACCTGCTGTTCCAGGTGGTTGTGGGTGCCGACCGGCGCCGAAGCCGAGGTGCGGCCAACGCGTCAGCGGCCGCGGTACTGCTGCGCGGTGATCTGCGCTGCGATGACACGCCATGGGATGGTGATGCCTAGGCCGAGCACACTGAGTCGTGGCATGGCGCAGATGACGACGCCGAACCAGCGAGCGCGGATGTCCCAGCGGCCGGCGTCCAGGGCCTCGGCGGCCATCGCCTGCGCCTCGGCGGCGCCGGGCAGCGTCCTGGACAGCCGCAGCCGGGACCAGGGCGACCTTCTCCCTGCCCCGCCGACGTCTAGCCCGATGCTGAACGTCCTGGTCATCAGCGCCTCCAGCTGCGCGACGTCCGGGATCACCGCCCCGCGCACCACCTCGGCTCGTGCAAAGCAACGCTACCTACCGCGGCTAGGCGAACATCCTGGACCGCCCGAACCGGCTTAACGTGCGTTCCGGTTCCGTTGCAGGTTCTCCCCCGAGGCCCATCTGTCCTACGTAGAATCCGAGTCGATTTTCCGAGTCTCCAGGCTTCTGGAGCCCTTGCTCCAGAAGGGCTTTGATTCTTTCCTGCGCCGCTGGTCGCTTGACGGAGGCCATGCACGCGTCCCAGCCTGCTCTGATTTCGACGTCGGGCGGCAGGCTGGCTTCGTTCACGAGGCGCTTGGTGTTGGCGATCGCCCACTTGTCGAACGAGGCGATCCGGGTTGCGAGTGCGTCGACAAAATTGTCGAGCTCGGCATCCGGTAGCGCACGGTTCACGTAGCCGAGGCGCTCGGCATCGGCGCCTCGGATGTCGTCCGCGCTCAGGAGCACTTCGAGGGCGCGTCCCCGTCCCATGACCCGTGGCAATCGCGCCATGGGCCCTCCGCCGGCGACGAGGCCCACGCCCACTTCAAACTGCGACAAGAGCGCTTTCTCTCGGCTCGCGAAGCTCATGTCGCAGGCGAGCGCGAGCTCACTGCCGTTTCCGGTCGCCCGCCCCCGGATCAACGCGATCGAAACGAACGGGGCGCGCGTCAGGCGCACCAGGACGTCGGGCCATGCCTCGAGGCCAGTGGGACCTTGCGGGATGCCGGTCAGATCCTCGAGCTTCGCGAGGAAGTCGGAATGATTCAGAAAGAAGCCGTCGACGGCACTTTCGAAGACCACCACCTTCACTCGGTCGTCGTTTTCGAGCGCCGTGACAATCTCTCGGATCTGCGAAACGAATTCCGGGCCCATGAGGTTGAGCGGCGGGTTGTCGAGTACGACTCGACAGTGTGAAGGTGTGACTCGATTGAGCCTGATTTGCGCGGCCTTCGTTGCTGAGGACACGTCGGTGGTGCTCATGATGACCTCCAGGAGTTGATGTTGACCTGATGAGCGTGGCGCTTCTCGCCGTGCCTCGCACCCGTGAAATCCCTGGTCCATGGCCCTGGGTTTGGCTACCGATGACGCCATTCGCCCGGATCACCTGCCCGTTGGACCAGCGGCTCCCTTCGCTGACTAAGAACGCGACGAGGTTGGCGATGTCCGCCGCAACGCCGGCCCCGGCCAACTCCTCCGCGACGTACCGCCAGCCGGTGCATGCCTCCAGCGCGAACGCGACGTCATCGCGGCCGGCGAACCGCGCCAGCCAGGCCCGCAGCTGCGCCCAGTCGGCCGGGGCGATCTGGCCGCGCTTCACCTCCCCGGTCGCTCTGTCCAGGTAGTCGAACGTGAGCTGCTTCCGGTGGATATCAACCCGCCTGCGATGGCCATCGGGACCTCCTGACCTTCCGCCTTAGGGGCGGCTTCGCGGGGCCAGATTCGGGCCAGCGTAGGTAAGAGCATCGGCTACCCGGCCACGGGCAGGGGCCGCTGGTGACCCGGTTTCTGTATCGGGTGTGGCTTCGTCCCTTAGTGCCCAGTACGATCATGATGCTCGCGTTCACCATCAGGCCCGCCGCGGCGCTTTGCAGCGCCATGCGCGCCAAGGAGGCGCCATGTTGCTCGCTTCGAGCTCCTACTCGTATCCGGTTCTGGGTGCGTTCTGGACGATCTTGATGATCTTCCTGTGGGTGATCTGGTTCTGGGTCCTGATCACGATCTTCATCGATCTGTTCCGCAGCCATGACCTGTCCGGCTGGGCCAAGGCCCTGTGGTTCATATTCATCTTGATCTTCCCGCTGATCGGAGTCCTGGTGTACCTGATCGCCCGCGGCGGCAAGATGCATGAGCACGCCGCGCGGGACGCGCAGCTTCAGGAGCAGCAGATCCGTCAGTATGTCCAGGAGGCCGCAGGTTCGCAGAGTTCGGCGGACCAGCTGGCCAAGCTTGCTGACCTGCGCGACCGGGGCGTCATCACGGCCGAGGAGTTCGAGCGCGAGAAGGCCAAGATCCTGGCCTGACCGGGACCGCAATCGGCTTGGCCAACAGCATGATTCGCGCAGCGGGCGGCGGGCTGATCATCTGACCTTCCGCTAATCAGTCGGCCGCAGGCCGACGGAGCAAAAGCACCCATATCGATGATTTTGTGCGGCCGAATGGGCTGTACTGGCCCGTTTGGTCACTGTTCGCAGATCATCTGATTCTGAGCGGTTTACACGGGTGGCACGCGGATGGCCCATCTCGCATTGGCGGTAGGGCACTGGCTGTTGGCGGTTCTCCGCTCGCTGCCAGGATGTCCTGGGACGTAGGAGGCATGGGTGCCGGCGCCGGTGCGGCTGCATCCCGGTACATGACGGTGTTCGTTGCCTGGAACGCAGAGGCGGCCCCTGGTGAGCCGGATCTGCTGCGGGCTGGGCCAGGCGCTCCCGCCAGGGACTGATGGGCACGCGGGCAGAGGTAGCTCGCCGGTTAGCAGCTGGACGCTACGGAACACTCGCCTACGCTAAAGGGTGGCAAGGTGCGGGAGGGTGGATCGTGGTTGCAGTTTTCCCGGGGGGACTGCCCGGCATGGTCCGATCTGGTGCCGGGTGGCCGCCGTGGGGGTATCACGGCGACCAGCTGCGCGTGCTGCGGGCGGGTGATCCGTTCTAGGGGGGCACCATGACCGCGCTTCCGAGCGGGACGGCGACCTTCTTGTTCAGCGACATCGAGGGG
>Ga0210383_10003778_pt1 | contig 13509 bp, 8 predicted proteins | sample IncBWC14OmetaG_FD_160072 | JGI IMG/M metagenome (GOLD analysis project Ga0210383, IMG submission 160072) | Forest soil microbial communities from Barre Woods Harvard Forest LTER site, Petersham, Massachusetts, United States - Inc-BW-C-14-O ...
GGGAAAGGCGTGAGGAGACCTGGTCTGGGTGGCGGGACGGCGATCGGGGTGGTGCTGGTGTTGATGCTGGGACTCGGCCAGGAGGCTCGGGCCCAATTCTTTTCGCCGGGCCCTCTCGCCAAGGCGCACGCCGCGCTCGACAACAAGGGCCTCAAGCAATGCGACTCGTGCCACGAGCAGGGTGAGTCGCGCTTCGCCAGCCGCTGCCTCACCTGCCACACCGAGCTCGGGCCCGAGCTCAAACAGCGCGACGGGCTTCACGGGCACATGGCCCCGGCTGTTCTGAACCAGTGCCAGAGTTGCCATCCCGACCATCGCGGCCGCGACTTCTCGCTCATCAGCTTCGGCGGGAGCGTCAAGGGGTTCGATCACAAGCGGACCGGCTGGCCCCTGCGCGGCCACCACGCCCAGACGTCGTGCGAGAGCTGCCACGCCAGTCACCAGCTCGTCGACCAGTCGATCGTCCGCATGCTGGCGGCGCAGCCGGGGCGCACCACCTATCTGGGGCTGGCCAAGCGTTGCGACAGCTGCCACTTCGACGAGCACCGCGGCCAGCTCGGCAAGGACTGCCAGAAGTGCCACGGGGACAACGCGCTCTTCTGGAAGACGGCGCTGGGCGCCTTCGACCATCAGCAGACCGACTTCCCGCTGCGCGGGAAGCACAAGCCGGTGCCGTGCGCCGGTTGCCACCCCACCGTCGAGGATCGGGCGTCGTTCAAGCAGATCTTCCCTCCGCCGCGGAATCCGAAGTTCATGCAGATGAAGCCGGTCGCCCACGGCACCTGTGAGAACTGCCATCGGGATCCGCACAAGGGCTCGTTCGGAGCGAACTGCGCCGGCTGCCACACGGAAGAGGGGTGGAACGTGATTTTGCCGGCGCGCGATCTGGCGCCGAGCTTTCACGATCGGACGCGCTTTCCGCTCCGGGGCGCCCACGCGAGCGTGGGATGCAAGAGCTGCCACGGTCCCTTCGGCCACCAGCCGGCGGTTTTCCGCGGGCTGCCGTTCGCCAAATGCAGCGACTGCCACCAGGACGCCCATCTCGGCCAGCTGGCCGCGCTGCCGGGGCGGTCGGCGCCCGACTGCGCCGCCTGTCACGGCGAGAGCGCGTTCACCCCGCCGCGCTATGAGCTGGAAGCCCACGCCAAGACGCGCTTTCCATTGGAAGGGGGGCACGCGGTCGCCGCCTGTCGCGACTGCCACCCAAGCGACAAGAGCCTGTCGTCCCGCGTCCCGGACGAGGTGCGCGCCAAGCTGGCCCGGCAACGCCGCCCGGTCGTCGTCAGCCTGGCAGTACTGCGGCCCAAGATCGCGGCGGAGGCCTGCTCCCGCTGCCACAAGGATCCGCACGAGGGGCAGTTCGACGCCGAGATCAAGCAGGACGACTGCGGCGGCTGCCACACCGTCAAGTCGTTCGCGGACATGACGTCGTTCCACCACGACAGCGACAGCCGATTTCCGCTGACCGGGGCGCACCGAACCGCGCCCTGCGCGAGCTGCCATCGGGTGGAGCAGGTGCGGGCGGGGGAGGTGCCGGTGGTCCGCTGGAAGCCGCTGCCGCTCTCCTGCGGCGGCTGCCATCGCGACGAACATCAGGGGCAGTTCCTGCAGAGCACGCTCCCCTCCGACGGCGTCGCGCGCGGCGCCGAGGGGTGCGACGTCTGCCACCAGACGACGACCTTCAAGGAGACCGGGTTCCGGCATGACGATGCCCGCTTCACGAGCTACCCGCTGCAGGGCAAGCACGCCCAGCTGCCGTGCGGGGATTGCCACCGCGCCGTTACGCTGACCGCGGCCGGGCGAACGCTCCAGACCGTTCGCTACCGACCGTTGCCGCGCGCCTGCGAGGAGTGCCACGTCGACTTTCACCACGGCGACTTCAAGGGGTTCGAGCCATGAGGGGCGCCGCGGTCGTTCTGATCGTCGCCGCGGTCTTGGCCTGGCCCGGTCCGGCGCTCGGGAAGGGCGCCGCCGCCACCAACTGCGCGGCGTGCCACGTCGAGACCAACTGGTCCGAGGTCAGGTTCAACCACGATCGCACCGGCTATCCGCTGACCGGCGCGCACGTCAAGGTGACCTGCCAGGCCTGCCACGCGAGCGGATTTCGCGCCCGGGTCTCCGAGCTCTGCAGCGGCTGCCACCGCGATCGCCACGCCGGCGAGTTCGGCCTTCACTGCGAGGGCTGTCATGAAGCGACGCGCTGGTCGGAGGCGCTGTTCGGTCCCGACGCGCACCGCAGCAGCTCCTTTCCGCTCACCGGCCGGCACGCGCTCATCCCCTGCCGTGAGTGCCACGGCGACATGCGCGATCGAACGTTCTCACAGGCGCCGCTCGCCTGCGTCGCCTGCCACCGGCAGGACTACCTCAACGCGGCGCTCACCTCGCTCGACCACGTGGCGTCGCACTTCGACACCAACTGCCAGGCCTGCCACAACACCTGGTCGTATTTTCCGGCCCGGTTCGACGCGCACGATCTCTGCTTCGTGCTCTCGTCGGGGCCCCACGCGCCGATTCGCTGCGCGCAATGCCACACGCGCGCGGCCGGCCTGGTCGTCACTGGCGCCTGCAGCACGCAGAACACCACCTGTGTGAGCTGCCACGACCACAGCTGTGCGCGGAGCGATCAGGAACACCAATCGGTCATGGGCTACAGCTGCAGCGACCCCAAGTGCTACCAATGCCATCTGCGCTCAGTCCCATAGCGTCGCTGTTGCTGGCGGCGATCTCCGCGTCGGCGCCGGTGAGATCGTCGGCGACGGCGACGGCGACCGGCCCATCGAGCGGCCAGGTCCGGTTCGTGACGGCCAAGCGCATCTACCTCGACAAGGGAGCGGCGGATGGCGTGCGGGCCGGGGACAGGGTGGCGTTCTCGAGGCAGGGGCGTGCAGCGGGCGGATGCGTGATCGATCTGGTGGGCGCCCACGACGCCGTCTGCCGGGGGCGGGGGGCCTTGGTCGGCGATGCGTTCGCCGCGCCGCGCCGGCCGGCGCCCGTGTCGCCGCCGGTCCCAGCACCGCTGCCTCCCCCGGAGCCGGACGAGGCGTTGGTCAGGCGCGCCGCCGAGCTGGCCGCGTCTCCGCACGACAAGGTCGACTTCGTCCCCCAGGCGCGCGCTGTCGTCGGCGCCACCGGGACCGCCGGCCTCGGCGTCGCCGTCTACGCCACCCGGCCCGGGTCGCCCCAGTACGTCGGGGAGACGCTGGACGTCGCGCTTCATCACGTCCCGCTCGGAAGCTCCGGCTTCCGGTTCGACACGGCGTTTTCGGTCGTGCGCATGCAGACGACCTCGCCGCCGCGCTTTCCAGCGAGCGGGACCGAATTTTATCTGTGGGACGCCGAGATCTCGCGCCGGGAGATCGACTCGCAGACGGTGCTGGCCCTGGGGCGCATCTGGCCCTGGCACACGCCCGGCCTCCCGATCCTCGACGGCCTCCAGCTGGGGCGCCGAAACGAAACGGGCACCGTCGAGGGCGGCGCGTATGCGGGGCTCATCCCGGAGACGCTGACGCTGGCGCCGACGTTCGATGCCTGGACCACGGGGCTCTACGGCGCTCTTTCGCAACCGGGTGGGCGCGACGATGCCATCCGGATGGCTGCCGAAGAGGCGCGGCTCGCCATCCGGCACTCACCGACGGTGGGATGGGTCCGCGAGGCGCAAGGGCAGGCGACGCTCGAGCTCGCCGGGGGCGGGATCGCTGCCAGCGGAGCGCTGCGCGACGCGCCGGAGGTCGACCGGCAACCGGTGCTGGAGCTGGTCAATGGCGAAGCGTGGCTGCGGTCCGCGTCGGTGGCGGCCCGGGTCCAGGTCCGCTATCTCGGCGTCGCGCCGGAGCTGGAGCCGCTCCTGCGCGACGAGCTTCCGCGGGTGCTCGGCGGGTTCCACGGCAGCGTGGCCCTCGCCTGGGATCCCGCGCGCACCGTCGGTGTCGCGGTGAACGGGGACGCGCACCACGAGCAGGACGGCGACCTCAACGAGGTCAACGCGGGCCTGGACCTGCATTTCCCCCGGCTGTTCGGCGCGAGCGGCGGGCTCTGGCTCGGGGCCTCCGCGGGGCAGGGGTGGATGGAGAGCCGCAGCGCCTACGCGCAGGTCATCCTGACCGGCCCCCGCATTCGTTTCGTCGGACGCCTGGGAGGCGACGTCACCCGTTTCGCCGACCCGGTGGGGGAGGTCGCCCTCACGGAGCTCGGCGGCTCGTTGCAGCTCGAAGGGCGGCTCACGCCGCGGCTGCGGGTGGTGGCGCGCTCGCTGGTGCGCGTTCCCCTGGCCATCGCGGGTGTTCTGCCCGACGCGACCTCGGGGACCGTGTCCAGCCTCGACCTGGTGGCCGCTTACTGAGGGGGGCCGGCGCGTCTCCACGAAGCGCTAGCTCGCCGCGCGCAGCTCGTCGCCGAACAGCCGTTGCATGAGCGCGGCGGCTTCGCCCCTGGCTCCGGCGGTGTGGGGGGCGAGCGCGGCGGCGAACTCGATCGCGCTCTGGTAGCGGCGGGCCGGATCGACGGAGAGCACGCGGCGGAGGATGGGGGCCGCGATGGGGAGGTGATCGATCCGGGCAAGCTGGGCGGGCGTCGGCCCCTCACCGGCTCGCCGGAGCTGCTCGAACGAGCCGTCCTCGTCGCTGTAGAGGCGCTGGTTGGTGAGGCCGCAGTAGATGACCAGGCCGAGCGAGAAGAGATCGGAGCGCGGATCGACGGGCTCGCTCCGCGCCTGCTCGGGCGACATGAAGGCGATGTTTCCCTTCACCACCCCTTCCTCGCTCTTGGCGAGGCGGCCGATGGCCTTGACGATGCCGAAGTCGAACAGCTTCACCTCGCCCCGGTCGGTCACCATGATGTTGCCGGGCGAGACGTCCCGGTGCACGAGGCCGAGCGGCGTCCCCTTGGCGTCGGTCCGCGTGTGCGCGTAGGCCAATGCCTCCAGCACCTCGTGGGCGACGTACAGCATCAGCTTCTCGTCGAGCGAGCGCTTCGTTCGTTCGAGGTGACGCTGCAGTAGGCGCGCGACGTCGCGACCCACGATGTACTCCTGGGCCATGAAGTATTCGTCGCCGACCTTGCCGAAGTCGAACACCGGCACGATGTTCGGGTGAACCAGCGACGAGCCGAGCTTGGCCTCGTCGATGAACTGCTCGACGGCGGTCCGGTTGTGCGCCAGCTCCGGCCGGAGCCGCTTGATGACGAACAGGCGGCGAAACCCCTCCGCGCCGTGCAGCGCGGCGGCGTAGATGTCGGCCATCCCTCCGCCGTCGATCCGCCGCAGCAGGTGGTAGCGCCCGAACGTTCGCGGCTCGGAGGCGGGCGTGCGAGGCGTCCCCATCTTCGCGGTGGAGCGGCGCTCCGCGTCCGATTGGCCGTCGCCGCTGCCGATGTGGACGGTGGCGTTGCGGTGGACGACCGTGACCGCGGTGGTCGGCGCCGCGCTGTTGCGCCGGCTGCGGCCGCGCCAGAACAGCAGGGCCGACAGCGCGCAGAGGGCCGTCAGCCCCACCCAGATCCGTGGATCGTCGACCCCCACCTCGGAACGAATAGCATGTGCTTCGTCGGAGCGTCCAATCGGCCGGGCGCTCGGCAGAGCTGGACGGGCGGCGTGCTGTCGGCGTGGTGGCGGTGTGTTACCTTGGGCCGCCGACGTGCTGAATCTCCGCAATCTCGACCGCGGCGACATGGGCGATGCGCTCGCCCCCCTCGGGGTGAGTCCACAGCTGGCCCAGCGGGTCTTCGCCCGGGTGCACGGCCTCGGCGCCGCCGGGTTTCCGCCCGGATCGGTGCGCGGGCTGGCGCACGCGACCACCGCGGCGCTGGAGACCGCCTGCGAATGGCCCGACCTCGAGATCATCGAACGGCGACGCGCCGAGGACGGGTTCGTGAAGTACCTGTTTCGAACCGCCGACGGTCATGCGATCGAGGCGGTGCGGATCCCGCTGCCGGATCCGGCCGACGCACGCGCGCTGAGGGAACGGCGGCGGGCCGGTGAGGTCGCGGGGCTGCAGGCGCTGCCGACGGCGAAGTACACCGTCTGCCTCAGCTCGCAGGTCGGCTGCGCGCTCGCCTGCGATTTCTGCGCGACCGGGCGCCTGGGCGGGATTCGCAGCCTCAAGACCTGGGAGATCCTGGCCCAGCACCGGGCGATCGCCGCCGAGGCCGACCGGCCGATCAGGGGCGCGGTCTTCATGGGGATGGGCGAGCCGTTTCTGAACTACGAGAACGTCATCCGGGCGGCGCGCATCCTCTGCGATCCGGCGGGACCGGCCATCTCCGCCAAAGCGATCTCGATCTCGACCGCCGGCGTGCTCCCCGCGATCCGTCGCTTCACCGCCGAGGGGCATCACTTCCGGCTGATCCTCTCGCTGGGGGCGCCGACGGCCGGAGAGCGGCGCGTGCTGATGCCGATCGAGGACCGCTGGCCGGTGGTCGACGTGCTGGCCGCCATTCGCGATCACGCGGAGGCGCGGGGCGTGCGCGCCATGCTCGCCTACGTGGTCATCGGCGGCGTCAACACCTCGCCCGCGCACGCCCGGGCGCTCGGCGCGCTGCTGGCCGGGATGCGCGCCAAGCTGAGCTTGATCGACGTCACCGACGAGACCGGCCGCTACCAGCGCGCCACCGCCGAAGAGCTCGGCGCGTTCCGCGACGCGCTGACGGCGCTGGGCGTTCCCGTGGTCCGGCGCTATTCAGGCGGCGCCGACATCGGCGCGGCCTGCGGAACCCTGGCCGCCACCAGACGCGGCGGCCAGGACGACCTCGTGCAGCTGCCATTGGCGCGCTGATCGCGTCGAGCGGAGCGCGGCTTCGCCGCGCGCAGCTCATCGCGGGAGGGTTCGGGAACCCTTTGAGGGTTCCCGGGGTTGTCACCTCCGACGCGGCTTGGCCTGCTCGCAGACGAGCTGGCGGCCGCTCATCTCCTTGCCGGTGAGCGCGCCGACGATCTTCTCGGCGTCGGCGGGGGCGACGTTCAGATAGGTGTGCGTGTTCATCACGTCGATCTCCGAGACGTCGGCGGGGCCGGCGTGCGTGGCCAGCAGGTCACGGATCTCCTGCTCGGACGCGCCATCCTTGCGGCCGAGGTTCAGATAGAGGCGCGTGACGTTGTCGGGCGTGGCCGGACGGGCCGGCTCGGCCCTGTTGTCGACCGGAGCGCCGGGCTGCGGTCCCTCGGCGACAGGAGCTGCCGCGCGGGCACCCTCCGGCGTTCCTTGCGCGCCTTGCGCGCGCTCCTCACCCCAGACCTCCCAGAACTCTTTCTCGGCGGGGGGCGGATCGCTGCGCAAGGGGGCAGGGGCCGGCCGGTCTGGCCGGCGAGGTCCGCGATCGTCGCGCGGCGCCCGATCGGTGCGCGGGCCGCGATCGTCGCGGGGGCCGCGGCTGGAGCGCTCGGGGCGGTCACGGCCAGGGCGATCGCCGTAGGACGGACGACCCCGGTCGCGCGGACGCGCGCGATCGTACGACTCGCCGCGTGGCGCTTCCGAAGAGGATGACGACGGCACCGCGGCCCGGGGCGCGACGGGCGCCGCCACCGGCGCGGGCGCGACCGGCATCCCCTCGACGCTGGCGAACGAGTGGGCCAGCAGCGCGGCGGTCAGCCGCTCGCCGTCGATGGCTCCGATCAGCCGGCGCGCGAGAGCCCTCCACTCGGGGCCCGGGTCGGCGGTCAGCGCGCGGCGCAGCACCAGCACGCGCTCCCCCTCGCGGTGCGAGCGGATCTCCGCCTCGGACGGCAACGCACGCTCGTCCGGTTTGATCTTGTAGAGGAGCTTCAGGTAGTAGAACGACCCGACCTCGGTCGGACCGATCAGCGACACCGCCGTCCCCTTGCGGCCGGCCCGGCCGGTGCGGCCGGTGCGGTGGATGTAGATCTCGGGCGACTCCGGGAAGGTGTAGTTGAAGACGTGCGACAGGTTCTCGATGTCGATGCCGCGCGCGGCGACGTCGGTGGCGACCAGAAACTTGATCCCGCCGGCCCGCATGCGCCCCAGCACCCGCTCGCGATCGCTCTGCGACAGATCCGACGAGATCGCCTCGGCGTCGTGGCCGTGCTGGCGCAGGAACTCGGCGACCCGCCCGGTCTCCTCGCGGGTGTTGCAAAAGATGATCGCCGAGACAGGCTCCTCGAAGGCCAGGATCTGCAGGAGCTCGTTCTCCCGATGGAGGGCCGGGATCGAATAGTAGAGGTGCTTGATGTCGTGGACGCCGATGAAGTCGGCCGACAGCTTCAGGAACTCGGGGTTGCGCAGGTAGCGGCGCGAGAGGCGTTGAATTCCCTCCGGCACCGTCGCCGAGAACAGCAGCGTCTGCCGCTCGGCCGGCGTCTTCTCCAGGATGTCCTCGATGTCCTCCTGAAAGCCCATCGAGAGCATCTCGTCGCACTCGTCGAGGACCGCGCAGCGAACCCGGTCGAGCCGCAGCGTTCCGCGCCGCAGGTGATCGAGCACCCGCCCTGGCGTGCCGCAAACGATCTGGCCGCCCGCGTGCAGCTGCTCGACCTGCCGCCCCATCGGCGCGCCGCCGTAGATCGGAATGACGGCGATCTGCCGGTTGGCGCAGATCCGCGCCAGCTCGGCGGCCACCTGCAGCGCCAGCTCGCGCGTGGGCAGAAGAACGATCGCCTGCACGAACTTGTCCTCCGGCCGGACGATGCTGTTGGCGAAGGGGATGCCGAAGGCGGCCGTCTTCCCCGACCCGGTGCGCGACTGGACCATCAGGTCCCGCCCCGCGGCGATGAGGGGCAGCGTCGCCGACTGGACGGCCATCGGCGCGGAGAAACCCATCTCCTCGAGCGCGCGCAGGACGTCGGCGTGCAGCCCCATCTCGGCGAAGGTGATGGTGGGGGCGGCCGGCTCTCCGGGCGGCGCCTCGATCGTCGGGGGCGGCGCTGAAGAAGGGGGTGGAATCTGGAATGCGGAGTCGTCGTTGGTGGTCGTCATGATTACATCTCTCCTGAATCGTGCGAGCCGGCCGCGCTCGATCCAATCTGGCGGCCGACGGAGGCGAGGCGTTCGCGGAGTCGATCGAGCCGCGGCGCCTCAGTTTGACCGAATCGCACCAGCTCTTTTCCGTAGCTGGCTTCGGTTTCGCGAAGCTCACCGTGGATCACGGCGAGCTGTTCCCATTGTTTGGTGAGCGGCCCGGGGTGCGGGTGGGCGTAGCGGCAGCGCTGCTCCGCCGCCTGCCACTGGCCGATCCAGAAAGCCCGGTCCTCGGCCCAGCGCTGCGCCTCGGCCGCGTCGTAGTGCGCGACCAGGTGGTCGAAGTTGTCGAGGTGACGTTCGAGGCCCTGTTCGACCTCCCCGAGCTCCTCGGCGCAGCTCTCCAGATCGGCGGCCGAGGTGCCGACGGGCGCGCCGAGCGGCTCGACATGCCGCCGGCGCGAGATCGTGACGCCCACCGAGACCAGCAGATAGCAGCTCCCCACCGAAACGAACGTCAGCACGAGGCCAGACAGGAATCGGCGGTAGCGATGATATTCAGGTGGTGAGGCAGGCGGTTCGGGAGACATACGCGGTCCAAGCGCAAGCGGAGCGCCGCTCGCGTCGTCGTCCCCGGAGCGCCGGGGAGCGGGTCGAACCTACGAGGCGCCGCCGGGCGTGTCAAATCGCCCGCGCCGCATCAAGGCGTGGCTGAGCTGGCGACCGCCACCCGGAAGAAGCCATTTGCGTCGGTGACAGTCACGGCCCGAAGCGAGGGGGCGGTGCGGTTGGGGCCGGTGCAGTCCGCCCCCCCCATGCAGCGAACCTGGAACAGCCGCACCGTCGCGGAGGGCAACTGTGTCACGCCATCGGGGGCGAACACCGTCCCTTCGACAGCCGCGCCCTCCGGCAGGGTCGTGTCGAGCGTGTTCGACTCGGCGCCGGCGATCTGGAACCCGTACTCGGTGAGGCGAGGCGCCGCGGAGCCGGCCGGCGGGTCGTAGTCGATCTGATAGGTCCCTGGATCGAGAGGCAGCGCGAACGTGCCATCGGCGTTGGTGGTGACGCTGGCGGGGGCCGGGGTCGCGGAGGTGCAGGATGCATTGGCCGAGGCCACCTGCGTGAAGGTGACGGCCACGTTCGACAATGGATAGCCTTGGTAGTCCCTGACGGTCCCGACCAGCGTCGGGCGCCCCATGAGCATGATCGTCATCAACGTCGGCGCTGGGATGGTCGTGGTCGTGTTGCCGCCGACGGTGACGGCGACCGGGGAGTCGCAGGGGATGGCGAACGCTGAGTTGGCCGGAGGGACGACGGTGATCTGGTAGTTGAGCGCCGCCTGGGCGGTTCCTGGCAGCAGGGACAGGCCGACCGTTCCGTTCACATCGGTGAGACCGTCGCGAGCAAAGTCCGTAGAACCGAGGCTGCTCGTGCCGACGACGGTCTGCGCCTGGACCAGCGCGCCGCTCACCGGCGTGTCGTTGCCTCCTCTTACGCTCACGTTGAACTGGTTCAAGGTGCTGTAGGCCGGCAGCGTGATGGCCAGCTCCGTCATGTTGGCCTGCGGAGCGATCGGATTGGAGGCGAACCAGGGGTCGGCGGGCGGCTGGTCCTGCGGCGTCAGCTGGATGGTCAGCGGGTCGCCGTTGGCGGTGACCGCCGAGGGAAGCAGGAGCTTGAACGGATCCGTCGCCGTCGAGATCCCCCCTGGCATGACCGGGGCGTTGCTGACCACGGCACCATCCTGGTACGCGCGGGCCACGAAGGGCGCCGCGGGGGGCGTCCCGAACGCCGAGAGGAGCGTTCCGTCGATCGTGAAGTCGTCGGCAGGGATGCTCTCTGCGAGCGTCGTCGCCAGCATGACGGGGAACGTGTAGGGCGGGCTCAGCTGATCGGCGGGCGGAAGCGGGATCAGCGCCAGCGTCGCCGCTTTGTCGAGCGCACTCTCCGGGACGGTCAACGAAGCGCTGGTCACTCCCGCCGGCGCGCCCCCCACAGTCGGCGCCTGGAAGGTCAGATCCGGCCGTCCAGGGATCGTGGTCGGAACGGTGAGCACGACGCTGGCGGTCGAAGGCGCCGCCGCGTTCGCCGGCGGAGTGAAGGTCGCGGTCACGTCAGCCTGGGCGACCGTGGTGAGCGTCATCGAAGGGATCGGCTCGACAGAAAGGTTGACCGTCGGAAGCTCGGTGAGCGCCGCGGTGGTGGCGCTGGAAGGGGGATCGATCTCGATCGCCAGGCTGAGGCTTCCGGTGACGGTGGGGAGGCAGTTGACCGTCATGCAATGGGTCGCGCTGCTGCCGCCGGCGCCGCTCCCTTCGGCACTTGCGGATTTAGCGCCGGCGCATCCGGCCAGAGCCGATGCGGCGGCGAGAAGCAGGAGCGCGGTGAGCTTCATTGGCATGAGATCTGGAAGGTCCAGTTTGCCTGGACCGGGAGACCGCCGTTCGTCACGGCGTCGAGCACCTTGGGGTTCGACTGGTCGAATGGTCGATCGGCGACGATGAAATCCAGCTGGTGAACGGCGAGATTTGGCGCCGGGTTGAGCGCGCAACTCACCGTGAAGGACAGTGGCTGGCCGACGACGACCGGAGCCGGGATCGTCTGGACCTGCTGAGGCCGCGTGTTGGTGGTGCTGAAGGGTGGATAGTCGATCACCCACCGATAGTTGAGTGGGTCGACCGCATTCTGATCACTCACCGTCACCGCCACCGGGAAGCCGGCCGGGGGAACCTGAAAGAAGGTTCCGAAGTCCGGGCCGTTGCTCACGATGTAGGGGGCGATGTTTGGCTCGCTGGGCGGGTCCTGAAAAGTCGGGGCGATCGGAACAACGCAGGCTGACATCGATGAAACGGAAGCAAGCAGAGCCACGCGGACGACCTTCGAAGACAGGAGAGACAGCAGGGAACGTGCCAGCGGCCGCAGGCGCTTGCCGTGCGGACCTCCGCGCGGATGAGCCGCCGCGGCCCGGACATCGCTGTCAGGGTCAGCGCCGATTTGCCGAGGTTTGCCCCAGCCGCTGATGGTGTCCGCCAATCTCATGCGCCCTCGTTACCGCTCCCCGCCTCGGGCGCCGAGTCATCGAGCAGTCCACCCCCTTCGCCCTTCTCCAGGTGGCGAAAGATGGTGCGGGGATCGACGCCGAGATCGCGGGCGGTCTTGGTGCGGTTGCCATTGTTGAGGATCAAGATCTCGTTGATGTAGTCGCGCTGGAACTTTTCTTTCGCTTCGGCGAGCGGCAGGATGGCCGGCAGATCGTCGGGCGAAAGGTCGAGGTCCTCGGGCCCCAGCAGCGCGCGATCGGCCAGCACCACCGCCTTCTTGATGCGGTTCTCGAGCTCGCGGATGTTCCCCGGCCAGCGGTGGCGCTTGATGGCGGCGATGGCGTTCGGCGTGAGCCCGCGGACCTGACCGCCGTATTCCGGCGCGTAGCGTCCCACCATGTAGCGGGCCAGGACGACGATGTCGTCGCCGCGATCGCGCAGCGGCGGCAGGTGCAGCTGTACGACGTTGAGCCGGTAGTAGAGGTCCTCGCGGAAGCGCCCCGCCTTCATCTCGACCTCGAGGTCGCGGTTGGTCGCCGCGATGACCCGGATGTCGATCGCCTCGGCGCGGGTGTCGCCGACGCGCACGACGACCCGCTCCTGCAGCGCGCGCAGGATCTTGACCTGCAACGACAGCGGCATCTCGCCGATCTCGTCGAGGAACAGCGTCCCGTGATCGGCCGACTGAAAGCGGCCGACCTTGTTGCCGACCGCCCCGGTGAAGGCGCCGCGCACGTGCCCGAACAGCTCGGATTCGAGCAGGTTCTCGGGGATGGCGCCGCAGTTGATGGTGACGAACGGGTGCTTGGCGCGTGGCGACCGGCTGTGGAGCTCGCGCGCGATCAGCTCCTTGCCGGTCCCGGTCTCACCGGTGATTAGCACCGAGATGTCGGTGGCGGCCACCTTCTGGACCTTGCGGAAGATCTCCTGCATCCGCGGCGCCGAGCCGAGGATCTCGCCGAAGCGAATCTGCTCGATGCGGCTCTGCAGCGAGCGGTTGTCGAGCTTGAGCTCGTTGACCAGGAGCGCGTTGCGCACCAGCAGCGACGCCTGCGCCGCGAAGACCGACAGCACCTCCAGGTGCGAGGCGGCGAAGAGCTCCGCCACGTTGTCATTGCCGACGTAGATGACCCCCAGCATGTTGCCGCGCTCGAGCAGCGGCACGCACATGACCGAGGTGAGCTTGAGGTTCACCACCGAGAGCGAGTTCTTGAACGCCTCGTCGTGAAGCGCGTCCGAGATGATGAGCGGCTGCCGCGTCTTGATGACGTGGGCCAGGATCGAATCGGACAGTTGGGTGACGGCGTCGGAGATGGTCTCGCGCCGGAGGTTGCGCGCCGCCTTGACCACCGGCTCGCCCGACTCCATCAGCACCAGGAACCCCTTGTCGGCGTTCGACACCTGGATCATCACGTCGAGCAGCTGATCGACCAGGGTCGGCAGCTCGTAGCTCTCCATCAGCTTGCCGCTGAACTCGTAGAGCTTCTTGTAGGAGGCCAGCTCGGTGGCGTCGCCGCCGGTGGGCTCGTCGGCGCCAGGCTGATCGTAGAGCGAGAACTCCAGCT
>Ga0210383_10003779_pt1 | contig 13504 bp, 14 predicted proteins | sample IncBWC14OmetaG_FD_160072 | JGI IMG/M metagenome (GOLD analysis project Ga0210383, IMG submission 160072) | Forest soil microbial communities from Barre Woods Harvard Forest LTER site, Petersham, Massachusetts, United States - Inc-BW-C-14-O ...
CGGTGAGCGCGCCTATGACTACTACGGCGCCGGCAATGATCAGATACCGGACGCGCGATTTTGGTTTACTGCGGACGATGTCCATGGCGTCTTATATAAGAAAGAGCCATGCCGGTCGCTACCGGTGCGCTAAGCTAATTAACTATAGCGAGTTACGAGCCGGCGGCCCGCTCCGGTTCCCACCGTGCTTGGGATTTTAGTCCCATTATCGGACACGGTCAGCGCTTACGCCAGTAATAGTACGATAGGCCTACCGAGCCGAGCGCCGCCGTGAGTATCGCGATGAGCGTGGCGACGAATGTGGCCTGGGGGCGTTGCGAGTCGAGCCCGGCGCTGATCGTGAACACGCCAGCGGCCACCATGAGGTAGCCAGCCGCTTTGTGCGTGCGGGCCCACACGGTGTCGTCCGACAGCGTCCATTTGGTGCGGATGCCGAAGTAGCGAGTCGGCTTGGTGAACGGCATCGCGGCGCCGAGTATGGCGAAAAGGGCACCGACGCTAATGTAGACGACGGTGTTGATGTTCACCGCGTGGCCGAGGGCGACGTTCAGCATCGCCCACTGAACGACGGCTTCGAACGCCACGATCGCCGTGACGACGAGATTGTATGCGACGCCGAATTTCTCGTAGTTCGCTTTCCGGGAATCGAGCTTCGGGAGCACAATGGACAAGCCCCAGACGAAGACCATCATGCATGGCAGCAGCCAGGCGCCAATGATGCGAGGGGACCAGCCGTTGGGTTGGCCGTTGATGCCCCAGTGCGTTGGCATCCGCGACGGGAGCTCGTAGTAGACCGAGTTCGTGTAGACCAGGATGAGCGCCAGGGGGAACGCTGGCAGCGAACGCAGTAGTTGGCGGTTCATACCCTATATACTTTATAAAATGCCGACACGTCACGCGACTGCCACCTGGGAAGGTGGCCTACAGAAAGGGAAGGGCTCGTTCTCTGGCGAGAGCGGCGCGGTCTCCGCGCCATTTTCTTTTGGCTCGCGATTCGAGCAAGCGAAGGGCTCGAATCCCGAGGAGCTCTTAGCGGCCGCCGAGGCGGCGTGCTACAGCATGGCGCTGTCCGCCGGGCTCGAGCAAGCGGGCACGCCGGTCACGAAGGTCGAGACTCGCGCGGCAGTCACGATCGAGAAGGTGGCCGCGGGGTTCGCGATCACGAGTATCAAACTCGTCGTGCGCGCCACGGTACCGGGCATCGACGCCGCGAAGTTCAAGGCCGCGGCGGAGAAAACAAAAGAGACCTGTCCGGTCTCTCAGGCGCTCAAGGCCGTGCCGATCGAGCTCGATGCTCAGCTGGTGACTTGACCACCGGTCACCAGCAGCAGCCAGAGAAAATTCGGGGCGACGACGGACGGCGGCGCAACCAGTGAGCGCTCGTCCGCGAATGCCCGCATCTCGGCTTGAATCTGATCGGCCAGTTCGGGGGCGGTGAAGAAGTAGACGTCAGGCGCATCGACGTCCTCCATCGCCGCCCGGACTTCGAGTGGCACGCCGCGTTGTTTGTACACGACGTCGAACGTCCAGCGTCCGACCCGACTGACGGGCACCACCGCGATTTCGCGCGCCAGTCGATCGATGTCGGTCGACCGGAGGATGCACAGCTTCGACGTCAGGCGCTCGAGGAATGGCCGTACCTCCCCGGAGTCGAAATTCATGGAGGCCTCCTCGAGCACCATCGTCGTCACACGTTTGAGGTCGGCTTGTTGATCGCTTCGATCTCAGCGGTCGCGCGATTCAAGATCTCGCGAATCTTGTGGAGCTTGTCCACGTCGTGCGTGCGCGTGGCCGTCGAGTAGGTCGCCCGCGCGATGTTCTTGAACGCGTGGTGGACTTCGACCATGGGGCCACCGAAGAACGAGCCGGCAAAGTCAGCGATGCGATCGAAGATCTCGTCGACGCTCGACTTGTTGTCCTCGAGATACTTCCGTCCTTGGTCGGTGATCTCGTAGATCTTCCGCCCGCCTTCGTCGACGGAGGTCTTCGCGTAGCCGGCGTCTTCCAGGAACTGGAGCGTCGGGTACACGGCGCCGGGGCTGGGCGAGTACGTCCCGCCGAGGCGCTCTTCCATGGCCTTGATGATCTCGTAGCCGTGCCGCGGCTTCTCGCTGAGCAGGCGCAGGATCACGTACTTGAGATCGCCCTGCTCGAACATGCGGCCACCGCGATGACGGCCGCGATTACGCCCGCGATCGGTTTCGCCCCACCAACCGCCACCCCACCAATTTCCATCTCCCCAATTGCCACGCATAATCAACCTCGTATGTAAAGATATATCGTGAGTTATATCTTAATGACACCAAAGATATATCGCAAGTGGCTCTAATCGGGGATCTCGCTATATTATTTCCCCATCATGCGTTACGCCTTCGTCGCGTCGTTCCTCGTCGGATTGATCCTCACCGTGTTCGCGATGCTGAACGGTGTCGAGCGCCCGGAGCGACGCCCAGGCCGGCGCCGTTTCGCCCTCGACCTCCCGACCGTCGCCGGATTCGCGACCGTCTTCGGCGCCACCGGCTACCCGCTCGCCGTCTACAGCTCCCTCGGCTGGGTCGCCGTCCTCTCGATCGCCACCGCCGCTGGAGCCGCCGGCGTCATCGCGTCACTCTGGCTCGTCGCCGGCTGGGCAATTCCCGCCGCGAAGGCCGAGGTCGTCGATGAGCGCTATGTGCTCCAGGGGTGTATTGCGAAAGTCACCGAAGTCTCCGCAGATGGAACCGGTGTGATCGCTTTCGAGAATGCAGGGGTACGACAGACAGCTCCCGCGGTGGGACTCGACGGCGTGCGGCTCGAGCTCGGCACGGAAGTCGCGATCGAACGGGTAGAGGGCGGCGTAGCCTACGTCGAACCCTGGACACAGGTCGAAGCCCGCTTGTAGAGAAGCGGGAGGGGTGGGCCGATGAGCGATGCGGCGATCTTCCTCTGGGTATTAGGCGGTCTCTTCGTCGCTCGCATCGTCGCCGCGACCGTCGTCTTCTACTTCATCCTGCCCCGTGGCGACCGGTGCCCGAACTGCGATGCGATCACGATTCGCACGCAGAAGAAAGTCTGGAATCGCCTCTTCCCATACTTGCGCACCAGTTGGTGCATCGCGTGCGGATGGGACGGCGTGCTCCGCCATGGACCGCTAAGCGTGCCTGTGGCCACTACGGCGGACCACGAATTCACCGAGCACGGGATCGACGACGACGAATAGGCTCTGAGCCAAGCGAACGACGCGCCATTCAGGCTAGCCCGATCGCCCGATGTCGGAGCAAGAGCCCCGGCGCCCATTCTTCGAGCCATGGCTACCAAGACATTGACATCAGATCTCGCTGGCGCTGTCGAGCGCGCCGGCCGCGCGGTGGTGGCGATCCATGCCCGCCGTCGCATTCCTTCCAGCGGAATTCTCTGGCGCCCAGGCGTCATCGCCACCGCCAATCACACCCTTCACCGCGAAGACGACATCACCGTCACGACCGCTGACGGTAACCGTATCCCGGCCACGCTCGCCGGTCGCGATCCGACCACGGACCTCGCCGTGCTCCGCATCGACGCACCAAACCTCCCAGCGGCCGAGATCGCGGACAGCGGTGCCCTCGGCGTCGGAAGCTTCGTGCTCGCCGTCGGCCGACCCGGCTTGGATCTTACCGCGACGTTCGGCATAGTGAGCGCCCTCGGCGCCGAGTGGCGCACCTGGCGCGGCGGATCGATCGACCGCTGGATCCGCCTCGACCTCCGCATCGCCGACGGCTTCTCGGGCGGCGCCCTCGTCACGCCGACAGGCACGATCGCGGGTCTCAACACGTCGGGCCTGACGCGGGGAAGCGCCATCGCGATCCCAACGTCGACCGTCGACCGCGTCGTCACCCAGCTGCTCACGACCGGCCATGTGCCGCGCGCGTACTTAGGGTTGGGCCTGCAAGCCGGCGTACGCCTGCCCGCGGCCCTCGTGACGAAACTCGGCCGCGACAGTGATCTCGCGCCGATCATTGTGTCGATCGAATCGGGAAGCCCCGCCGATCGCGGCGGCCTTCTCGTCGGCGACATTCTCGCCGACGCCGATAAGACCGCGATCCACGATGCGTCCGATCTCATGGATGTGCTCACGGCCGATCGCATCGGCAAATCCCTGACGGTGCGCGTCGTCCGCGGCGGCGAGCCGCGCGAGCTCACGGTTACCGTCGGCGAGCGCCCCCGCTGACAGTCCGCGTTCAGATTTCAGCGGCATCGCCCACCGCGAGGGCCGAGCTGGAATCCGCGCTCGCGGGAAGTCCCACGATCACCATCGTGGGGCGTTCCCCCGACGTGCTCGTGCTCGACGGCCGCGCTCCTGTCGGTGGCCAGGCACCCGTCATCGCGCTCGTCGACGACCCTGCCACCGAAGCGGCAGCGGCACTGCGCGCGGGCGCACGCGCGGTGTTGCGGCGCGACACGTCAGCACCCGAGTTGGTCGCCGCGATTGAAGCGGTGGCTGCCGGATTGGTCGTACTGCACCCTGATGCCGTCCCCCGACCCGCCGCAGCCGCCGCGACCACGCCGGACGCGGCGGAACCACTGACGCGACGAGAGCGCGAGATCCTTACGCTGCTGGCCGACGGCCTGGGCAACAAGGCGATCGCCGCGCGTCTGGGAATCTCCGATCACACGGTGAAGGCCCACGTCGGCGCGATCTTCGACAAACTCCACGTCGGCACCCGCGCCGAGGCCGTGGCGCTCGGACTCAGACTCGGACTGATCGCGCTGTAGGACCTTAGCCGACCGCCACGAGTCGGACCCATTCCGGCCAGTTGCCGGTGAGCTCGAAGAAATCCTCGAAGTACGTGAGTCCGAGGTCTTCGAGCTCACCGATGAGCGACGTCAGCGCATCCTCACCCACGAGGGGCCCGATCGCGATCACCCGTCCTTCGACGCGAAACTCCTCGTCGGTCAGGTTGAATCGCGCATCGAGGCCCGCGCGCGTGAGCCCCACGCGCTCGAACGCGTCGCGGCGGATGAAAATCGTCGGACTGCCTTGAGCGATGGAGAGCGGCATTACTTGAATATGCTGGCCATCAATCGTGCCTGCAGCATCGGGCTATCGGGCAAGGTCCAGATCACAACGCGCGTCTTGCCGGTCGACATCGTGATGGTGCCGAGGATCTGGTGCACCTTGTTGATCGCCCCGGCGCTTCCGGATTCCTTGGCCAGCAACGCGCCGCCCTCGAGTCCCGGCAGCCGCTGGAGCCCGGTGGCTGCCGTCCAGATGACCGGCACGTTGAGGGCACTCGTCGAATCCGGTATGGTCCCGACCGCGATGCCATCGTCGCTGATGGCGGACATGTTCCCGCCCTGATCGCGATAGAGGTAGTGCAGCGAGTCGCCACGAGTCCACACCGCCGGGACCCACGTGAGAGAAATGCTGTCGAAGACAGAACCCGCGACCCAGCCGCTGTCGTTGACGCCCGTATTGATCCGGTTGGGAGTCGCTGCTCTCGCGGGGATCAGCGATATCAACTGCTTCGTCGGCGTGAACACAAACCCCGTGAAGTCGAGCGAGCTCGTACCGGTGATGTATCCCGCATCGGAGATAGAAGTCGCCGTGCCTTGGAACGGCTGGCCACCGCCACCGGCATACAGTCCATCGGGGTTGCCAAACGGCGTCCATACGGTCGCAAAGAACGGCGATCCCTGTGGCTCTCCTGAAATCGGCACGTAGCAGTCCCCCACGACGACGCCGGAGTCGTTGATGCTGTACGGATCACAGCTGTAGCCCGCTCCGAGAGGGCGCAGCACTTTCATGTCGCCTTGCCAGTCCCAGATCCCGGCCTCGATGTGTTGGGCATGGCCGGCGCCGCCGAGGTCCGTCAGCTGGACCGCCACTTGCGCGCGATCGTTGACCGAGAACGCATAAGCGATGGTGAACGAATCAACCGGGAGATGCAGAAACGTGAAGCCGCGGTCGGCGACCCATCTGAAGATCGTGCTCCCAAACGTCACATTGCTGACGGAGTCGCCGACGATTTCGCCCAGGTCGTTGAATGCGACTATCTCCACTCCTGCATTGTCGAACGCGGGGAGCGCCGCGGCATGCACGCCCGTGATGTACGGAATCGCTCCAGGCGGCACGGTTACATCGCGTTCCATTTTCGAATCCGCGAGTGGGTGCGAGGCATTCGAGCAGGCAAGCGACACGACGGCGAACATACCGACTGCGAGACCGACGGCACTGCGCATAAGACCCTCAAGGTTTTTTGGCAGTCGCCTTGCGTGCACGCCGCATACCAGAGGACGTTTCAGACATGTCTTTTTTGGAGGCCGAGTTTGACGTCCTCGTGATCGGCGCCGGCCACGCTGGCACCGAGGCCGCGGTCGCCGCCGCTAGACTCGGTTGCCGCGTCGCACTGGTCACGAGCGCGCTCGAGACGATCGGCCAGATGTCGTGCAACCCCGCGATCGGCGGCGTCGCCAAAGGCACGGTCGTCCGCGAGGTCGACGCGCTCGGCGGCATCATGGGGCGCGCGACGGATCTCGCGACGCTCCAGTTCCGGATGCTCAACCGCGGCAAAGGTCCCGCGGTCTGGTCGCCGCGTGCGCAGTGCGACCGCGGACTCTATCGCAGGGCTGTCCGCTCACTCATCGAACAGCACGCATCGCTGGCCACCATTCAGGGCACCGTCGCGCGTCTTATTGTCGACGGCGAGCGCGTCACGGGCGTCGAGACCATCGAGGGCCGACGTTTCGGCGCGCGGGCCGTCGTTATCACCACCGGCACGTTTTTGCGCGGTCGCATTCACATAGGCACAGAGACCAAGGTGCCGGGCGGGCGCGCGGGTGAAGCGCCGGCCACGCACCTGGCCGAGCAGCTCGAAGCGGTCGGTCTTACGGTAGGGCGCTTCAAGACTGGCACGCCACCGCGGATCGATGGGCGCTCGGTGGACTTCAGTCAGCTCGAGCCACAACTCTCAGAGCTCGATCACTTCGCCTATCGTTGGTCCCATTTCTGGACCGGTTCTCCTCGCCAACCGGACCAGCTGCCGTGCTGGATCACGTACGCTGGCCCGGAGACCAAGCAGATCATCGCCCAGAATATTGGTCGCTCGGCTATGTACGGCGGCGCCATCGCCTCGCGCGGGCCGCGCTATTGCCCGTCGGTCGAAGACAAGATCGTGAAATTCCCGACTGCCGATCGCCACCAGCTCTTCTTGGAACCGGAAGGCCACGACACGACGGAGCTTTACGTCAATGGGCTCTCGACATCGCTGCCCGCCGAAGTACAACTCGATGCCCTGCGCACCGTGCCCGGCCTCGCGGCCGTCCGGATGACCCGCGCGGGCTACGCGATCGAGTACGACTATTACCCGCCGACGCAGCTCGATGCGACGTTGGCGGTCAAGGCGCTACAGGGCCTGTATTTCGCCGGCCAGATCAACGGGACGACGGGATACGAGGAAGCCGCTGGCCAAGGCATCGTCGCTGGACTCAACGCCGGGCTCTCTGTGCAGGATCGTCCGCCGGTGATTCTCGGCCGCGAGACATCGTATATCGGCGTGCTCGTCGATGACCTGGTCACGCGGGGCGTGGACGAGCCCTATCGGCTGTTCACCTCGCGCTCGGAGTTCAGGCTCACGGTGCGCCAAGACAATGCGCTCCGCCGCCTGGCTCCGGTGGCTCTGTCGCTCGGGTTGTATGCCGAACAGGAGCGCGCCATCGTCGACCGGCGTCTAGCCGACGAAGAGACGGCGCGATGCCTGGCCGATGAGACCAGCGTACGGCCCGAGACGGTGGCCGTGTTGCTGCGGGAGACCGAAAGCGCACCGCTATCGCAATCGGTCAAGCTCGTAGAGCTCGCCCGCCGCCCGCAGCTAGCGCTCGACGCGTTGTTCGGAGCAGCTGGCATCGGCGCTGGGCTCTCGCGTGAGGCGGTCGTGACGGCAGATCTGGAGATCAAGTACGCGGGCTACTTCGAGCGCGAGCGCGTCCAGGCGGGAAAGATGAAACGCATGGGTGAGTTCCGCCTCGACGCCGAGCTGCCGTACGCCGACATGCGCTCGCTGTCGTTCGAAGCCCGGCAAAAGCTGGCCGCGCTCAAGCCCGCGACGCTCGCGCAAGCCGCGCGCGTGCCGGGCGTGAGCCCGAGCGACCTCCAAAACCTGGTAATCGAAATCGAGCGCAGATCGTCTGTTCGCTAGATGCGGACTATGAGAACAGGGCGAACGGTGCTGGGGATCATCGCCGCACTGACGATCGCCGTTTTCGGCTTTGCTCCGCTCATCGCTTGCGCACCTGCGACCTGCGACCTCCGGGCCGAGTGGCTGAGCGGCACGTCCATTGTCATAGGCGCTGGCGTTATCTACGAGATTCTCTCGCGCCGCTGGTCACCCAGGTTTCCCAAGATCCCGCTCCCGCCCGAGTGGTCGGTTGCCGCGGTGGCGTTCGTTGTCTACGCCGTGGTCGCCGCGTTCGTGTTCCAACGCCGCCCGATCCTGATCGACGAGATCGCGCTCGTCCACCAGGCCGAGATCTTCGCCAGCGGGCACCTGTGGCTCCCGGCCCCGGCACACCCGGAGTTCTTCTCGACCCTCCAGATGGTCACGGCGAACGGCCGCGTGTACTCCCAGTACCCGCCGGGTGGCCCGGCGATGCTCGTGCCATTCGTGCTCGCCCACGCGAGCTGGCTCGCCGGACCTTTCTTTGGCGCGCTCAGCGTCCTGGCGTTCGCCTTTTTTTTACGAGCAGCCGAACCGAACCCGCGCGTGCGCCTCGGCGCGCTCGCCCTGTTTGCGTTCGCGCCGTTCGTCGCGTTCATGTCGGGCACCCACATGAGTTGCGTGTCGACGCTGGCGTGGATCCTCGCGGGCGCGGCGGCGATTGCGCACGCAGCCCGGGCGGAGACCCCACGCCCGTGGCTCGCTTTCGCCGGCGGGCTCGCGTTCGGCGTCGCCGCCACGATACGCCCGGCCGACACGCTCGCCTTTGCGATCCCGGCCGGGATCTGGTCATTGCGCCGTTGGCCGAATGCGCTCGCCGAGGCCGCCGGCGTCGCGATCCCGATCGGCCTCATGATGCTCGTGAATGCGAGTACGACCGGCGGCCCGCTGCTCTTCGGCTACGAAGTCTTCTGGGGCAAAGGCCACGAGCTGGGTTTTCACGAGTCGCCGCTTGGCCACATGCACACGCCGGCCGAGGGCCTGCGCTTCGTCTCGACGTATTTCGTTCAACTCAACAAGTATCTCTTCGAGACGCCGATCCCGTCGCTGCTCCCAGCGATCGCGGCTCTCGCGTGGGTACGTCGGATCGACACGCCGGATCGGTACCTGCTCGCCTCTGCCGCGCTGCTGATCCTGATCTACGCCGCTTACTGGCACGAGGGATTTTTTCTCGGGCCGCGCTTTTTCTTCGCGCTCGCGCCGATGTTCGCGCTCTGGACCGCGCGGTTCCTGACGCTTGTCACCTCTCGCGCGTTGGCCGCCGCATTCGTCACGAGCATTGTGATCGCGGCCACGGTTGGGATTCCAGCGCGGGCCGCGCAGTGGGCATCGAGCTTTGCAACCGAGCGGTGGGCACAGCCCGATGTCGCGCGACGGGCCGGCGTGCACGATGCGCTGGTGTTCGTGCGCGAAGGCTGGGAAGCGGAGCTCGTCGCCCGCATGTGGGCCCTCGGCGTGCCGCCGGCCTCCGTCGAGCGCATAGTGCTGGCGACCGACGCCTGCCGACTCGATAGCGCGATCACGGCGCTCGAATTTTCGCACGATTCGCACGATCGGCGCGCTGAGCTGGCACTCCTGCCATTGTTGCGCGACTCGGCGCTCGTGCACAGAGTTGCCGCCGGTCCAGGCGCCAATATCCCGATACAAGCCGGTTACGCGTATCCGGAGTGGTGTACGCGCCAGGTGACACTATCCGCGCGTGGCGTCACACCCCTCGCGCCGGAATCGATCCTCGACGATGGCAACGTCTACGCGCGCGATCTCGGAGAGCGCGACACGCTATTGCTCGCGACATATCGGAACCGACCAGTGTTCGTGCTCGAACCATCCAGCAACGCATCGGACGCGTTGCCATCGTTTTCGCCGTTCCTAACACACCGGTAACGCGCGTGCTATATTCGCGCCGCCATGTTCCGTCTGCTTGCTGCGTCTTTCGTATGCGCGAGCGCGATGCACGCGCAACTGGCCACCGCTGTCGGCGTCGTCGTCGACAGCGTCCGCGGCCGCCCGCTCGTCGGTGCGACGATCGTCGTCTCTGGCGCCGAGTCCCAGGGGGTCTCCGATTCGTCGGGCCGATTCCGCATCGATAGCATCCCGCCTGGCGATCACACGATGGCCGTCCTGCACCCATTTCTCGACGAGATGGGGCTGACGCTGACGACGAACAAGATCTCCTTCGCGCCCGGCGCGACGATGGCGGTGGTCTTGGCCACCCCGTCGGCGCAGACGTGGATCGGGCGCCGCTGCTCCGACGCCGAGCGCCAGGATGGCCCGGACGCTATTCTTGGCCACGTGCTGCAACTCACGAGTGATGACCCGGTCACTGGGGCACTCGTGCACTACTCCGGTATGGTGATCGTGGCCGGCAAGGACGTTGGGTTTCATCACGCGACGATCACCCGCGATGCGTCCGCGAGCCAAAATGGCGACTTTATCCTATGCGGGATTCCGCAGGGTGCCCTGGGCACGATTCGCGCGTCGAAAGGACGCGTGAGCACCGGCGAGCTGCCGGCGGATTTGACGAGTGCCGCACTCGCGTCTGTAACGTTGCGATTGGCGAGCGACGACACGCTCCCGACGCACGCGGGCGTCGTGACCGGTCGGATCGTGGACGACAAGGGTGCGCCCGTGCCCGCGGCGCGCGTCACACTGCACGGGACCGATCACACCACGCAAACCTCGGACAGCGGCTCATTCGCGATGCGCGAGTTGCCGCTCGGCTCGCAACTGCTCGACATCGAGAAAGTCGGCTTCCCACGGACGGCGACGCCGGTGACGATCCTCGGGCCGCAGCAGCCGGCGGTCGTCTCGATCGCGCTCGCGGCCCCGCCGCCTCTCTCAGGAGACGCGGCCCTCGTGGGTGTGGGTTTCGCGCGACGGCGCGCGGCCGGGGGCGGCGTGTTTATTACCGCCGACACGATCGCAAAGCGCAAAGCCCGATATATCGCCGATCTGCAGCCGCTCATGCCGGGGCTGATCGCGACGCCGACGAATCGCGGCGCGGTTCTCATGCCGACCCACTCGGGCATCGCGCGCTGCGTCTTCTACCTCGTCGACGGGTACCCGTACCGGTTTTACCGCGGCGCCGGACAGATCAACGATGACTGGCCGGCGTCGAGCATCCTGGGGATCGAGTACTACGAGTACGGACACATCCCGCAGGAGCTCATGGACAAGGTCATCACGCGGGGTTTCCCCCGTTGTTCGATGATCGCCATCTGGACGGGCCGGGGCGGCGGCTCGACTTGAGACGCGTCCGCCGTGCTTGGCTGGTCGCTGCTGTCTGGGCTGCGCCACTCGCCGCCCAGCAGCCCGCGACGTCTGTCGCAACAACACCCTATGCGGTGCTTGCCGGCGTCGTCGTCGACAGCATTCACGGCGGGCCGCTCGCTGGAGCGATCGTCGTCATCGCCGGCACTGACCGCCAGGCAAGCGTCGACACTGCCGGCCGATTCCAGATCGACCGCATCCCCCCAGGCGATCACGAGCTTGGCGTCTTTCACCCGCTGCTCGACTCGCTGAACGTCTCGATCGCGAGCAAGAAGGTCCCGCTGCCCGCCGGCCAGGTGACGTCGGTCGTCATGGCAACGCCCTCCGCGGCGACCGTGGTCGCGATCTACTGCTCGGAGGCTGAACGGCAGAAAGGCCCGGGCGCGGTGATCGGCCGAGTGCTTGCCGCTGACAGCGACGATCCTATCGTCGACGCCACGGTTCGCTACACCGCGACCTGGATGCCGCTCAAGAACCTGACGAAAAACGCCGCCATAGTCGGCAAGGCCACGTTCATCGAGGATGCGAAGCCGAAGCCGGACGGCTCGTTCGTCCTCTGCGGATTGCCAACGATCGGCAGCGGGACCGTGCACGCGACGCGCGGCCAGGTCGTTACCGGCGATATGACCGCCAACGTGTCGAAATGGTTGGTGGCCACCGTGACCTTGCGCGTCGACACGCTCAAGCGCGGCACCGCGGTCGTCGTCGGCCGAATCGTCGACGAGAGAGGCGCGCCGGTCCCGCACGCGGACGTTCTACTCGCGGGGTCGCACATCAAGACCGCGACTGGCGACAGCGGGAGGTTCGCATTGCGCGACCTGCCCGCGGGATCGCAGACGATCGAAGTCAGAAAGGTGGGGTTCACGGCGACCGACACGGCGCTCATGCTGTCGTCCAAGTCCCCCGTGGAGTTCGCCATGACGCTGCACTCGGCGCCCGTGACGCTCAGCAAGGTCAACGTCGACGCCGCACGGGAAGCGGCGCTGGCGCGGGTTGGGTTCGAGCACCGCCGAAAGGTCGGGATGGGGCACTACCTGACCGCGGACCAGGTGAACAATCGAGGCGCGGTGCGCTTCTCCGATCTCGCGCGGACGATGCCGGGTCTCATGGTCCGGCAGACCCGGTCTGGCCAGCAGGTCATTCTCCCGGGTCGCGGCCGGACGATCAGCAACCGTGGGTGCGTCGCCTATCTGATCGACAATGCGCCGTTCTATGACCGCCCGCCGGGTTCGATTGACGACTTCGTTCGACCCGAAGATGTCATAGGTCTCGAGGTCTATGACGCAGCCGAGGCGCCGGCCGATCTCGTGACCGCGCCGATGTCCTGCTCAGTTATCGTCATCTGGACGAAGGCCACGTCAGGCGGGGATTAGGTGGCGAGCTTATTCGCGGCGTTGAGTGCCGCGACTTTGTAGCACTCGGCCAGCGTCGGGTAATTGAACACCGTCTCGAGGAAGTAATCGAGCCCGCCCCCCAGGCCGAGTACCGCCTGGCCGATGTGCAGGAGCTCCGTCGCGTTTGTGCCCATGATGTGCACGCCGAGCAGCCGGCGATCGGTCCTGTGGAACAGCATTTTGAAAAACCCGCTGTCGTCGCCGAGTATCTGTCCCCGCGCGATCTCGCGGTAGCGCGCAACGCCGACCTCATACGGCACCTTTTGCTTGGTGAGCTCGTGCTCGGGCTGCCCGACCATGCTCACCTCCGGAATCGCGTAGATGCCGATGGGAAAGTGCGCAGACATCGGTCGCGCCGAGGCGCCGAGTGCATGGCATGCCGCGAGCCGGCCTTGTTCGCTCGACGTCGCGGCGAGGCTCGGATATCCGATCACGTCGCCCGCGGCATAGATGTGGGGCACGGTCGTGCGGAACATGGGATCGACGACGAGGCGGCCGCGGTCATCGGCTGTGAGGCCAGCCTTGTCGAGCGCGAGATCAGAAGTCGCGCCGAGGCGACCGACCGCGAAGAGGACCATGTCCGAGACGATGCGTTTTCCGGACTCGGTCGTGACGGCGACCTTCGGCGTGACGCCATCGACTTTCTCGATTCGCTCGACGCCTTCGTTC
>Ga0210383_10003780_pt1 | contig 13501 bp, 16 predicted proteins | sample IncBWC14OmetaG_FD_160072 | JGI IMG/M metagenome (GOLD analysis project Ga0210383, IMG submission 160072) | Forest soil microbial communities from Barre Woods Harvard Forest LTER site, Petersham, Massachusetts, United States - Inc-BW-C-14-O ...
CGCATCGGCTAGCCGTCGCCACTGGCCTGGCGGCCGCGGAGGCTCCACAATGAGAGCCGTAAACCTATTGCCCGTCGAGCAGCGCCCGGGCCAGTCAGTCGGTGCCGGACGCTCCCAGGGAGGCGCATATGCCGTGCTGGCGACGGTCGGCGGGCTCGCGCTGATGGCGTTCCTCTATGGCGAGGCCAAGCACGAGGTCAGCTCTCGACGCGCACAGGCCGCCGAGGTCACCGAGCAGGCGCATCAGGCGCAGGCCAATGCAGAACGCCTCGCGCCGTACACCAGCTTCATCGCGCTACGCAACCAGCGCATGCAGGATGTGGAAACGCTCGTCGACTCACGCTTCGACTGGGCCCACGTGTTGCACGAGTTCGGCCGGGTCCTGCCCGCAGCGGCGTCGATCTCGTCGCTGGCCGGCACGATCGGCTCATCAGCCGCTAGTTCGAGCCTGGCAGCTGCGCCTGCGCCGACGGCGTCGACCCCCGTTGCGGGCGCTTCCTCGGCTGGCTCTGTGTCCTCGGCAACACCGACCGGCAGCGTTCCAACTTTCACGCTCGTCGGTTGTGCCACCAGCCAAGCTGCGGTCGCGCTGACGCTCGAACGCTTCCGTCTGATCGATGGTGTCAAGGAAGTCACGCTGCAGAGCGCGACTGCGGGCACCGCTACTAGCAGCGCCGGCGCCAGCGGCGGATGCGCAGGCCGTGACTCGTCGTTCAGTGCTCAGATTATCTTCGACCCGCTGCCGAGTGCTGCGGCGGTCTCCACTGCGACGAAGGCCGTATCCGACCCGAATGGCACGAGTGCCCCGGCTCCCAGCGCACCTACGACGAGCACCGGATCAGGGGTGAAAGCAAGATGACCGGACGTGACCGCATGGTTCTGATCGGCGTCCTAGTTGTCGTCGCCTTGGGGGCGGCATGGATGCTCGCCGTCTCGCCAGAGCGTAAGCAGGCAGCCACGCTCGGCACAGAAGTTGCTGCTGCCAAGACGCAGCTTGCGAGCGCCGAAGGTCAGCTGGCCAACGCGCGTGCGGCACAGTCGCAGTACGCGGCTTCATATTCGTCGGTCGTCAGCCTCGGCAAAGCCGTGCCGCCGACCCAGGAAGTGCCGGCTCTGATCGATCAGATCGCGCATGCGACCCACGATAAGAACGTTGATTTCACATCCATCACGAGCGGTTCTGGAACCACGAGCGCGGTATCAAGCGCGTCGAGCTCCTTCGTCCAGCTCCCGTTCACGTTCACCTTCGTGGGCAGCTACTTCGATCTGGAACATCTCTTCGGTCAGCTCACCGACTTCGCGACGCCCACCCCTGCCGGTGCGCTACAGGTCAACGGACGCCTGCTTACCGTTCAGAGTGTACGGCTCGCCCCGTCGACAACCAGCAGCTCCAAGCCAGGTGAAAGTCTCGATAGCCACCTGACTGCGACGATCAGCGCTACCGCATACACGCTCCCCGCCAGCCAGGGTCTCACTGCCGGCGCTACCGCCACATCGCCAACGGGCGCCACCACGCCCGCCGCGAGCACCGGCTCCGCGAGTCCTTCAACGCCCGCTGCGATCGTGAAAGTGACACCATGACCGAGTTCCTAGGATCATTGAAGGCAGACCTACTCGACCGCCGATTTCTACCGCTCGTGGCACTAGCGGTCGCCGCGTTGCTGGGTGCGATTGCCTATGTCGTTCTGGGGGGGAGTTCCACTGCCACCACGCCGCCGGCTGCCGTCTCGCCGAGTGTCGCCACTGCATCCACAGGCTTGACCGTCAGCCAGACCAGCCCGGAAAAGGCAGCTGCCGAGGTGACCAATGGTGGTGCTACCCAACAGCGCGGAACGGCACGCAACCCCTTCGCACCACTTCCGGAAGAAAAGGCAAAGATCGCCACTACGAGCGCGGATTCTACGACGAGCGCCGGCGGCTCCTCGGGCACGAGCAGCGGTCTGGGTTCGAGCTCCACGTCGACCACGCCGAGCACGACCACGCCGACCACGCCCACCAAGCCGGCTACGCCGAGCAAACCGAAGACTGTCTACCACGTCGCGGTGCTGGTCGGCGAACTGGCCACCGGTGTCACGCTGACACCGATCGAGAACCTCAAGCTGGTGACCCCGCTGCCCTCAGATCAGCTCGCGTTGGTCGTCTTCCGTGGCGTCACCGCGGGCGGCAAGAGCGCTACCTTCACGCTTGTCGGCGAAGCGATCCTGCACGGAGAGGGGACATGCCTGCCGATCGCCTCGCAGTGCGAAGCGATCGATCTGCGAGCAGGGCAGTCTGAGCAACTCGAATACCTCAAGCCGACAGGGCAGACCGTCACATACGAACTGAAGGTCGTCAGCATCACGTCCGAAAAAGCCTCTGCCGCCGCCTTCAGGGACTCGCTGCACGGCACGTCCAAGGTCGGTCGCGAGCTGCTCAGCCACGACGGCCTGGAGACGATTCCCTACCTGCATTTCTCTGCCGCCGCTGGTGTGCTGGTGTTCGCCGGACACCGTGCCTTCGCAGCACGTGCCCATAGCTCTGCGCACCGCCACCACAGCCGCTAAGCGCCCAGCAAATAAGCTAGGGGCTGTGACGCTCCGTCTCATAACCGCCGGCGAGTCGCACGGCCCCGGCTTGACATGCATCGTTGAGGGGCTGCCCGCTGGCCTTGAGCTCTCCGCGGAGGACCTCAACCGCGACATGGCACGCCGTCAGCTCGGCCACGGCCGCGGTGGGCGGATGAAGATCGAGCGCGACAGCGCAGAGGTAACGGGCGGGGTGCGTCATGGACGCACACTGGGAGGACCGGTGGCGCTACAGGTCGCCAACCGCGACTACGCCAACTGGGAGGAGCGAATGAATCCTTGGCCAGTATCGGATCCCGCCCACCCGATCCCCGAGGTGCACTTGCCGCGCCCGGGGCACGCCGATCTGGTGGGCACGCAGAAGTATAAGCAAAGCGATGTGCGCAACATTCTCGAGCGGGCCTCCGCGCGCGAGACCGCAGCGCGTGTCGCTGGAGGTGGCCTGTGTAAGGCATTCCTGCGAGCGCTGGGCGTCAGCGTCCACTCGCACGTGATCCAGATCGCCTCCGTGCATGCCCCCGCACACGAGCGGCCACTAGCGGTGGCAGACTTCGCCGAGGTCGACAGCTCACCGGTGCGGTGCCTGGATGGCGAGGCATCGAAAGCGATGGTGCGCGAGATCGACCAGCTACGCAAGGCCAACGAGTCGCTTGGCGGCGTTTTCGAGGTACAGGTGTTCGGCTTGGTGCCGGGGCTCGGCTCGCACATTTCCTGGGAGGAGCGCCTCGACGGGCGCCTGGCGATGGCGATCTGCTCGATCCAGGCAATCAAGGGCGCCGCCATCGGCGATGCCTTCACGGTCGCCGGGGTGCCCGGGTCGCGGGCGCACGACGAGATCTTCTACTCCGAGGCGCGTGGCTACTACCGCGAAACCAACCACGCGGGAGGCCTGGAGGGCGGGATGACCAACGGGCTGCCGCTGATCGTGCGCGGTGCAATGAAGCCGCTGCCCACACTCACCAAGCCGCTGCGCTCGATCGACACCGCGACCCATGAGCCCGCTCAGGCGCTGCGCGAGCGCACCGACTCCTGCACCGTACCCGCGGCCGGCGTGGTCGGGGAGGCGATGGTGGCACTGGTGCTCGCTGACGCCTACCGAAGCAAGTTCGGCGGCGACCACATCGACGACGTTCGCCAAGCGGTGGACGCCTACACAGACCGGATCGGATGGCATTCGTCCTAATCGGCTTCATGGGCGCCGGCAAGTCGACCGCTGCCGCTGAGCTTGCCGAGGCGCTTGGCAGCACCGCGCGCGACAGCGACCAACTGCTGGCCGAGCGCTTTGGGCATCCTGTCGCACGTGAGTTCGAGCTGAGCGGTGAGGCAGCTTTCCGCGCTGCCGAGGAGGACCTCGTGTGTGGCCTGCTGGATGACGCCGCCGACGATGAGGTAATCGCGCTGGGCGGTGGCAGCATTCTCTCCGAGCGCACACGCGAGGCGTTGGCCGACCACGTGACCGTGCTGTTGGACGTCGAGCCTGAGATCGCATGGGAGCGTGTACACACGCAGGCAGATGGCGCTGAGCGGCCACTCGCGCAAAGCTACGAAGACTTCTACGTTCTATACACCAGCCGCAGCGCGCTTTACGAGCGGCTGGCCGATGCGATCTTCATCGATCTGCCTCTCGGTGGCACGGCACGCACGCTGGCTGGGCTGCGTGCGCTGGCGGGCGCACCGAAGGGCGTCCGTCTGCTGTGGGCGCACTCCGCCTCCGGCGAGTATCCGGTGCTGGTCGGCCGCGGCCTGCTGGAGGGTCTCGACGCCTATGAGCTCGGTCGCATCTGGCCGCTTGACCGCATACGCTCGCGCCCCTTTTGTGTGAGTGACGAGACCGTGGACGGGCTCTATGGCGAGAGGCTGGGGGAGATGGCGGCGATGGTGGCGATCGTGCCCGGCGAGCAGCATAAGACGCTCGCAAGTGCCGAGCGCGTGTGGCAGGCGCTTGCTGGCGCCGGCATGACCCGCGCCGATCACATCGTGGCGCTCGGTGGTGGTGTCGTCGGCGATCTAGCGGGCTTCTGCGCCGGTACCTTCCAGCGTGGTGTACCCGTCGTGCAGGTTCCCACCACGCTCGTTGCTCAGGTCGACTCCGCCTATGGCGGCAAGACCGGTGTGGATCTGCCCGAGGCCAAGAACTACGTCGGCGTCTACCACCAGCCGGCGGGTGTGCTTGTGGATCCCGACATGCTCACCACATTGCCTGCAGCTGAGCTGGCGTCCGGGTGGGTGGAGGTTCTGAAGACCGCGCTGATCGCCGGTGGCTGGCTATGGGAGACGGTCGCCGCCGGGGGCGCGGTCGACGAGCGGGTGATCTTCGAATGCGCGCGCACGAAGCTCACGGCTGTGGCCGCGGACGAGCGCGACGGCGGACGCCGCCAGGTGCTGAATCTCGGGCACACACTCGGCCATGCGCTGGAGACCGCGACCGGCTACGCGCGCTACCGCCATGGCGAAGCGGTCGGCTTGGGGCTACTTGCGGCATTGAAGCTCTCGGGGCAGAGTGGGCTGCGCGAGCAGGTGCGCGAACTGATGCTCGCGCGGGGGTTGCCGGTAGGGATCGACAGCGACATCTCAATCGACAGCGTGCTGCAGGCGATGACCCGCGACAAGAAGCGCCTCGGCGCAGAGGTACCGTTTGTGCTCGTGAATGCACCAGGCGATGTGGTCCACGGCCGCACGCTGGATAGCGATGACGTGCGAGCGGCAGTCGCGGAGCTGATGTGATGGCAGACCACGCTGCACACATCGCGGTCATGCACGGCGTCAATCTCGACCAGCTGGGTCGCCGCGATCCACAAATGTACGGCAAGCTGACGCTGGCAGCGCTCGAGCGGCGAATCGCCGAGCAGGCAGACATCCTCGGGCTGGCCACCAGCTTCTTCCACACCAACCACGAGGGAGAGTTCGTGGAGCATCTGCACTCGCTGCGAACGCGGGCCGATGCGATCATCTTGAACCCCGGTGCGTGGACTCACTACCAGTGGTCGATTCGCGACGCGCTGGAGATCGCCGGACTGCCGGCGGTCGAGGTTCACCTCTCGGATGTAAAGCAACGTGAGCCCTGGCGGCATGTGTCGGTGATCGCCGAGCTCTGCTGTGCGACTATCTCCGGGCATGGTCCAGACGGCTACAACCAGGCGCTCGTCCGTCTGCGTGACGAGCTCGGACTCCGGCTCGCATGAGTAGTACCGCGATCGATGGCACTGCCAGCCGCGCGCAGCGCCTGCAAGGCGAGCTGACGGAGCTCGAGCTCGACGCACTGCTGGTGGAGACGCTCATTGACGTGCGCTACCTGACCGGCTTCACCGGTAGCCACGGGCTTGCACTCGTCGTCGGCGAGCAGGCGCAGCCAGAGTTGGGTCCGCACCGGTTCCTCACTGACTTCCGCTACACGACGCAGTCGGCCGAGCAGGTCTCGCAGGAGTTCGAGCGTGAGATCGTCACCGAAGACCTACTCAAAGCCATCGCTGGCACGCTCACCCCGCACTCAGGCAGGCTGGGCTTCGATGAGGCCAGCCTGACAGTCAAGGAACACCGTCGGCTGGGCGAACTACTTGGCGAACGATGGGAGCTGGTTCCCTGCACGGGGCTTGTGCAGCGTCTGCGCGCGATCAAGGACGCAGGCGAGATCGCGTGTATCGCTGCCGCCTGTCGGCTCGCCGACGAGGCACTGCGCGGCGTTCTGGAGGCAGGCCTCGTGGGGCGCACCGAGCGGGAGGTTGCGCTCGATCTCGAGCTGCGGATGCGCAACCTCGGCGCGCAGGCGCCCAGCTTCTCGTCGATTGTGGCCGCTGGCTCCCACGGCGCTCTTCCGCACGCCGAGCCGCGCGACGAGCAGATCCCTCGCGATGTGCTGGTGACGATCGACTGGGGCGCGCTACACGAGGGTTACTGCTCGGACTGCACGCGCACGTACGCCACCGGAGAGCGGTTGCCCGCGCAGGCGCGAGAGATTTACGAGCTGGTGTTGAACGCCGAGCAGCAAGGTCTCGCCGCGGTCAAGGCCGGTCCCAATGGCCGCGATGTCGACGCGGTAGCCCGCGAAGTGATCGAGCAGGCCGGTCATGGCGAGCACTTCGGTCACGGCCTCGGCCACGGTGTAGGCCTGGAGATCCACGAGGCTCCACGCCTGTCACGCATGGCCGGCGATGAGCCACTGCGTACCGGCAACATCGTGACGGTTGAGCCGGGGGTATATCTACCCGGTGTGCTTGGAGTGCGGATCGAGGATCTTGTGGTCGTGCGCGAGGGCACTCATGAGGTATTGACGAGTCTGCCCAAAGATCTCACCGTCGTTACCTGAGACCGGTCTCAGCCAGGCGGCGGCGATCACGCTCTCCGGGCGAACGAAGAGGCGCACGGCGAGCCAGATTGCCAGCGGCACAGTCCAGATCAAGAACAAGGCCGCCTGTCCGTCGGGGCTGACCCCGCGCGCTGACAGTTCCTGCAGGGCGAACCATGGCGCCACGGTGCTCGTGAGCACGAGGATCGGCAGTGGTCGCGTGCCCCGTAGCTCCCAGACCAGTAGAGCAATCGTAAACGGCAACATGTAGTAGCCGGTATTCCAGGTGTCGAGCATGCAGCGCAGAAGCAGCACGAGCGCCAGTGTCAGCATCGCACCACGCTCGCCCGGCTCGCGTCCTTCTCGACGGTAATGCAGCCACACGGCTACTGCCACGCCGACGCCGACGGCGACGACCAGCGGGTGGCTGATCGCACCCGCCCAGGCAGGGCCGGTGCGATATCCGGGCAGCGGCTTGCCGAACGAACCATGCAGTGGTGCTGAGTGCGAGCCGAAGAACCACCACAGCTGCCAAGGCTGGAAGATGTTGCTGGGTGTGGATATCACGGCGCGCGCTCCCGTCGCAAACGCCGAAGAAGCGAGTAGCAGGGGCGCGAGAATTGTCGCGCTCACGACACATGTGCTCGCGATGCAGCTCAAGATCGCCCTAGCGGCAGAGGCCGGCCCGCCGCTGTGCGACTGGCGCGGCAGCGCGAGCAGCACCGGCCCCGCCGCGATCACCGCCCACTCCTTGTTGGCGATTGCCAAGCCGAGCAGCACGCCTGCCCACACCGAACGCCCACGGCTTGCGAGAACGACCGCCCACACACACAAGCACGCACCGAGCAGTTCCTCAGGGTGGCCGAGTTCCAGTGCACTCAGCGCCATCGGGTTGGCGACGCACACCCCTACTGCCAACGCCCGAGCCAGCGCTGGGCGGCCTTCGTTACGCATCCGCCTGCACAGCCAAACAGCGAACACGGACATCGCCAGCAAGCATGGCAACGCGACCATCCTGTAGATCGCCAGCGAGTCGCCTCCCCACAGTCCCGCAAGCAGCGCAAACGGCGCCCGCTCGACCAACGAGCCACCGTAGGGGGGTGCGAGTCGTAGGAAGCTCATCACGTGGCCGTGCGCGAGCGCTTCAAATGACGGCTTGGCCTCGGTTTCGTAGTCGTTCCACACGAAGCTGGCGAGACCGAGCCACGCCACCGCTGCGCAGCTGCCTGCAGCCAGGAGCGCGCACAGGGCGTTCTCGCGAAGGATTCGCGGCATGTTTCGCCATCGGCCGATGGTTGAGGCTGCTTGAGTCGCGATCGCAGCCCATACGGCAGGCTCAGGGCGTTAGCGACGGTGCAGAAACGTCACCACGTCAAGACGCCGCCTAGGACGTAAACCGTTCTGGCCGCTTCCCGGCATGAGCATGCGATCAGCATGCTACAATGCGATCAGCATGTCCTCGATGATCCAGATTCGCAACGTGCCTGATGCGCTGCATCGCGAGCTGAAGGTCAGGGCAGCTCAGACTGGTATGACGCTCTCCGACTATCTGCTCGCGGAGCTTCAGGCCTTGGCTGTGCGACCTACGATGCGGGAGTGGCTAGCGCGCAGCGAGGGTTGGGCACCGGTTGAGACCAGCGAACCGCCTGTGGCCGTGATTGCAGCGGAGCGCGAGCGCACCACTGCGTGATCGTTGCCGACGCGAGCGCGATGGTGGAGGTGCTGCTCGCGATGCCACGCGCCGGCGAAGTGCGTGCGGCACTCGCGGAGCACTCCGAGTTGCACGTGCCCGAGCACTTCAACGTCGAGGCGCTCTCGGCGCTGCGGCGCTACGCGATTCGAGGCGAGCTCACCCAGCTGCGGGCTGTGGAGGCGCTCGCTGCTTTACGTGATCTGCGAACGCTCGCCTATCCAGTGATCGAGCTCGCGCCCGAGATATGGGAGCTGCGCGACACACTGACTGCGTATGACGCTGCGTACCTGGCCCTCGCTCGCCGGCTGGATGTCGGGTTGGTCACGCTCGACGGAGGTCTGGCAGGGGCCGCGGCTAAAGAGGGACGTCTCGTGCGATTGGAGACTGGTGTGTAGCGCCGGCCAGCTCGGCAAGCAGTGCCTGTGGGCTGACAATCCGTATGCCCCGATGCTCGCGAATCGGGAGCATGTGCCGGCGATCGCCCGACACGATGATCTGCACCCCTGCGCGTATCCCGCACGCGAGAACCACGTCGTCGTCAGGGTCGCCTGTGATTGCTTCGACCGGTTGCGTCGGTGCGTCAATGCTCACAGCTGCAATATCGATCAGGAGCGCTGTTATGTTGCGTACCCGCTCGGGCTCGAAGCCGAGCTTGAGGGTCAGTACACGCTCGAGCTCGTCGATGACGGGATCGGCGAGCACCAGCTCGATGTGGCCGTCTATCGATGCATCAATGATTCGGCTCGGTGGACCGCCAGCAATGACTGCTGATACGAGTACGTTCGTGTCGCAGAGTACGCGCCGAGTCACGCGCGCGTTGCACGCAGATCGTCAACCAACCCCTCAACATCTTCGGGTGCGAGTCCTAGGGTCTCGGCTCGGCTGCGACCGTACCGCTGGAGGTCGGCGAAGTGCTCGTGCTGTACGTGACGACGCAGCGCATCGCGCACGACCTCGCTCTTCGTCTTGCCGGTCGCGCGGGCAAGTGCTTCTGCCTCGGCGGCTAGCTCATCGGGGACTGATACCGAAAGGAGTCGGGACATATGAAATCATCATATCGTAGGAGCGAGGTTAGAGCGTCGCTCAAGAGCATCGCGTCGGAAGGGCTAAGCTAGCGACGGTGCAGAAACCTCAACCACGTGGAAATAGCGAAGATTTGCAGGCATTTTCTTGATCTCGACCAACCAATTTTGAAGCGTGTGTAGAACGTATAGACTCGTTCGGACGGAATCTTGTGCGCACTGAGCAAGCGGCGGTATCCTGAACGCATGGCTGCACGCAAGATCAATCTGACGCTGGACGAGGGGCTAGTCCGGCAAGCCCGTGAGCAAGACTTGGGCGATGACATCAAGAGCGACGCTCAAGTGGTCGAGGATGCACTCTCGGTCTTCTTGGGGCTTCGTGCCCTCGACGACGCTCGCGCCCAAGGCACTCTCGGGCCAGAGGCCGCCGACGAGCTAGCGGTGGCCGAGGTACGTGCTGCTCGGCGAGCGCACAGCGGCGCTTGATCCGTGCCGTCGTAGATCCAAGCGTCCTCGTCTCGGCGTTCATCGGTGATCCCGAAGCCGGGCCGGGCCGTCTCGTCACCGCATGGCGAGATCGCAGATTCGTGCTCGTTGTATCCCCGCTGCTCCTTGACGAGTTGGCAGACGTCCTCGGACGACCCAAGTTCGAGCGTTGGTCATCGCAGGGCCGCGCGCCTGCATACATCGCTGCCCTTCGTGCTCGCAGCGAGCTTCGGTCGGACGCTCCCTCCGCCCAACCCATAGAGGTGCGCGATCCAGACGACCACTATCTCGTCGCGCTCACCCGAGAGGCCGAGGCGGACTTTCTCGTGTCTGTTGATCGTGACTTGCTCGATGCCGATCTAGACCTGCCGGTCGTGAACCCCGCCGTGTTTGTCGCGGGGTTGCACGACCCCGCCGAGGGCGAGCACTTCTTCACCGGCAGGACACAGGCAGGACGCGAGCTGCGTCTCTATTACCAGGGGTCGATCAACCACCCCACCGGCGTCACCATCACTGGCACCCTCGACGGTGCTCCTATCGAGATACTGGGTATGACGCAGCGAATGGCGAAAGGCGCCGACAACTCAGTGATCGTCCGCACCGATCAGGGCACCTTTACCGCAGTCGCCGACACCTATCCGCCTGCGGAGGCTCACTCAGCGGCGCTCAGGCTCTATATGGAGTATCGGCCGTCCGGCGGCTGGCAAACGGAAGTCGAGCGCTCCCGCTTCGAGGATGGCGAGTGGCGATTTGATGTGCTGGTGACGAACGAACGAGTCTCGGCCACCGTCGAGCTGAGGATGAGCGAGGCGGTAGCGAAGACCTGGACCGAGGGAGCGCCCACGCCGCCCTCAGATGAGATGGTGGCCGAGCATGCAGCGGTGATGCTGCGAGGCGCTGACTGGTCGGCCATACAGAAGCGTGCGCTCCATCCGACGACTGTTCTCGGCGGACGACTGAGGCGTTAGCCACCTCGAACGCAAACGGCCCGCTGGCCCTGGCTCTCGGAGGCTGCGGTGCATCGCCCGGGCGTTGGCTTGGCTGCTGCTCACCGTGCTCAGCGCGGCACGCGCCGGGCGTCTTGTGCGCGCCGAGCAGGCGTGAACTCGCCTTCACGACGCGTCCTCTGCCCTGCCGTTCTCTGCCACATCCGAGAGCAGGTCGCGAAACTCGATCATCCCTCGCGCTTCGAAGTCGTGCCGTCGGGCGCACTCGCCGTGGGCGACGCTGATCGCGGTCGCGGCGATCTTCGCGGCCAATCCTCATCGGAGGCTGAGCGTGCAGATCAAGCAGCCTGACCGGGGCCAGGCCAGCCGCGCACGACACGACCGTCAGAGGCTTCGCCGGGCCTTCTCGGCGGCCTGCGCTAGTTCCGGCAGCGAGACGCCCATCGCGTCGATGAGCTGAGGGGGCATAGCGAGTCGCGCGCACGGTCAGAGCAGCCCTGGCCTTTGAGGACTTTGATGAGCTGCTTGCCCGTGACGGCTGGGGGTCTGGCTCACGCGGCGTGGACCGCTACGCGGTCGCGGTGCACGGTGGGGATGGGGAGGCCATCCTCGTGCATGACTTCGAGATACCCCTGGATCGCCTCTTGCGCGTTCGCGCGCGCTTCCTCGATCGTCTCGCCCTGCGTGGCGACGCTCGGCAGCTCGGGCACGAACACGCTGTAGCCGCCCTCCGGCTCGGCCACGATCACCACGTCAAACTCGCGTTGCGCGCTCATCGCCAGCAACGGTACCGCTCCGCCGAGTCCCACACGCGCCCCTGGCTCCCTCCATCGCGAGCGGTCCCCATGTCTCTCAAACAGACTACGGGTATGAAATACCGCCTGGGCCTGCTGTCCGGTGGCGATCGTAGGGTCGTTTGACCGGGACAGGGGCTTCGTGGGAAGGACGCTTGTGGGCCGGCCGCTGTGCATTTGGGCTGCGAGCCCGTCAATGACTAGATGGCCGCCCCTGCGACTCACCCGGGTGGGCTGAGAGCCCGTATCCGTAGTTGTCGCTGCCCGCGGTGCCTTCTATTTCATATGTCCAGTTCGTGAAGGGAGGCGGTTGCTTGTGCGGTTCTTTGGTTTGGATGTGCACCTCGATTTCTGCGAGGTCGCGGTCGCCGAGGGCGGCCGAGTCTCGCGGGTCGGTCGGATCGCGAGTACCCCGGAGGCGATCCGGGAGTTCGCGACCGGCCTGAATGGCAGTGACCAGGTGGTGTTGGAGGCCAGCTGCGGCGCGATGATGATCGCCCGGCTTTTGGAAGAGGGCGATGTCGGCCAGGTCGTGGTGTGCAATGCGGCCGAGACGCGAGCGATCTCTCACGCCCGTGTGAAGTCCGATCGTTTTGACGCGGCGATGCTCGCGAAGCTGCTATCGGCCGGGATGCTCAAAGCGGTGTGGGTCCCTGATGAGGCGACAAGCTCGTTGCGCCGGCGGGTCGCTCGCCGTGCGGGGCTCGTGCGGGCACGCACACGTGTGAAGAACGAGGTACACGCGGTGCTCGCCCGTTGCCTGCTCGGCCGCCCGCCGATGAGTGACCTATTCGGCAAGCAGGGCCGGGTGTGGCTCACAGAGCAGCAGCTGCCCGAGGAGGAGGGAGAGACCGTCCGCAGCTGTCTGCGCCACATCGACTTCCTCGGCAGCGAGATCACCGAACTCGATCGGCGGATCGCCCAGCAGGCCCTCGCGTTCCCGGGGTTCCAGCGGCTGCTGACGATCCCCGGCGTTGACGTCGGCACGGCTGCGGCGGTGATCGCCGCGATCGGGGACATCACGCGCTTCCCCACCGCCGGCCAGCTCGTTGCCTATCTGGGCCTGGACCCGAAGGTTCGCCAGTCCGGCTCAGAGCCGGCGCGCTATGGGCACATCTCAAAGCGCGGTGACCCGCAGGCACGTTCGATGCTGGTCGAGGCCGCGTGGATCTCGATCCGCAGCCCCGGCCCGCTGAAGGCGTTCGGCGAGCGCGTCCGCGCCCGCCGCGGCGCGCAGATTGCAGCGGTCGCTGTCGCACGCAAGCTCGTCGTGCTCTGCTGGCATCTCCTCACGAAGGACCAGGACTACGCGTTCGCGCGCCCGTCGCTGACCCGGCAGAAGACCCGTCGCCTGGAACTGCTCGCCGGCGCTCCACCGTTGCCGCGCCGTCACGGCGGGCCGCCCGTCAGCCCAACGAGCAGCCAGCGCGCAGCCGAGCGCGAGCTGCAAGCCCAGGCCGAGCAGGCATACCGGCGACTGGTTGATGACTGGCGCACGACACCGAAGGGTGGTGCGGGTGCGACACCGGGGCGCGCATCTCAAAGGCCCTCGAAGGGCAAAGCCGCGCGGCAGGCCACAAGCCCCTGACGCCTGCGCTTCGCTACGTCAGTCACCCGCACCACCGAAGAATCATCCCACCACGAAGCGCTCAACGCGACCCCGCCGGTCGACGCGCCTGCCTGCGCCACGACACGCCCCCCGGCGCGACGAAA
>Ga0210383_10003781_pt1 | contig 13501 bp, 14 predicted proteins | sample IncBWC14OmetaG_FD_160072 | JGI IMG/M metagenome (GOLD analysis project Ga0210383, IMG submission 160072) | Forest soil microbial communities from Barre Woods Harvard Forest LTER site, Petersham, Massachusetts, United States - Inc-BW-C-14-O ...
TGCCGCTAATTCCGGCTGAATAAACCTCTGGCCGAACTGCGCATTCAAAAAGATCCGTTTTGAATCGGGGAAGCGCGACAGCAGCTTGGTGGTCTCCTCGTTATGCAGCGAACTATCGAAACTATAGGAAACCGCATACCCTTCGCCAGCCAACTGGATGGCGGGATTCACCAACTCGGCCCACGGTTTACGCCCGTATTTCTGGTGGGCCAGTTCCAGGCCGCGCACGGTTCCCGGGACTCCCGCCGCACGCCATCCAACCAAACTATCCTCGGTAACGTTGCCTTTTGAATCCAGATACATATTGCGGGTGGCTGCCAGCGGCGCTTTTTCCCGAAAGTCGATGAATGTTGCCCGCCCATCCGCGAAGTGCGCCAACAAGAACCCGCCGCCCCTGATGTTGCCCGCATATGGATAGGTCACAGCGAGGGCGAATGCAACCGCCACCGCGGCATCGATCGCGTTCCCCCCGGCCTGCAGCACTCGCAGACCAACGTCGGCAGCCAGAGGCTCCTGGGTGACAACCATCGCGTGTCTGGCATGTTCCGGCTGGCGTGCCATTAGGCTAACCGTAAGAAGTAACGCACAGCCGAACTTGATTCGCATCGACACTTCGATTCTACCGTGGCACGTTGCGCAGCCACCCTAGGCCGTAGAGAGCTGCTGCTGGCGTCCGCGATGATATTGCTCCAAGGTCTGGTTGGCGGACGCGATGGTCTGCAACTCTTGCGCCACCAGTTCCAAAGCGCGCCCCGGGAGCGCCGCGTACAATTCACCTTCGCCAATTTCCGTGTACACGCGATTCCCGATGCAAGCCGCGCTGGTCACCATTCCGTGCGCCAGTGCCGCTGGAATCGCCATGCACGTGGGCCGCGGCAACAACGGCAGTTTGGACGCAACACCTGCGCGCAACGCCGCCTCTTCCAGCAACATCAACTTGGAAGCCGTGGCTACAAAAAGGACCACGTCCGGATCCACTGCCGTCTCGCCCAGTGGGGCGAAGAGAATATTCTTGGGCGGCTTCGTCAAAACTGGTATGCCCGGCACTTCTTCCATCTTCAGATAGCCCAAGCTGGTCATCGTGCCCAGAATGGACGGCAGGTCCTGTGCCCTATCCTCCGGCAATGCGATGTTGTGCGTGTACGAACCCACCGGGCAGTTGTAATGATCCGACGGCGCGGTAGCGAAACTTCTGCCATCTGCCGCCAATCTCCAAAAGCTGCAACCGGCCGGTTCGGAGCCTGAAAACTTCTGTACACTCGTGGGCACTTCGTCGGTAAAACCCACGGCCACCGGCCTCCGGCGGAGATCAAGAATTTCCTGGAATTGCTTTTCGAGGGCTTTGTAGTCGGGCATGCGTCTCCCTATCTTGGCACGTGCAAGAATCAGAAAGGATGTCTCCAGCAGCCAAAGCGCTCACCGCCCGCCAATTTTTTTCCAGGCAGGGGGTGTTGTCGAAATGGCATCCGCGCTACGAGTTTCGCCCTGGACAGCTTGAGATGGCCGAAGCGGTGGAAGCCGCCTTGGCCGAGAAAAAGCACCTGCTGGTGGATGCGGGCACCGGCACGGGCAAAACGCTGGCGTACCTCGTTCCAGCGTTGCTCTGCGGTAAACGCGTGGTGGTCTCCACCGGAACCAAGAACCTTCAGGAGCAGCTTTTCTACAAAGACATTCCGTTTCTGCAGCAACATTTTGACCGTCCTCTGCAAGTCTGTTACATGAAGGGCCGGGCAAACTTCGCTTGCCGGCAAAAGATCTACGACGCCGATCGCGAGCCCATTTTGAGCGGTCTGGAAGAGATCGCCGACTTCCAGATCATCCGCGAATGGGAGAAAACCACCACCACCGGCGATCGGTCCGAAATAAAGACCCTGCCCGAATCCAGTTCCGCCTGGCACAAGGTGGATGCGCGCCGCGAGCTTTGCACCGGCCAGAAGTGCCAGCAATTCGAGCGCTGTTTCTTGACCGAAATGCATCGGCGTGCGCACGAGAGCGACATCATCATCGTCAATCATCACCTTTTCTTCGCCGACTTGGCGGTGAAGGATGACGATTTCGGAGGCATCATCCCCGAGTACGCGGCCGTGGTCTTCGACGAAGCGCATGAGATTGAAGACGTCGCGGGCAAATACTTCGGCGTGGGCGTCAGCAATTATCAATTTCAAGAGCTGGTCCGCGATATCGCAGCCGTCTCTCGCGCCAAACAGTTTGGCTCAGGCGAGCTCGACCGTACTCTCGACACGCTGGACGATCGCGCACAGCAATTCTTCTTGCTCTTCGGCGAAACCGAAGGGCGCATCGCCTTCAAGGGACACGCGGCCTTCTTCGATCAGCATGGCGAGGCCTTGGAAGATCTTCTGCGCGCCCTCGAATTGATCGGCTCGCACCTGCAATTGGTGAAAACGTCGCCCGACGAAGTGATTCCGCTCTTCCGCCGCGTTCTGGAGTTGCAGCAGCGCCTGGAATTTTGGCGCAAGGGCGCAGACCGCTCCTACGTCTACTGGGTAGAGCGCCGCGGCCGCGGATGTTTCCTGCAAGCCACGCCCATCGATGTCTCGTCACTGCTGGAAGAAAAGCTATTCGACAAGCTGGACACCGTGATCCTCACCTCCGCTACGCTCGCGGTGGGGGAAACGTTCGAATTCGCCGAGCGCCGCCTGGGCATTCGCCACACCCGATCGCTAGTCGTCCCCAGCCATTTCGAATACGCCAAGCAAGCGCTGCTCTACGTGCCGCAGCATTTGCCCGATCCGCGCTCGCCCGCCTTCACCCGCGCGGCTGCCGAAGAGATCACCAGCATCCTGCGCCACACCCGGGGCCGCGCCTTCGTTCTTTTCACCAGCTATCAGCAGATGCGCCTGGTGTACGATCGCGTGTCGCTCGATATCGACTATCCCACGCTGATGCAAGGCACCGGCCCACGCAACGCGCTGCTGGACGAATTCCGCGCCACACCGCATTGCGTCTTGTTCGCCACTTCATCGTTCTGGCAAGGTGTCGACGTGCAGGGGGATCAGTTAAGCTGCGTGATCATCGACAAGCTGCCGTTCGCCGTCCCAAGCGACCCGGTGGTGGAAGCGCGCATCGAGCGCATTCGCGAAGAAGGCGGCAATCCGTTTTACGAATACCAGATCCCTCAGGCCGCGCTCGCGCTCAAGCAAGGCTTCGGCCGCCTGATCCGCAGCAAGACCGACCGGGGCGTCCTGGTATTGCTGGATAATCGTATTACGAAGCAGCGGTACGGCCAAGTGTTTTTCGACAGCTTGCCGCCTTATGCCTTCAGTACCGAACTTGACGCCGTGGAGAATTTTTTCAATGTTTGAAGTCACCGTGGAACAGACTTTCGCCGCCGGTCATGCCTTGCGCAACTACCATGGCAAGTCCGAAGACGTGCATGGGCACAATTATCGAGTGCGGGTAACAGTGGAAGGCCCGCAATTGGATTCCACCGGCCTGCTGGTGGATTTTCTGGAAGTGAATCGCCTGATCACGGGCGCCGTGGGATATCTGGACCATCGCTTCATTAACGACTTGGCGCCGTTCGATAAGATCAATCCGTCGGCGGAGAATATCGCGAAGTACTTTTATGACAAGGTCAGCGTTGGATTAAAGAACGACGTCCCAGTGCGCATCTCCGCGATCCAGGTATGGGAAACGGACACCAGTTCGGCCATCTATCGGCCTTAGAAACCGCCGGACGCTACCGTCCGAAATAGTCGGCGTTGATCTTCGTAAAGTTGTTCCACTTTTCCGGCAGATCGTCCAACGCAAAGATCGCCGAAACCGGGCAAACCGGCACGCAGGCTCCGCAATCGATGCACTCCACCGGATCGATATAGATCATGTTGTGATCGGCGAAGTTGGGCTCGTCCTTCTTGGGGTGGATGCAATCGACCGGACACGCGTCGATACAAGCGGTGTCCTTCGTGCCGATGCAAGGTTCTGCAATTACGTAAGCCATTGTGTCTCCAGGGCGCAGGTCGCAAACCTAGCTGCGCGTGGGGTAACCATCATTATAGCGTGAGGCCGGTTTTTCCCGCCTGGAACGAGTCGAAAGGCTCGATTTCCGCGCCAGATGGAAGAAATCCGGGGGCGGCGCGCCATGCTATGCTTCCCACAGATGGCCACCAAAGCCCAGATTACGGCCGAGCAGTACCTTCATATGACGTTCGAACATGACGCCGAGTACGTGCGGGGTGAGATCGTCGAGCGCAGCATGCCAGATAACGTCCATTCACTCATTCAGTTCTTAATCCTGATGGAGATCGGACGCCTGATCCGAATACATCCCCTGTTCCCGCGGCCTGAACTGCGATTACGGTTGACGCCGGAAGTTTACCGCATTCCGGACATATCTGTATTCGCTGGTGAAGCGCCGAAACAGAGTGTCCTCTCCACGCCTCCATTACTCGTGATCGAAATCTTATCCAAAGACGACCGCTATCACGATGTAATGGAGAAGCTAGAAGAATATCGTGTCTGGGGCGTTCCCAACATCTGGGTGGTCGATCCTCTTGCCAAGCGACTCTCGGCTTACACCGACAGGGGACCACAGAACGTCTCTTCCCTCGCCCTCGCCGATTATCCCTTCGAACTAACGCCCAGCGTTTTATTTTCCGATCTCTAAATAAGCAGCCAAAACCAGAAGAGAGAAGCCAGATACATGATTCCCAAAGTGCGCAAAGCAGTCTTCCCCGCCGCAGGACTGGGCACACGATTTCTCCCCGCCACCAAGGCCCAACCCAAAGAGATGCTTCCGCTGGTGGACAAGCCGCTCATTCAATATGGTGTCGAGGAAGCCATTCATTCCGGAATTCAGAACATCATCATCGTCACCGGCCGCGGCAAGACCGCCATTGAAGATCACTTTGACGTCGCTTTTGAGCTGGAGCACGCGCTGGAAGCTAAGGGCAAGAAGGAACTGCTGAAGATTGTTCGCGACGTTTCCGACATGATCGATGTCTCCTACGTTCGCCAGAAGGAAGCGCTCGGTCTCGGCCATGCCGTGCATCGCGCCAAAGAGTTGGTGGGTAACGAACCGTTCGCCGTGGTGCTTTCGGACGACGTAATCGATTCCGAGATTCCCTGTATTCGCCAGCTGCTGGATGTCTACGAGTTTTATGGCGCATCCGTGGTCGCCCTCATGGAAGTGCCCGGCGATGCAATCTCGGCCTATGGCGCGGTGGATGCTGAGCCGGTCTCCCATAATTCCGGCAAAGACCGTTTGTTCCGCATCCGCAACATGGTGGAAAAGCCGAAGCCTTCGGAAGCCCCTTCCAACCTCGCCATCATCGGCCGCTACGTCCTGACGCCCGAAGTTTTTGAATCCGTCGAAGCCATCGAACCTGGCAGCGGCGGTGAGATTCAGCTTACCGACGCGCTGAAGCACCTGCTGCGCAACCGTCCCATCTATGGTTACCGTTTTGAAGGCACGCGCTACGACGCCGGCGACAAACTCGGATTCCTGAAAGCCACGGTCGAGTTTGCGCTGCATCGCCACGACCTGGGCGGTGCCTTCCGCGAGTATCTGAAACAGCTGAAGCTGTGAGCCGGCTTCAAAACAAGATTGCGATCGTCACCGGCGCCAGCCGAGGCATCGGACGGGCCATTGCCGGATTGTTCGCGCGCGAAGGCGCATCCGTAGTCATCTGCGGGCGCAAGCAGGATTCTCTCGATCAGGTCGCCCGCGAACTGAACGATGCCTTTGCTGGCCGCATCACACCGATCGCCTGCCACGTCGGACGCCTCGAAGACTTGGAGCGCATGGTGGATGCTGCGACGCGGCAATTCGGCCGGATCGATATCCTGATCAACAACGCTGGTACCAACATCGCGCAAGGCCCAGCCCTTGAAATGACGGACGCCCAGTTCGACAAAATGGTCGAAGTGAATCTCAAGAGCGCCTATCGGCTGACGCGCCTGGTAGCGCCGGGCATGTGCCAGCGCGGGTCTGGATCTATCGTCAACATTGCTTCCATCGCCGGCATTCGTCCCCAGTTCCAAAGCCTGCTCTACAGCATGACCAAGGCCGCGCTCATCATGCTTACGCAGTCTTACGCGCTGGAGCTTGGCCCCCGGGGCGTGCGCGTGAATGCAATTGCGCCGGGCTTGGTAGAGACAACGCTGAGCGAGTACTACTGGAAAGACGATGCGCGATTCCAGCCTTTGATGGAAAAGCAGCCCATCAAGCACCTCGGCCAGCCGATTGAGATCGCCGAGATCGCCTTGATGCTGGCCGAGGACAGCGCGTCTTACCTTACCGGCCAGACCATCGTCGTGGACGGCGGGCGCTTGTTATCCTCGATGTAGATGATAAAAACGTTGGTTCTCGCGGCCCTGCTTGCCGCCTCTGCCTTCGCCGCCTTGGTCACCGACGTCGAGACCGCGATGTCGCACGGCAATTTCCCTGCGGCCGAAGCGATGCTTGAAAGCTATCGTTCCCAGCGCGGAACGACGCCTGAATATCTAGAAGGGCTCTCGTGGCTTGCGCGCGGCGACCTGATCACGCGCCAGTTCGATAGAGCCGATGCCAATGCGAAGGAGACCGAGAAACTTGCCGTGCAATCCCTCGCGTCACGTCCCTTGGACGCCGAGCCGCATCTGCCCCTCGCTTTGGGCGCTGCCATCGAAGTAGAGGCGCAGGTCTTGACCGCCAATGGCGATCGTGCCGGGGCGCTCGCGCTCCTGCGCAAAGATTTACTCGCCTACCGCGGCACGTCCATCCGCACTCGTATCCAGAAGAACATCAACCTGCTGACGCTCGAGGGCAAGCCTGCGCCGGCTCTCGAAGAGCGCGAGTTCTTGGGAGCCAAGCCCACTCCTCTGCTGGCGCTGCGTGGCAAACCCGTGCTGCTGTTCTTCTGGGCGCATTGGTGTCCGGACTGTAAACAGGAGGAACACATCCTGGCTCAGCTGGCGCGCGAGTACGGGCCGAAGGGCTTAGTGATGATCGCCCCCACGCAGCGCTACGGTTATGTCGCGAACGGCGACGAGGCCCCGCCCGAAGCCGAGCTCAAGTACATAGAACAGATCCGCCATCAATACTATTCCGACCTGCTGGCCGTGCCCGCCCCTGTGAGCGAAGCCAACTTCCGCAATTACGGCGCTAGCACCACGCCCACGCTGGTTCTAATCGATCGCCGCGGAATCGTGCGTGTGTATCATCCGGGCGCGATGACCCTGGATGAACTGCGGGCGGCTTTGAATCAGGTAGGGTGATTGACTGAACGAAGGGGAGAACGCTGTGGACTGCTGGCGGGCAATAAAAAAGGCCCCGATCTCTCGGGGCCGTTTGCATGAACCCTAATTACTGCGAGCCCTCTCGGGGCGCCAAGGGTTTACTTCTTCTTCTTGGCGGGCGCTTTCTTAGCGGCCTTCTTCGCAGCCTTCTTAGTTGCGTTCTTCATCGATTGATTCTCCCTAACATCAGATTTGCGATCTTAGATCGCAGTGTGATTCATATATAAGGTTCTTTGAGGCGAAAGTCAAGAAAAAAATGCAAATCGGGCCTCGCGCGCGCGACCTCCTCGCACCCTCGCCGACCCAAAACCATTTCCTTCGTGAATTGTTCTTCACGATTTTCAATCCGCATACGCCACGGATGCGCCATTTTGTTCTTGCCCACGCCGCGCAGCGCGCGTTACGATCTCACCAAGTGGCCTCTCGCCGAACCATCGCCCGATCCATAGCGAGGTCTCCCGCGATCTGCGCTCTGATGCTGGCCGCCATGTCGCTCGCGGCCTGCGCGAAGAAGCATCACACTGCCGCCGCACCCGCTCCACCCCGCATTAACAACGGTGAAACTGGACTCGCCAGCTGGTATGGTCATCCCTACCACGGGCGTCCCGCAGCGAACGGCGAGATCTACGACATGGAAAAATTCACCGCCGCGCATCGCACCCTGCCCTTCGGAACCTGGGTCCGCGTCGTCAATCTCAGCAATGACAAAACCGTCGACGTCCGCATCATCGATCGCGGCCCCTTCGTCGAGAACCGCGTGATCGATCTGTCGCATGCCGCGGCCGTCGCGATTGAGCTCATCGGACCCGGCGTGGCTCGCGTCCGGCTGGACATTCTCTCGGTCCCCACCACGGGCGCCTCCGACAACTGGTACGCCGTGCAAGCCGGCGCGTTCCTCGATCGCGATCGCGCCGAGCGCCTTCGCACATCGCTTGAGCGCGACTTCGGTCCGGCTCACCTGGTGCAGCGCGCCGATAGTCCATCGTTCTGGCGAGTAGTGGTCGGGCGACTCCCCTCAGAACAAGCCGCCTCGACGCTGGCCGAGCGAGTCCGGAAAGAATCGGGTACAGCCTTTGTAGTACGTCTTGACCCGTCCCCACCTGCCCCCGATTCCACGGGCGTCACGCATTAATGAGGAGTACTAAGGCACTACCCCCAAATGAGGTGGTGCCTTCACCCCAAATGATCCCCCAATCTAATACGGTGGGGTGTTGTCCAAATCCTAAAGTCCCCGTAGAGTTTATGAAGGACTCAGGCACTATCTTCTCTAGCAACTCAGATTCGGGGCTCATGAATGCAAGCGCAAGCTGAAGAATCCGCTCCTCTATTGGTCGGCCAGTCGCCGCGCATCCGGAACGTCTTGCGGATGGTGGACAAGCTCGGCCATTGCCGTTGGCCTGTCCTTTTGCTCGGCGAGACCGGTACTGGTAAGGAAGTGGTTGCACGTTCCATACATAAGGTTCAACCCGTAGGACCGTTTGTCACCATCGATTGTTCCTCCCTGGTGGGCCCGCTCATGGAAAGCGAGCTATTCGGACATGTGAAGGGCGCTTTTACGGGCGCAGTCACTCCCAAGACCGGTTTGATCGAAGTCGCCAATGGTGGCACCGCCTTCTTTGACGAGATCGGCGAGTTGCCGCTCGATCTTCAGGCCAAGCTGCTACGCGTTTTGCAGGAGAAAGAGTTCCGCCCGGTGGGTTCGCTCACTCACCGCCGGTCTGACTTCCGCGTCATCGCCGCTACCAACCGCGACCTTGCCAGGGAAGTGGAAAAGGGAACTTTCCGCCGGGACCTATTTTACCGGCTCAATGTGGTCAACCTTCGCCTTGCACCGCTTCGCGATCGGAAGGAAGACATCCCAGCCCTGATTGCGCATTTCCTGATGCGCCATGGCAAAGGACACACCCTGACTCAGGAAACCTTCGAGGCCATGCTCTGTTACGATTGGCCGGGCAACGTTCGCGAACTCGAGAACTGCATCCAGCACATGGTCGCCATCAACACCGGACCGCTGCTGCATGCTGCCGAGTTGCCTTCCATGCTGCAGAATGATGTGCTGGCGAAGAAGGCGCAGTCTCTCTCAGTCGCCGTCGGCTTCCAGCCGATATCGAAGCCCCCTGGCGAAGCGGGGTCCCATGAACATCGCGGCGCTCCCGAAGGTGCACGTTCGCCCATCATTCCTTTAACCCAGATGGAGCGGCAGGCCATCCTGGAGGCGCTCGCTTATACCAAAGGCGATCGCGCCATCGCCGCGAATTTGCTGGGTATCGGACGAACCACGCTCTACCGCAAGCTCAAGGAGTATCAACTCGCAGTCTAAGAACGGCCCCCGTCTTAATAAACTTGATAGAAAGTCCCTCCGCCGGTCACTACTCCGAGTGACGGATTCGAAAACCCTCAAGCTACTGCTGGTGGAGGATTCGCCAGAAGACGAGCAACTCCTGTGCGAAGCCTTGATCGAAATCGAAGAGACTCGACAGTGGTGTAACTGGCGTTCTTCCTCCGTTGTACCCACAGATCGGCTGGCCGATGCCCTGGATTGCCTGCGGGGCCAGCCTTTCGACGCCATACTGCTCAACCTCAGCCTGCCGGATAGTCCCGCGCTGCTGGATTCTTTCCTGGAAATAAACGGTAGCGCCCAAGGCGCTCCCATCCTGGTTCTGGCCGACGAGCCAGATGAAAACCTGGCGAATCGATTGCTGCGCGAAGGCGCGCAGGACGTTCTGGTGAAGGCCGAAATCGAATGCCCCTCGCTTGCACGCGCGGTTCGCTACGCCGTTGAGCGGCAGCGCCGGGCGAACGGCATTCGGGCGTCCGCCTTCATCGATCCGCTTACCGGCGTTCTCACCCGCGATGCCTTCCTCTCAGCGGCTGCGCACAGAGACCGTATCGAACTGCTGGCGTTAGTTGAAATCTCCGCCGATCGTGACGCGCTTGACCCGCTGCTGATCCAGACCGCTGAAGCGCTGCGTCGCGACTTCCAGCCGCCCGCCATACTGGGACGGTGGGATCGGAGCCGGTTGTGCGTTCTGGCGGCAGAGGCCGCTTTGCAGCGCGCCGCCATCCAGTTTGCAAGCGGCATGTTACGATTCTCCATCGGCACCTTGGACCAAATCCTAAGCGGTGATCTACGTCTGCGTTCGAAAACCGCTATCCTGGCTGATTGAAAATCGCCCTAGACGCCACCTACAGCCTGGGCCGCAATCTCTCGGGCGTCGGAGTGTACTCCCGCGAAATCCTTTTCGGCCTCGCTCGCGCTCATCCAGAAGCGCGCTACCTTTTTTGTTATCGGCCGCATCGATACCCGCGATCATTCTCCGAGCGCCTTCCCTCCAACGCCGCGCGCCGCTTGCTGTGGGAAAATCGCGCACCTTCGGCGGACCTCTTCCACGGGCTGAATCAACGTCTCGGATCCGCTCGCTACCGCCGCAGCGTCAGTACTTTTCACGATCTGTTCGTAATCTCGGGCGACTATTCCACGGCTGAGTTTCGGGAACGCTTCACGGCCCAAGCCCGCCACGCCGCCCAGCGTTCCGATCTGATCATTACCGTCTCGGCCTTTACCGCCCGCCAAGTGGAACAGCTGCTGGGCGTCGAACCATCGCGGATACGCGTCATCCACCATGGCGCCCGTTCCGCTCCATTCCCGAAATCTCCGATCCCGAAGGAGCCGTTGATCCTGAACGTCGGCGCCATTCAACGCCGCAAGAATATCATTCGCTTGGTGGAGGCCTTCGAGCAGCTCGGTGCAGAGTGGAAGTTGGCGCTTGCCGGATCCTTCGGATTCGATTCGGAAGCCGCGCGCGAACGCATTGAGAGGAGTCCTCGAAGACAGGATATTCAAGTGCGTGGCTACGTCGCCGACTCCCAGCTCGAAGAGCTTTACCAGCGCGCTTCCATTTTGGCGTTCCCCTCGGTGGATGAAGGTTTCGGGATGCCGGTGCTCGACGCCATGGCACGCGGCATCCCGGTTCTCACATCCAACGTTTCCGCGATGCCCGAAGTTGCGGGTGAGGCTGCGCTGCTTGTTGATCCTTTAGCCGTGGATTCCATTGCGGACGGACTCCGCCGCCTGACAGAGAGCCAAGCTCTGCGAGACAGATACGCCAGCGCCGGCATTGCGCGAGCCAGTGGGTTTACTTGGGAAAAATCGATGGAGGCGACCTGGACGGTCTACCAGGAATTACTTGGCTAGGAACTCGTCCCTAGCTTTTTTCTTCGTCGATCGCGATCTTCAGTGCTTTCAGGAACTTTTGGTCTTGCGACGTCAGCTTGATCTTGCCGGTGGATTCAAACTTCCGCTTCGGCGGCGCTTCAGAATCCAGAACGGCCTCGCCATCCTCCGATTCCTCGCCATTCTCCTCGCGCTTATTGAACCCAATGGTGGCTTCCAAAACCAGGAACACGTCGTAGCCGGCTCGCTTGATCTCGCCGATAGCGGCGGCAATGCGATCAGAGTCGGACAGCGATTCGTTGATCGCGTTTCCAAGCTCTTGCATCAACTCTTTGAGTTTCTCTTCCACGCATTGCCCCTTTCTTTGCAGCGGGCTCCTTCTAAGAATAACACTCTACCTTCTTGATGTTGCCGAGGCAACTACAGTTTCAAACAAAAGGTAAGTGTCCCAGCTTCCGGCTTTCGCTCTCCCATTTCCTCTATCGGCCCGTTCCAGCGATATCAGTAGCGAGTATCCCCGCCTTCGGTACACTGGTACTAGCCTATGTTTTCAACGGCAAAAAAGTTCCTCGGTTTTGTGATGCCTGAGGTGGTCAAACCGATTCATACGCTGTGGAATCAAGTGATCGGCTTTTTTTTCATCGTCTTGGCCCTTTTGCCTCTGCACGCCATCATTCGCGACTGGGGTAAAGACGATACCGTTCCCCGGTTGGCGCTGGAAATTCCGTTCGCCTTGATAATGGCAGGCTTCGGCATTCACTCTTTTCTCCGCGCCCGCAAGATCTCTAAGTCATAAGCCGATAACCGTGACATCCCAATTATGACCGAAGACCTGCCCGGCCAGTACCCGTTCACCCGCGGAATCTATCCGGACATGTATCGAAGCCGCCTCTGGACCATGCGCCAGTATGCCGGCTTTGGAACCGCCGAAGAAAGCAATCGCCGCTATCGATATCTTTTGTCCCAAGGCATTACCGGACTTTCGGTCGCTTTCGACCTTCCCACGCAAATGGGCATGGATTCCGATCACCCACTCGCTGCCGGCGAAGTGGGCCGCGTGGGGGTGGCCATCTGCTCTCTCGCGGACATGCAGCGTCTTTTTGAAGGTATCCGGCTGGCCGACATCACCACTTCGATGACCATTAATTCCACAGCGGCCATTTTGTTGTGCCTTTATGTACTCGTGGCCAAGAGCCAAGGCGCCGACCTTTCCAAGATTTCCGGCACCATCCAGAACGACATCCTGAAGGAATACATTGCTCGCGGAACCTACATCTATCCCCCGCGCCCGGCGATGCGCATCATCACGGACCTCTTTGCATGGTCCGCCCGCGAACTGCCGGAATGGAACACCATCTCCATCAGCGGGTATCACATTCGCGAGGCGGGCTCGACAGCGATTCAAGAAGTGGCATTCACACTCGCCAACGCCATTGCCTACATCAGCGCCGCCGTGGAAGCTGGCCAGGATGTAGATGCCTTCGCCCCTCGCCTTTCCTTCTTTTTCAATTCGCACAGCAATTTTCTGGAAGAGATCGCCAAGTTCCGCGCTGCCCGCAGGCTATACGCAAAAATTATGCGCGAGCGGTTCGGCGCCCGCAATCCGCGCTCGATGATGCTCCGATTCCATGTGCAAACAGCCGGTTCCTCCCTTACCGCCCAGCAGCCCGACGTCAACGTGGTCCGTGTTTCCCTGCAAGCCCTTGCCGCTGTGCTTGGCGGCGCTCAATCGGTACACACCAACGCTAAAGACGAAGCTCTGGGCCTTCCTACCGAAGACGCGGCGCGCCTGGCTCTGCGCACCCAGCAGATCATCGCGTACGAGACCGGAGTAACCAATACTGCCGATCCCGTGGGCGGCAGCGTCGTCATCGAACAGCTTACCGACGAAATCGAAAGAGGCGCAGAGGAATACATCCAGCGAATCGACGCCATGGGCGGCACCTTGGCCGCCATCGAAAAAGGATTCGTTCAAAACGAGATCCAAAACGCGGCATATGCCTATCAGCAGAAGGTGGAACGGGGCGAGGCGGTGGTGGTTGGCGTGAATCGGTTTCATCAGGACGAGAAGGAGCCGCTCAACACGTT